>Ga0114971_10003022_pt1 | contig 11456 bp, 9 predicted proteins | sample M_140625_MF_Meta_FD_87320 | JGI IMG/M metagenome (GOLD analysis project Ga0114971, IMG submission 87320) | Freshwater microbial communities from Lake Montjoie, Canada to study carbon cycling - M_140625_MF_MetaG | ecosystem: Environmental > Aquatic > Freshwater > Lake | place: Lake Montjoie... | reverse complement strand
TGAGCTGTTATCCATTTTCCTTCTATACTTTTGGATATATTTATTTTTGGCGCAACGGTATCTTTCATTAATGAAAATTGCCCTAATGTTTTAGTTCTACAAGTAAACGTGTTGCCTACTAATTTTGTTGCAATGTAATTCCATTTTTTTCCGTTTAAAGAAGCGAAAAACATTTTTTTCTTTTCGTTCTCGCTTGAAACTGTATCTTCTGCAGAAATTGTAAAGTTAGAATGAACAGGCACCGTATCCTCGTGTAAAAATAAAATATTGTTTTTAACTTCAAAATTTAAATAAAAGTCGTCGTAAAAAGTTCCTGCGGGAAAAGAGACTGAAAAATTATCTTTTTCAAAATTAGCATCTACCTTAGCTTTCACAAAATATTTAGAAGTTTTTGTAGGATTTAAAACCGTTGCAGCTTGATTAGAATATTGAATAGGAATAGTAATTGTGGTTTTATTTTGAAAAAAATCAGAAACTTCAATGCGATGGACTCCATTAAAATTAGAAACAACATTGCAAATTCCGTTATCCACATTTTCATGAATATTACTCCAATCATAAGCATATTTCATAAATAATTTTTGAACCCTTTGGTGGGTTTTTTTATACCTAAAATAATCAATAAAGGCATTCACATATCGCGCTTCATCAAAAACCATTTGATCAAATTCGTATCCAAAAACAGGAGTTCCATTAGAAATTAATTGTGTTTTGTAAGTTCCGTTAGGATTGTAGGAAACATCATCCCAATCTGCAGTGTTAATACCAAAACCAATTCTGCCTGTCGCTAATACTTTTTCCGAAAGGTAAGTGCCGTCTTTTTGTAAAGATAAGTTCAATGCAATAGGAATTTTAGATTCGTTTGCGGTAGAATTGGCATCTATAGGATAAACAAAAAGAGAGGAAACAATAGGCTTTTTAGTGTCTTTTAAATTAAATCCAAAAAAAAGTGGGTTTATAATTTTCTCTGTTTTATTGTCTCTAAATTCAAAATGAAGATGTGGCCCTTCCGATCCACCCGTGTTTCCAGATATAGCAATTATTTGTCCTTTTTTTACTAATAATTCATTAGGTTTAAAATAGGATTCTATTTCATAGGATTTTTCAGCATATTGTATTTCTTCAATTTTGTTTTGTATCGCATCTGTAGCTTTTTGTAAATGACCATAAACAGTAGTGTAACCATTTGGATGGGTAATATAAATGGCTTTACCATAACCGGCTGTTGAAATTTTTATTCGGGACACATACCCATCAGCAGCAGCATGAACATTAAGCCCTTCTCTCTGATTGGTTTTAAAATCAAAACCAGCATGAAAATGATTTGGACGCAGTTCACCAAAATTACCTGATAATTCCATTGGGATTTCCAAAGGCAACGAAAAAAAATCTTTCGGATACTGATTTTGGCCAATGCTGACTAATGAAAGTAAAAAAAAACAAATGAAAAATTTCATAGAAAACTTTTTTGCTAAATTATAAAACCTGAAGATATAAAAAAATTCGATAAAAAAAGTAATTTTCAACTGTCTATTTTACAAAAAGTTAAATCTAAATAAAAAAATAAATATTTTTTTTCGTTAAAAATATTGCTTTAATAGAATAGTAATTATAAATTTGTAAGATTAAGTATAGAATACTGTTATAGATGAGTGAAATTGCAGAAATAATGGATACTCTTGAAAATAAGGTTCAAAAATTATTTGTTAAAATAAATAATTTAGAAGAAAAAAATCAAGCGTTACAAAAAGAAATAAACATTTCTGTTGCTTCCCAGCAAAATCAAAATTTAGTTTTAGACAAACTAAAAAATGAAATAGAGTCCTTAAAAATAACAAATTCTTTACTGGGCAGTGAAGATTATAAAAGAGATACAAAACTTAAAATAAATTCATTAATTCGAGAGATTGATTATTGCATAGCGCAGATAGCAGATTAAAACTATGAATGATAAGCTTAAAATTAAAATATCAATTGCTGACAGAGTATACCCATTAACGGTAGAGATGTCTCAAGAGGAAGGACTTAGAAGTGCTTCTAAAAAAATTGATGGAATGATTAAGCAATTCGAAGCAAATTATGCTGTTCGTGACAAGCAAGATGTATTGGCCATGTGCGCATTACAATTCGCTTCTCAATTAGAACAAAAAAGTGTTGATCATTTTATTGACGGTTCAGAATCAATAAAGCGATTGACAAAAATTAATGATTTATTAGATCAATATCTCGAATAATTACACAAAAAAACGTTCTTATAAATAAGCTAAAAATACTGCCTACATTAGTTCATTTTTGGTAAACTCAACACTAACAAATTAAAATGAGTGAATCATCGCTTCTATAGTATGCCCTCTTTATGTGGGAAACTTGAACAGCGAGTTAGCTCAAAACTTGTCTTTACGAGTTTATACAAGCAATTAATGTAGGTTTTTTTATATAAATTTTTAAATCAAAACATGGACATAGTATCGATAATAATCGGAATAGTGGGTGGATTAGCAGGAGGTTTTACCATAACCAAAGTATTGGATAAAAGTTCCGCATCCAACTTATTAAATAGCGCTAAAAAAGATGCAGCATCAATATTGAAAGATGCTAATTTAGAAGGTGAAAACATTAAAAAAGACAAATTACTTCAGGCTAAAGAGAAGTTTTTGGAATTAAAAACAGAGCATGAAAAAGAAATTTTATCGAAAGATAAAAGAATGGCTGAAGTAGAAAAACGAATTCGCGACAAAGAATCTCAAATTTCTAGTGAGTTGTCTAAAGCTAAAAAAGTCAACGACGACTATGAAGCTAAAACAATCGAATACAATTCTAAAATTGAAAATCTAGATAAAAAACAACAAGAAGTTGAAAAAATGCACAAAAGTCAAGTGGTGCAACTGGAAGTTATTTCTGGATTATCTGCCGACGATGCTAGAGAACAATTAGTAGAAAGCCTTAAAGCTGAAGCGAAAACTAAAGCAATGGCGCACATTCAAGAAACTATTGAGGAATCAAAATTAACAGCACAACAAGAAGCTAAAAAGATAATTATTAGCACTATTCAACGTGTAGGAACTGAGGAAGCAGTAGAGAATTGCGTTTCTGTATTCAATATTGAATCGGATGATGTTAAAGGTAGAATCATTGGTCGTGAAGGAAGAAATATTCGTGCCATTGAAGCCGCAACTGGTGTAGAGATTATTGTAGATGATACGCCTGAAGCCATCATTCTTTCTTGTTTTGACCCTGTTAGAAGAGAAATTGCTAGACTTTCTCTACATAAATTAGTTACCGATGGACGTATTCACCCTGCAAGAATTGAAGAAGTAGTTGCAAAAACCACCAAACAAATAGATGATGAAATCATTGAAGTAGGAAAACGTACCGTTATTGATTTAGGAATTCACGGTTTACATCCTGAATTGATTAAGACTATTGGTAGAATGAAATACCGTTCTTCTTACGGACAAAATTTATTGCAACACTCCCGCGAAGTTTCTAAATTGTGCGGAATTATGGCTGCCGAATTAGGATTAAACGTGAAACTTGCTAAACGTGCCGGATTACTTCATGATATTGGTAAAGTGCCTGATGCAGAAAGCGATTTGCCTCACGCATTATTAGGTATGCAATGGGCTGAAAAATATGGTGAAAAAGAAGAAGTATGTAATGCAATTGGAGCCCACCACGATGAAATTGAAATGAAATATTTAATTTCTCCTATTATTCAAGTTTGTGATGCTATATCAGGAGCAAGACCTGGAGCGCGTCGTCAAGTTTTAGATTCTTATATTCAACGATTGAAAGATTTAGAAGAAATTGCTTTCGGTTTTAATGGTGTTAAAAATGCCTATGCTATTCAAGCTGGACGTGAACTGCGAGTTATTGTAGAAAGTGAAAAAGTAAGTGACGATATGGCTTCAAGTCTTTCGTTTGAAATATCTCAGAAAATTCAAACTGAAATGACGTATCCAGGTCAAGTGAAGATTACAGTAATTAGAGAAACTAGAGCTGTAAATATTGCAAAATAAGTAGATTGGATTATACAAAAAAAATGAAAGCTTGTCCTAACCGACGAGCTTTTTTTATTTTCTAGGGTGAAATTTATTAACAATTTGTGTGAGATGTTTTCTATCTAGATGCACATAAATCTCGGTTGTTGTAATAGATTCATGACCTAACAATAATTGAATGGAACGCAAATCGGCGCCATTTTCTAATAAATGGGTTGCATAAGAATGCCTTAGGGTGTGCGGACTTATAACTTTATTAAGATTAATAGCAACTGCCAAGTCTTTAATAATTGTAAAAATCATGGCTCTTGTAAGTTGTTTGCCACGACGGTTTAAAAACAAATTATCCTCATGCCCTTTTTGAACTGTTAGATGGCTTCTAATCAAATCCTTATACATGACAATGAATTTTTGTGTGTAATCACTAATTGGAACAAAGCGTTGCTTATTTCCTTTGCCGGTTATTTTTATAAAACCTTCCTCAAAAAATAAATCAGAAATTTTTAAAGTAACCAATTCCGAAACCCGTAAACCACAACCGTACAATGTTTCTAATATAGCTCTGTTGCGTTCGCCTTCAGGTTTAGATAAATCGATAGCTTCAATTAAACTATCAATGTCTTGAACAGATAAAGTATCGGGTAATTTCCTACCTAATCTGGGTGCTTCTATTAATTCCATAGGATTATCGGTACGGTAATCTTCAAAAATTAAATACGAAAAAAAACTTTTTAAACCCGAAATAATTCTCGCTTGTGAACGTGCATTTACTTCCTTGGAAACCGCATAAATAAATTGCTGAATTGTTTCTTCTTTAATTTTAATAGGAGAAACAGCTATAGAATTTACCTCTAAATAAAGACATAACTTTTCAATATCTAAAGAATAATTGTCTATTGTATTTTTAGATAATCCTCTTTCTATTTTGAGAAACGATTGATAACTTTTAATAAAGGTGTTCCAATTCATAAAAACAAAAGTAACGAGAAAACAAGTAATAAAAAAACCACTCAATTTCTTGAGTGGTTGTTTAGTATTTTAATCTAAGTTATATTAGAATTTGTAAGAAACTCCAAAAGTTGGTTTAGAGAAGAAATTGTTAAATTCATTCAAATTAATCATCATTTCTGAAGTTTTATCATCTCCAGTTTTAGATGAGTCATAAGAAATTACATTTCCTAAACCAAAGTTGATTGCAACTTTAGAAGTAAGGAAATAATTCATTCCAATTCCAGCACCAAAACCTAAAGTAGAAGTTTTCTCAGCTCCATTTCCTCCATTATCATCTGAACCAAAGTTCAAACCAAAATTAGTGTACGTTTTAAATCTCTCTCCTAAGTTCAAGAAATAATATCTAGCACCAACTGCAATGTTAGAAGTAGCTCTTGTTGTAGAGGCAGCTTTTGCAGGAGGATTAGCAGGATTTGTAGAACTTCCAATTTGAAGACCTAAATCAAGAGCTAAATTATCACTAATAAAATAAGCAACATCTGGACCAATCATAGAAGAAGATGTTTTAGTACTAACGCCTCCAACTTCATTTGTAGATGACATTGTCATAATGTTACCACCTAAAACGATGTCTCCTTTAGCATAACCGAAATCAGAACCTTTTTTGTCTTGTGCATTAGCAAAAGATAATGCAAATACTGCAGCAGCAGTTAAAATAATTTTTTTCATTTTAGTTTTTGTTTTAAAATTAATAATTACAAATTTAAGAGAATTGTTATTTTAGTTTATAAACAACAAAATAACACTTATTAACAATAATTTACGCGTTAAAATTTATTTAAAATACTGAATTAAAAGTATTTAAAAAAAATAGATGTTAATAAGTATTAATAACAATAATTATTAAAATACAGAAAAAGACTACATAAAATAGATAAATGCAAAATATTAACACTAAATAATACGAAATTCATAATAAAAGGTAAACAATAAAACCCTAAGAGCAGTATTTTAAAACTAAGATTTTTATTAATCCCATAGAAGACAATTTAATAAGTATAGGTAGTTGCTAATACGATAAAGGCAGAAGATTTCTTTGCAGTTCCATCTGTAAAAATATTTTCGGATGCGTTGTCTATTCTTATTTCAGGAATAAAAGTAAAATTACCCTCTTTATAATTTAATGAAAGTGTATTGGCAACAACATTTGCAGTAAATCCGAGAACTTTATCTTTATCATCAAAATACTCCGCTCTGTAAGCTAAACTTAGGTTACTCTTTAAAGCAACATTTGCATATCCTAGGATTGAAAACCATGCTTTTGTTTCTTTTACTCTATCATCTGAAGTTATTGCATAGGTTCCGTTAAAGCCTAAAGTCACTTTCTCGTTTATTTTTTTTGATGCTACAACGTCATATTGTGTTTTATTATCTGTTGAAACTGGGTTTCTGCTCCCCGAAGTAAAATTAAAATAAGCATTCCCATTTTTACCAGTGTATCCTATTTGAGCGATTACTGTTTTTTGGTTAGAACCTGCTTTTGAAGCGGATTTAAAATCAGTAGGATTGGTAACTCCAGCCATAAAACTAAAATCTCCAGCAGTGTATTGCGCTTTAACACCAGTATTAAAGAATGGCCCATTGGTGAAAGCATAAGACATACTGTAGTTTTTGTTGTCAATGGCATCTATTAATTCATAGCCAAGATGTGTTGCAAAGCTACCAGCTGTAACTTTAAATTTAGTTGAGAATTCATAAGTTACATTTAATTGCTTTACCATAAATGTTGCAGTAGAATCATTATAGGAGAATTCTGCAGCTCTGTTTCCAAAACCTAAATCAACTAAAACAGAGGCTTTGCCCGACTTATGAGCTGCTTTAATAGTAGCCATTCCAAGTTCAAAAGAATCGTGTGTTTTTGTAAAACTTGTTTTGCTATTATCTTGTTTTGAAAAATCATATTTGTAATACATATCTGCAGATCCAGAAAAAACAGTAGTAGCTTTAGGAGCTTCTTGTGCGTAACTAGTATATAATGTAACTAAAATAAATATGATGCTTAAAAATATTGATCTATTTGTATTATTTTTCATGTTTTAATTATTTAATTGTTGTTATTTTTTGATTTTGTGTTGTGATTTTTATTTACTAAAAAGAATGTAAAATCCTACCCCATCATTTTATTCAAAATGAGGGGAAAATTTTAATAAAAAATTGATTTTGGAATAAGCTATAAAAGTTTAAAGCTGTTCACCATGTTGCGTAATATCCAATCCTAGTTCTTCTTTTTCTTCGCTTACTCTTAAAGGAGTGATTTTATTTACAATAAAAAATAAGGCATACGAAGCAGCAAAGGCAAAAATAGAAACTAGAACTAGTGCTTTTAATTGGATTAAAAACAAAGTAGCATCTCCATATATCAAGCCTTGATTGTCACCAACAATAGGATTCACTGATTTGGATGCAAAAACTCCAGTCAACAACATACCAACCATTCCGCCAACACCATGACAAGCAAATACATCCAAAGCATCATCTACTTTCCCTTTAGGGAATTTACTAACAACAAGGTTACTTACAAAACTTGCAATAAATCCGATTGCTAAAGCAGAAGGAATTGTCACAAAACCTGCGGCTGGGGTTATTGCAACTAAACCAACGACTGCACCAATGCATGCTCCCATTGCAGAAAGTTTGTGTCCAAGTATTTTATCTAAAAACACCCATCCCATAGCGGCGGCGGCGGCGGCAACAGTTGTTGTACCTAATGCATGTGCGGCTAATCCGTTAGATCCAACAGCAGAACCAGCATTAAAGCCAAACCAACCAAACCATAATAAACCGGTTCCTAATAATACATAAGTAATTCTTGCAGGATTTGATTTTTGAACTTTTCGTTTTCCTAAAAATATAGCTCCTGCCAATGCAGCCCAACCAGCGCTCATGTGCACTACTGTTCCGCCAGCAAAATCTAGAACTCCCCACCCGAAGAACAACCCATCAGGATGCCAAGTCATGTGGCATAAAGGAGCATAAACAAATACAATAAATAATACCATAAATAATAGGTATGCCCAAAAACGAACACGCTCTGCAAAAGCACCCGTTATTAAAGCAGGTGTGATAATTGCAAATTTTGCTTGAAATAAAGCGAATAGAATAAAAGGTATAGTAGGCGCTAACTCCCAAGCGGTAGTTGATGCTACACCATTGAAAAATAAATTGGAAGTTGGATCCCCAATAAAACCTCCAATTGAAGGACCGAAGCACAACCCAAATCCGACTACCACCCAAAGTACAGTTACAATAACCATGGCCATAAAACTTTGAAGTACCGTGCTAATTACATTTTTTTTACCAACCATTCCTCCGTAAAAGAAACCTAAACCTGGAGTCATTAATAATACAAGACCAGTTGCAACAAGCATCCAAGCGGTATCTCCCGTATCTAGCTTAAGAGGCACTATGTGTGCACCTAATATTTTGCTTTCAGGAAATAAATAAATTGAAAAAATGGATAACACCAAAATTGTGATTAGAACCACACTTAAAATAATTTTTCTCATTGTTTTTTGATTTAAATTCGAAATAAATATATTAAATCAAGTTATAACCCCTAAAAAAATTAATAAAAAAATAAAATTTTTATGATTTTAATATTATGCCCCCCTAAAATTTTAGGGGTAGTTAAAAAAATAATATTAAAAATATAAATTTCGTAATGTGGTTTTTAAGTAATTCAAAAAAATACAAGGACTAAACAATTTTCTAATTGAAAATTTTCGGAATATTAAACAAGGAATATTCACCTCTATTATAAAAGAAAGAGGGTGATTTTAGATTAAAAAATGTATTAAGGAGTACTGAATGAAGTTTCAGTATACAAAAAGGTATTATTTTAATTTTCTACGTTGTCTTTCTGTTTTTAGCAAATTCAACTCTCTACTAGTTTGGCCAGCTACTGAGGTATTTTCTTCGGCACGACGAATTAAATAAGGCATCACGTCGCGAACGGGCCCAAAAGGTAGGTATTTGGCAACATTGTATCCGTTGGCTGCCAAATTATAACTGATGTTATCACTCATTCCGAACAATTGCCCAAACCACAATCGTGTATCACTTTTAGAGATTCCGCTTTCAGCAAGCATCTCTAGTAATTTATACGAGCTTTCTTCGTTGTGCGTTCCCGCAAAGATGGCCATTTTATCTATATGGTGCATCATGTAATCTATAGCTGCATTGAAATTGTCATCGGTTGCTTGTTTAGAAGCACAAATTGGAGTTGGGTATCCTTTTTCTTTTGCTCGTAGGTGTTCTTTTTCCATGTAGGCACCACGAACTAATTTCATTCCTATATGAAAGCCTTCGGTTTTGGCTTTTTCGTGTAATTGTTTCAAATAGTCCAATCTATCCCATCGGTACATTTGCAAAGTATTAAAAACAATTACTTTTTCTTTGTTGTATTTGCGCATCATTTCTTCTACCAAATCATCTGCGGCATCTTGCATCCAACTTTCTTCAGCATCAATTAATAAAGACACATTATTTTCATGGGCAGTTTTACAAACTAATTCAAAGCGCTTTTTAACTTTATTCCATTCGTTTTGTTCGTCAGATGAAAGCGTTTGTTTTTCACCAACTTTAGTATACAAATCCAATCTTCCTAAACCAGTTGGCTTAAAAACTGCAAACGGAATGGCTTTGCGTTCTTTAGCAAATTCAATAGTTTTGAGGGTCATATTCAAAGCAAAATCAAATTGAACTTCATCTTCTTTGCCTTCAACCGAATAATCCAATACAGATGAAACCCCTTTTGTATATATTTTATCCACTACCGAAAGACAATCCAACTCATTAACACCACCACAAAAATGATCAAAAACAGTAGCACGAATTAATCCCTCAACTGGCAGATGCGCTTTTAAAGCAAAATTGGTAACCGCAGTTCCAATACGAACTAGAGGTGCATTTGCAATTAATTTAAAAAGAAAATAGGCTCTATCTAATTCCGTATTACTTTTAAGAGAGAAAGCAACTTCTGTATTATTGAAAATTTTATCCATCGGAATATTATTAATTATGCAAATATAAATAGAGTTTTAGAATATTATTTAGGAATTCTCCCATAAATTCCTAAAGGATTTATTTTTATCATAATCATTTGCCTGTTTTTCAATGTTAAAATAACGATTGCCTCTAGGATCATTTCCTACTCCAGCTAGATAAGCCCAATTCCCCCAATTGCTACTTACATCATAATCCATGAGTTGTTGTTCAAAATAAGCAGCGCCAAACCGCCAATCGAGTTTCAAATCATTACAAAAATAACTCGCAACATTTTGACGACCTCGGTTGCTCATAAACCCTGTAAGCTTTAATTCTTTCATATTAGCGTCAACAAAATCTACTCCAGTTTTTCCGTCAATCCATTTTTGTAAATATTCAATATTATAAATTCCAACAGAAATTGATTTATCCTGAATTCCGGCTTGTTGAAACAATTTAACATTGTATTTTTTCATCATAAATCTAAAATAATCACGCCATAATAATTCGAAAACTAACCAATAAGTAGATTCATTAGCTCCAAATTGCTGCTCATATTTTTTCAATTCCTGATAGATAAACCTTGGTGAAATACAACCTAATGCCAACCAAGCCGAAAATTTGGAGGAATAATCCGCACCAACTAGTCCGTTTCGTGTTTCTTTATAATTTGAAATGCATTTGGATTCAAAAAAATAATGATTTAAACGAGAAATTGCTTGTGTTTCTCCTCCTTTAAATTGTATCGCTGCTTTATCATCAATGGGAATAAATGGCAACCCTAATTCTTCTAACGTAGGCAAATCTATAACCGCCAATTCTGGAGACTTTATTTCAGATGGCTTTTCGAAAGCGTTTCTTATAGGAGATTCCTTTTCCGTTTTTTTTCTGAAATTAGAAAAAACATCGGGAATATCTTTTATAGAAAAAGGTAAATCTTCTGCATGATAAAGAGTGCTGGTGCTGAAGGTTTCAAACTCACATTTTATTTTAAAAAGTGCTTCTTTCAACAATGCTTCGGTTTGCTTTTCCTCATAAGAAACCTCTCTTTTAGCAAATACTTTCGCGGCTTTATATTGAGCAACAATTTTAGGGATTTCAATTTCAGGCTTTCCTTTAACGACAATTAATCCGGAGCCTAACGCTCTTAAATTCTTATCTAAATCTAACAAGGATTCTAATAAAAACTGTGCTCTAAAACTTCCTGTTTTCTTGAATCCAAAATGGGTTGTTTCAAAATGGGTTTCATCAAAACAATAAACCGGAATAATTGCCTCACTTTGCGAAATAGCTTTGACAAGTGTTTCGTTGTCCTGCAATCTTAAATCGGTTTTAAACCAAACAATTGAAGTTTTCATAATTCATTTATATTTTTCAAATAATAATCTGCTTGTTCTAACAATGCTGTTTTATCTTCGGGTTTCATTTTTTGCCATACTTTATACATCATTCCAATAC
>Ga0114971_10003021_pt1 | contig 11459 bp, 9 predicted proteins | sample M_140625_MF_Meta_FD_87320 | JGI IMG/M metagenome (GOLD analysis project Ga0114971, IMG submission 87320) | Freshwater microbial communities from Lake Montjoie, Canada to study carbon cycling - M_140625_MF_MetaG | ecosystem: Environmental > Aquatic > Freshwater > Lake | place: Lake Montjoie... | reverse complement strand
TTTACAAAAAAAAGAAATAGAAAAGGTACGTAGAATTGTAGCAAATAGTACTATACTATAATACTATATACTATACACTTTTGTGTATTTAAAATTTAATCCGGACTATATAAATAAATGGATGAAAATTGATTTTTTTTGTATTTTAAATGTGTAATATTTATATTAAATTGAAATAATAATTAATTATATTAATTATTATTCAACCCGACAATGGAAATCGTAGAACAAATCGAACAAATCTGTAATGAAACCGGCAATGGATGGTTATTAGAAAAAGATTTTACCAAAATTGCTTTATCCGATTTAAAATTAAGAGAATATCTTGATAATGATTGGAAACGAGAGGATAAAACAGATAAAGAAATGCGTGAGGTACACGAACGGGGGCAAAATTTCGGAAGATATACAGATAAAGAATGTGTATGCTCACACGAGAACGAAGACATTTATTGTTACAGATGCGATTGGGATTTTGAACGTGATAAAGCAATAGAAAAACTAGATTTAAAAAATCCTAGAATGATTGTAAAGTTAAACATATTATCTTTAGATACTTACAATCCGGACCCAGAATACCCAAAAAGTTCATTGATTATCGCTGACAAGATTGATGGGGAAATTCCGCGCGGCTGTGAAAAAAGAACAACGCCAGAAGGTCGGGTCTATTTTGTTGATCATAATACACAAACCACCACGTGGGAGGATCCACGGGAAATTCCAGGGTTTATATTAATAAGATGGTCCGCTAGAACTAGCGGTATAGTAAATATCATCGAAATGTATTCACATGAAATTGTGTATGCATATGTAAGGGAAAAGTATAGAAATCGAGGAGTATTAAAAAAAATGGTGGATAGTATCCCGAAAGAATGGGATGTTTGGATAGAACTAGACAAATCAGCGACTTCATTAAATACGATATTTGGAAAATGTGGATTTATATATAATAAACCTATTCACGACCCGAATATCCGGCGTCTTTTTTATAAAAAATAGAAGAATTACAAACTAATCAAATAAAAAATAAATATAATAGTTAATACTTTATTTAGATATTATATTATTAAATAATAATATATTATATGACTTCCGATGAAATATATCAATATGCTGGATTTTTTTTTATAATTCTTATAGCGATTTATTTATTAATAAAAATAATGAAATTTCAATCTAATGCAATGGAAGGATTTGGTTTAAAAACAGCCAAATCATCGATCAGTTCTTTAACCACTTTGAATTCTTCTCAAGATTTATCAACTTTCGCCAACACTATTTCTGACAACGCAACTACTCTGGCTGCTACACTCGACAGCACAAAAACGCAAATGTACGAAGACATATTATCCGCACTCGATCAATCATTAGATGTTACTATTTTAACTACCGTTTTAAATAGCGCCGAATCTATATCAGCAGATCCTACATCTCAATCGAGTCAAACTATAATGACGAATATGAATAATATCATATCATTTCAAGCCGCTGTAGCTCAGGCAGTGAAGGTGATTAATACCGCGTAATATTATTTACATTTTGCGAAAAACGATGTTATTTCGTTTTGCCCTTTATTTGCATTATTAGTTTTACGAATATATTCGTCAAATAATAACGCCTTTGTTTCTTTTTCGCGAAGAGCATCTTCCTTTTTTTTATATGTCTCCTGGTCTGGAAACTCCCGTTTTAAATCAGTTAATTCATTTCTCCATTTTCGCAGAGTAACCCCCTTCTTTTTTTTAAAGTCGGTCATCTCTTCTAATACTAGCGCAAATAATTGCAATAATGGTTTCATTATCTGATTCGTGATGTAAAACGTATAATTTATTTTTAATTTATTTTTAACAATAAATTCTTGTGTCTCAATCCTCTCGCCTTGTAATGCAGTTTTGTCTGGATTTTCTATATAAATATAAGGTATCCTATCCCCCACGTTTGGTTTATTTCCGGCATCACGCTTACCAATTCTATCCGCCAATACTTTATGCGCGATTTGCGCTGGATTTTTATACCCAGATCGCAGCGACTTGGTTATAATCAATTTATCCATACTACATTTTCCGTCAACTATAGTTTGCATACACTCTTTTAAAAATGATACCGCGTTTTCGACGTTTTTATTGACCATTAATATGTCTATGATTCCTCCATACACATCTTTAACTATCGGAGCATTGTCGCGCCGTTTTAAGACTATGCCCATTGATTTGCGTTTCCCTTTATGCGGATCTGTTTCATATAACACTCCAACGTACCGCTTTTTCGATAAAAGACAGAACGGCATAAACGTTTTTTCATATTCTAAATCATGCGGATTTTTCAGAAACTTCGACGCCAATTCTCCAGCCTGCTGCGCAAGTTCTATCGTAATTTCTAGCGCCTTTTGTCCCGAAATTTTGATTCCACTTTCAACCTCCGTTAAATTGAATTTAAAGAATACCGAATCGGTGTCCCCGTAAACATATTCAGCGTTGGTGCGAACCATACCATACGAAGAAGTCGGCACGATTCTATTTTTATACGCTCCTTCGATGACGCGTTTCCCGTAAACAAGTAATTTTCTCCCAATCGCGGTAGTTGATGCGGCGCAATCAAGTTCATAGAACGAACTCGTTTTCGCGCCACTGCCGCCATACATGGAATTGGCGGTAACTTTTATACTGAGCTGTCTTTTATCCAATATATTTTTCATAAAATCGTCCTTCTCTGTAACAATGAGCAGTCTGGTCGATTTTCTAGCAGCGAGAAGTTCTTCTAATATAGACGGCATCACCCCTTTTCCGATACTATCTGGAAATTGTGCGAATCGACACACCTTATATCCCGTTTTAACTTTCTCAAGTGCCGCTTTCGGGTTGTTGTTTTTTCTCTGCCAAGTATACACGTCGCTTGGTATATCCACGTATTTATACCCAGGCAAATTGTCGTATATAAAATCACCGACTTGATTTTTTTCACCAGTCTCTTTTATAAGTTTTCCACTTAAATCATACTCCTTTGTCAATACCTTGCTATCATGCGATATATTTTCACTTATCATTGCAGACGGATACAGCGAACTATAATCTAGACATGCGACCGGGTCTTCTAAATATAGATTGCATTTTGGTTCTAATACAGTTGCCCCTTCATACCCTTCGTTTTTATTGCCCTTGTTTATAACTGGGATGAGAATGCCCTTTTCTCTGCATTTTTTGGCAATATAACTTGTTAATTTTATACCTTGCCCTCTCATAACAATAAATTCTATTGGTATGCTACACAGCTTGGCCATCTCGACGTAACTCGTCATAACGTCTATTTTTCGCATTAGGTGGTGTACCAGATTGCAATCTTGAATACAATACTTGGCGATGATAGCTCTTTCTGCCGGCCCTTGGTTTGTCATTCTAAAAATGTCTTGCGGTGTAATATCATCTTTTGCTAGACACCACTTTACCTTTTTATTGACGATATCTGGTGTTTCTATACCTCTGATACAAAATGTTCCGTTTTTAATGTCAACTGAATATACCTTGAACTTTTGACCATTTTTATAATAATCCACTGAATGCGACTCTTCTTCGAAATGAATATAAGTATCGTCTTCTAATCCAGATAAATTTTTACTGAATATTTTGGTATCTCCTTCAATCAAATGCTCTATTTTTTTAACACCGTCTCCTATAAAATACCCCGATACATAATCAAGTTTATATTGACTAAGCGAGTAATCCCTTCGCAAATAATTGTAAAGATCTATCTGTAATCTACCTTTCATTTTCGGAAATCGTAAATCGTGCTGGCCACTGGCAAGCTGTATCGTGCTTTCACTTAGACCTTCTTTGCCAGTTTTCCAGTTTTTTTCTAAGCAGACCTCTTTTATATTTCTAGACAATTGTAAAAATTCTCTATCGCATTTTAGCTCTTTTGATCGCAGATACATAAAGTTGTAATCAAACCCGAATATATTGTAACCTATTATAATGTCCGGGTTTTCTGTCTGAATAAGTTTCGACCATTCTATTAAGACGTCCTTTTCGGTAGTACACTGATGTATAACAGCATTAGCCACCGCGTCGCACGTGTTTAATGTGATACAGTGATTTAGATACGGCTTAGATTCCCCGTACTTAATAAAGGTGGAACCTATAAATGTGACATTGTCACCTTTTAATGTCGGAAACACATCGGTCAAAGTTCGTGTTATTTCTATCATTAGTGTGTCTCTTGATGTTTCTGCGTCATTGAGCATATCTACGATAGATCCTTTTTTTTTATACGACAGTGGTTTTGACTTGAACATATTCCAATTGAATTCTGGTTCAGATTCATCCATCGCTTTATCATCGTCCGACGCGTCGTCTAATTCGCAATCTTGGTTGGTATCAAATGCGTTTGCGTCTGTGTCTGCGATATCTTGTGCACTTAAACGCGTTTCTCCTACATATTTAGCTGGACAGATTTTAATCCATCTATTAAATAATGCGTCTATTTCTTTTATAGATACATTTTTTATAGGGTAAACTAAATCTATGTTTCTAGTTGCCTCATTCGAGATGAACCCGAACGATGTAAATATAAGTGTTTTCAATAAATCTTCTGTGCATAGGGTCTCGTGATACGCGCCTTCTATAGAATAGATGTCTATTATATTCGTTGCGAGTTTCTTGTAATTTTTCACAGGCAAAGGAAAATCTCCATGGCTGCTACTAGCCTCTATATCAAAACTACATATCTTATACGGAACCATCATTTCTTTGTCGGGTTGCGATATTATATTCTTGTAATCGACACTGAATTCATATGTACACGTGGTCTGTTTTTTGGCGTGATGTGTTACACATTTCTTCTCAATAGCAATCCATCCAGATGGACTAATTTCGTTGATGTGAAACATTCGTAGGAGAGGGGGGATATGCGCTTCATATAAAATTGTTTGGGTTTCTTCGAATATATACCCCGATTTGCTCAACTCCCGCTCGTCGTTTTTATCAGGACCTGATATATACCATAGCTGTTTTGCTTTTTTCATAGCCGATTCATTTCTAAAACTTACCATTATAAATGTATGATCCTTTCCTCCGTCAAACCCGTATAATTTTTTTCTCTTTGCGAACGAGCTGTCGATTATACTGTCTTCGTGATATTCGCCCATATCTGCGCTTAACTGAGTTATGAATCCAACGCGATCTGCGTCGCTCCAATCGTCTCCCACCTTTACGTAAAAGAATGGATTATACCCAGTTGCGAAAATACTGGCAGTTTCACCGAGTTCGTTAATTCCAAACATCTGTACCACGAAATCTTTCTTGTGTGAGATTTCATTAATCGAATCATTCGCATTGAACGTTAATAACCGAAACGAATATTCCATATTATTACTTATGTATACCTAAATAATAATATTAATTCAATTTAATAATATTTATACCAATTTACTTTTGTTTATGTTTTCGAGTCCGAGAGTTCTTCTTATTTTTCCTTTTCGTTATTCTGTCTTTTTTATATTCAATAATATTGCAACTATGTGGGTGTTTAGAGTGGCAAAATTCTGTACATCTTTTGTTATTTTTATAACAGGGGCAGATACTAGTAGCACATTTTCCTTCGCACGTACAATGAATAGGCATTATAATTAGTAAATATTTTAATTTAAATTGAATTAATAATTTTAAAATATTTTATGTAGAAAATATGGATTCTTCTATAGATTATAGAATTATTGGATCGGTAGACGAAAGCGGATTAATAAACTCTTTGGATAGAGACGGTATTACAGATGATATGGCTATACTAGAATTGATTGGAAATGTTCCAGACGCATATAATGTTGGAGACGTTATGCATTTATCAATTTCTTCTACACCTAATTCTTGTATAGAATTCAAAGATTACGGCAAGGGATTTACGTTCGAGAGTGCATGTAATGCGTTTTCGTTGTATAAATCAACGCACGCATCAGATAAAAGTATAGGTGTTAGCAATTACGGATTGAAGGCTGCAACTAAAAAATTGTCGAGAGACGGTAAGACGACAATAGAGACTAAATCCGTCAATCATGTGTCGTTGATAATAGAAATTGACTGGGCTCACATTATGAAAGTAGGCAAGTATACAGGAAACGTTCGAGTCAAGGAAATGACGACTAAAGAAAACGTAAGTTTTATGGAACGGTTGAATGGACATACGACCGGGACAATAATCAGATTTAAATATTGCGATACATTACACAACGCGATAGAGACACATTTTAATCAAAAGGGTAGATGGAATAAAGTTCCACTAAATAGAATAGATTTTGCATTTGGTAAAATTAAAAATTTTACGATTACCTTTAATAAAATCGCAACTCCTATGTATGACCCCTTTAATTTAAATTGTGAAGAGTTTATATTTGGTTGTGAAGGTAGAACACAACACAAGATTTCGTTGTATGAAAAAAGGAGCAATGATAAGAGCGTTTATTTGTTTGCGGAACTACTAGAGTCTGGAAAGTATATATATTACGCTGTACATCCAAATGGGTCAACTGCATCTAAACCTACAGAAGGCGAATTACCGAAAGGTTATGTAGAAATAGATACATTCATACAAAATATGTCGTGTATGACCCCACATAATGCCTATTATAATGCAGCTTATCCAATGCAACCAACGAGCACAGGGCAATCGTGTGTAAGTACGTACGAACAGGATTTCTGGGGTAGTGAAAAGGATAAAAACAAAAAGGGTGATAATAATAAAAATAAGAATGATGAAAAAGGGATAAAAACACAGGAATACAGAGATAATGTAATGATGTTAGTCAGAAATGGAGCTAGAATCGGAATTATTAATATAGGGAATAAAACGCTTGCGTGCGGCGGAAATTCACAATACGAAAAATTTCTCAAATTACACATTCAACATGAAATACTATATAATCCTTATAGTTCTCAGGTAAATAAAGCAGATAATTTAATAGGAGTTCAGAAAAACAAACATTTGTTTCAACAAGAAACGAAAAATATCAAAGGATTAATGCGATTATGCGAATATAATAGAAATAGATTCGGCGATTTTTTGTGGAGGAAAATGACGCCTGACCCAACCAAAGCGCGTCCCGTTATAGATACTTTGTACGAACAGTGTAAAATTGAGCCAGTCGCAACACCTTCTCATACGGGTTTAGCCAAGACAGAGAAAGTAACAGTAACAATTCATCCTACGGTTGTGTCAGAGACAGTAACAGTAACAATTCCTCCTACGGTTGCGTCAGAGACAGTAACAGTAACAATTCCTCCTACGGTTGTGTCAGATACAGTATTAGTAACATTACCAGCAAATCCTACGGTTGCGTCAGATACAGTAACAGAGCTTCATACAAACGCGCCCCCTCCAATTAAACCATACGAAAATAAGATATGCGTGGATAATTATGACAATGTAACACCAATGACTGCAAAAGATGGACTGCTATTTATAAAATCGGTTTTTGAAAAATATACAATTAATGAAATAAACGATATGATACGATTAACCCATAAAGAAGAACCGTTTAGTGGATTAGGAAGAGCTACAATTGTGTTTAAAACTATATTACATTTATAGATAATAATATATAAAATCATTAAATAATCAGTTATATTATATAAAATATTAATGTATATAAATGTCAGGTGGTTTATTTCCAGGATACCCTTTTACATTGAATATTAAGTGTATTATTTTTTCATTTATTATAATGATTTTATATAGCTACAGTCCTCCTACATTATCGATTATACCAACTATGTTTGTATATTTTATTATTTTTGTAATAAGTTACGTTTCTCTCGCTTGGTATGATTATTATTACGGATGTTCTCAATTGCCCTTACAACGTTCAACTACAGGAATTACCCAATATTTTAAACCTCCTGTATATGACAAAGAACGGCAGACGGCTCATATGTTTTCTCAAAAGGAAATTGACAAAAATAACACCATTATTTATGCTATGCATTTATTATTATTCGTACCTTTATTGGTGTATGTAGGATTTGAACGAACTAGTACAAACGATGTAGCGTTTAACCTATTGATTGTATTAGCAGCGTTTACCGCGGTTTATCATGGAGTTAGATTTATGACTTCCGTGCACTAATTATCCTCACCGAGTTGTACTTCGCCCAACGGACGCGTCTTCCATATTTCTTCGATTTTTTATGTTTAGACTTTTTATGTTTAGACTTTTTATGTTTAGACTTTTTATGTTTAGATTTTATTGCCAATTTACGCGTTCCTCCCGATTGCGCCAATGATTTAGTAATGAATTCCGCCATATCCTCTGCGGTTCTTCCGCCATCGTATAACATCTGCTCAACTCCTCCAATTTTAATCAGTTTTATAGTAGGGTATCCTTCGCTTATATCTCCGTGATTACTAGGCAGTAATTTCGATGACGCCGCTTCAACATCAGCAATAATCACATTTTTATGTGCTAAATCATTTTTATTTTTTAACTTTTCCCACTCCGGTTTCATATTACTACAATGAGCACATCCAGGCATCCATATAAATAAAAATATATGGTTGGTTTTATTTAGTTCTTTGTATTTATCAGCCATTTCTTTGCTAGTTATGCTTATACTTTTGCCCTCGCCCATTATAATTATATACAATATAATTTAATTATAATGATGATTATTTACGATAGAACAATAATAATATTTATTATATATAAGTATGAAATTATTAATAATCGGGATTATGTTTATACTCGGATTATATTTTGTTTGCAGGTACCCAAACTACGAATCGTTTTCAAGGATAACTAGAATTCCATACAGATGCCCCGATATATTATATCAATCTGGCAGTAAAATGTTCTTATACAATTCTAAATTGGCCACCGTACCTGGCGTCAATCCTATCCAATTTAACAATCTAGAAGATTATGTCGAGTTTACAGAATGGCAAAGGAGAGAAGGTATTAAATGCCCAATATTATATTTACAAAAATCGGAAGATATTCAGGGTAAAACTGTATATAGCGCCAGACCAGACCCGTCAAATCCTCAAGGCGGATTGCCTATATTTCCTGTAGGAACTGGACACAAAGAATCTAATATAATGCCTATACATAAGATTGATTCCGAACTTTTAAATAACGATATGAGAGATATAGCTAACGAGATAGAAATTCCAATGGATAATATGTTTCAGGCTGGAACTAAAGTTAGCCCATTTGCAACTAAAGCAAATTGGGGAGGCCCTGAATATACACAAAAACTCGTAGACGCCGGAGTATTTAAAGGCGACGAAGTACTCGTAAGGTATAGTGCCTGATAATTGTATAAATATTACGTTATATCGCCTTTTTTTAGTATAAGTTCGTTGTAAATAGCCCCGCTTGGTTTATACGTATCTATTTTTTTAAACAACGAATCCGATTTTTTATTTTTAGATACACCGTCCATTACATTTTGTATAGAGGATAATTCGGATGCGGGTTTCGCGTATTCTCTATCTCTCTGTATTTCTGTGTCATCATTTAGGTTATTTCCATAACTATCTACGACAACTCCCGTTTTTTTCTTCAATTCTGTGCGCACGTATTTAGGAACCCAATGTTTCCATGATATAAATAATAAGTTTGGATTTGTATAAGATACCATAAAGCCGTTTTCCCTTAGTTTATCGATGATGTATATAGTACATTCCGACGAGTTGTATTTTGGAATGCCTATGACCATTTCAGGCACAATAAACCAGCAATGTTGTTCTATAACGCGTTGATGTGAAGCAGTTTTAACTTTAGTATGAATTCTACTTAAAATTTTATTGTATACTGATACAGTATTTAAATCCCGCTGCTGCTTTGTTTCATATAGTTCGTCTAAATTCATTTTACACGCATCTCCTGAATGATCGTCTATATTAAAAATAGTAGTCATAATTTTAATGGCGATAAAATATTTTAATATCAACCATATAAGAATAATTTATATACATTAAAATGGATATCATCATAAAAAATACAATAAAACATCTGGTTATATCCGGCGGAGGACCCGGTGGGTTTGTAACTTACGGCGCTTTAAAACAAACGGCTCTATCTAACGTATGGCGATTATCCGATATTAAAAGTATATATGGATGCTCTATTGGAGCGTTTATCGGTATAATAGTATCTCTAAATTACGACTGGATGTGGCTCGACGACTATTTCATAAACCGACCGTGGGAAAAAATAGTATCTTTAAATGTTGATTTAATATTAAAATTTTATACGAATAAAGGCATCCTTGACGAAACTTTTATATGTCGGGCAATCAAACCTTTATTATCGGCTAAAGATTTGAGCGAGAACTGTACCCTGAGAGAATTGTATGAGTTTAATAAGATTGATATACATATTTATTCAACGAGTATCAACAATAACAAGTTAGAGAAGGTAGATATATCACACTCATCTCATCCAGATATGACAGCAATACGTGCTCTGAGTATGTCTATGGCATACCCTTTAGTGTTTAAACCGATTCTAACCGAAGAAGACTGCTTTATAGACGGAGGTCTTGTAAATAACTTTCCGTTAAATGATTGCATTCATCAACAGAAATGCGGCGAGTTAGAAATATTAGCATTTAAAAACATATGGGGTATGAACGAGAATAAAATAAAAAATGATACAGATATTTTTAATTTTATGATTTTTCTGGTGAGGAAAATGCAAGCTAGTATATGTAGCGAAAAACAACAAACTGATATAAAAAATATAATAAATTGTAATATTAACGATATCTGCGATTTAAATGATTGGTACCCTGCAGTTTCTACCCCAGAATCTAGGTCAAGCTTAGTAATATCTGGCGAAACTCAAGCGCGTGATTGGATAAAACAATATAAAGATAATACGCTATTACCCATATCGGAATGACTAATATATTATCATTTTTATGTGCACTTATGTTCGCTACTTCCACCAATAATATATCTTGCGCTGATTTAAATTTTACATCCAGACCTGGCTACAATACTACAACTTATTGTAATCTTGTATCTTATTGCTGGCTTGGTGTAAAATCAAATACATCAGAATTCAATGAATTGTATGAGATGTCGTTTTGTGATGATTTATATGAGTCGTTGTTTGTTGACGATACACCTGAGATTAATACATCCGAGATTAATACATCCGAGATTAATACATCCGAGATTAATACATCCGAGATTAATACATCCGAGATTAATACACCTGAATTCAACATTTTAGATTTTGTTGATTCCTATTATAATAGATCAGAGTTAAATACATCAGATTTCAACATTTTAGATTTTATTGAATCATATTACAATAGATCATTATTCGCTAAATCATGTGACATCGATACATTAGTCGATGACGACAATACATCAGAGGTCAATACATCAGAGGTCAATACATCAGAGGTCAATACATCAGAGGTCAATACATCAGAGGTCAATACATCAGAGGTCAATACATCAGAGGT
>Ga0114971_10003018_pt1 | contig 11465 bp, 12 predicted proteins | sample M_140625_MF_Meta_FD_87320 | JGI IMG/M metagenome (GOLD analysis project Ga0114971, IMG submission 87320) | Freshwater microbial communities from Lake Montjoie, Canada to study carbon cycling - M_140625_MF_MetaG | ecosystem: Environmental > Aquatic > Freshwater > Lake | place: Lake Montjoie... | reverse complement strand
TGAAAATTTATTAATTAAGCAAAATATTTTTGAGATAAAAATCTTTAAAAAATGAAGTCGTATACCCATACGGCTGAAGCTTTTTAAGGATTTTTAGCCAAAAAGATGAAGCTTAATTATTAAATATCTATAAGTAAATTTTCAGGTTAATTTGGTTTTATTCGTTAGGACTTTAGATAAATAGGGAGGATAAGCCGAAGGGAGGTTTTAAAAATTTAGATATTTTGACATCGATGCAATTTTTTCACCAAAATTTCTAGATAATTTAATAGTCATTAAGTTCTGTTTATTATTAATTATTTCTGTTATAATTTCATAAGTTTTATCTGAGCTACCATCATCAATCGCGATAAATTCATGATCAATTTTAATGTTTTTTAAAACCCCTTTGAGGCATGTGAAATAATGATGAATCTCATTTTCTTCATTAAAAAAAGCTGTTATTATGGCAATTTTTTATGATTATAAAATTTATTTGATTAATTTTATTTTTTAACCATTAAATTTTTAATTGTAATGGGTGGAAATTTTATTATTTTTCAATAATTTTTATTTCATCTTTTAAGCCAAAAAAATTTTTTGGTAAATATTTTTTTATGCCATAGCTAAAGCGAGCGATATAGCGTTTTTTGGAGTTTATGCCATTATCGATATTGTAGGTTGCTTGATGATCTCCAATTGCTGAAGCAAAATCAGCGATATTACTTGAAGAGCGTAAAAAATGACTGCATTTTGAAATTAACAACGCATCAAGCAAAACTTCTAAACCAAGTAAATAGCGATGATTTTCGCGAGGATTAATGTTAAATGAATTAATTTTTTTTGAGCGAATTGAATCAACAAAAAAAGTCTTATCGCCATATTTTTTTAGAAACATTTCAAAATATTCTAAATCATCGCAAGCTAAAAATATTTTATCAATTTTATATTTTTCAAGCATTTGATCGGTATAGCGAAAAATCTGCTCAGGAGTAGGGCCAAATGGATGTAATTGCGTAGTGTTCATGTCTTTGCTGCGAAAATGCACTGCTAAAATTTTTTTATTATTATTAAAATGATGATCATATTTTTGGAGTTCACTTTTTACGTTATCTTGCAATATAACATCTTCTAAGAAAATTTGTTTTGCTTGGCGATAATTTTTATCTGGATGATTTTCTAAACTAGCTTGCGAATTAATCGAAAAACCATTTGAAAAAAATACATTTTTACTTTGGTAAACTTCTTGAAGAGTATAAGGGGAAGGTTGATGGAAATAATATTGCCAAGAATTTTTCGAGTTATTAATTGGATTTTTGGTGTTATAAATAGTAGGAAAATTTTCGCAATCAATTACGGGAATGAGGTTAAATTTTTTAGCAAATTCCAAGTGAACTAAAAATAAATTTAAATTGGAAAAAAAACCAGAACCAATATTATCCCGCCAAATTACATAGAAAAATTTATCAGGATTTTTATCGCCAAAGCTTTTAAGTTTTAGGTTGGGCAATTCTTTTAACCTAAATGGATAATTGGCAATAAAATGATCTTGGACATGATCGGGAAACATGATGTAGCGAATCTTATGGCGTATTTTTCGGCTAAGATTTTTTCGTAAGGTTTTTAGATTTTTCATCGGTTTAATTTTTATTTTTTCTACCTCTTATTTTATTTTTTAAATTTTTATTCACAATCAAAATACAAATTAGGTTAATGCTAATTTTCTTAAATTTATAATAAATTAAAATAATAGTTCTTAAAATTTTACAATAAATTCTATGAGTTATAGTAAAACTTATTGGAGGCATTTGATTATTAATAATTTTAATTATATTATGTTTACTTATTTGGAATTGTTTATAACCTTGCTCAACCGCTTCATAAGCATTATCTTGAATTTTGTCAAGATTATCAAAAATTAAAGGCTTGGGATTTTTATAATCAAAAAGATAGCCATTTACCCCATGTTCAATATATTCATTCATGGTTGCATCATTATTGGCAATAACAATTTTCCCCATCGCCATCGCTTCAAGAAATGACATGCCAATTCCCTCCTTTATTCTTGGAGCAATAAAAAAAGTTTTATCCTTTATTGCTGATAAAAATTCTTCTTTACTGTTAAACCAGTCCGATGAGGCGAGTTGAAATTTTTTTATATGCTCTTCGCTAGGCTTTTCTATCAATTGATGCGGATCTAGTGCTTGATGGAGATGAATATTGATTGGATAATTAGCGAATAATTTTTCTACTAAATTCAAATTAATATCGTTTCGCCTTTGCCAGAAAAATAATTTATTTTTATCGCCTAAGCATTTTTCTTGAGGAGTTGGAAAATATTGGAAATAATAGGTTTGAAGACCGAGATTTATAAGTTGAAAATGAATAGTTTTTGAAAAATTAATAAAGATTATTTTGTTAAAAAAAGTATGAAAGTTTTTAATTATTCCTTTAAAATCTAATCCATCATACATTACTATAAAAATAACTTTTTTAATTTTTTCATTAGTTAATGTAATACGATATGGAGGTATTTGATAAAAAATAATGCAATGATATTCTTCTTTAAAAAAAATTTCTTTGTTAACCTGAGGACCATTTTGCCATGTTTCATCATAGTAAATCTTAACATCAAATGATTCTTTTAGTATATCAAGCATAAAGTTATTCGACAAGGTTTTTTGATGATAGCCATGGCCAATGAAAAGAATTTTAGGTTTATTCATTTATTAATTTAGACTCCAGCCGATAATTTTAAATAATAATTTTCTTGAAATTTTTTCTTCAATTAATTGTTCGTAATTCTCGTAAAAATGAAAAGGTTTAATCCTTAATATTTTTATAAAAAATTTATCTTTTTTTGTGAAATATTTTTTTATTATATTATTTTCTTTTTGATGTAATGTTTTAAATTTTTCGTTAGAACTTATTCCGCCAAGTTGAAATGAGCATAGAAAATTTTTTGTATAAAACATCTTAAGTTTATTTTTTAAGATTCCTCGAACTATCCAATCATAGTCTCCGCTTATCTTAAAGGATTCATTAAAGTTTCCGTTTTTTATAAAGCATTTACTACGAAAAAACATTGCTTGCTGAACAAAGCAAGTGTAAAAAAAGTAACTTTTAAATATTTTTCCATAAATCTGATTTTTAATCTCTTTGGTTTTGAGATCAATAGTTTCAATATTGCCATAGATTATATCAATCTTTTTATTTTTTTTAAATTCGTAAATAATTTTTTCAACAACATCATTGCTAAAAAAAATATCACCAGCATTTAAAAAATATATCAAATCCCCAGTGGTGAGTTTCAAGCCCTTATTCATTGCATGATAAATTCCAGTATCCTCTTCACTAATAAAATGAGTTATTTTTTTTATATAATTATTAATGTAGCTTATTGTATTATCAGAAGAATTACCATCTACTACTATAATCTCAATATTTTTATAGGTTTGATTGATAATACTTAAAAGTGTTTTTTCAATATCTATCCCAACATTTTTGCAAATTGTAATAACAGACAATTTCATAAAATTTTATCTTTTAAAATTCTTAATAAATTTTTTTTCAACCTTTTTAGGCGATTTTTTTTAATCTTAGATATATTTTCGCAAAAGTAAATATTTTTGGCAATATAGTCATCAGCTTCTCTACTTGGCATTATAAAGGATGGATGAGTTATATCGCCGATAGGAAATGTTGGTAAGTTTTCAACGTTAGGATCGCTTCCAGTTGTAAATGTTGCATCTTGATGGCCAAAACCAATATTGCTAATTAAATTAACATTTGGCGTAACTGATAAACCGAAATTGCTAAAAATTGCATATGACCATTGATAATCCCAAGTGTTGATCAATCCTGATTTAGTTTTTGCTAAATCATTAAGCCATTTGCTTTTAAGTTGAGGATAATTTATAGCTACCTCATCAATTTTATTTTGAGAAATAAACTGATCTAAATTTTTTAAATCAACATCGTAAAATTGCCAAGCTCTTCGCCAACTAGCCCAACCCCAAATATGGGCAAATCTTGATAAATAATAACTACCATCACCATATTTAATTCCCTTTTGGAAGTTTGAGCCTGTAATCATCATCACTCTTTGATCATAGCGATATTTTTCAAGTAAATCTTTACAAAAATTAAAAAAAGTTGGATGAGGTAAGCAATCATCTTCAAGAATAATTCCTTCTTCAACATTGTCAAAGAACCATGATATTGCTGAGCTTACAGCAATTTTACAGCCTAAATTTTTCTCACGAAAAAGAGTTTTTACCTCGCAATCCCAGTCAATTTGCTCAATAATTTTTCGAGTTGCTAAACATTTTTCATAATCATCGATTTTACCAACTCTTGGGCCATCACCAGCTAAGAATAATTGTTTTGGCTTGGCTTCTTTTATGCGTTCAAAGACCTTTTTAGTAGTATCTAAACGATTGAAGATTATGAATAAAATTGGAGTTGAAAAATTGGTAGGCATGTTAAAATTTTTCTAATTTATTTTCAATGACATTAACAACTTTAAGATTCTTGATTTGATTTATCCGATCCTGATCTCTTAAAAAGGACAATTCGCCTTTTTGATTTCTACTTTCTCTAAATTTAGATTCAACATAAGCTTCTTCAATCGATAACTTATAAACTTTATTATTTAATAAGTCATTGCGAACAAAATAGGCATTATTACCTGCAGAATTGCATCCAATTAAACTATAACCTTTTTTTTCAGCTTGATAATTAAGTGCAGATAAAGATGCGCCAAAAAATAAGTTTGAGAAATGGTAATTGGTTCGATTAAAAACTTTATCATAGGGTACGGAAATCGCTCGTTTTTTTCCAAATACGCTATTATATTCCATTATTAATATCGCAGGATTAATTACTGATAAATCAATATTTTCAAGTATCCAATAATCATTGCCATCTAAGTCAATATGCAAAACCGCAATATCATTTAATTGGGAATTTTTTATTAATTCATTGATATTGTCTTTGTCAATAAACGCCGCTTGGCATTGGAGATCATACTTCCATAACCAATGCTGATTTTTTAAATGGTTAATTTTTTCTTGAGAACCATCCATTACAAATCCTTGATAATTGTTATTCATCATTAAAAAACGACAATTCGACTCCATAAAATCTTCGACTCCAAACTCAATAAAGGCATGATTGTTTATGGCAATATTTTTGAATTAGGAATTGGATAATTCCATCATCTTGCCATTGACTAAAAATTTTAAATTCATAATCATGAAGATAATTTTTGGGAGAAAATTCATTTCTAAAATTCGAATTCGCCAGAACTTTGTTTTGATTTGATAGCACTTTACCTTTAATCAAAGCTTGATTATCGAGATAGTTAGATAATTTTTGATCTAGGATAATATCGATTTTTTGAATAATTTTTATTACAATTTTTTTTTGCAATGATTTAAACATAACTTTAGATGCATTATTAATTTAATATTATTAGGTTAATTAAGTGATGTTGAATTTTACACAATTAAATAATCAGTTGAAAATTATCAAGAATTTTCAAGTTACTAAGAAAATTTTCATGATCATATATTTATTTGATCCTGTTATATTTTTAGTGATTAATATTTTGGTTTGTCTTGCTTTATGCGTTCAAAGACCCTCTGAGTAGTATCTAAACGATTGAAGATTACGAATAAAATTCGAGTTTATAAAATATGAACCTCTTAATTATAAATGAATAAACTTTTTATCGCTACTCCACATTTCACGAATAGGTTGAAAATCATCTAGAATTTTAATTAATGATTCAACATAATTTTTGGTATTTACTTGGTTGGCAAGTTTTGCACCTCGATCTTGAAGATCATTTCTTAATTGTGAATTATTTTGCAAATTAATAGCTTGCTCAATAATTTTTCGAGTTGCTTGGCATTTTTCAGGATCATCAATTATACCAACTCTTGGGCCATCACCAGCTAAGAATAATTGTTTTGGCTTAGCTTCTTTTATGCGTTCAAGGACCTTTTGAGTAGTATCTAAAAGATTGAAGATTATGAATAAAATGGGGATATTAAAATGATTTTTCATTATATGTTATAATTTTATTTGATTCATTAACTATTGTGAAAAGTAGTGTGTAATTAAGTTAAAATCATTAAATTAATTTTTTATATTTAAACTTCTTTAATGTTTTTAAAGTTCTTAAAATAAATGTAACTCGTCAGGAATTCAATGCAATTTAATTTTAATTTGAAATTAAAAAAATTCTACTTAAATTACTATTGGCAATTAAATTGATAAATTTAACATGATATAGCGTTGATTATAATACCATTGCTTAATTCTTTAATACAAAATCAGCTTCATATGTTAAAAAAACTAATTAAATTTTTTAAAAAAAGAATTAAAGCCAATCATCTGTCAAAAATTTATGATATAGATCATTGTGAACATGGTTGGTTTGATACTGATCTTTCTTGGGATGAAATTGTCACAAAATACGGTTCCTACTCTAATGATAATATTGTTAATTCATGCATTAATTCATTGTTAAAAGTAAAAAATAATGAATATCCTTATGAAAGAGACTCTGTTGTTTTTAATAAAATAGAATATTGTTGGCCTCTTGTAAGTTTTTTATTGATGATTGGTAGCGAAAATAATTCACAAATTAATGTTATTGATTTTGGTGGATCATTGGGAAGTTCATATTTTCAAAATCGTCAAATTTTTAAGTATGTAAAAAAAGTTTCTTGGGCAGTTGTTGAACAGAAAAAATTTGTTAAAAATGGTAATGAACTTTTTGCTGATCAATCTTTATCTTTTTTTTATGATTTATCATCGGCACTTCAAAAAACTAATTCAAAATCAATAATTATCTCTAGTGCAATTCAATATATAGAAAATTTTGAAGAATTGATTAGACAAATAATAAATTGTGATTTTAGCTGGATTTTTATTGATCGAACTGGATTCTCTAATCAAAATGATTTAAAAAGATTAACGATTCAGAAAGTTCCTAAGCAAATATACGAAGCTGTTTATCCATGCTGGTTTTTTAATTACGAAAAATTTGTTGAATTATTCGATGAAAAATATGATTTATTTGGTGAATTTGAATCATATTGTGATAAAAATATTACAGTTAATGGAAAAGAAAAAGTAAATTACAAAGGTTTAATTTTAAAAAGAAAAAATGAAATATCAGACTTATAATTTTTGCACCTTATTTAACAAAAAATATTTATTAAGAGGATTGGCGATGAGAGAATCATTGCTCAAACATTGTCCAAATTCAATGATTTATATTTTTGCCTTTGACCAAATAACAATTGATATTCTTAGTAATTTGAAATTAGAAAAAACTCAAATTATTAGTCTCAATCAACTCGAAAAAAAATACAGTGAATTAATTGAAGCGAAGACAAAAAGAAATTTTAAAGAATATTTTTGGACAACAACTCCTTTTGTAATTGATTATGTTTTGAGTTGTTATGGCGTTGATAATGTCACTTATGTTGATGCAGATTGCTATTTTTTTAATAGTCCAGCTATTTTAATTGACTCAATTCCGCAAGATAAAGTAGTTAGTCTTTCGCCTCATAATTTCAGTCAAGAATATCAACATTTTGAAATAACTTCTGGAAAATATTGCGTTGAATTTTTAACTTTTAAAAATTGTTTAGATGCCAAAAAGGTATTGAATTGGTGGAAAGAAAGTTGCGCTAATTGGTGTCATGATCGATTTGAAGATGGAAAATTTGGAGATCAAAAATATTTAGAAAATTTTAAAAATATATCTAGCAATTGTTTTGATTTAGAGCATCTCGGGCAGGGAATTGCTCCATGGAATTCTTCGCAATATGATTTTTTTAATGAAAATAACAAAATTATTTTTTGCAAAAAAAAAGATTTATCGGCAAAAATAGATTTGATTTATATTCATTTTCATAATCTTAAAACGCTTGATTTATATAGTGCTAAGCAAGATGGATATAGTCTAGATTCTAAACTGGTTAGAATCGTATATTTGCCATATTTAAAAAAATTAACAAGTTTATTTATGCAAATTAATCCTAAAAATGAATCGCTAGATTATGAAAAATTGCAATCTGGCAATAAATTTATTTTTAAAGTAAAAGCTTTATTGTTTTCTCTTTATCTTGCTTCTAAAAATAAACATAATCGATTTTTCTACTAAAATTATGATAATAAATTTTAATTCTAAAGGAGATAATAATCGCGGTTTTTTAACAGCTATTGAGTCTGCAAAAGATTTGCCATTTGAAATTAAAAGAGTTTACTATATTAATAAAATTCCTGTTGGAATAAGAAGAGGTTTTCATGCTCATCATCAACTAGTGCAATGTTTAATTGCAATTTCCGGATCTTGTAAAATATTAATGGATTACGGCAATGAAGATAAACAAATTTTTGAACTTAACGCCCCTTTTCTTGGTTTGATTATTAACAAAATGGTATGGCATGAAATGTACGACTTTTCTGATGATTGTGTTTTATTAGCTCTTGCTAGCGATTATTATAATGAAGGTGATTATATTAGAAGTTATGATAAATTCATAGAAATAGTAAAAAAATAATTTTAAATGATTCCATTTTTAGATTTAAAAAAAATTAATACAAAATATTCAAGAGAGATTAAGGGAGTAACTTCTAAGATCCTGAATTCTGGATTTTACATTATGGGTGAAGAGCATCAAATGTTTGAAAGAGAATTTGCTGAATTTTGTCAGACTAAATATGCCCTCGGTGTAGCAAATGGTTTGGATGCTTTAATTTTATCTCTTCGAGCCTATATGGAATTGGGATTGATAAATAATGGCGATGAAATCATCGTTCCTGCCAATACCTACATCGCTTCAATTCTTGCGATTAGCATGAATAATCTTAATCCAATTTTAGTTGAACCTGATATTAATTCATTCAATATCGATCCCAAATTAATTGAAGAAAAAATTACTTCTAAAACCAAAGCAATTATGGTTGTTCATCTTTATGGAAGAGCGGTTGAAATGGAAGAAATCTGGAAGATTTCCAGAAAATATAATCTAAAAATTATTGAAGATTGCGCGCAAGCTCATGGAGCAATTTATCAAGAAAAAAGAGTTGGAAGTCTTGGCGATATAGCTGGATTTAGTTTTTATCCAGGAAAAAATCTCGGCGCTCTCGGTGATGCTGGAATGATTACTACTAACAATAAGGAATTATATGATGTAATCAAGGCGTTACGAAACTATGGATCAATAAAAAAATATTATAATTTATTTAAAGGAGTTAATTCGCGTCTAGATGAATTTCAAGCTGGGATACTGCGTCTTAAGCTTAAAAAGCTTGATAAAGAAAATAATTATCGACGTAAAATTGCTAAAACTTATTGTACAAAAATTAAGAATCCTAAAATTATTTTACCTAATTTTCCAAAAATTAAGGAGAATTGCGTTTGGCATTTATTTGTTATTAGAACTAACGATCGAGATGATCTTCAAAATTATTTAACAACAAATAACATTCAAACGATTATCCATTATCCAATAGCACCTCATAAACAAGAAGCATATAAGGAATTTAATAATATTTCTTTGCCAATTACCGAAAAAATTCATCAAGAAGTTTTAAGTATTCCTATTTATCCTTACATGAATTTACAATATGTTAATAAAGTTATTGAAGTATTAAATAAATATTAAAATTATGAAAAATTTTTTAGTTACCGGGGGTTATGGTTTTATAGGAAGTCATTTTATAAAACAGCAAATCAACGATAATTTTATTGTGAATTTGGATAAATTAACCTATTGCGCAAACCTTAATAATCTTGAATTAATTGCAAATCATAAAAATTATGTTTTTGTTAAAGGTGATATTCAAAATTCTGATTTAGTTTTTGAAATTTTAAATAAATATCAAATTGATTATTTAGTTAATTTTGCAGCGGAAAGCCATGTCGATAATTCAATTGCCAAGCCTGATGATTTTATTATGACTAACATCGTTGGAACATATAATCTTTTGCAATCATCTTTGAAATATTATAAAAATCTTGATAATAATAAAAAAAATAATTTTCGTTTTTTACATGTTTCAACTGATGAAGTTTTTGGATCTCTTGAATATGAAGAAATAGCTTTTAACGAAAATAGTAATTATCGCCCAAACTCGCCATATTCTGCCTCTAAAGCCTCTTCAGATCATTTAGTTAGAGCATGGAATAAAACTTATAATTTACCAACCATTACCACAAATTGTTCAAATAATTTTGGACCAAACCAGTATCAAGAAAAATTAATCCCAACGATAATAAAATGTTGCATTGAGAATAAAGATATCCCAATCTATGGCAATGGAAAAAACATTAGAGATTGGATTTTTGTTGAAGATCATTGTCGCGGAATTAAACTTGCTCTTGAGAAGGGCGGGGCAGGGGAAGTTTATCTTTTTGGCGGTAGAAATGAAATTTCAAATATAGATCTTGCAAATAAAATATGCACAATCATTGATCAATTTAAGCCAAGAATCGATGGTATTTCTTATTCTACACAAATTAAATTTGTTAATGATCGTCTGGGACATGATTTTCGTTATTCAATTGATGATCAAAAAAGTTATAATCAATTAGGTTTTAATATTTATAATAAATTTGAGGAAAATTTATCGATAACCATTAAACATTATCTAAAACATTTTATTTAAAAACAATTAATTTAAAACTAAAATATGAAAGGAATAATTCTCGCCGGAGGTTCGGGAACTAGATTAAAACCATTAACTGATATAATTTGTAAACAATTACTTCCGGTTTATGATAAGCCGATGATTCATTATCCATTAGCAACCTTAATGAATATCGGAATAAAAAATATTATGATTATTTCTACACCAAGTGATATTATATCCATTAAAAAAACTCTCGGCGATGGTTCAAAATACGGTATTGAAATTAGCTATGCTATTCAAGATCATCCCAAAGGAATTGCTGAAGCATTTATTATTGCCAAGGATTTTATCAAAAATGATTCGGTTTGTTTAATTTTAGGTGATAATATTTTTTATGGTTCAATTTTTAATTATGAAAATTTTAAGGTGTTTTATGACAATATTGAGCAACACAAAAATGAAGCAGTAATATTTGCTTATCGAGTCTTCGATCCCCAAAGATACGGAGTTGTTGAGCTAGAAGAATGTGGATATCTTGCAAAATCTATTGAAGAAAAACCACTTAAACCAAAATCCAACTGGGCAGTTACAGGAATTTATCTCTACAATAATGAAGTTATAAAATATGCTCAACAATTAAAACCTTCCATGCGTGGTGAATTGGAAATTACTGATATTAATCAAATTTATTTATCGCGGGGAAAACTTGCGGTTGAAAGATTGGATCGAGCGGTAGCTTGGCTTGATGCTGGAACTCATGATTCTTTGCTTGAAGCTTCAAATTTTATTCATACTATTGAAAAACGACAAGGTTTAAAAATTGCTTG
>Ga0114971_10003013_pt1 | contig 11473 bp, 15 predicted proteins | sample M_140625_MF_Meta_FD_87320 | JGI IMG/M metagenome (GOLD analysis project Ga0114971, IMG submission 87320) | Freshwater microbial communities from Lake Montjoie, Canada to study carbon cycling - M_140625_MF_MetaG | ecosystem: Environmental > Aquatic > Freshwater > Lake | place: Lake Montjoie... | reverse complement strand
TTTACGGCAAAAATGATTCCCGCTACCGTCAACCAGTAAGGGAACTCGGAGAGGGTCGGCTTCGGCGACGCGCTGGGGACATCATCTAATGTGGCGCGCATCGGCTTGGAGTCAGAAGCAGCACCTGAAGAAATCGAGCCGGAGAAGAACTTTCAGCCGGTAAATGGCAACAGATTTATCCATGCGAAAAGCGTAACGGGATGATAGGAATCCGCAATACAGGAATTAGAAATCCGCTCCAATGCGCGCTAATGCGCGCTATGATATCCCGGCTTTAAAATTGACCCCAGCGTTACGCTGGCCGCCGCCCCCTGGGTGGACTGCGCCGCACGTTATCCACTTCCATTTGGCATCAGATGAAGATCAGGCCCTGCTTCGGATTCCGACTAAACAATCTTCAGCTTGGGCAGATCCTGGGAGTCCACCAGTCCCACCGGCTCGTTCCTCGCATTCACGACAATAAGATCGTCGATGTTCCGCTCGTTGAAGATTCTCAGCGCTTCGACGGCGAGCGCGTTCTCGGAAATGCAGACCGGCTTGGGCGTCATCACTTTTTTCAGCGGCAGCGCGAGCAGGGATCCGCCGCCCGCCATGTGCCGGCGGAAATCGCCATCCGTGAAAACCCCCACTAACTTGCCGCGCGCGCTAACCACCGCCAGGCTCCCTGATCGGGCTTGGGTCATCACCAGCAGCGCCTCCTGAACCGAAAGCGTTTCGGCTGCCACGGCGTTGCGGTTCCCCGCGCGCATGATGTCGCCAACCCGCAGGAGCAGGGCGCGTCCGATGGCGCCGCTCGGGTGATATTTAGCGAAATCTTTCTGGGTGAAACCGCGTGCGGCGAGCACCGCCATGGCCAGCGCATCGCCCAGAACAAGCATCGCCGTTGTGCTGCTGGTAGGCGCCAGGTTGAAGGGGCAGGCTTCCTTTGGAACCCGGACGCTCAGCGCCACATCGCTATGCCGGGCGAGCGAAGATTTGCCGTTGCCGGTGAAGGAAATAATTTTTACAGAAAAGCGCTTGATCGCGGGCAGCAGGTTCAGCAGTTCCTCCGTCTCGCCGGAATAGCTCAGGGCCAGCAGCACATCGCCGTCGTTGAGAATGCCCAGATCGCCGTGCAGGGCGTCCACGCTGTTGAGCACGACCGCGGTAGATCCGGTGCTGGTGAGGGTGGCGGCGATTTTCGCGCCCACGTTGCCCGACTTGCCGATGCCCAGAATGACAATCTTACCGCGCTGCTTCAGCGCGGCGGCGACCAGGACAACGGCGGCGGCAAAAGACGAATCCAGCTGCGCGCGAACGGCCTTGAGGGCAGCCAGTTCGATGTCGAACACTTCGCGGGCTTTAGCAAGCGGGCTCACAGGGACTCCGTGTTGGGATAGGACCCCAGAATTTTGACAAAATGGCAGTGGGTGCCGAGCAGCTTAATGGCCTTGGCCACCTTGGCATCCTGATAATGTCCGGCGCAATCGATGAAAAAGAAATATTCCCATGCCCTCCGCTTACTGGGACGGGACTCGATCTTGGTGAGGTTGATCTTGTGCTTACGGAATGCGGCGATGGCTTCATGCAGGGCCCCCGCCTTGTCAGCCACGCTCACCATCAGGCTGGTGCGGTCGTCACCGGTGGGGGGACTGCACTGGCGGCCCAGCACGATGAAGCGCGTGACATTGACGGCGTTGTCCTGGATGTCCTGCGCCAGCAGTTTCAGCCCGTAAGTTTCGGCCGCCAGAACCCCGCCGAGCGCCGCGGCGGACTTTTCCCGGGCGGCCAGTTCCGCCGAACGCGCATTGGAGGAAGTCTCAATGATTTCCACCCGCGGCAAATTCTTGGCCAGCCAGCCGCGGCATTGCGCGAGCGACTGCGGGTGAACGTAGAGCTTTTTGATCTGCGCCAGCTTCACATTGCACATCAGGCATTGCTGGATTCGCAAAAGAATCTGGGAAACGATTTTCAGGTCGCTGTCCACGAACATGTCGAGCGTGTGGGTGACGACACCTTCGGTGGAGTTCTCCACCGGCACCACGCCGTAATCCGCGCCTTTCCGGGCTACCTCAGCGAACACGTCGGCAATGGTTTTCTGCGCGGAATAGGCTAGGCTGGCGCCGAATTTATGGAGGGCTGCCTGATGGGTGAAGGTCGCCTCCGGCCCGAAATACGCAATGGTCATGGTTTTTTCCAGCGCGAGGGCGCTGGACATGATCTCGCGGTAAATGGAGCGGAGCTGCTCGTCGGTGATGGGCCCGGTGTTGTGTCCGCACACGCGGTCGAACACGACGCGCTCGCGGTGCGGGGCATAGATCTCCTCGCCCGCTTTGAGTTTGATGTCGCCGATGCCCAGGACGTGGCGGGTGCGCTCGTTGAGCAGCTGAACGATTTTCCCGTCGAGCTGGTCAATCGCCTTGCGGTGTTCGGAAATATTCAAAGCGTTTAAAGAATGGAGTAAACCGGAATGGGAATCAAGATTGAGGAGTTTCCGCAGCGCCCCCCTCGACTTCTGTTTTCTCCAGCATCAACTGCTCCGGCGCCGCGGTGGCCAGACCCGGATCCACGGTGAGGGGCGCGGGCGGTTTTTCAATAACGATGCGGCGCAGCTCATCTGCGGCGGGAAGATCTTCCAAACCGCGCAGCCCGAAATATTCGAGGAACACGGGGGTGGTGCTGTAAATCTGCGGGCGGCCCACAACCTCGGCGCGGCCCACGGACTCGACAAGGCTGCGCTCCAGCAGGGTCTGCAGGGTCCCATCGATATTCACGCCGCGGATCTGCTCCACCTCGGCGCGCGTGACCGGCTGTCGATAAGCGATGATGGCAAGCGTTTCCAGTGCCGGCTGCGAGAGCCGGGAGGGCCGCACCTTGACGCCGACGAACGCCTTAAGCCACGGGGAAAATTCCGGCTGGGTGACGAACTGCCACGAGCCGGCAACGCACACAAGACGGTAACTGCGCGCAGCAGCCTCATGTTCGCTGGCCAGCATTTCGAGCGAGGCGACCACATCGTCGTCTTTGACCTTCTTGAGCTCCTGGGCGGTCTCCTCCGCGTCCTCCGCTGCGGCGGCGGCCGCGAACACATCGCGCAGCTCCTTCACGCTCATGGGTTTTTGAGCAGAGAACAGGAGGGATTCCAGGATGAATTTAAGTTCCATACTAAACAGAATGCGGAGGGGTGATATGTGCGGAGGCTGGGGTTTCAAGGACGAAAGGCAATTCGCCAGGCGGCGGCGCGGGGGCGGCAACGGCCGGGGCGCGGCAGATTTCGATTTCGTCGAACGGCTCCGGCTGGGTGCAGGCAAGCTGCTTGAGGCGGATCAATTCGAGCAGCGCGAGGAACGTGCAGATGACCTCCGTGCGGCTGGAGACATTTTCGAACAGCTCGTCAAACCGCACGCTCGGGCGCGAATTCAGGACGGCCAGGACGTGTTCGATCTTTTCGCTGACCGTCCACTTGTCCTCGTAAATCTCGCGCGACGCGCTTTCCACTTTAGCCAACCGCTGGAGCACGCCATTGACGGCGTTAAGCAGGTCGAAGATGGAAACCCCGGACGGGATGGCAGGCGTCTCGGCAACAAATTCAATTTTGCCGGGAAGTCGGGGAAAAATGTTTTCCTGGGCGGCTTCGCGCACTTGCAACTGGGCGGCGGCGTCCTTGAATTTCTTGTATTCCACCAGCTGGCGGATGAGTTCCCAGCGCGGGTCCTCGCCCTCGTCCTCCCCCTCGACCAGGACCTGCTGATCCACGGGCAGCAGCTCGCGGCTCTTGATGTACATGAGCGTGGAGGCCATCACTAGGAATTCGCCGGCAATCTCCAGATCAAACTCGCGCATGAGATCGATGTGCGCGATGAACTGGGTGGCCAGCGTGGTCAGGTTGACCTCATAAATATCCACCTCCTCCTTTCGGATGAGATAGAGGAGCAGGTCGAGCGGTCCCTCAAAGACCTCGAATTGAACTTTATATTCCGCCATGAACGAGAAAACTTTAAGACGCGGCGGCCCGGTTGGCAATGTCAGAACCATGCCAGTAAAACAAGGGCGAGAGGGAAATTTGAGTGATACCCCGACCCGGTGCGGGAACAATGGCGCGCGTCGAATGACCGCCACCCTTTTCATCCCCTGTTTTATGGACGCGCTGTTCCCGCGCGCGGGCATCAGCAGGGTTCAAATACTGGAGCGGCTGAGCCATAGGGTGCTCTGCCCGCCGGAAATCTCCTGCTGCGGCCAGCCCCCCTTCAACTCCGGCTACTGGGACGCTGCCCGCCCGGTGGCCGCCAAGGTTCTGGAACAGCTCCGGGACGCCGAGGCTGTTGTCATCGGATCTGGCTCCTGCGGGGCCGCGGGCAAATAATTCTATCCCGAGCTCTTTGCCGGCCCGCCCCAGGCCGCACTGGCGGGACAGGTCGCCGCGCGCACCTGGGAATTCTCAGACTTCCTGGTCAGCCGGCTTGGGCAACCAATCTGGGCGCGGCTTTTCCGCATAAGGTTACGTTCCACGGCGGCTGCCACGGCCTGCGCGAACTCGGTCTGAAGCAGGCGCCCCGGACGCTGCTGGGCCAGGTCCATGGCCTGCAACTGGTTGAGATGGCCGAGGCGGAGACCTGCTGTGGGCATTTTCGGCACAATATAAAATCTTGTTGACACTAAGGGGGTTGTCGTCGGATAGTCAGCTAATTCCACGTTAAAGCATGATCTGTATATCATCTAACTTTTCCTCATTTCAGCGGGCTCCCCGTTTGACCCTGGATCGATTCGGGTTCCCGTTTGTCCGGATTTTAACCGTCTCGCAGCACGCGCCCAACAGCGTCCGCTAAACCAAGGAAAATCATCATGACCCTCACGAAACGCGACCTAGTCATCCGTATCAGCGAAGAAACCGGCCTCGGGCAGCAGGAAGTTTTCTCCGTGATTCAAAAGACCCTGAATCATGTCACTGAAGCGCTGGCCAAAGGCGACAAGGTCGAATTGCGGAAATTTGGCGTCTTTGAAGTCAAGGTGCGCAAAGCCCGCGTGGGGCGCAATCCCAACAAGCCGGAAACCGACGTCCCCATCCCGGCCCGCTCCATGGTTAAATTCAAGGCCGGCAAGGAAATGCGCGCGGAAGTCCTGAAATTGCCGGCAGCGGCCTGACCCACTTAAAATCGGGTTTTTCCTGATTTGCTGTTTTCCTCATTCCAAATCTTTCCTACCATCCCGGCATGGAACGATTGCCCGGATTCCGAGACTTTTATCCCGAACCGCTGCCGCATGTGGATGTGTGGAGCGCCGACGCCCGCCAATATATCTTCGAAAAATGGCGGGCGACCGCCCGCCGCTATGCGTTTCGGGAGTACGACGGCCCGCCGCTCGAACCGCTCGAACTCTTCACCACCAAGAGCGGCGAGGAAATTGTGGGGCAGCTCTACAACTTTGCGGATAAGGGCGGGCGCGCCATCGCATTGCGCCCGGAAATGACGCCTACCCTGGCTCGCATGGTTGCCGCGCACGAGCGCAATTATAAGAAGCCCATCAAATGGTTCGCCCTGCCCCAGCTGTTCCGCTACGAGCGACAGCAGAAAGGCCGCCTGCGGGAACATTTCCAACTGAACGCCGATATCCTCGGGGAAACGGATCCGGCCGCCGATGCGGAACTGATCGCGCTGCTCATCGACGCCTTGCGCGCCTTTGGCCTCACCGCGGAGGATTTCGTCATCCGCTTGAGCAGCCGGAATGCCTGGCACGACTTCTTCCAACGCGGCGGCGGCGACCCCGCACAGGAATACGCGTTCTACCAGATTGTGGACAAGCTGGAACGCGAGGCTCCCGAACAGAGCGACCAGAAACTCAGCGCCATCGGATTTTCCCTCGCAGCGGTCAACACATTCGTCGAAGAAGGGCTGCCCACCGCTGAGCTGCAGAGCATCCTCGACAATCTCGCCGCCCGCGGACTGCGCGACTTTGTGCGGGTGGATTACCGCGTCATCCGCGGTCTGGCCTACTACACGGGTGTCGTCTTTGAAGCCTTCGATCGCAAGGGCGAATTCCGGGCCCTGGCCGGCGGCGGCCGCTACGACAATCTTATCAAGCTCATCAGCGGCGGGAAAGTGACCCTGCCCGCGCTCGGGTTTGGCATGGGCGATGTGGTGCTGCTGGAGCTGCTCAAGGCGCGCGGCCTGCTGCCGGCTTTTGACGCCAACGTGGACGTTTTTGTTCTGGTCGAGGATGAAGCCCTGCGCGCGCCGTCCCTAAAACTTATTCAAGACCTGCGCTCGTCCGGGCTAATCGTGGAATACCCGCTCACCCCGGGGAAATCGGACAAACAATTCAAGCGGGCGCAGGAATTAAAAGCCGCCTTCACGGCCCGGCTGGAGGGCGAAACCCAGGTCCGCATCCGCAACCTGAAATCCCGCGAGGAGGTGCTGGTGGCTTTGGGGGAGGTCGCCCATCACGCGGTCTTCAAACGGTAGCCGCCAGAGCAAACCCGCCGCGTTTGGGAGAAGCGAAAACGGAATCCTAGAAATATTTCCGCGACAAAAGTCGGGCCCCATTCAAAAAAAACGGCAGGGCACTTGCCCTGCCGTTTTGAACTGGATCGTAAAATTTATTTGGCCGGAGCGGCCTTTTCCTTTTTTTCGTTGACCAGCGTGGCTCCCTTGCCGAGGCGCTTGCGCAGGTAGGTGAGCTTGGCCCTGCGGACGGCCCCCTGGCGCTCCACTTCAATCTTGTCCACGCGCGGCGAATGCAGCGGGAACACCCGCTCCACGCCCTCGCCGTAGCTGATGCGGCGAACGCTGAACGTCTCGTTCAATCCATGCCCGCGCTTGCCGATGACAACGCCCGCGAAAATCTGGATGCGCTCCTTGTCCCCTTCGACAACCTTGGTGTGCACTTTGACGGTGTCGCCGACCGCAAATTTTGCGGCTTCCTTGCGGTACTGTTCTGATTCGATTTTTTCTTGTAATGCCTGGTTCATAAATTTTATTGGTTCCCAGCCCCGTTGGCCGTCAAAGTTTCATTTCAGCAGATCCGGTCGCTGCTTTTCAGTCCGCGCCTTCGCCTGCTGGCTTCGCCATTTCTCAATCTCGGCGTGGTTGCCGGACATCAGCACTTCCGGAACTTTCATCCCGCGGAATTCCGCCGGCCGCGTGTACTGCGGATACTCCAGCAGCCCGTGGCTGAAGGATTCATCCTGCGAACTCGCGTCGTCGCCCAAAACGCCGGGCAGCAGCCGCGTCACTGCATCGATTATCACCATTGCGGGCAATGCCCCGTTGGTCACCACGAAATCACCGATGGACAGATCATCGTCCGCCAGCGCCTCGCGCACCCGCTCGTCAAATCCCTCATAGCTGCCGCACACCAGCAACAGGTCATCGTGCTGAGCCAATTCGCGGGCGACAGCCTGATCAAACTTCCGCCCCGCAGGAGACAATAAAATGACCCGCGTTTTTTCACGGCGCAAACTTTCCACTGCCTCAAAGATCGGTTCCGGCTTAAGCAGCATTCCCGGCCCGCCGCCGAACGGACGATCATCCACCGTCCGATGACGGTCATGAGTCCAGTCGCGCAGGTTGTGGATATTCAAATCCAATAGCCCCGTCGCCCGCGCCCGTTTCACAATGCTTTCATCCAGCGGTCCGGAGAACATCCCCGGGAACAAAGTGAGCACGTCAATTTTCATCCGCCGGCGGCAGTTGATCCTGGCCTAGGAGTTGCCTTGGGGGCGTGCCTCTTCAACAATCTCCACAGCGCATCTCAGACCTTTTTTAGCGCCGCCAGCGAGCATCAAAGATCGAATGGCATTGATCGTGAGGCCCTGCCGGCCGATGATCTTGCCCGTGTCCTGCGGGTCGAGCCTCAATTCATAAACCGTCGTGCCGCTGCGTTCAACCGGGGTGACCGTCACCGCGCCGGGATTTTGAACGAGAGCCTTGACGACGTATTCCAAGAAGGCCTGCATGCGCGGACCCTTACGCCGCAGCCGGCGCCACCTTGCCCAGCTTCTTGATAAAGCTGGCCACGGTGTCGCTCGGTTGCGCGCCCTTACTGATCCAGTATTGGGCGCGATCCAGCTTGAGCGTAAAATTGTCGCCCGGCTTCAGGGGTTGATATAGACCGATTTCCTCGATGAACTTGCCATCGCGGGGGCTGCGGCCGTCGGCTACGATAATTCGAAACACCGGGGAATTTTTCGTCCCGACGCGCTTCATGCGGATTTTTACTGCCATATGTTTTTCAAAAGAGGGCGGAAACTATCAGTTGCCGCGCATTTGGCAAGCCTTGTTTTAGAGAAAACGCCGCTTGCCCGGAGGACGGATCGCTGGTTTGCTAACGGTGTGAGCCATGACTATATGGAAACCGTGGGCGGAGGAACCCTCCCCCGCACCGCTCCCGGCCCGCGCCACGAATTGATTTGCGGGCGACTGCATGCCGCCATGACGGCGGGGGTGGCTAACGTGGGCAGCACCCGGCTGCTGGCGCCGCGGAGCAAGGTCGTCGTCGCTCAGTCCACCACGCTGTGTCCGGATCTGGCGCTGGTCACGGCCGCCACCGGCCGGCTCTGGCTGGCGGTGGAGATAGTCCACACCGGCGACCACCACGCCGACACCGTCATCAAAAAAGAAATCTACGAACAGGCCCGCGTGCCGAGGCTTTGGATGATCGACCCCCGCTACGATAACGTGGAGATCTATCACAGCACTCCCTTTGGCCTCATGCTCAAGGGAATCCTGGCCGGGAGCGAAGTGCTTTCTGAGAAGCTGATCCCCGAATTCCAATTTGTGGTCGCCGAGCTTTTTGCCGAGCCCGCCTGATCTCAGGCGCCCCCCAGCCCCATTATTTGGGCCGACGATTGAAGGCCACGCAGTCGGCATAGCGCACCCCGCGCCCTCCGAAAATGTCCAGCGCCGAACCGATGGTCAGATCCACCCTCCCCTGCCCCAGGCGCGCGACCTCCTCCAAATCGGACATGGCATTGGCCCCGCCGGCGTAGGTGACGGGCAGAGGCGACTCCTGACCCAGCTGCTGAACCAGTTCGCGGTCGATGCCCTGGCAAAGACCCTCCACATCCACGGCATGAACCAAGAACTCGGCACAGCTGCGGGAAAATCGGTCCAGCGTTTCGGCGGTGATGGCGAGGTCGGTGAATTTCTGCCAGCGGTCGGTGACCACGAAGGACTGCCCGCCGCGCCGGCGACAGCTTAAATCCACCACCAGACGCTCCCTGCCGATGGCCTGAACCAGCGCCTCCAGCCGCTGCCACTCCACGCCGCCGTCCTTAAAAATCCAGCTCGTGACAATCACATGCGACGCTCCGGCCTCGATCCATTCCCGGGCGTTTTGGCCCGTGATGCCTCCGCCGATTTGCAGCCCCCCGGGAAATACGGCCAGCGCGGAGCGCGCCTCATCGTCGTTGCCCGGGCCCAGACGGATGACGTGTCCGCCGTAAAGGCCGTCCTGTTTGTAGCGATCGGCAAACCACGCCGCCGGCTTCTCCGAGACAAAATTCGTGCGCAAGCCGGCCTCCCCCAGCGTGCTTCCGACGATTTGCTTTACTTTGCCATCATGCAGATCAATGCAGGGTCGAAACATGACTTCAGGCTAGAATTCCCCAGCAGAAGTTCAAAGCGTAAAGATGAGGCAAAATGTGAGCTCCGGAATCCCTGGCCGAGTTGACTCCGATACCCCGGCAGGGCGCCCGCCGCCCAGCCACAGGTCATTTCATGAAAAGGACGGGCGGCATTTGGAGGGTATTATTTCAGCAGCGAGGCGCACTCCCAAGGAAAAGGACAACTCGGAAGGCTGTCCCCCATGGGTTCGGACGGATGGAAGACTTCTCCCTCCCAGCGTGAACAAGAAACGAGGTGGGTCCGCCAAAAAAGGGCGGGCAGCCATAGTGGCAGCGCACTAGTCTCCCCGAGTTCGACGGATGAGGCACCGGGGCAACATAAAACAGGCCGGCACGTTCTTTTAATAAATGGGAGGCAGTTTCGGCGGAGATTTTCAGAATAAACCGGGGCGCACTTGGGGCAATTGTTTCAAAGATTCCAGTGAGAGGGGTGCGGACAGGCCCTGCGGCGGGACTGTGAGATGCCAACGAGAAAAAACATGCAAACCATAACCCCCACCCTCGCGGCGCACCCTTTTTTCAAGGGGCTGTCCCGACCGCAATTGGATCAGCTATCCCACCAGGCCATGCCGATTGATTTTCCCGCAGGCCAGATGATCTTTCGAGAGGGGGAATTAGCCAACCGTTTTTATCTCCTGCTCGAAGGCGAAGTGGCGCTGGAATCCGCCAGCCAGACGGCTGGAGGCCTCGCCACCCGGGTGCAAACGCTCGGCGCCGGGGATGTTCTGGGCTGGTCCTGGCTGATCCCGCCGCATTTCTGGCGCTTTGATGCGCGCGCGATGAAACCCACCCAAAGCATTTTCATTTATGGCACGCGGGTGCGCGAACTCTGCGAGGAGGATCACATGCTCGGCTACGAACTGATGAAACGGACGTCCGCCGTGCTAATCGAACGCCTGCAGGCCACTCGCCGGCAGCTTTTGAAACAAGCCGGAATCCCGAAACCCTAAGCTTTGCCACCAGACACTCTAGTCATATTGCCAGGGGTGCAATCGGGTTCGCGACGGATTGCCGCCCCGCCCCGGCCGCATCTATTCTGCCATCCCCACAGACCGTGTCGGAACGCGCGTGGAGCGGGGAGGAATGCAGGGACCAACCATATGAACAAAACACTGATTGAAGTCCTGGCTGAGTCAACGCTGTATCAGGAATATGAGAGCGCCTACAGCGAGATGACCGGCCTTCCCGTGGCGTTGCGGCCGGTGGAATCCTGGCAGCTCCCCTTTCACGGAAAACGTTTTGAAAATCCATTCTGCGCCTTGGTGACACAGAAAAGCGGCGCCTGCACCGCGTCCCTGCAAGTGCAACAGCAGCTCTCAGAAACCGCCACACGGGGACCCCAATCGGTCACCTGCTCCACCGGCATTTGTGACTTCGCCGTGCCGGTCCGGTTGGGCGAGCGGCTGATCGGTTTTCTGACAACCGGCCAGGTGTTCTGTAAAAAGCCGACCGAGGCGCAGTTTTCGCACGTCAAAAAACTGGTGGCGGGCTGGGGGGTTGAGTCGGATGAAGCCACGCTGCGCCGCGCTTATTTTGGAACGCGCGTCCTGACGGAACGGCAGCATCAATCGGCATTAAAACTCCTATCGATTTTCGCCGAGCACCTGTCCCTGCTGGGCAATCAACTCGTCGTTCAAAGTCAGCACAGCGAACCGCCGCTCATCACCAAAGCCAAACAATATATCGCTGAACATCAGGGCGAGGAGTTATCGCTGGAACAGGTCGCCAAATCGGTCCACACCAGCAAGTTTTACTTCTGCAAAATATTCAAGAAGGGAACTGGCATCAATTTCACCGATTATCTGTCCCGACTCCGCATCGAGCGGGCCAAAAACCTCCTGCTCAATCCGCATCTGCGCGTGACGGAGATCGCCT
>Ga0114971_10003012_pt1 | contig 11474 bp, 6 predicted proteins | sample M_140625_MF_Meta_FD_87320 | JGI IMG/M metagenome (GOLD analysis project Ga0114971, IMG submission 87320) | Freshwater microbial communities from Lake Montjoie, Canada to study carbon cycling - M_140625_MF_MetaG | ecosystem: Environmental > Aquatic > Freshwater > Lake | place: Lake Montjoie... | reverse complement strand
GCCGCTATCTATTCGATCATCCATCGCTCATCGGGGCAAAAGGTGGGTGAGATGTCATCGTGGTTCACTCGCGATATCCAGGCCACCCGTCAATCGGTGCAAGGGTGGGGGAGGGATTTCCCTCTGCCTGTCCGCCTGGAAGGCTGCTGGGTTCGTGGCGTCTATACGGCTACGCCGGGCGACTGCGAGTCGATGGAGGGTCTTCCGCCCGAAGTGGCTGCCAGTCTCCTCTGGTGCTATGTGGAGGTAGAAGGCTTGGCCAAAGCGGTCTGGCCTTGAGTCGGTAGTGCGTTTTCTATTTGTTTTCTAAATGCCTCTCCAAAGCGCCTCCGAATGTCGGGACGAACTTCTCGCCTATTTCCGCAAACACCTCGTGGGGCCGGCTGAAGGCGAAAACGAGGTGATTCCCCTCACTCGTCGTTTTAAGCCGAGCAATGAATACCTTACGGGTACGCTCTACCCTCAGCTTCCGGATGACCTGCCGCCCGATGCGAGCGAGGTGATCGAGACTGCGCATGGCACGAAATATGATGGTCCCGACGAAGGTTCCGGCGACGGGGTCGATCGTGAAGCTTCCAACAAGATCCGCAAGCAGTCTAGCTGCGGCATCACCTTCACGGTGCCTACCGCTGCCCGGGTGATTAAGGTCGCCGGCAGTTTCGGCCGTTACCGGCAAGGGGAGACCTCCCAGGATGGGCGCGATTGCTCCTGGACGCGTGAGCCTATGGTTTTTTCTTTAGATGTGCCCTGTGCGTTGGCGGGTAGCGAATCCTACCTGCAAAAGGATGGCATGCCCGCCGATGCTGCCCTGCGGGTTTTGGTCCGGGAGCCGGTGGACGGCACTCGCACTGTCACGGTTTCCTTGGTGAACAGTCTCATCAGCGACTCAGGCAATCACGTCAATGTGACGAAGCTTTCCTTCTTCCAGGTTAACATGGAGGTTTCCCTTTCGGCTGGGGAGTTCGTGGAACGTCCCTCGCGCGGTATTACCGGGATGGATGCCGACCGCAAGGAGGCCCTGCTGCTTCATCTACATAGCAAGGAGTACGCCATCGGCCATGGCTGCGCGGCAGCCTGGCTGCCTGGTGAGGCCGCACCTAACAAGATCAGGGCTGAGTTTCTGCCTTATGCGGACGTGTTGCCCCTTGTAGCACCGACTGATCGGACGGCAAATCTCAACATGGGTGTGTTGGCCGCTGACGATACGGCTGCAACCCTCGCCTTGCTATCCGAGATTCCCTCTAAGTATGCCGCCTGGATCGAGGAGACCCGTGCTACTCGGAGTGGTGCAGTTCCGGGCGAGTTTCAAGATGTCGCAGGCGCACAATATGCGAGATGCACGTCCTCGGTTGCTCGGATTTCGGCAGGCATTGAGGCCCTCCGATGTGATGCGGATGCCCTTCTTGCCTTCACCTTGGCTAATAAGGTGATGCTCGAGGTGATGCGTCGCTCGGAATGGGAGCGAGACAAGGCTGCGGGTCTGCCCTATGACGAGAGCCAGGCTAAGCCGGTCTCCGAATGTAACTGGCGTCCGTTTCAGCTCGCTTTCGTGCTGCAATGCCTGACGAGCATCACAGACCGCCGAGGGTCGGACCGCAAACTTTGTGATTTGCTTTGGTTTCCGACGGGTGGCGGCAAGACCGAGGCTTACTTGCTGTTAACCGCCTTCACCCTTTTCTATCGTCGACTCAAGCCGACCGGCGGGGTCGCTGCATCGGGCGGAGTTGCGGTGATGATGCGCTACACGCTTCGTCTGCTGACTGTGGACCAATTCGTTCGTGCTTCCCGCATGATCTGCGCCGCCGAATATGTGCGCAACGCGCACGGCCGTCTCAGGGGCACTCCCAAGATCAGCATTGGCATGTATGTCGGCGGCGGTTCTACGCCCAATAACTTCGACGAGGCCAGGACGGCCTTGAATAATGTTCAACGCGGAATGCCAATGGAGGGGAAAGGCAGTCCCTGTAAATTGGTGTCTTGTCCTTGGTGCAACACGACGATTTCGCCTAATAATTATCGTGTAGATATGCGTTTGAAGCGCATCGCTTTGCCCTGTCCGAATCAGGCATGCGATTTCAAGCATGATATTCCAGTCCACGTCGCGGATGACGAGGTCTTCGCCATCCGTCCATCTTTGATCATCGGCACGCTTGATAAGTTTGCGCAGCTGGCGTTCAGGCAGGAGGCGGGAAGTTTGTTCGCTACCGATGGTGCCAACATGAAACCCGATCTGGTGATTCAGGATGAACTTCATCTCGTCAGCGGACCTCTCGGGACCATTTCCGGGCTCTACGAGGCCGCCATCGACAAACTTTGCGAATCGTCGGACGGCGTCCGTCCCAAGGTTATCGCTTCCACTGCGACCATCCGTAACGCAGGCCGCCAGGTGGCGAATCTCTTCGACCGAGAGGTAGTTCAGTTTCCTCCGCCTTATATCGATTCCCGCGATTCTTTCTTCGCCCGGGAACTCAGCGGAGCCGCTGGCGTGGCTAAATCCCGTCGTTATGTTGGATTGTTCGGGGCAAACAAGACGACCCAAGGCATCATGATTAAGTCGGCCGGCGTCATGCTTCAGGGGGCCAAGGAGTTGGATGCTGCACCGGCCATAAAGGACCCCTATTGGACCACTGTTGGCTATTTCTGCAGTTTACGTGACCTCGGTGGGGCTATTGTCAGGGTGCAGGATGACGTGCGCTCCTTGATTCAGTCCCTCGGTAGCCGTCCCGGTTCAAAGGGTGCTCGTAATCCCTCCAGCCCTCTTGAGCTTACCAGCCGCATCGATGAGCAGGGGCTTGTCGCCACGCGTGCCCAACTGGGCAACAGTCTCGATGCCGGTGAAGCCGTCGATTCGGTGTTATGCTCGAACATGATCTCGGTGGGGTTGGATATTCCCCGGCTAAGCCTCATGTTCATGCTGGGGCAGCCGAAGACCACGGCGGAGTATATCCAGGCTTCTAGTCGAGTAGGCCGAAAGTACCCAGGCCTTGTATTCATGCTCTATAGCCCGACCCGCTCCCGCGATCGTTCGTTCTATGAACATTTCCAGCGCTATCACGGAAGTTTTTATGCCGAGGTTGAGGCGACCAGCGTGACGCCGTTTGCTTCGCGTGCCCGAGAGCGGGCATTGCATGCCGCATTCGTCATCATCGCAAGGCACACCGTTAGCTCGCTTGCTGGTCCGCAGGGGGCCGCCGCCTTCGATCCAAATATGCCCGAGATTCAAGCCATCAGGGCTTACCTGCTTGACCGTTTCAAGCGACAGGATCTCTCGGAAGCAGAGGACATCGAGCGGCATCTGGACTCGATTATCGATCGCTGGGCAGGTAAAGTTGCCGAATACACCGCAGGGCTTCTGTATTCTGGCAACGCTGATGCAGGTGGAAACCTGCTGGTGTCTTTTGAGGCGCAAAACGCGTTGCTGACCGAACCCGCCAACGAATTCCCCACGATGAACCAGATGCGGAACGTCGATGCGATGTGCGGAGTCTCCGTTCTTCCTCGATAATTTATCCTATGAGCACTATTAAGATTCGCCGCCCGCAACTGACTGAGGCCTTTGGTATCGGTGCAATTTTTGACGCCCCAGGGATGTCGCTCATGATTTCCGAAAGCAGTTGGGATTCGTCCAAGCTGATGGAGGTCGAGGAGCCTCGGCTAGTACGTCGTCTCAAGGTTGATCGGTTGCTGACTCCACTGCCTGCTGACGACAAGTTTGTTACTTCCGCCTCGGTGCCGGCCCGCCGCTTCCCCGCGTGGGCTTACTGCCCTTCTTGCAATTCCCTCGCAAGGCTTGCAGACTTTGGCCCCATTCAAAGCGTCAAAAAATGCTCTGGTCGGGATTGCGCTGGCCAGCAGTTGCTCCCATCACGAATTGTCGTTGCTTGTCCGGCGGGGCACATTGACGACTTTCCATGGTTCCGTTGGGCCCACACGGATCAGACATGCAGCGCCCCGGAGGGTCATGGAAAACTCTCCCTTCTTTCCACGAATAACTCCACTTCCTTCGCCGACATGCGTGTGGTCTGCCAGTGTGGGGCAGGACGCGATCTGGGGGATGTGCTCATGCCGGGTGCCTTGTCGAGCGTCCGTATGAACGAGTGTCAGGGCGGTACGCCTTGGCGAGTCGGTGGAGAAAAGGAGGAGTGCGGTCGGACTGTTAAGGTCCTTCAGCGCGGCGCTACGAATGTCTACTTCCCTATTCGTGAGAGCGCTGTATCAATTCCGCCCTATTCTGGGCATGTTCATATGGTGGCGAATACGCTCTGGGGTATGTTCAAGGACCTTGATGAAACCTCCGACCTATTTCGTCTCAACGTGGCGCACTTGGCTCCTAAGCATAGCCTTTCAGCCGCTGAACTGACCGAAGCCCTAAAGCGTAAACGTGCCGAGATTTCTGGCAACGAGGATGAAATCGACATCAAGATCGACGAGTTTGCGGCGCTTTCCCGCCCCCCTCGGGCCGGCACGTTCCGTGACCAGTTCACGGCCGAGAAGGTCGAGTCGGTCCCTCTACAGCATGCCCGCTGGCTTAAGTCGGTGACCTTGGTGAAACGGCTGCGCATGGTCACAGCGCAGGTTGGTTTCAGCCGAATCGAATACCCGCTAGACGAAAAACTGATCCGTGAACTAAAGCTGGAGGCGGACGGGAAGAAGTGGCTGCCTGCCAATGAGGTGCGCGGTGAAGGCATTTTCTTGGAGTTTGATTCACAGCACATGAGCAACTGGGTTGCCAAGAATAAGCCAGCTTTGGACGTCCGTCTAAAATATGTCCTCCAAAAAGCCAAGGATAGTCGGATTATCCAGCGCACAGAACTCCCGGTTTCGCCTCAGGTGATCGTCCTCCACACATTGTCTCATATGCTTATCAATGAGCTCGCCATGGAGTCTGGCTATTCGGCGTCATCCATTCGTGAGCGCCTTTACTGTCTGGACGGGGCAGAGGAGGGGCAGCAGCGCTTGGGTATCTTGATTTATACCTCTTCTTCTGACTCCGAAGGCAGTCTTGGCGGCTTGGTCCGTCAGGGGAGCCCAGAACGTCTGGCAGGCTTGCTCGACAAGGCACTGGAGGCCGCCAAGTGGTGTTCAAACGACCCGCTTTGTTCGGAGACTTCGCCTCAGCAGGGGCAGGGTACGGAGGGGATGAACCTGGCCGCTTGCCATTGCTGCGGCCTCCTGCCTGAAACTTCCTGCGAACTCTTTAATGCCTTGCTGGATCGCACGCTGCTTACCGGCGGCGCCGGTATCGAGGCCTTTATCTCCTGATTTTATCCCTATGGCCAAATTTTATCCTGATATCCCGCCTGTCTATAAGAAGAGCGAAGCTGAATATGGCCTGTACCGAATTTTGAAGGACCTCTCGGGTGAGTGGAGTGTCTTGCATTCCGTCTATGTCCATCAGCATGCTTATAAGCGTTCGGGGGAGGCCGACTTCTTGCTGATCTCGCCAAAGGTCATCATGGTGATCGAGGTCAAGGGCGGAGAAGTCTATGCCGAGGATGGACAATGGTGCTTCAAGACTCGGCACGGTGAAGTTGGCAGGAAGAAAGAATCGCCTTATCAACAGGCAGAAAGTGCCTGGCATGCACTCAAGAAACTGGCATGCACACGTCCCGGCGCTGAGGGGCTCTTGAATAAGATCGCGCACGGCTGGGGCTGTTATCTCCCCGACTGCGAGGTCCCGCACGACAAGGTGCCGCCGAACTCTTGGCCCGAGGAGATGATGTGCGATGCAGCTAAGTTGATTCATGCCAACGCCAAGGATGTGGTCCTCTCGATGGCGCAGTTTGCCTGGGAGAAAGACCTGAAACTTGCAGCGAAGAAGGAGCGTCCTGAGCCCGTTGGACTTACTTCGTCGGAATATGAGGCCCTGGTCGACTGCTTCAGGCCAAACTTCAACTCGGTGCCATCCATGTCATCAGCGATTCAGGCTGCCGACGGTGAGCTGATCCGTCTGACCGCCGAGCAGGGCGATGCGCTCTGGGGGATGGAAGGAGTGTCTCGTCTTCTGGTCCACGGACCCGCTGGGACCGGAAAGACTTTGATTGCCGAGACTCGTTTCCATTCCCTTTTGGAGAATTCCGAGCAGAGCCGCGTGGCCTTGGTCTGCTTCAACGTTCACCTAGCTGACCATTTGTCATCTCTCAATATGTTGAGGATGAAGCCTGGGCGGTCATTTGTTGGGACCGTCCATTCCCTTCTTCGGGAGTTCTCGCCGGCCCTTAAGGCCAACCCTGGAGACCATGAAGGTTGCTTGCGTGACCTAAAAGCATGGCGCTCGTCCCATCCCGAAGGCGCCTATGATACGTTGATTGTGGATGAGGGTCAGGATCTGCGTGCTCAGCCTAAACTCTGCGAAGCGCTGGGCTTGCTTGTGAAGGGTGGGTGGGCTGCGGGCGAGTGGGTTTGGTTCGAGGATCGTGGGCAGGCTCTCGTCAAATACGGGGAATCGGTTTTCGAGCCCCGGCCCGAAGTGTCCTATCGCTTGAAGCGGAATGTGCGCAACAGCCTGCACATCGCTGAGTTCGCAAATAAATCAACCTCCAATCCCGCAACCCCTTCGGACATTCCTGGCCACCAGGTTAAGCCTCTGCTCTATAAGTCCTCCGACCTCCTTGGGCGGCTTGCTGAACTGGAAGCGGTGGTCGATGGTCTTTTGAAGAAGGGGTTCAGGCCAGAGGACATCGTACTACTCGACTATGCAGGCGCAGGAGATGCGCTCTCCGAGGTGCGAAGGTTTGCTGGGGTGTCATTAAGCAGTTGGACCAGCGGGCATCGACGTGGCGTGCTACGGCATACCTCTGTCCGTAAGTTCAAGGGCATGGAGGCTGCCGCTGTTGTCGTTTACAATGTAACCGGCAAGGTTTTGAAGGACGATCCTCTGTTCTACGTGGCTTCGACTCGACCAAAGGTCAGCTTGACTATCCTGGCCGACCAGGATGCCATGAACTCCATCGTCGAACTGATTGTCGGTTGAGGCTCTCAGAAGTGCCAGATGCGGACAGCGAGCTCAGCGAGCTCGTCTCGACGAGCGGTCATGGATGCCTCGTCTCGGTCGCTTGGCTCGATTTCGCCATTGAATTCACACTCGATGCGCTCGCCAGAATCATCAGGCTCAGTCATGAAGAGGTTGCCAAGCGAGTTGCCGATGGTTCCTAGGCTAGCGGCGCTGGAGAAGCCTAGTTTCCGTGCTTCTTTTTCCGTGATATCCGCCGGGACTTCTAGACCCCTCGCCAACTTGAATTGATCGACAGTCTTTTTCGGCGTCGTTTGATAAAGGAACGGAAGTTTTGAAGGGTTGCGAAGGGCGGACTGAAGGCGTGCGGCGATCACTTTTGTCAGCCTCTGTTCCCTGCCGAACGCATCGTAACGTTGGAACGCAAACTCAAGTTCGTCTCTACTGGGGAAGCCCTTAATGCCCCGTAGAAAATCGTAGACGCTTTCCTCGATTTTAGCGGGGTCGTTAGTCAGGTTCCCCTTGTAAATATCGATAGCAAGTTGTGAGTAAGGTTTCTCGATGAAGTTGGCGGGATACTTGCAGATGACCAGGCGTAACCTGGCCCTTTCCAGGGCATAACTAACTCGCCTAAGCGCTTCGTCGGCTTGGTCTGTATCTTTGTTGAGGCGCAGAAGTGTGCTCAACAAGATTGGCCGAGCCAGTTTGTCCTTCATGGCCACGGTGACAGGGTAGCAGCAATCCATTTTGTACGACTTGCCTTGAACGATGCTCTCTACGGATGCTGGGGCGGTATCGAAGGCCTTTAATAGTGGGGTGCAGAACAGAATTTGCTTAAGCAGGTCTGTGTGGGTCCTTTTCGGGTCACTGCTTTTAGCTAGAGTCTCATTGAATTCATTGAAGAGATCGTCCATTCGGGTGAAACGACGGGTAGCGAGCCAGAAGGTGCGCAGACCATTATTAATGGCTGAATCGTCGTCTTTGGCCCCAAGCACCTTTGAAATAGAGAAGTTGTCCTGCTCGAAGGTTAATTCGACGGCCTTCTGCTGGGTCTCATCCGGCCCATGGGTGTAGAAGGCGCTCATGATCAGTTCCCAGGGTTCGAGTTTTGTGCCTTGGGCGTTAATAGAGGCAAAGACACGCATGCCTTCTTTACGCTGATCGGTTTCAATGATGATGAGTTTGATGCCTTCCGCCATCCGCTTGTAGATTTCAACAGCGGCTTGCGACTTGGTTGTCTGCTTGTGGTCCCGTTGATAGGCTTCGCAGGCTTTTTCGGCTAATTTATCAAGGCAATTGGCAGCTTTGCTGATCATGGTTGCCCTTAACGCGGCGGCGAAATCATCATCGGTTAGATCAGGGATTCCTTCCTCGGCGGATTCAGAGTCACCTTTTCCGCAAATGACGGCTCGGTATGCCTCCCGGTCGCTGCAGAGTTCCTTATTTCCAGTCTTATGGATAATCTTTGGCGTCGATTGGTCGCCTTGTAGAATGCCCATTCTGGCACGTTCTTTTGTCGCGTCATCGGCAAGTTTGGCGAGGCTCCATAACATGACGGTGAGCGTGGTGAGGCGCTGTTGCCCATCCACGAGGTCTAATTTCTTCGTGGCTTCGTCTCTGCACACCACGATCGAACCAAGGAAGTGCCCTCGGTCTTCGCCCTTGCCGCTGAAGTCTAGGCCGTTGAGAATGTCCTGAAAGAGGTTAGTGATGTGCTCTTCCGGCCATCTGAAGGTTCGCTGGTAGTTTGGCACATCCAGGCTTGGGTATTTCAGCAGCAGGTTTTCGAGGCTGATGACTTTGGCGTCTAGGGGCATGGATTTTAAATAAAATGCATTCTTGTAGGGTCAAATGTTTAACCGCACTGTCAGGTTTGATGACTTATGAGGAGTGGAGCGCGTTGCCGTATGCCGAGCAAAGGACAGCTTTGGTCGACGCCGTCGTCTGCGCCGAGGAGTGGGACTGGGACGATTTTGGCGCACTGCTCGGTTTCTTCGAGGATAGTCCAGAGGTCGACTTGGCGGTCCGCCGGTTTGTCGACATCACCCGGCTCAGAAACCATTACGGCAACGCAGAAATGGACGAGGCGGGAGACGACATGAATCTAGATGCAGCCCAATATGATGCTTTTCGGCACAGGTTGTTTTCGGGCCTGGACGTGCGCTTGTTCGACTCGAATGAGTCCGAGGACTTAGCCCTACTGGAGGCGGTCCACTCCGTCTTTTTAACCCGGGAGGTTTACCGGATTGTGGCTAAGGCCAGCGATGGCACCCAGGTGAACCTCCGGCTGACCCGCAAGTGCTTCACCGATACCCGAGGGGCCGAAGTCGTACTGCCTTGGGCCGATTCGGAAGAACATGATAGCCTGGACGAGCTGGGCGAGTGGCTCGAAGTGGATGGCGAGCAGGTTGAGTACATCGACTATACCCAGCAGGCCATAGATGGCTTCGACGATGTTGAGGTCGTGGACGATTCGCGTCTCGATGCTCAACTGGCCAACAGTTTCGACGACCATAAGGAAGGTGATGAGTTTGAGGTGCCTCAGTACGAAGAACGCCTTGATGAAGAAGCCCAGGGGCTTGGCGACAAGTTGTTCGATTGACCCTTCGCCGCACTGTGCGCCGAATTCAGCCCTCGGTCGCGGACGGTGTATGGGGTTTCTTTTGCCTGCATAGTATTATAATGTTTGCCCTGTTTACCCTTGCGACGCCTGCCCGGTGCCTATTTGTTTAGTCATGAGTTACAGGGTCTGGCGCTTAGGCCTCGGTTCGCAGTATTACGAAGGACGCTCAGGTAAATCCACGGATGCTGACGAAAAGGAAGTCGTCGATTACTGCCTAAAAGAAGGCGTCTTCCCTTTTCATGTTTCGAGCGAATACGTCCCTTCTGACTTTCCCGATATCGAGTCTTATCGTGGTGACGACGAACGCTCTACTTGGAAGCGCAGCCTCTGGACGGTCTACAATCTAATCAGGCCTGGCGATCGAGTAGTTCTGGCCAAAACCAAGAACTCGGAACCAACGGATGTCTTTGTCTACGCCAAGGGTACCGTACTAACTTCAGCCTACTGTAAACCAGATGCAGGTCCGTTCGCTTACCGCGTCGACGTGCTTTGGGATGAGGGGGCGGGGGTAAGGCGGAGCGCTAAAGGCATGACGGAGGCTAACACTTTCTTTGCTGATTTGACCCGCCCTGGCTCCGAAGCCCAGCTCAAGGCCTGCGGGGAATATGATCTCTACCAAAAAGTACTTAACATGAAAAAATACAAATCACTCAATCTCATCCTTTGCGGGCCGCCCGGCACCGGTAAGACATATTCCACTCGCCGAATCGCCTGTGAAATCTGCCTAGGCGACGCCGCTAAGAAGTCCAGTTACGCCGCGGATTTCGAGAATTTGACGGCCTCGGCCGAGCCCTTGGTCGAGTTTGTGACTTTTCATCCAAGCTACGACTACTCGGACTTCATCGAGGGCTTTAAGCCAAATGAGGCTGGGAATTTCGTTGTCACTCCCGGCGTCCTGAAGCGCATGGCTCGCCGAGCCACCCAGAACCCCACAAAGAACTACGTGCTGATCATCGACGAAATCAACCGTGGCAACATCAGTAAGATCTTTGGGGAGGCCATTACGTTGCTGGAGGAGGACAAGCGAAAGGGTTGCAAGGATGGTTTCCCGGTGTCTTTGAGGCTCCCCACTTCTCCCAAGGAAGTCTTCATCCTGCCTGAGAATCTTTATGTGGTCGGCACCATGAATACGGCTGACCGCTCCATCGCGATGCTGGACGTGGCGTTGCGTCGCCGTTTTGATTTCGAGGAGATCATGCCGAATCCAGGCCTTTTAAAGGATGCCAAGCCCTCGAGCAAGGATCGCGGCCCTTTGTCGCAGGAGAAACTGCTCAAGAACCTCAATAAGTGGGTCTCTAGCCAACTCTTAAGCAGGGACCATCAGATTGGCCATGCTTGGCTGGATATGTCCGATGAGCCCACTGTGGATAAGGTCGCCGAGAAATTTGTTGGTAAAATCGTACCGCTGCTACTGGAGTGGTTTTACGAGCCGGAGCAGCGAGATTTGCTTTTTAAGGAACTCCTCAAGGGCAAAGGGATGGAGAAGGCTCTCGCTGCTGGTGCCGGCCAGACTAAGCTCATGGCTGCTGTCATCGATTGCTTGTACGCGATTGCTGAGGCAAAATCAGAACAGGCTGAAGCCGAGTAGCCTCGGTCCGGTATGCGTCGAGTTACGATTTGTGAGTTTCAGCGGGTGCCTATCGCGGCTCCTGACGACTCGGTTGTGGCTGGTTCATGCTATGTGACTCCCGAAGAGGCCGACAGCATACAGCAGGCATCTGCTAGGTTTGGTTGCTCGCGCCCAAGGGAGTGGTTTTCGATAATCCGAACTGGGGGGCGTAGTTTCCTTAAGGCGGGTTGTTGGGTCGGCCTCATCAGCGTAGGCGAGCTTAGGCTTGAGGTGGTGCCTAAGGTTGGCACCGATGAGGAGGGCGTCGCCCTTGGTCCGCCTGCCGTTTC
>Ga0114971_10003009_pt1 | contig 11480 bp, 12 predicted proteins | sample M_140625_MF_Meta_FD_87320 | JGI IMG/M metagenome (GOLD analysis project Ga0114971, IMG submission 87320) | Freshwater microbial communities from Lake Montjoie, Canada to study carbon cycling - M_140625_MF_MetaG | ecosystem: Environmental > Aquatic > Freshwater > Lake | place: Lake Montjoie... | reverse complement strand
CGCCGACGTCGCCGACGCGATGGAAGACCACCGCATCACCGCCGACGAGACCCAGGAACTCCGCGAGAAATGGGACCGCATCCGCAAGCGCACGGAGGCCTTCGTCCGCCGCTGCGAAAAAGGTGACTACGGCACCAAGCCTTGAAATTTTTCCCTTTCCCCCAAGGCGACACCGAGTAACCAAGACGTATGGCAGAATTCACCATCCGGACTTACGGCGACCCGCTTTTGCGGATGCCTGGCGAGCCCGTCCGTGAATTCGGGCCGCCGCTACGCACCTTGGGAGAAGCCATGCTCTCCGCGATGCGCAAAGCGCGCGGCATCGGGCTGGCCGCCCCACAGGTCGGTCTTTCCTTACAACTTTTCGTCTTAAATATCTGCGACGAAGAAAACCCGCTTTTGCTGGACGGAAAAATCGTCGAAACGGCCAAGGTCATGCCGATGCTCTTGGCCAACGCCCACGTGACCGTACCGGCTGGCGAAAAGGACTGCTACACTGAGGGTTGTCTCTCCTTTCCGGGCGTCACGGGTGAAGTCGAACGCGTGGAGCGGGCCATCGTGCGTTTCCGCGATGCCGACGGGGCGCCGCACACGATGGAGTGCGAAGGGCTGCTCGCCCGATGCGTCCAACACGAGCACGATCACTGCCAAGGTATCTTGTTCATCGACCGGATGACGCGCCCACATCAACTGCTCACCGCCGCCAAAGTTAAGAAAATTAAGAAGGCCACCCTGGCCGAACTGAAGGCGGCGAGCAAAAAGACTTAGCCTATTTGGTCGCGGGCTTCACCGGCTCTTCGACCTTAAGACCTAATTGGCCGACCTCGGTCGTGGCCGCACCATTAAGCGTCGCCGTCACGACAAAACTGGGGGACAGGGCCGGGCCTTTTTCAGGCGCGGTTTTCCAACTCGCCCGCGCTCCATCAAGTCCCGGAGCATCGCCGCCGATGATTGCTGTCACCGAACTGCTGGCCCCGACGCCGACGTTGCCGATCCGGACGCAAAAATGCCTGAGCAGCGCGTTGCTTAAAGCCGAATTGGTACGGTCATAAGAAAGCAACCAATCGCCAGACGCCGTCAGGCGGGGAATAAAACTGCGCTGATCTTTCAGGAATATCGATCCAACATAGGCCTTGGGAAAGGCGTCCGCGGGTCCCATGGTCGTCAAGAAAACTTCGGAGCCGATCAGACGCATCGAATAAGCGTCCGCGAGTCGGACCATGAGTAAAGCCGCGCTATTATCGGAGGCCAATGGGTAGACTTCGGCCCAAACCAACGCCACCTGGCGAATCGAGCTGGCCGTCTTCAATCCCTTGGCGAGCGACGGAGCGCCTTCACCCCCGGATGGCACTCCGTAAGAGTAGCCGGCGTCGGGAGTGTGCGCGAGTAATTTGGCGGCGTCTGCCTTCAGCCAGGCAGCGCGAATCGAATCGGTTAGCGCTGGCGTCCGGATAATATTTTCATCCTCTAAAATCGTCATGGAGCCGACTAAGTGTACTTCCTTGTACCCGCCTTCGCGAGCCAGCTTAGCCAGACGGACAGCCGATAAATTGATGGCGTTACTCCAAAGCGTCTGAGCGAGCTCCTCGGTCGTATTAATCGTCTTTATAGAATCTAATTGGCGAGCAGTCGCGCTGGCGCGCAAACGGTTTAACGACGGCAGAGCCTGCTGGATTTTTGCATTCCCTTCGGCGATGATGCCAGCTCCGCGAGCTTTTATATGTTCGGGGGTTTCCACAACGCCGCCGGTCTTTCCCCGCGGGATATTTGCCGAATTGACGATGCTCGTACCTACCTGTGTCCGTTGTTGGCCTTGCTCTGTCATCCGCATATAGAGTTCCCATTCCTTGGCCTCAACAGGCTTCAGATAGCGCACCACTTCAGCGTCAGCAATAAAAGCCGGAGGGGGCGAAACCTCGCCAGCCGCCGCCAACATTAAACTAGCGAGGAGTACGAACATACCAAACTTTAGGATTCGTCGAACTTACGGGCAAAGAGATTATCCATCTCGTCCAAGAATTGGGCGGCATCTTTGCCTTGCGCGGAAAACCGTAGTTTAGATCCCTGCCCGGCGGCCAACATCATAAGACCCATGATACTCTTGCCGTTGACCGACTCGTCGTCCTTGGAAACGGTCACTTCGACCTCCGGATAGCGGTTTGCCAGCCGGACGATTTGGGCCGCGGGGCGGGTATGAATGCCCATGCGGTTCTGGACGGTGAATTCTCGGGCTAAGGCCTCGTGGGTTTCTTCCATAATAAGGGGTTACCCGTAAGATTTACAGGTAAGGCAAAAAGGGAGGGGGCAGGCAAGGCGGGTCAAGGCAAATTAGGGAGTCGGGAGGGTTCGCTTGACCTTCCTCGTCAGACCCCTCCAATCAACCGAAACGAACCACCGTGGCCAAGCCCGCTGTCCTAACTCATCCGGAATCACTGAAGCACCCTGCCGGGCCTTCAGCTTACGCCAAAGATCCCGTCAACGCCTCCATGACCAAAGAGGCGAAAATAGCCCTTTATACTAAAATGGCACGTATCCGCCATTTTGAGCAGCGCTGCATCCGTATCTACCAACAGGGAAAGATCGGCGGATTCCTCCACCTCTACGTCGGCCAAGAAGCGGTGGCGGCGGGTACCATCTCCCTTTTAGGTAAAAACGACCACCTCATCACGGGTTACCGCGACCATGGCCACGGGCTCATGGTCGGCATGGGCATGAACGAGTGCATGGCCGAATTAACCGGCAAAGTCACCGGATGCTCCCAGGGTAAGGGCGGCTCGATGCACTACTTCGCGCCTGATAAAAATTACTGGGGCGGCCACGGCATCGTCGGCGGCCAAGCTCCCCTGGGCACCGGACTTGCTTACGCCGTCAAATACCAGGGATTAAAAGGCTCCTGCCTCACCTTCATGGGAGATGGTGCCGTTAATCAAGGTGCGGTCCATGAAGCCTACAACCTGGCTTCACTCTGGGACTTGCCGGTGATTTTCGTCGTTGAAAATAACGGCTATTCCATGGGCACCTCCCAAGAGCGCTCGACCGCACACCCTGGCTGTTTGGCCAAACGCGCCGAAGGTTACAACATGGCTTGGGATGTCATCAACGGTCACGATGTCTATGAAGTGCGGGCCAAGACGGCGCTGGCGCTAAAACGCGCTCACGAAGAATCCAAGCCCACCGTACTCGAAATCTTCACCTATCGCTATTTCGGGCACTCGATGGCCGACCCGGACAAGACCTATCGGGAAAAGGAAGAAATCAAGACCTACCGGGACAAGAAGGATCCGGTTTTGCTCTTCGAACAAGAATTGCTCCGCGAGAAAGTCCTGACACCCGAACTTTCTCAGACCATCAATGACGCGGCCATGGCCGAGGCCGACAAGGCGGCTATCTTCGCCGACGAGTCGCCCGACCCGACCCTCGCCGATATCACCAAGCATATCTACTGGGAAGAAGACAACCGCGGTCCCAAGACTACCAGCCGCGGCACCATCATCTTCGAATAATAATTTCCATGGCTGTCATTTCCTACCGCGAGGCGCTCCGCGCCGCGATGCGCGACGAACTTAACCGCGACAAAAACGTCGTCATCATGGGCGAAGAAGTCGCTCAGTTCAACGGGGCCTATAAGGTGACCGAAGGACTGCTCAAGGAGTTCGGGCCGAAACGCATCGTCGACACCCCGATTTCGGAGGCCGGCTTCATCGGCCTTGGCATCGGTGCTTCGATGCTCGGCATCCGCCCAGTCATGGAGCTGATGTTCTGGTCCTTCTCGTACGTCGCCTTTGACCAAATCGTCAATAACGCGGGTAACATCCGATACATGTCCGGAGGGCTGATTAACTGCCCTATCGTGATCCGCGGCCCAGCCAACGGCGGCACGAACGTCGGCGCGACGCACTCGCACACGCCTGAAGCAATCCTCGCTTCGCACCCCGGCATCAAAGTCGTCTGTCCAGCCACTCCATACGACGCCAAGGGCCTGCTCAAAGCAGCCATTCGCGATAACGATCCCGTCTACGTGATGGAGAACACCATTCTTTATAACGACAAAGGCGAAGTCCCCGACGAAGATTATATCGTACCTATCGGTGTCGCTGACGTTAAGCGCGTCGGAACAGATCTCACCATCGTCGCCCACGGCCGCGCCGTCATCACCTCGCTCAAAGCCGCGGAAATTCTCGAAAAAGATCATGGCGTCAGCGTAGAAGTCGTCGATCTTCGCTCGATTCGTCCGCTCGATGAGGAAACCATCTTAAAATCGGTACGCAAAACGCACCGCGCGTTATTGGTCGAAGAGAATAAGCCTTTCTGCGGCGTCGACGCCCAAATCGCTTACCTGATTCAGTCCAAGGCCTTTGATGAACTGGACGCTCCCGTCCATCGCGTATCCTCCATCGATGCTCCGCAGATTTACTGTAAGCGCATGGAAGACTTACAGATGCCCAGCGTCGAACGCGTCGTCGCCGAAGCGCTCAAGGTACTCGCCTAACCCCTTACCCTCTTACTTTTAAAACCGATGGCTGAAATTATCGATATGCCCAAGCTCTCCGACACGATGTCGGTCGGTACCTTGGTGAAATGGAACATCAAAGAAGGCCAAGTGGTGGCCTTTGGCGACATCTTGGCCGAAGTCGAAACCGACAAGGCGACGATGGAGCTTTCCTGCACCGTCCCCGGCACGATCCTTAAGATCTATGCGGCGGCCGGAGCCCAGCTGCCTGTCGGCGCACCCATCTGCGCTATCGGGAAGAAAGGCGAAACGGCCCCAGAGCCCGCCGCCGCTCCAGCGCCCAAGGCTCCCGCCACCGCCGTCCCCGCGATCCCCGAGAAGGCCGAAGTGAGCTGCGTCCCCGCTGCTCCCGCTTCCGCTGGCTCCGTCTCGCCGCAGTCTGACGCTTCCCGCACCAAGGCCTCGCCTTACGCCAAGCGTATGGCTGAAAAAGCCGCCCTCAATGTCGCCAATCTTCCCGGCACCGGTCCGGGGGGTCGTGTCGTCAGTCGTGATGTCACCGCCGCTGCTTCGGCTACGGCCGCCTCCGCCCCTTCCGGTCCGCTGAACGTCGCGGTGGCTCCGCCCGCCGACGGCAAAGGCATCCAACCCGACGGTGACCTTCCGGTTGGCGGCATGCGCCAGACGATCGCCCGCCGTTTGTTGGAATCAAAAATTACAGTTCCTCACTTCTACCTGGAAGTCGAAGTCGACGCCGCTCCGCTCATGGCGATGCGCGAATCACTGAACAAGCGTCTCGCCGAAGCCGGCGGCGAATCCGCCATCAAGCTCTCGGTCAACGACTTCATCCTGAAGGCCTCCGCCGAAGCCTTGCGTCGCGTGCCCGCCGTCAATGCCTCCTGGGCCGGTACGAGCATCCGCCAACACGGCGCCGTGCACCTTTCCTTCGGAGTCGCCTTAGAGGACGGGCTGGTCACTCCGGTGATTCGTGACGCTCACGCCAAGACGCTCAAGGATATCGCGGTCGAAGCCAAGCTCCTGATCGGGAAAGCCCGCTCAAAGAAACTTACGCCGGCCGAAATGTCCGGATCTACCTTCACGGTGACCAACCTCGGGATGTTCGGCGTGACTGGTTTCTTCGGTATCATAAACGTCCCCAACGCCGCCATCCTTTCCGTCGGCGCGACCATCAAGAAGCCCGTTGTCGATGCCCATGACCGTCTCGTCGTCGGTCATCGTATGGTCATTGGTCTCTCCGGCGACCACCGCGTGGTCGATGGCGCCAACGCCGCGCAGTTCCTCCAAGCACTCAAGCAACTCCTCGAAGAGCCGGCCTTGATGCTGATCTAAGCGGAACCTCGGCTTAACCAGAACCCGGGCCTATCCCGCGCCCGGGTTTTTTGTGCCCTCAAAAAATCCGCACCGAGGAAAGCCCGCCATCCATGCGCAAAACCTGACCAGTCATGAAACGCGAAGTATCCGAGAGGAGGTGCGCGACGACGGCGGCAATATCTTCCGGCTGCCCGACCTGCTGCAGCGGATGACGCTTGGCGGCGGCTTCTTTCTTTAGTTCGGAGTTCAAAAATGCAGACGCAAGCGGCGTCTCCGTCAGCGACGGCGCAATGACGTTGACGCGAATCATGGGCGCCCATTCGGCCGCAAGGCTCTTCGCGAGGCCTTCGACGGCGCCTTTGGCGGCCGAGATGCTCGCATGCATGGGCATGCCCTGCGCGACGGCGACCGTGGAGAAGAGCACGACGGAAGCATTACCCGAGGCCTTGAGCGCTGGCAGCGCCGACTGCAGCGCAGCGAGGGCGCCGAAGAAGTTCACCTGCAGGTCGCGCTGAAAATCTTCCGCGGTCAGCCGATGAAAGGGTTTCAAAACAATGGTGCCCGGAAAATAAACCAACCCGTCGAGGCGTTCCGGCCAACTAAGCGGACCAGGTGACGAGGCGTCGAACGGCTGCGCGACAATCCCGAGATCGGCAAACTTCTCCGGCGAGCGGCACGCGGCATGAACCTGATGACCAGCAGCCAGGAGCTGCACGACGGTTGCGCGACCGATGCCGGAGGTGCCGCCGACAATCGCGATATGCTTGGACATGCCATCAAGATTGCGAGGCTGTCCCGGAGGTCAAACGACGAGCCGCTTTTCTGGGCACAAAAAAGCCGGAGGCGAACCTCCGGCCTAAATATGCCAGAAACGTCGCCCGCCTACTTTTTTACTGCCGGCTTGGGGGCAACCTTACGCGGAGTCTTCTTATCGAGATTCGCCTTCAATTCATCCTCGGTAAACTTGGTCTGAACGCCATCGGCCGGAACATCCGCCTTAGCCGTCCAAACAATGGCGTTGAGCACTAAGGTGCGTTGGCTATCGAGAGCCCAACCCGCATGGTAGTGGCCGCCACAGAAACCGAAGCCGCGACCACCATCCTTGCGGTCGACCGCCCAAGCCACCACTTGTGGCTTCTTTTCTTCGAGCACCATTTTCCGCACATCCGGATTACCGCCATGGTCGCCATCTTTGCGACTCATCGTATCATCCGGAGCGATTGCCGAAAGAATGGGCGTAACTCCCTCCATGTTATCGCGGAAGCGTAGGTTGAAATACCATTCATCCGAAGACGCGTAAGGCTTCACCCCTCGGCTGACCGGATGGTTTGGCAAGGTCTTGAAGTCGGCCAACCAGTGAGGATTGACGGACCAGAATTGCTCGAAATATCCGCCCAGCCATTCCTTGAATTCCTTGGCTCCAGCGCCCGTCGAAGAACGGCCAGCTGGGGGCGGATCAATCGGCTTACCGTCCACACTCAACCATCCCGCACGTTCATAGACGGGTTCGACGGCATAGTGCAGACAGACAAAACCGCAGCCCGCTTCCATCTTCTTCGCCAACTGCGCGAGATGGGTGACGGCCGGATGACCTGCCTGGCCGTCGGAATAAATCACGATGGTATCCGCCTTGGCCACGCGCTCATCGGAAGGCCATTCGCCGTTCAAGGAGACGTCGACATTGACGAGCCCGGCGGCGCTCTGCTTCAGGCCAGCGGCGAGGAGTTGAATACCCGCATTATGTTCGTGCTCGCCAGGGCCGTGGCTCGGCTTTCCCGCGATGAGTAAGACGTTTTTCTTGTCGGCAGCCGAGACGAGTGTAGCGGCCGTGAGCAGGAGGAGGCTTAAGAGGGATTTTTTCATAAGATTATTTGATCCCCTTCAAGAGGATGTCCTTGAATTGGACCGTCATCGCCGTGCCCGCATGGAGCTGAAGAGCGAGGACGCCCTTCTTAGCGCCGATGGCAGTCTCGTCGGTGACGTCGATGGTCTGGACGCCATTGATGAAGTGTTGCAGATGGCCGCCCTGGGCGACGATGCGATATTCGTTCCAATCAGCTGCCTTAATCTTGGCCTGGATTTCGTCGGATTTCCCGACCGAGCCCGTCACCTCAAGCTTTGGCTTCTTAGCGTCTTTTCCTTCATGGATGACGACCTTCTCGCCGCGCTTGGCGAGAATACCGCGCCCCTTCTCTTCGTAAAGGATGCCGGAGTATGCCTTACCGCACTCGAAATCGCCCTGATAGCCAGCGACGACGAAACCCTTTTCGTCGACGACCTTGGAGCGATACTGGATGCCGGAGTTGCCGAACTTTTCGGACTTACCGTCGAGGTCGACGATCTTGTACTGGAGCGTGAGCTCGAAGTCGGCGACTTCGCCTTCCCAGACGAGGAACGTGTTGCCCTTGGTCGGGTGCTCAGCGGTGGTCTGGCCAGTGATCGCGCCGTCCTTGACGGACCAGAAATCCAAGCCCTTCCAGCCGGTGAGATCTTTGCCGTTGAAGAGGTTTTTATCTTCAGCGGAAACCGTGGCACAAAGTGTCACGAGCGCAAAGAGGGCGATGGGGTATTTCATGAATTTTATGGGGTAGAGAATCGCTTACTTCTGCTTGCCGAAGAAACGGTGCAAATTCTTAAGGCCTTTGACGGCGATGTCATCGCGATGGGGCTCCATCTTGCGCCAGATGGCAGCGGCCCGAGCGATGACTTTCACGTCCGTGGTAAAAGATTCGATGACGACATCGTTCTTATAGCCGATCTTCTTGAGTGCCGCGACGATGGGCTTCCAGTCGAGCGAGTCGCCGCCAGGCGTGCCACGATCGGTACCGCAAGCGTGGAAGTGGCCGAGGTGCTTGCCAGCCTTGATAATCGAAGCGGCCTGATTTTTCTCTTCGATGTTCATATGGAACGTATCGAGGTGAAGTTTCACGTTAGGCAGATTGATCGCCTTTACCAGACGCAGGCCTTGGTCACAGGTATTGAGGAAGTCGGTTTCAAAACGATTCAGCGGCTCGATATCGAGCTCGATGCCTTTCTGCTGCGCATGCTTGCCGAGCTCCTTGAGATTCTTGACCACCAGTTTGAAATGCTTGGCCTTGGTCTTGTCATCATGGGCGCCGATGAGGCCGACCACGGAATAAAGCGGCCCAATCAAACGCGGACAGCCCATCTCCGCGGCTTGGTCGATTAAGGCTTTGATATATTTCCGGCCATTGGCTTGGTCGGCCGCGTTGCCGCGCAAATCTCGGCCCGGGCCCATGCAGGCACAGATTGAACCGATCGCGAGGCCAGCCTTCGCCGCGGCGGCTTTCAAGAAGCGCGGGTCGACGTGCGACGGATCTTCCACGGGAATTTCGACTGAATCAAAACCCCACTTCTTTAACTTGGGGAACATGGAAACGCTCTCGTTGGTGAAAGGTGAAGCGTAGAGGAAGGTATTAAGGCCGAAGCGCATGGTAGGATGTGGGGATTGGGAAAGGGGAGTTTTGTCCGAGGGCTAGCTTCGGTCAAGGCTGGGCGTTGGGATGGAAGCATTTAAGCCACCTTGACCGTCGATTCGACTGCCAGCGTTGAAACACCTATGAGCAACGCAAGGCAGCAGCTGCGCGGGAAAGGGTCATCAGAGTGAGTACTCTTTAGGCGGCCTTAGTTCCCCATAATATCCAGCCCGAAGAAGCGGAAATGAAATATAAATCCAACTGACTTCCCCGCCACCGCCACCTAAGCTTATCGGCATGGATAACGTCACGCATGCCGCCTTGGGCATTACCGCCGGCATTATCGTCCATCGCCGCGGTAGCTCACTTTCCGCCGCCGCGCTCGCCGGCCTGCTCGCCGCCGAAGCCCCGGACCTCGACGTCTTTATCCGTCAATCCGGCGACCCGCTGGTAGCCTTTCGGTGGCACCGCCACTTTACCCACAGTTTCGTCTTCATGCCCGTCTGGGCGCTACTCAGCGCGTGGCTCACATCCCTTTTCTTTCGCCGCCATCACAACGTCAGCTGGCGCGCACTATTTCTCCCGGGCCTCGCCGGCGCGCTGACCCACCTACTCTGCGATGGCTGCACCAGCTACGGCACCATGCTACTTTGGCCGTTCAACGAAACGCGCTATGCTTGGGATTGTCTTCCGATTATCGACCTCCTCGCCACCCTGCCCTTACTCGTCCTCGCCATCCTGGCCTGGCGGCGGCAATCGGTCCGCCTCGCGAGCTACGGTCTGCTCTGGTTCGGGGCGTACGCGTTGCTCGGCGTTTGGCAGCACGCGCGCGCCGAACAGAGCCTTCGTACCTGGCTCGCGCAAAGACACATCGAACCCGCACGCCTCGCGGTGAAGCCGACGATTTCCAATCTCATCGTGTGGCGCTCGGTCTGGTTGCACGACGGCCGCTGGCAGGTCGCCGCCCTCCGCAACATCCCGTTCACCGACACCCGACTGGTGGTCGGTGAAAGCCGGGCCGCCTGGACCGTAAACTCCGCTGGTAATCCGCCGGCCTTCTCCGAAGGCGCTCACGTCATCGCCGACTTCTCCCGCTTCACCGGTGGCTGGAATTCCTACGAAGTTCTCCCTGGCGCCATCTCCGTCGGCGATATCCGCTTCGCCATGTTGCCGACCAGCAGCGAGCCGCTCTGGTCCGTCCACTGCGCCCCTGGCGGCGGCCTCGCCGACACGACCCTCATCATGGATCGCGGACTGAAAGAAGGAGACTGGGGTCGCCTTGGAACCTTGCTCTTAGGCTCAGACCCCCGCTACATCGTCATCAAGTAACATGCGCACCCTGCTGCTCTTCCTCGGCGCCGCCGCCCTCGCCGCCGAACCTAGGTTTAAACTCGTGCTCGAAGATGACTTCAAGGGCCGAGAACTTAACCCAAAAACCTGGAACATCGAGACGGGGCCGCGCCGCGATTCCGTGAACTCCCCCAAGGCGGTCGACGTGAAGGACGGCGTGCTGAAGATCACGACGTGGACCGACAAGGGCGGCACGACATATTGCGGCTTTGTCACGACGAAAAAGAAATTCCACCTTATCGCTGGTAAGACCGAAGCCCGCCTCCGCTTCCACGTAGAACCTGGCACCCAGGTTTGCTTCTGGGCGCAATCACCGACCTATGGGAAATCCGGCCTAGCGGCGAAAGCTCCGGAAGATGGCGTCGAAATCGACATCATGGAGACAACCGGGGTGGCGAAAGGATCTTACTATTACGCCCTGCACTGGGGTCCTTACGCGCCTGCCTCCGAAAAACACGTGAGCAACAAACACTTCACCGACCCTGTCGGAGACGAGTGGCACGACTACGGAGTGGAGTGGGACGACTCAGGCTATCGTTTCTCCTTCGATGGAAAAACCGTCGCGGCCGATACCAACTGCCCCGGCTCCAAGGCGCCGCAGTTCCTTCTGCTGACCAGCGAATCGACGGTCAAAAGCTGGAACGGCGAACGGCCGAAGGAAGGCTATGGCCTCAAAGCCGCCTCGAAGAACACCTTCGAGGTCGACTGGGTCAAGGCCTGGGAACGCGTCCCCTCAGCCAAGTGATTCAGCGCAGCTCGAAGCGATAGCTCGCGACGGCTTCCGCATCGACCGGCACCCCGCTCCGGGCCGCGGGCGTAAAGATCGAAGATCGGGCGGCCGCCACCGCAGCTTCATCCAACAGCCGGCTTCCGGAACTACCTACCACGGCGACCGCGGCGATTTCTCCGTT
>Ga0114971_10003008_pt1 | contig 11481 bp, 9 predicted proteins | sample M_140625_MF_Meta_FD_87320 | JGI IMG/M metagenome (GOLD analysis project Ga0114971, IMG submission 87320) | Freshwater microbial communities from Lake Montjoie, Canada to study carbon cycling - M_140625_MF_MetaG | ecosystem: Environmental > Aquatic > Freshwater > Lake | place: Lake Montjoie... | reverse complement strand
TCTGGATTTGATTTAATAAATGATTCATCTAATCCCAAAGAATTAAAAAAATCACTATAATTTGTATTTTGATGTATATCTTTAAAAACCCAATTATTATTAAATTTAAATAATTGATTACCACAAAATTTCATTTGTGTTCTATAATTTGCTTGTAAAGATGCAGGTGTCATTACATATATTTTATGTGAATTTTTCATACCTTCTATAATACTAATTGAACTACATGTTTTACCAGAACCTAAACCATGATATAATAATAAACCTCTATAAGGAGTAAATGAATTTAAATATCTTGTTACTATCATTTGATGCACTAATGGTTTAAATTCAGTTTCACTAGTTTTTTCACAACTTGATTCATCTTTTTCAAAATTCAATTTAAGCATTTTACGCATTATTTCATTTAAAAATTCTATTCTATTATTTGAATATAGTGCTTCTTTAGGTATTTCTGACCCTAATGTAGTTAAATATTCTTTAAATTTTTCTTGATAATCTTCATCATCCTCGTGATTACCTATTAATGAATTATCATTAACAGTTGGAGATACTACAGGTTTAGTGGTTGATTTAAGTTTTTTATTTAATTTACCCTTAAGAATAATTTTTATATTTAATGGTATTGCTTTTTTTATTATTTCTTTATAATTATAATCAATATTTAACATTTTTAAAAATAATGCAATTTTTTCATTATAAGTTTCATCTATTTCTTCATTAATAGGAGTATTTATTAATGTTAATGATAAATCAGCTGGTATTACCCTAAATAATTCTAAAGTCATATATACAATACATAAATAAAATACTTTTAATAATTTATTCTATTTGTTTTAATGCTTCAAAACAAGCTAATTGTTCTGCTTTTTTTTTAATTTTATGTGTTCCTGACCCAAAAAATATAAATGTATAATTATTTAATTTAATATTTTCAAATGTTTTTATTTCTGAAAATGGAATAGCATTTTCTGGATTTAATCCATGTATATCTTCTAAACATAAATAAACACCCATCGTATATCTTAATTCTTCGTCTTGATTTAAAATAATATATTCTGGAGTTTTTTTAAATTCTTTTTGTATTTTTACCTGAAAAATATTTTTAAAATTATCATCATTTTCTAATATTTCATTCCAATCTACTAATGTTTCATAAACTTTTTCTATAAATAATTGACATATTTGAAACCCTGGGCCAATATTAAAATAATTTTTAAATAAATTATTTGTATCATTAATAGAAATATCATTTGCATCTAAAAACAATGCTCCTAATAATGCCTCAAATAAACAACCTAATTTTTTATAATTACTTCTTATTTTTTTTTCTTCTGCATTTTTTGATATAATATACCATTTATTTATTCCCATTTTATAAGCTAATTTTCCAATATGGTCATTTTTTACTAAACTTATTTTTTTTTCTGTCATAAACCCTTCATCTGCATCTGGAAATCGTTTATACAAATATAATTTTGTAATACATTCTAATACACCATCGCCCAAAAATTCAAGTCGTTCATTTGAATGTTTTTTTAATTCAATGCATTTATAAGGCAAATTAACTAATTTATATTCCGTTACATTTTCATATACATATGACCTATGAATAAATGCTCTTTTAAATAATTCAATGTTATTTATTTTGTAGAAAATATTAAATTTTTCTAATATTGATTTAATATTTTCTTCATTTATTTCAATATTTTTTTCATTATAAGGGTTATATAAATCTTCCATATATGTTTTATTATGTAATATTTAAATATCTTTTTAATATAGTATAAATGGGAAATTCAGATTTAACAGTAGTTAATATTACTCAACTAAAAAAAATAGTAGAATCATTATTTGATCCACAAATTTTTACAAGTCAATGGAATGTAAAATATATTAATAGTGAAATAATTAAAGTTGGATATAAAGGAATATTAACAGAAAATGATGTTTTTTTTTCAGATACTAATGACATATTATATGTCTTAGATATAAATGGTAGTACATATATACATAGTAATTGTAAAATTAATGGTAATTTAACGGTAAATGGCAGTACAAATATAAAATCTTTAAATATTAGTGCTTTAAACAATTATGGATTTACAAATTTATATAAAGATTTATATGTAGGTTCAAATACAAATATTTCAGGTAATTTAAGTGTAAATAATGTAAGCATAAATAATGATTTAAGTGTAGATGGAAATACTACTATTACAGGTATTACTTCTTTAATAGGAGATACAAATATTATGTCTAATTTAAATGTAAGTCAAAATACAACTATATTAAATAATTTAAGTGTATTTGGTAATACTATTATTAGTGGAAATACTTCTATATTAGGAGATGCAAGTATAACTAATATAAGTGTATCACAAAATGCAAATATACTAGGAAAATTAAATGTAAACCAAAATGCATCTATTATGGGAAATTTATATGTAAACCAAAGTACAAATATATTAGGTAATTTACAGGTAACTCAAAATGCATCTATTTTAGGTAATGTAAGTTTAAATCAAAATGCTACTATATCAGGTAATTTAAATGTTAATAATAATACTATTATTAATGGTAATATTACAACATCTGGAGTAATAAATACAACTAATAATATAAATGTAAGTAAAACAATTACTTCAAATGATATAGTATGTAAAAATACATTAAATATAGGTATTATTACTCAAAATACAAATCCATTACGTAATAATATTTTGTATGTAGAAGGTACTGGAACTATTAACACGTTATATGCAGATAGAATTTTTTGTAATAATATTGCAAATTTAAATACATCTACATTTGATTTGCCCAGTAAAAATATTACAGATTTTTCAATATTAAATAAAGTTGTAAATTTAAATGCTAGTACTAATGTTACTATATATGCAAAAGCTTTAATTGGTGATATAAAAAATGTTTCTATTGATAATACTAATATAGCAAAAGAACCTATTGATTTATTATTTAATACATATGGTACATTTATACATGGTGTATATAATACTACTAGTAATTTATCAAATATAAGTTCATATTTTGATTTAAAAGCAAGTAATTATACACCTACTGGAATAGAATATACAGGCCCTGTTTCTATTACTTCTAACATGAGTTTAGTAGGAGATTTAAACATAACTGGAAATATATATGCATATTCAGATATAAATATTAAAGATAATATTATTCAATTAAATAATTGTTTAACTAATTTAGAACATATTAATGGATATAGATATACTAGAAAAGATAATATAAATAAAGAACAAATATTTATAGGTTTAATTGCTCAAGAAGTAGAAAAAATTTATCCTGAATTAATAAATATGAATAATGATATAAAATCTATTAATTATAATTCAATGATTGCTGTTTTAATAGAAAGTATAAAAGAATTAAATAATGAAATTAAATTATTAAAAGAAAAAAATAAAATATTGGTTTAATTTATAATGCCATATATTAAAAGACAACAATCTATTATAAATGGGGCAGATGCATGTGGAGGTGGTATGAAAAAAGCAGGATTAGTTTATGGTTCTGATTGGAAACGAGTAGGTAGCTCTTATTTAAAAAGAAATACTGTCACTAATCTTACATTCAAATGGGACAAATCTTCTTGTTGCAAATAATTTAAAGGGTTAAAATTATATAATACATAATGATTATTAATATTGATAGTAGAGAGATAGAATTACTTAAATTTTGTCAAATATTAAATACAGATACTGAGATTTCTTTAGTTAATTTACAATTAAATTTAGGCGATTTAATTATAAATAATCAAGTAATTATAGAAAGAAAAACATTAACAGATTTGGCAAGTAGTATTAGAGATGGCCGATATAAAGAACAATCATTTCGTTTACAAAAAGCATTAGAAGAAGGGTTTAAAGTAATATATATGATTGAAGGAAATATAGATTTATACGTTGGAAATGTACCTAAAGAAACACTTGTACGTACATTTTATAGTTTAATGAATAAAGGATTTAATGTATTTCTTACAAAAAATGTAAAAGAAACTGCGTATTTTATTATTCAGTTTTCAGAAAAAATAAAAACACAAAAAACTACCAATTTAGGAAATTATGAAGATATAGAAGGAATAGTTCATAAACAAAAAAATACTAATTTAACTCGAGATAATATTAGTATTTTTATGTTATCACAATTACCTGGCATAAGTAATGTTACTGCAACTGTCATCATGGATAAATATAAACATATTAGTAAATTAATTAAAGATTTAGATGTAAACCCTAATTGCTTAGAAGAATTTGAATATATTAATCCTAAAAACAATAAACCTAAAAAATTAAATAAAAATGTTATTAAATGTATTAAGGATTTTCTATAATACCTATATTTTGATTATCTTTATCATAAGATTCATATTGATTACAATTAAAAGGGCTATTATTTAATGCAGCATCCATAGTTTTTTTTACATTTGCGTTATTTTTTACAACAGGTAAATTATGATTCATACCACCTACATTTAATTCTGTTACAAAACTTGGTCGTATTTCATACATTGGTGCACCTTGAGTATCAAATACTTTTTCTAAATGTAAAATAGGACATTTTAATTTGTTAGCTCTTTGCCATTCAATATATTCTTTATATTCTTCTAAGTTTTTCATTTCTATTGGATTTACTCCTGGAACATGAGCATATTCAGGAGTATATAATAAAATTTTATTACCATCCTTAATTATAGTTGTAGGACATTGACCAGATATAAAATTTTCTTGTTTAGGTGAATTTATCATAAAATGAAGGCCAAATAAAAATAATACTAAAATAAATAAAAACATAAAATATTTTTTTTTCATAAATACCATTTTAATATATTATTATATTATAATATGAATAAAAAAAAACTGGTAAAGGTAACTAAAATAGAAAAAAATGATTCAAATTTATTTAATAATAAAATTAATAAATTAAATGGAGTTGTTTTATTTCATCATCCTGGTTGTATACATTGTATTATGTTAAAACCTAAATGGGAAAAGATGAAAAAACAATTACATAGTGCTGGTGAAATAATGGAAGTAAATGCTATGGCTCTTGAAAAATCAGATAGCCCTATTAAAAATAAAATAGAAGGCTTCCCAATGATAGTGCGTATAACTAATGGTGAAATAACAGATAAATTTTCTGAAGAACGAAATGTAGAAAATATGTTAAAATTTGTTACAAAACATTTAAATGAAACAAATAATAAATTAGATTATAATTATAAATTTAAAAATAGCAAAAAAAAGAATATAGTAAAAATTAAAAAAACAAATAAACGTAAAATGAATAAACGCAAAACAAAAAAAGGTAAAAAATAAAAAAGTAAAAATAAAATTAACAACTATATTTTTATTATAATAGGATAAATAAAATATATTTAATTTTACACTTGTTATAACATATATAATTATACTAAAATATTATATGTGTGTTATCAATAGATTATTAAAAAAATAAAATTGATTTAAAATGTTTTATATATAAATAAATATATCAAAATGTCTATTCGGTGCAAACTTATTGACTTTAATGTTAATGAAAATCAAGATACCTATACTATTCAAATGTTTGGTATAAATGAAAAGAGAGAAACATTTTATATGAATGTAACTGATTTTAAACCATTTGTATATATTAAAATTGGTTCAGGTTGGAAAAAAAATCATTGTGATGAATTTATGGACCATTTAAAATCATTACCATCGTTAGCTTATTTATCAAAAAATATTATTTCTTATGAATTATTAGAAAAAAAAACATTATATGGATTTGATGCAGGAAAATATTATAAATTTATTTATATATCTTGTGTAAATACAAGTTTTATACATAAATTAAAATCATTATATTATGATAAAGATACTCAGCAAATCAATGAAGGTTATAAATATGGTTCAACTTATACACGCATTTATGAATGTATGATACCGCCTATTTTACGTTTCTTTCATATTCAAAAAATAAGTCCTTCTGGTTGGGTTAAAATAGATAGTTATACTAAAAATAAATATAAAAATAGTAATTGTACATATGATATTAATTGCAAATTTAAAGATGTAATTGGTCTTGAAGATGATACTATTGTTAATTATCGTATATGTAGTTTTGATATTGAAGCTAGTAGTAGTCATGGAGATTTTCCTGAAGCAATTAAAAATTATAAAAAAGTTGCATATGATATTGCATATTATATTACAAATAATGATATTCATAAAGATGAAATATTATCAACTTTTAAAGAATTATTATTAAATGTATTTGCGTTTAAAAAAAGTATGAGTATTGATGTTTGTTATTTACAAGATAATAGTTATACAAAAGAAACATTTTTAAAAGATTTTGAAACGTTGATAAGTAGAAAACTAAATATCAGTAAACAAATAGATAATAAATTAAAATTATATTTTAAAGATGAAGACCATAATGTATCTATTAAAAATATTAATTGTCATGATATTATATCATTGTTATCTTCTAATGCAGAACTACCTATAAAAACAATTCATTTAATTGAAATATTTGATGAAGTTTTTCCTAAATTAAAAGGGGATGAGGTTACTTTTATAGGTAGTACATTTGTAAATTATGGAGAACAAGAACCCTTTTTAAATCATTGTATTAGTATTGCAAACACTAAATCTATGAAAGAAGACCAAGTGATTGAATGTTATGATAATGAAAAAGATATTTTGTGTGAATGGTCTAAATTAATAAAAAAGATGGACCCTGACATTATTATTGGTTATAATATATTTGGTTTTGATTATAAATTTATGTTTGACAGAGCATCAGAAAATAATTGTTTAGAAACATTTATGAATGTAGGAAGAACTAATGATATACCTACAAAATTAGACGAACAAAACATTGTTGTTGCATCAGGTCCATATGATTTAACATGGATACCTATGGCTGGAAGATTACAAATTGATTTGTATACATATATGCGTAAAGAATTTAATTTGCCATCGTATAAATTAGATTATGTAGCATCTACTATGTTAAGTGATAAAGTTAAAAGTTATAAAAATATAAATGACAATACTATTGACAAATGTATAATAGAAACAAAAAATAAAAAGGGCATTTATGTGGATGGCTACGTACATTTTGAAATATTAAATAATTCTTCTGAAATCTATAATGATGGTGCAAAATATAAAGTGTTAGAAATTACTGATACTGGATTTATTATTGAAGGCAATATTGACTGTAGTGATAAAATGAATTGGGGATTAGCTAAAGATGACATTAGTCCTAAAGATATTTTTGAAATGAGTAAACAAGGTCCTGAAGAAAAGGGTATTATTGCTAAGTATTGTATTCAGGATTGTAATCTAGTTCATTTACTATTTCAAAAAATTGACATTTTAACCACATATGTAGAAATGAGTAAATTGTGTAGTGTTCCAATTAAATATTTAGTTACACGAGGACAAGGCATTAAATTAAATAGTTATATGGCTAAAAAATGTAGAATGATGGATGTTTTGATGCCTCTTATTTCAAAAGGTAGTGAAAATGAAGGGTATGAAGGTGCAACTGTATTAACACCAAAATGTGGTTTATATTTGAATAAATCTGTTGCTTGTTTAGATTATGGCTCTCTCTATCCATCTAATATTATTAGTGAAAACTTTTGCATGAGTAGTTTAGTTTATTGTATTGAATATAATTTAGATAATACTATACGTAAAACATTTGGACACAAGGATAAAGAAGGAAAATTTATGTATGATAATTTAGAAAAAGATGGTTATAAATATGTAGATAGACAGTTTGATATATTAGATAAAGATGGTAATGTAAACGGTTATCGTAAAACACGATGGGCACAATTTCCTGATAATAAAAAAGCAATCATGCCTTCTATTCTAGAAGAATTATTGGCTGCTCGTAAATCAACTAAAAAAGAAATGGAAAAAGAACAAGACCCCTTTAAAAAAAATATTTTAGATAAAAGGCAATTGAGTATTAAAGTTACTGCTAATAGTTTATATGGACAGACTGGGTCTAAAACAAGTACGTTTTATGATATGAATGTTGCGGCGGCAACTACAGCAACAGGTCGGCTTATGATTAATTATGCTAAAGAAGTGATTGAACAAGTATATGGAGACAAGGACATTGAAACAAAATATGGCATGGTACATACTAATGCAGAATATATTTATGGTGATACAGATTCAGTATTCTTTACTCTTAATTTATCAAAAGATGGCAAAGAATTGCCTGAAGAAATGGAACGCGAACTAACTATAATTATAGCAAAAGAAGCTGGTGAAATGGCAACTGAAGCACTTAAAGCACCGCATGATTTAGAATATGAAAAAATCTTTCGACCATTTTGTTTATTATCTAAGAAACGATATGTAGGCAATTTATATGAAGATGATTATATGGTTTATAAAAGAAAATCTATGGGTATAGTATTAAAAAGGAGAGATAATGCTCCCATAGTAAAAGATATTTATGGTGGTATTATTGATATTCTTATGAAAGATGCAAATATTGAAAAAGCAATTGAATTTTTAAAAGATATGTTAACTAATCTCACTAATGAAAAATTACCAATAGAAAAATTAATTATTAGCAAATCAATTAGGTCATTTTATAAAAATCCAAATCAAATAGCTCATAATGTGCTTTCCGAAAGAATTGGTACAAGAGACCCAGGAAATAAACCTGCACCAGGTGACAGAATTCCATATGTTTATATTCAAACTACTGGCAAAAAATTACAGGGTGAAAAGATAGAAACTCCGCAATATATTAAAGACCATAAATTAAAAATTGATTATGGATATTATATTAGTAATCAAATTATGAATCCTGTATTGCAATTATTCTCTCTTGTTTTATATGATATGAAGGAATTTAAAAGAAGAAAGAATAGTTTTATTCTAGAGTTAGAGACACTAAAAAGTAATATGGAAGAAGAAAAATATAGTAAGAAGGAGCAAGACCTCAAAGAAAAAGAAGTTGAAAAAATATTATTTGAAAAATATTTAATTATTGATAAAAACAAAAAATCTAATAACACTATGATTACGTCATTCTTTAAATAAATATTGTTTAAGATTTTGATTGTTTTTTTATTTATGACCGTTTACCTTTACTTTTACCTCTACTTTTAGTTCTATTTTTAGCAGTTGCATTTCCTCGATTAGCCGACCTTGACCTTGACCTACCTCTAGCTTTGGCTTCAAACCAATATCCATGGTCATCACTATAGCAACTCATTTTTTTTACAGACGCATCAAGACCAGCATCTTTAACAATCTTAGCAATTTCTGCGGAAGACAATTTATTAGGTGATAAAATAATATCGTGCATTGCCGCATCAGGCATTACATCCATATATCCTCCTAATAACCAAACTTTTTTACCTTGATATTCGCCAATTGGACGCGAACCAGTACAGTTAAAAGCACTTTCACTTATTTGTTTAGTTGCTGCATAAACAATGCCTTGACCATTATCTGAATAAATTCTAAAAAAAAAGGGGACCTTAGGAAGTGATTTTGATAATGCAGCCATTATATTATTATAATATTATAATTAAATTTTATAATATTATTTTACAATTTAAGGTTTAGTTGTGCCTGTGGTTGTGCCTGTAGTTGTCCCAGTAGCTAAATAAGGTGCATTATCAAAATACCAATTTACCGATAAATAATCATTTAATCCTGCAGGCATATCATCATTTGAAATCATTTTTAATGATGGTCCAGCTCTAAATAATGATTGTATTTCATCATAACCAACTGCATAATTATAATATCTTAATGAAGATATATAACCATTCATACCACTATTTTGTCCTATGTATACATCATAATAATTTTGTCTTGGAATATTATTTAGATTAACTCTTTTTTTTAACATGCCATTAATATATACATCTACAGCAGCTCCTTGTACACGAATAGTAGAACACACCCATTTTTGTATAGGTATATTATTAATAACAATTTTTTCATATGGTATTTTATTACTACTTACATCAAAAGTATTTAATACTACTTCTAAATCATAAGAATTATTATTTTTTTTTATAAAAACTCCTGGGCTAACATTTAAATATTTATCTTGTGTAACTGAAGAATTTAAAGTACTAGATGCAGCTGCATTTGCAGCAGTTGCAGCAGTAACAGCTGTATTATATGTTGTTTGTGTAGTATTATATAATGTACCTGCATCAGAAGCAGCTTTTGCTTTATCATAATTACTTTTTATTGTAGCTTTTTCAGATGTAGTTTTTGTTGATGTAAGAAGTATCGAGTCATCATATAATTTTTTTTTATCTGCAGTATTAATAATAGCCGCAGCAACCAAAGTATTTATAGGAAGTCCTGCATTAGTAAGAGCAGTTTCATAATTACTTTTAGATTTAGCTAAATTTACTGCATTTTCTGTTACAATAGAATTTGCTCTAGAAGCAGAATTGTTAGCAGAAAAGTATGACTTATTTACAGGTGCTTTACCTTTACTAAAAATAGTATATGAATCTGAATCATTCATTTTAGTATTATTATTTATTACAAACCATACATTCCAAGTAAATTCAATTCCTTGTGGTTGGTCAATAGACCTATATAATGGTACAGAATCTTTAATATTTGGGTTTGTATTAACTATCATTTCTTTATTTGCACTTACCATTCCATTAATAACATATGGGTTGTAACTAGGTCCAAACATTTTTATTAAAAGTCCCATTCCAATTTGAAATAATATTATAAATAATAATAAACATAAAAAAAATCCAACAAATTTACTTATTGCAGTATTTGAATTAAAAAATTCTTGAGTCATAGAACTTAATTTTGTGATTGATTCTGATTCTTGAGCTTTATTTGTTACTTTTTTAGTTACATTATCTACTTTTCCTTTTACATTTTCTACTACTTTATTTGTTGTTTTTTTTAATGAATTTGCAGTTTCAATTACTTTATCTTTTACTTGTTGCAAAGCTGAAGAACCTTTGTTTGCAATATTTTTTATATTATTTGATAATTTTGGTTTATTTGTATTTTTTTGATTCATTAATATATTATAATATATTTATAATTTATATTAAAGGAATATCTGCTAATACTTTTGAATTTTTTGTAAATGTAAATCTAGCATTATATTGATTCAAAAAGTTTCCAAGTAAATTATTGCTAAATCCTTCTTTGTAAATTTCCCATACTTCTTGAGGGCTTAAAAATTTTGGGTAATATCTTGTTCCAGAAATATAACCATTATATGTGCTATCAGTAGGACAAAAAGTAAAAGGAATTGTTTCTGAATTTGCTGCTGGATTTGAATATTGAATATTATCTGTTAAAGTAGATTTTTCTAATTTACCATTAATATATGTATCAATTTTATTATCACCAAAACATACTACTATGCAATTCCATTTTTGTATACCAATATTAATTACTTCTATAGGAG
>Ga0114971_10003006_pt1 | contig 11484 bp, 8 predicted proteins | sample M_140625_MF_Meta_FD_87320 | JGI IMG/M metagenome (GOLD analysis project Ga0114971, IMG submission 87320) | Freshwater microbial communities from Lake Montjoie, Canada to study carbon cycling - M_140625_MF_MetaG | ecosystem: Environmental > Aquatic > Freshwater > Lake | place: Lake Montjoie... | reverse complement strand
GTTTGCAAGAAGTAAATTTAAGCAAAAATATTTCATCTGATGAAGCCACACGTGAAGGTTTTTTAACGGCATCGTATACAATGGATTTTTTAGAGGAAATGCATAGAGATGAGCCTTCAATCATTGCAAAAGTTGGAGAAACTGTAATTGGGTATGCACTTGTTTCTACGAAGAAAGTTAGAAAGGAACATGATCTCTTAAATGACTTATTTAATACTATCGATGTCTGTGCATACAATGGTATACAATTGAAGAACGTTAATTATGTAGTTGTTGGCCAATTGTGTGTAGCTAAAGATTATCGTGGACAAGGGCTGGTTCAACTCTTGTACAATCATTTTAAGGACTGTTTACATGACCAATATGATTATCTTGTAACAGATGTAGCTAAGGATAATGTAAGATCTCTGAAGGCTCATCAAAAAACAGGCTTTCAGGTGATTAGTGAGTTGGAATATGGAGGCTTCGGTTGGGATATTGTTTTATGGGATTGGCGCTAGTACAATATTGATTATTCTTAATATATTTCATTTATGTTAGATCGTTCAACATTCACCTTTTTAAAGAAACTCAATGAGAACAATAATAAGCAATGGTTTGATCAGAATAGACCCGCCTATGAGTTAGCTCGGCAAAATTTTATTGAGTACACTCATGAAGTCATTAAAGGGATATCAAAATTTGATTCTACTATAGCGGAAGTTTCATTAGATCCCAAAAAATGTATATCAAGAATCAATAGAGACATTCGTTTTTCAAAAAACAAAACTCCCTATAAAACTAATTTTTTTGCACTCATTAGTGCTGGCGGGAAGAAATCTCCCATGGCGGCCTATTATTTACAGGTAGAATCTGGAAATAATTCTTTCGCAGGTGGAGGAGTATATATGCCTTTGCCACCTGATTTATATAAGTTTAGACAAGAGATTGATTATGGCTTTGATGAATGGGAATCTATAGTTGGCTCTAAGCAATTCAACAAAATATTTCCTGCAGGTGTTCAATCGCCTGAAATGTTAAAACGAATTCCAAAGGGGTATGAAGAATCAAACCCCGCTAATGAATATTTAAAAATGAAGGGCTATTACACCTTCAATGGGTATACAGATAGTGAACTTCAATCTCAGTCTGGATTGACCAAGATGCTTAAGGATTATAAAACCACAAAGCCCTTGATTGACTTTTTGAATAGGGCTCTGTAGTTATTTTATTTTTTTAATGCCGATAAATATTCGAGTAGATCAGCCATTCCCTGATTCGAAAAATTTTCATATAATCCTTCGGTCATCATGGATTTTTCCATTTGCTTTTTAGACTTGATGTCTGAAGTCTTTATTTTTGAATTTACACCTCCAGGATATTTTATTGAAATTTCATCATCTGTTTTGCCTGAAATAATTCCTGCTGTTGTTGATCCATCTTTTAGTGTAATTGACCAACCCTCGTAACCAAATCCAATACCAGAAGATGGGTGAACAATTGACTCAAGAATTCCTTCTTTAGGGAGCTTTGATCCAATGGCAGAAAGTTTTGGACCAAAATCTTTTCCAATTTCATTCACCATATGGCAAGAAGAGCAATTGTTCATGAAAATTGTTTTTCCATTTGAAGAGTTTGGCTTTAGTGAAGCCAATTCCCCTATTGTAGGAATGTTTCTCGCCTTTGAAGGAGTATGATTATCTGGCAAGTAACTTAACGCTTCTTCTTTGACAGATTTTCTCCATGAATCTTCAACACTTTTCACTACGTCTTTTATTATTACAGCCGGTATTTTATTATTTTTTAATAAAAACAGCACTCTCGTTTCTCCAAAGTCACTCTTTCCAATATGTTGTGCTGCTTGCTTACGTAATTCTTCGGGAAGACTTTTAGTAATCATTATTTTTTCTATAACCTCAACAGATTGTTTGCTTCCCACTTTTGATAATGATGTGATTAAAGAAAATTGTTTTGATGTATCGTTATCCTTGAAAATGGGGCCAATTAATTTAGATCCATCTAATTTAAGTAAGATTTCAGCGGCCTCTTCTCCAATATCATCGTTACTCTTTGATATGGCTATAGCTAATAAATTATCATTTTCTGTTTTTACTTCGAATTTTCTGACAAGATCAATATATTCTTGAGTACCTATCAAATTTATCAATACAGTTTGTAATGATTTTTGGGCTTCAATGGATTGTAGGACTGTTGCTTTATTAAGGCAATAAAGAATGGTCTTACTTAATTCAAGATTTTGGTTTTTATTTTCATTAAGCATTTTTACTAGGTATTGATATTTCAATGATCCATTGTTGAAGTCAAATGCTCTAAAATAGCGAAGTCTATCTTTAAATGATGTGGATGAATCGGATGCAAGACTAGCTAAAAGAGGTATTGATTTGTCTGTTCTTGCGCGCCAAATAATATCTTTGGCCCCTAGATGATCTAATGAATTATTTATTTTATTCAAGTAGGCTGGTAAAAAAGTATCCCATTGTTTATCTGCTCCAATACCAAGTGCTTCAAGGAACCATCGATCTTCTCCGGTATATTCAGTTGCGAGGTCTGCCCATAAGGTAGCGGCCTCATTTGATTTAAGACGCCTTAGTGCTATTGCGCATTCTCTTTTAACTTGCATGTCCTTATCCGTGGATAGCTGACGAATGATCGGAATTAAATCTTCTCCTAGCTCTTTTGCAGCACGAATGCCTAGAATGCGGATATCTGAGTTTTCGTTCGATATAGCCAGCTTGATGTAATTTGATTTTTCATTTTGGTTGATTCTAACAAGGGCCCAAAATGCTCTCGCTTTAAATCGCGGGTTATCCGATGTAGACCATGTTTTTTCCAATGCAGGAATTGCACCTGCACCCATTCCCATGAGTACATTGTATGCATGATATCGAATAGATAAATTTGGACTGCATAAAGCATGTATTGCACCTTCAGGAGTTGTATAATTTTCTGATTTAATTTTATAAGGCGTTTCTTTTGGAGCAACACGGTAAATCCTGCCTCGTGTTTGATCTCCTGCTTGATGTCCACCTACACCAGGATCATACCAATCGGCTATGATTAATGACCCGTCTGGGGCGACACAAACATCTGATGGCCTGAACCATTTATCGTTTTTACCTTCTACTATATTTATTATTTCTGCCGTATAGCCTGCACCCTTTTTAGTAACTGGATAAGATCTTACTACATTAGGGCCTGCATCACAATGAATCATTTGTCCTTGAAATTGCTTTGGCAAAAGATCTCCTTCATAAACAACTATTCCTGTAGGTGATCCGGCACCAGTCTGTAGAAGGTTGGGTATTTCACCTGGGTCATTAAGATGCCAATGCCTTAGTGGGATTGAATCTTCGATATTAATTCTGTTCGCATCCCATCTTTCTCCTGTGATTTCATCAGTGTACCCATAGTTTCCATATGGCATAACATAATTGATTCGAGTTCCTTGATTTCCATCATCATCATTATCACTTTGCCAAAGTGTACCATAACTATCCACGGCTACTTCAAATGGATTTCTAAAATTGTTACCTAGGCATTCAACATTAGATCCGTCTGTATTACATCTAAAGACCATTCCCTGTTTATATTTTTTTGGTCCAATTACATCACCATCCTGATCTAAAATATCTTTTCCGTTTTTGTCTTTTAGTGTACGTCCTTCATTTCCAAGATTAAAGTATAGTTTCCCATCTGCTCCAAAAGTAATCGCATGGGCACCATGGTCGTGTTGTTCGCCTCCTATACCACTAAACATGATTTCCTTTCTATCTGCTTTATCATCATTATTGTCATCATAGAGCGCCCATATGTATGGACTTTGAGAAACGATGACTTTGTTTCCTAGAACGCAAATTCCTAGTGGCGCATTTAATGAAGAGTCCTGATAAAATATTTTTGACGTATCCGCATTTCCGTCACCATCAATATCTTCTAATATCATTATTCGATCACCTTTTGGATTAGTTAGGTTTCCATTTATTGCTGGACGATAATTATATGCTTCTGTGACCCAAACTCTTCCTCTCTCATCTACATCAATGTTTGTTGGATTTTGAAGCATCGGTTCAGAAGCGAATTTTTTTATTTCTAGTTCATCTGCAACAACTAATCCTTTTAGTGCGTTTTCAGGGAGGTGTTTTTCTACTTCAATTAAACTGTCGTTTTTAACGATATCAGTATTATCAGCAGTATTATTGCAGGATACGATACAGTAGCTCAATACTATGATTAGATACTGTTTCATATGAATAGGCTTATGGTATTTAAATTTCATTGTTTATATTTTAAATTATTATTCTAGTAAGCCTCATGCATGACCACCTTCAATCAATTTTGCAATGGAAAATGCAGCTCCTGCTGCTAATGCACCAATCATCATTACTTTAAGTCCACCTGTCCATGGATTTACTCCTGTGATTTTGCTTTTGAAAAATCCAAATATAAATAGGCAAGCAAGGGTTATGATAGCTGACAATTTTAATCCGCTGATTGCATCACTTACAAAGAAATAAGGCATTAACGGGATTAGTCCGCCAACGATATAACTTAGTCCAATGTTGAATGCACTTCGTGACGCTCTTTTAGGATCAGGTTTCTCTAATCCCAATTCGTATTTCATCATAAAGTCGACCCAACGTTTATCGTCTTTTATAATTTCTTGTGTTGCCTCTTCTGCAGTTTCTTCAGTTAATCCCCAATCAAGGAATACTTTTTTCACTTCCCAGATTTCATCTTTTCTTTTATGTGTTAACTCCCAATATTCTTTTTTTAATTCGCTTTCATAATGGTCTTGTTCTGTTCGTCCGGCAAGATATCCTCCTAGACCCATGGCAATTGATCCGGCTGAAATTTCAGCGATACCGGCAATCCAAATCAGGCTAACATTTCCTTGAACAGCGCCACTCAGTCCGGCAGCTAATGCAAATGGAACAGTTAATCCATCGCTCATGCCGATGACTATATCGGTTAATAGGTCACTACTTTGCAAATGCGCTTCGTGATGAAGATGAATGTCTTGCATAATATTGATTTGTACTTGAATGTAAGAATAAGATTTGTATTTGAGGCCTATTGATTTCTTCTTATCTTTTGACTAATGCATAACATCTTTTGACGAGATGAATTTTACTATACTTTCTATTAATAATGGGGCTATTGGTAAGTTTGGGTTATTGTATGAATCCACATTTGCTTTTCTATCCCCATCAACTAGTTTGAAGAGATGATTCATCTTGTCTATTATGATCAATTTATTTTTGGGATTTGCATTGTATAATAGGTTCGCATCTTCAGTAGTAACTTAAATGTCGTTATTCCCTTGTATGATTAGCGATGGCTTATTCAGTGCTTTTATTTGAATTTGTGGGTCATAGTTAAACCAAGATATAAGATAGGGTTGCACACTTGGCCTGAATAAGGAAAACAAAATTGGATTAATGCTATCTTTTGTTTTTCCAATTTTCAAACTGTCTAGCATCTGGAAACAAATATCTTTTATCACTTTTGGTTGTGAGCCAAGTTGTTCTTTAAGTATTATGTCAGCTGTTCTTCCAGCCCCAGCTATCGAAACAAAGGCATTTGCATTTTCAGCTGCCGCGATCATGCCAATGAGGGAGCCTTCACTATGTCCTATTACAATTATCTTACTATGTGGATAATTACTTTTGATCCAATTTATCCAATCTTTTGCATCGCTTATATAATTTTCAAATCGCAATTCTGATTCAGCCCTGGTTGCAGAAATACTTTCTGCAACCCCTCGTTTGTCGTATCTCACTGATCCTATGCCATTTTGCGCCAATTGTTCTGCCAATAGTTTTAACGAATTATTTTTCATCATTGAATTATTGCCATCTCTATCAGTTGGTCCAGACCCAGCAATAATGAGCGCAATAGGTGTTTTTTTCGTTTTATTTTCTGGCATGGTTAGTGTTCCAATAAGTCTTCCAGAAATTGATGTTTCAATGCTGATATTGTTTATAGATAATTTATCTACCGTTTGGGAAAATGTAGATTTACATAATAAGATAATTGGGATTAAAAAAATAGCAATATATTTTTTCATTGTATAGGTTGAGTGCACGTAAAGGCTTATGATTTCAGGACTTTTCTGATTATCTTTTCTCCATTTCCTGTTGATTCTATAATGTATATTCCTGATTTATACCTGCTACCAAGTTGAATTTTTTCTCCTGCTAATACATTCTTTATTTGTTCGAGTAGTTGCCCTGTTGAATTAAATACGCGAAGATCTACTGGGTAATCATTTCCGTTTTTTATATTCAACTGATTTATAAATGGATTTGGAAATAGTGAAATGCTTGTTACGATTTTAACTTCTTGAAATGCAGAGTCTTTCGCAATCCAACTTGAGGCAAGACTATTGTCGAAGGAGAGGTTTATTAATTCTAGGAAAGATCCTTTGCCGTCTGCTTCTAGAGGCCACGGAGCTTCATCTTTGTATTCTACTTTATCTATGGTGTTTCCCCAAGCATCTGAAAGGACTAATTTTTGAGACTTATTTGATAGATTTCTTCCAAATTGCCCCAATGGAACTAAGCCATAAATTTTTTTAAATGCTACAGAGTCGCTACATAAGTATATTTTTTGAAGAGGATCTATTGTAGAGTTAATCGGAAATTGAAAGTTGAATCCCGGCTCACTAAAATAGAGTCCTGACATGTCAACTTTTAGATTACTATTGTTTGTGATTTCAGTGAATTCAAGATTATCGCTTGTATATCCATAATTTTCTAATGGGTTGTAATGGATTTTGGAAATAATCAAAGGTGGTGCTATTGGTGTTGGACAGAGATCACCATTCCCTATTTCGGCATTCATCCACTCAATCCTTTTTTGAAGCCATATTTTTATATCATTTGTATTTGATTGAAGATTGCCAACTGAATACCACTTATTTTGTTCTCGTGTTGCGGCTTCATTAATTTCTATAATAAGGGAGTCTATTTTTTTAGATATTGATGTATAGTTCAATGGATTATTGGGCTGACTTACTTGTTTCCATCGTTTTGCAAGAAGGCATTTATAAGTTGTATTTTTATATAGGTCATTCCAAAATCTTGATCCTGTATTATCCCCATTATCAAATTGCCAAACATCAACGAAGCTTCTATCTAGTCCCCAAAAGACTAAATCATTGCCATACGTCAAATTACAATCCCATATTGGTCCTGCTTTTAATTTCCCTCCCCTGTCTTTATGGAAATACGTGCTTAATTGATATGCATCAACGTTAGATGATAATTCGTTAATAAGCATATAATCAATAAAACTTGGAATGTCAATATCAGATGGATAGCCATTTTTTATTGATTCGTTTTGAGCAATCATATCATATTGCAGGGCATCAAAGATAGAATGGATATAGCTGTTTTGTATCGAATTTATATATTCTGGTTTAGGATTATCATGAATATATTGGACATACCCTCCATTGTTGTTTTCCATTTCCCATGCTACCGGATCCCCGTTTGTTTTATCTGCTTTTACGATGTATCCTCCAGTAACACTTAATCCTATATTATCACTTGGATACATTTTTTCTATATTGACTCTATTTTTGTCAATCTTTATTTTTTCCATAAAAATATATAGTCCTCGATATTCACCATTTACGATCACCTCGCAATACTTACCTCGTGCTGCATAGTTTCCAATATTTCTTGATAGGTCATATGTGAGATAATCTCTTATTAAGGATGAATCATAAGCTAATGCATTTAATATCCAATCATTTTCTTCTGGCATTCCTAAAATACTGACATTGTTGTTGGTTCTATTATCATCAGCAAGTGTTGTTAAGCCGTATGGTTTTTTTTCTAAATATTGAGAGGTAGAGCCTCTAATTTCAATTCCAATTCTTCCATTATATTGAACAAACCCTGGGGTATTTTGGTCTGTTACATAGTTTCGAGAACCATCAGGTCTGTATATGATTTTCATCGATCCCAAGACTTTAGGTTCATCAGGTATTATTGTTGCTAGTCCTGTGTTTGGATCTTTATCTGTAGTAATAATAACAATGGGGAGATTACTCTCTGTAAACACCTGCGCCTTAGCTGTTGTAGTGCAGATAACAAATAAAAGGATATATAGATTTTTTAAATTCATGATTTTCAATCCTAAAAAGTCTGTTTACTTATTATGTAATTTTAATAAAGGAATGGAAAAACGATTTTTCTTTCTTTTGGATAATCCTGAAAATTACTGTGGTACCAATCGTGGTGGTTTTTTGCTCTTGGAATTAAGTTTGCGCAGGTCCATATTATGAATGTTAGTCCTGGCAAATTCCACGCCATTAGAGCAAATCCAAGCCATTCAATTATTTCACCAAATAAATTTGGAGATGAGATGTAGTTGAATAAAAATCCTTTTGGAATGGTGTATCCAGTTTCGCCTTCTTTGCGCAATTTTATTAACATGCTGTCTGATTTCCAATTGATAAACATACCACTAATAAATAGTATGGTGCCAATCATGAAGTGTGTACTTGTTAGCCACTCAAAACTATATTGTTCTACGGTAGACATTTCTGCTAGATAATATCCATTAAGGCCTGCATTTATTAAGTTGAAAAAAATAGCGCTCGCAACAATAGCAAGAGGAATTTTTTTAGGTGTTGCTTTTATTCTTAGGGGGTATATAATTGTTCTATTTAGGTAGTGGAAAATCCAAACTGCAAATAATATCCATACATAGGATGTTAATGATTGAGTTCCCGTAATAAGAAAATAGATCATAATTCCAAGGGAAGGAAGTTCCATGATGAACCATCCGAGTTTATTATTGATGGTAAGGCCCCATTTTTCTGTAGTATGTCTTCCAAATGGTGCCTTAATGAAAAACATCGTAACGTGCACAATCAATGCAATGCCAATCCATGCGTATGAAATCCAATTCAGGGTCTGAGTATTCATGAGGCTGAAATTACTCCATTTTCTATTTGCCAATCGAAAAAGTCACGAAGTGTTTCTTCCAGCGGTCTTGGATTGTGGTTCAACACTGCTCTCGCTTTTGTATGGTTCATTTTCGGATGGCCATTTCTAATTGTTTCTATCGATTCCTTTGTAAATGATGGAGCTCTTTTTGTGATTTTTGCATGTAAAACCACCAATGGTAGTATGCCTTTCATCAGCCAATAAGGCAATCTGAGTGAAGGAGTTTTTTTACCTGTCACCTTTCGAATAGTCTCTGAGAGTTTTTTGAAATTATAATATTTTCCTGATAGTAAGTAGATTTCACCATCTTTCCCATGTTTAATGGCATTGACAATAGAAGATGCTACATCTCTGATATCTACTAAGTCGTATCCGCCTTCTGGTATAAAGGGAACCTTCTCATTATAGAAGTCAAGTAACGCACTACCCATTTTTGAGGGTTTAAAATCATAGGGCCCTATTACGCAGCTTGGTCTTAAAACTATGACTTCAATTGCGTTGTTTTTCGAGCCATGTAATAGAATTTGTTCGCCTTGTGCTTTTGAATAATCGTAGGCAGAAGCGCCTAATTTTTTATATGGTCTATATTCATCATATGGAATACTATGCGGTATTTCTGTTACGGCATGAACACTGCTGATGTGAATTATTTTTTTGACTTTTTTTTCAATGGATACTTCAAGAATATTTTTAGGGCCTTCTGTATTTGTTTTAAAAACTATTCCTTGAGGGTCGCCATCAATGCTGATGATGGCAGCGCAATGAATAACCACATCCACTCCGTCTATTAAGCGTTCGAGGTCAGATTTATGGAGTACACTACCTTGAAATAAGTTTAAGTTCAGTGATTTTATACTTTTATCATCGTTGTTGTATAATGCATTAACGTTATATCCTTTCTCAATAAGTTTTCTGCAAACTACATTTCCAATATGCCCACTTGCTCCAGTTACAGCGATAATCATATTTATATCAAACTAGGTTGAGTATAAATATAAGCATCCTATTTAGGCAGAAAAAATATTCTACTCATTATGGAAGCTGAAAAAAAGCTAGTTGACTCATTCTTATCTCAACTTAAATGCCTTGTAAATTCAAACCTAGTTTAGAATTTTTCTGATAAATAATATTTAACACTTTGCCTTCATATGGTTTGTGTTAATTTTGGATATGTTTTCAGGATTATCTTAACTGTGAATAGCTCAATAAGTATCAAAAAATAAAAGTTTTACATGGAAGTAGGGATTGACAGTTTTGCAGCAATGTTTAGTGGTAATAGTGTTAATGCCATCAGTGATCAAGAGGCTATTGCTCAATTATTGGATAGGATTGTCCTGTCAGATCAAGTAGGGCTGGATTTTTTTGGAATTGGAGAGCACCATAGAAAGGGCTTTTTAGATTCAGCACCTGCATTGATTTTGGCTGCTGCAGCTGCACGAACAACCCGTATTCGTCTTGGTAGTGCCGTAACTGTATTGAGTGCGGCAGATCCAGTGAGGGTTTTTCAAAGTTTTTCTACGTTAGACTTAATATCAGGTGGTCGGGCTGAAATGGTTGTTGGACGAGGATCTTTTATAGATGCTTTCCCATTGTTTGGTTATAGTTTGGAGGATTATGATGAGTTATTTATAGAGAAGCTTGACTTGCTTTTGAAAATACGCGAGAATGAATTTATTACGTGGAAGGGTAAGTTTAGGCCAGCTATTAATAACCAGCCGATATATCCAAGGCCGATGCAAACTTCAATTCCAATTTGGTTGGGTGTAGGAGGTACACCGGAGTCATTTGTACGCGCTGGAACTTTAGGTTTGCCATTGATGGTAGCTATCATAGGGGGAGAAACGCATCGGTTCAGGCCATTAGTTGATTTATATCGTCAGGCCTGGAAGAGGGCAGGTCATTCTATCGATAAACTAGAAGTAGGTCTTCACTCCATTGGTTATGTTGGCAAAGATAATATGAGGGCTAGAGAAGATTTTTATCCAGGGTATGCAGCTGCTATGACAAAGATTGGCAAAGAACGAGGATGGCCTCCTACTACAAGAGCCCATTTTGAAGCACAAGCGGGACCAACTGGGGCCTTATTGGTTGGAAGTGCTGAAGAAGTTGCAGAAAAAATCATCAGACATGCTGATTCACTCGGAGGAATTTCTAGGGTCACCTTTCAATTGGATGCTGCTGAATTACCCCATGATAAACTCATGGAGTCGATTGAGTTGATTGGTACTCGATTAAAGAGATTGCTAAACTAACTTGTACTATCATTTAGATTAAATTTTATTGACTTAAATACTTTTTAAATGCGCGATATGAAAAAACTATCTATTCTTTTTCTACTTTTTTACTTGTTTTCAAGCTGTAGGAACAAAGATGAAGTACTTACTGAAAAAGAAGTATTTGATGTAATCAATAAATTTGATGTTGGTTGGAGGACAAAAAATGCATCAATAGTAGATTCTGTGCTTTCTGAACAGTATCTCTATTTTACACAATCCGGACATACATTCAACCGAGTGAACTTGTT
>Ga0114971_10003002_pt1 | contig 11489 bp, 9 predicted proteins | sample M_140625_MF_Meta_FD_87320 | JGI IMG/M metagenome (GOLD analysis project Ga0114971, IMG submission 87320) | Freshwater microbial communities from Lake Montjoie, Canada to study carbon cycling - M_140625_MF_MetaG | ecosystem: Environmental > Aquatic > Freshwater > Lake | place: Lake Montjoie... | reverse complement strand
GCGCTCGGTTTGTCCGGCCCGGTGCTGGTGGTGACCAGTCCTTCGCCGCGCAGGTTGCTCGAGGCCGTCTGGTCGAGAACCCTGGGCGCAGCAGGCATGGCTTTTTCCATCCACGATTTCGCCGGCGAGTGTACCACCGCCGAGATCGCGCGCATCGTCGCGTCAGCCCGGGCTGCCAGTGCGGCGACCATTCTCGGTGCGGGCGGCGGCAAGGTGCTTGATGCGGCGCGCGCGGTCGCCGCGCAACTGGATCTTCCCTTCGTCTGTTGCCCCACGGTGGCGTCGACCGATTCTCCGACCTGTGCGATCTCCGTCATCTACACAGAGGACGGCGTGTATGAAAAAACGCTCTTTCACAAAACCAATCCGGCACTGGTGCTCGTCGATTCGCTTGTTATCTCACGCGCGCCGGTGCGAATGCTCGTGGCCGGGATGGGTGATGCGCTCTCCACCATGTTCGAGGCACGCGCCTGCGTGGCGGCGAAAAAGCCAAACACCCGTGGCGGCGGGTGCACGATCAGCGCCATGGCGCTGGCCGAACTCTGCTACCGCACGCTGCTGGCCGACGGCGCCGAGGCGCTCCGCGCGGCGAAAAACGGCGATGTGACGCCCGCGGTCGAACGCATCATCGAGGCGAACACTTTGCTTTCCGGCTTGGGCTTCGAGTCGGCCGGGCTTGCCGGATCCCACGGGGTGCACAACGGCCTAACCGCCGCGCCCGGCACGCGCAATTTCCACCACGGCGAGAAAGTCGCGTTCGGTGTCCTCGTGCAACTCATGCTCGAGAAGGCCGATCGTGCGCAAGTGGACGAGGTGCTCGGCTTCTGCTGTTCGGTCGGCCTGCCCGTCACGCTGGGGCAAATCGGCTGCGCGGATCTTTCCGATGAACTGCTGGCCGAAGTCTCTGCCCGCGCCACCGCGCCGGGGGAATGGACCAACAACGAACCTTTCCCTGTCACCGCGCTGATGGTGTCGGAGGCCATCCGCGCAGCCGATGCCGCGGGCCGCGCATTTCTCAACGCCTGAATTTCCTGCGCGTTGCTGTGAGGGCAACCGGATAACGGACGTGCCCTTGATCCAAGGCGAGTCGAGGATTCCGGAGCTTGCCCGAGTCATCACCCCGCGCTCGGGACTGCAAAATGGCTGAGTGAAGTTGGATCCACCGATCAGATGGAACCGATGGAAGACAAGCGAATCCTAGTTGCCGTAGATGTTTCCGCCGCCCGAGGTGCCGCCACCACCGAATCCGGAGTTTCCAGCTGCGGGCGGCGGCGCGGTGCCACCATCGGTGGATCCGCCGCCTTGGGTCTGACCGCCGGTGGAGGAGGACTGATCTGCCCCTTGCTGGGCAGCGCTGCTAACGGCAGCCGCATCGGCGTTTGGTGCGGCGCTGGTCACGGCTGTGACGATGGCCGCCGCCTGCTGCGGCGCGACCTGGGCCACGCTTTGCGCGATGGCTATGGCGGCGGCGGGAGCTACGGCAGCTGCCGCCGCGGCAATGGCAGGCGCTTGTTGCGGCGCAACTTGGGCTACGCTCTGGGCGATATTTGCCGCCGCCTGAGGGGCAGCCGTGGTAACTGCGGTGGTGATTGCCACCGCGGCGCTGGGCGATATTTCAGTGGCCGCTGCGGCGATGGCGGCGGCTGATTCAGGCGCTTGCCGCGCCAGTTGCGCGGCGGCTTCAACGAGAGCGCTATCGCCCTTTTCAGCCGCTTTTTCGAGTGTCTCCTTTTGCTCGGTGCTCAGGCCTTCAGCCGCTGCACCTGAGTTCTGGTTGGATTGCGAGGGCGCACCCTGAAAAGCGTTTGCGGGCAAGTTGCCGCTCACGTTCTGAGAATTCTGCTGCGCGGCATTCATGTTCTGCTGCGAATTCTGGGGAGGCGGCGTGAATCCGCCGTTGGGCGCGAAGCCAGTGCTTTGGCCGACACCGAAGGACTGCGATTCTCCGTTTTGGTTGCTAAACTGCACATTGCCTTCCGTGACGCCCATCGCGTTGTCGGAGAGGTAGCCCGCCGTGCCGCGAATACCTGCGGTCCCTACTGGGTTGATCATCTCGTAAGTGGAGGAGCGGTTCATCTTCGGGATGTCGAAGAGGATGGTTCCGTCATTGACTTTGACTTTGGTGATGGACTGGGAGGGTTCGGATTTGAGTTTCTGGTAGTTGACTTTTTGCGTGTCGAACGGATCGAGCATGAATTCCTCAATCGAAAATTTTGTGCCCGGTTGCAGATTGATCGTCGAACCGTTCTCGAAGAGCAGCAGGGCTGTGCTGTTGGCGGCTGTTTCGACGGCATTTCCCTGACGGATAAAATCTCCTTCGTTGAGTCGCTCTTTCGATCCCTTGGAGCCGATAATTTGCCAAGCGGTACCCTCGACTTTGACTGCACGAATATTGCCCGGGACCATGGCATCTGCGGCGATGGCTGTGCCGAGGATGGGGAGGGCGACGGAAATGAGGAGGGCGGTGATGAGGGTTCGCTTCATGGCGACTGCACTATACCCTTTTCTCACGTCCTTGCAAAAGGGATCTTTACCCTCTTTTGCCCCTACAAATCTCTTTCCCGTCCGCAGTCTGGGCGTAACCTACGCGCTCGTGGGCTCCAAAGCATTCAACTGGCTCTCTGCCGGCCTTTTGGTGGCGGGCTTGGTCGCCGCGCAAATCCTGCTGGGTGGCTGGTGGTATCCGGCCTTGGCGACACCGGCTTTTCTTCTGGTCGGGGCAGCAGCCGTGATGGCCGGTTTGGCTCTCCCGGGGGTCAAGGATGCGCCCGGAGCATGGTGTACAGGCCTCGCGTTGGCCTTTGCAGTCTACCTTTTTTGGCGGCAGTCCAGCTCGCCAGATTCCTATGCGGCGCAGGCAGATACATGGCTGGTGCTCGGCGCGCTTTCGGTCTACCTCACCGTCGCCTGGCAGCTTCGTGCCACAGGATCCCGCTGGCTGGTGCTCGGCGTGCTTTTTGCGCTACTCACCGGGCAGGTCTTTCTGGCCGTGGCCCAATTTGCTGCTGATATTCCGTTTCATCCCTGGGCCAAGCTCGCGCGGCATATGGCCCTCCCGACCGGAGATGTTCCGCTCGCCAATCACGGGTGGATCTCGGGCACGCTGGCCAGTCGCACCGCTTTGGCTGGCACCGTCGAGGTCACGGCTTTCCTTGCCCTCGGCATGCTGGTCTGGGGACGCGGAGGGGCGGCGGTGAAACTCGTTCTGCTCTGGGTGGCGGCAGTCGGTTTCACATCTTTGTCGCTCAGCCTTTCCCGGTCGGCCTATCTCGGCCTGCCGGTCGGCGTGACGGTTTTTGCACTGCTTAGTTTTTTTCTGGTCTATCGTGGTGCTTTGGCTCACCGCGGTCTGCTCGCGGCGGGCGCGCTGGCTTTGGTCGTGCTTTCCCTCGGCTTGGCCGTTGCCGCGGGGGCGGGAAGCCTCTCGGTGCAACTGCGGGTGGCTGAGTTGGGTCTGGACGAATACCGGGAGAAACTCTGGTTCATCACGGTTCCGCCCATGCTGTCCCTCGATCCTTGGTTGGGTGCCGGGGCCAACATGTTCGACCAGCTGTCGCTCCGCTATCGCGGCACGGGATTCACCGCCAAGCCGGTGCACGCCCACAACGACTGGCTGCAGCTGCTGGTCGAATACGGTCGCGTCGGTTTTCTCCTCGGCGCCGCATTCTTTTGCGTGCACCTCTGCGCCGGCTGGCGCAACGCCATGCGTTTGGTGCGCGAGACAGCGCCTGATGGAATCCTCCCGCAGAGCTTCGAACTCGGGCTGTGCACCGGCTCGGTTGCCGCGCTGGCAGCGGTCGGTGCTCATGCGGTTTTCGACTACAGTCTGCACATTCCTGCTGTCGCATTGCTCGTTGCCTTGGCGGCCGGTTTTCTGTCCGCCGCGCGGATCGACACCACGGCCTATCCCGGCGTCGCTCTCCCTCAGTGGTTGCGCTCGCTGGCTCTCCTGCCCCTAATCCCCGGCACCATGCTCTTGTGGTCGGTCGCGCAGGACGGCCCCGCGGAGTATCGTGCGCTGCAAGCGGAAAACGCGCTGATGGCAGGCGAACCGGCGCGGGCTTGGGATTTGGCCATCGAGGGGCTCGCCTTGCGTCCCACCAACGCGAGGCTGCTGGTCCTCGCGGGCGAATCGGCGGGGCAGTTGGGGGACACCATGTCGGGTCGGCGCGAGAGGCGCGAGTGGTATTGGCGCGCCGCCCAATATTTTTCCGAGGCCGTGCGTGAGCGACCGCTCTTTGCCTACGCTTGGCGGGAGAGGGGGCTGGCCTTGGATGCCGCCGGAAAATATGACCAAGCCCTCCCCTCGCACCTACGGGCCATCGCGCGCGACCCCGACCATGCGCGGGGGTATGAATATCTCGCGCTGCACTATTACCGGCAGGGGAGGGTCGAGGAAGCCGGCCGGCTTTTTCGCCTAGCCCAACAGTTGCCTGGCTCCCGGCTGGCAGCATCTTACTTGCGGCAGATGGAAGCCGGACAGAATTCATTTTGACTAAAACAGCGGGCGGCGTTCCACTGGGCGTGTGAAACTTACCCTATCCGGCTTGTCTGCCGTCCGCTTTCTTTTCCCGGCGGCGCTTTGCCTGATGCTTGCAGCTTGCGATTACGAGATTGGCAAAGACGAATCTCTGCTCCCGATACCAACGCCCACGCCCACGCCGATTATCCTCTCGACTAATTCCTCCGCGGCGGACTCATCGTTCAGCCCTGCGAACGCAAGAGCGGCCAATGCCGTCCAATCTCTTAGCACCCAAGTTGTCGCGCGGAATGCTGAACTTATCAGCAAGGCGACCGCCACCAGTGTCAAAGAGATAGCCGGCGTACTAGACGCTCTTGCACGCATCCAAAAAGCACCGCTCACTGCAACCGCCGAACTCAAGACCGCCGAGGAATCCTTCACCGCCGCCAAAGTGGCCTACCAGCAAGCCGAGGCGGCGGTCTTTTACGTTGATCCCGATTCCGCCGAGGAATTGATCGCCCAACCGGATCCCTTGGGTGTTGCCACGGCCGGCAGCGAGGATCTTTTTGCGCGCTGGGAGAGCTTGGTTGCATCGCTGGGTATCCGGGAAGGCGAACCTATCACAGCTGACAAACTCAGTTCACTTGTGGTGCCTTTCGATGAGTTGAAAAAGACCTCGGAGGAACTCGCCGCAGCTTTGGAAAGTTTTGCCGCCGCATGGCGCGCCGGGGAAAGCAAAAATTTTCGCTCCGCATTCTTCGCTTCATCTCCCGAACTGGCGGTGGCCCGCATTTTCCAAGGCCTGCTCGCCTTGACCGGCGACGTGATGCCTGCCCGTTTGGCCGCGGCTGATTTTGGGCCCGAGGATTTCCAGCAGCGCATCGCTGCGGCGGCCAATATTTACTTCGGGATTTCCTCCGGAGTGGACGGCGCAGCCGACGGTTCGGTCGGCGTCCACGATCTCGTCTACCGTGACGCGCCCGCCCAAGCGCTGGTCACCGCCGCCGTGCTGCAGCGGGCCAAGGTTTTGGCCGCATCGCTACGACTCAACCCTGCCGATACCGAGTTAACGCGTCAGGCTGGCCTCACTCTCGCCGATCTCACGACCCAACTCATCACCTCGGCCCGCTCTCTTGGCATCGTCGTCATTGACCATGCCAGTGACGTTGAGAATCGCTGAGCTGGCCGCGCCTCAGACGGCTTCCCCCGCGGCCCGTGCACTGGCCCAGGCCCACTGGAAATTGTAACCGCCCAGCCAACCGGTCACGTCGACGACCTCGCCGATGAAATAGAGTCCGGCCACTTGGCGCGACTCCATGGTCTTGGATGACAAATCACGAGTGTCGACGCCGCCCAGCGTGACTTCGGCCTTGGGGTAACCCTCCGTGCTGCCAAGACGCACCGGCCACGCATGCAGCGCGTGCCGTGCCCGCTCGCGCTCGCTGTTTGTCCACTGCGCCACCGTCTTGAGCGGTGCGTAGCGCGCGCACCATGCCTCGGCAAACCGCTGGGGCCAGAATTTTGCCAACTGCGCCCCGGTGCTGCCTTGCCCCGGCGCCGGGATGCCGCCCCCCTGCGGAAGCAGGTCGATTTCAAGAGGCTCGCCCTCGCGCCAGTAGCTCGAGATTTGCAAAATGGCCGGGCCGCTGATGCCGCGATGGGTGATGAGCATGGCTTCATCGAAAAAAACTTTTCCCCGCCTCGCTCGGACCGGCAAAGCGACGCCGCTGAGCGGGCCGAAGATCCGTTTGTCCTCCTCACCAAAGGTCAGGGGGACGAGACCTGGCCGTATTTCATTCAGGCGCAGCCCGAACTGCCGCGCGATGCGGTAGCCGAGGTCGGACGCGCCGAGTTTCGCGAAGGAAAGCCCGCCCGTCGCCACGACGAGAGCGTCGCACGATATTTCTCCCCTCGAGGTCTGCAACCGGAAGACATCCGTTTTGGAGATGTCGCGGATTTGCGTGCCGCATTGCACCGTGACGTTGGCCCGCCCGCACTCCTCGAGGAGCATCGTGATGATTTCGCTGGAACTTCCGCTGCAGAAAAGTTGCCCGAGTTTTTTTTCATGCCAAGCAATGCCGTGACTTTCCACGAGCCCAAGGAAATCTGTCGGCGTATAGCGCGCCAAGGCCGAGCGGCAGAACTCCGGACTCGACGAGAGATAGTTTTCCGGCCGCGCGTGGCGATTGGTGAAGTTGCACCGCCCGCCACCCGAAATGGTGATTTTTTTCCCCACCCTGTCATTGTGCTCGAGCACGAGCACGCGCCGCCCGCGTTGTCCCGCGGTGGACGCGCAGAAGAGCCCGGCTGCTCCTCCGCCCAGAACGACGATGTCGTAGTTCGCCACCGGATCAGACTTGAACGCACCGCAGGACAAGTCGATGCGATTTCGCCGCCTCTTTTTCCATTCCGGAGCTTTTGTTCCTTTGGTTTTCCTGTTACAAAGGGAGGTTTGAAAACTTCAAACACAGCGAAATCACGTCGTCCGCAGCCGACCCGCAGCGAGTGGGCCGTCGTCCGCGGCTCCAAAATCCATGGCCGCGGCCTGTTCGCCAGCAAAGAAATCCCTCGCGGCACGCGGATCATCGAATACACCGGCGAGCGCATCACCAAGGCCGAGGGCTGGCGCCGCGAACTGCTCCGCCAGCGCCGCGCCGAGCGCGGGCAGGACGGATGCATTTACATTTTCGAGCTCAACCAGCGCATCGATATCGACGGCAGCGTGCTGTGGAATACAGCACGCTACAGCAACCACTCCTGCGCGCCGAACTGCGAGTCGCAGGTGGTGCGCGGCCGGGTCTGGGTCGTTGCGTTGCGGAAAATCAAACCCGGCGAGGAGCTGAGCTACGACTACTACTACGACTACGACCACTATCAGGACCATCCATGCCGTTGCGGTGCGAAGGACTGCGCCGGCTACATCGTCAAGGCGCCCCAGCGCTGGCGCGTGCGGCGTGCTGGAAAAAAGAAGCAGGGCAGGAAAAAATCCTGACCGCGATCAGGGCTTGGCTAGCGCGGCCTCGATCGCCTGCGCCAGCCGGGTGCGCGGGCTCGGATCGGTCAATTTGCCATCGCGGTCGAGCAACCAAACGGTGGGCACCGACTTGATGTTGAAACGCTTGGCTATTTCGTTGTCCCAACCCTTGCCGTCGAAGAATTGCGGCCAGGTCATTTTGTTTTCCGCAGCGAATTTCTTGAGGGCATCCTTGTCCGAGTCGAGCGATATCCCGACGATCTCCAGACCCCGGTCCTTGAATTTCTCGTAGGTCTCGACCAACGAAGGAGCCTCCTCCATGCAGGGCGGGCACCAGGTGGCCCAAAAATCGACGAGCACTACCTTGCCGCGGAGGTCGGCGAGATCGACCTTGCGGCCGTCGACCGCCGTGAAGGAGAGCTCGAACGGTTTGGCGCGCATCTCCATCAAGGCCAGCCCGTTTTTGGCGGCCTCGGAGATCTCCTTGTTCTCGTTTTTGGCCGTCTCCTCGTAAATCGCGCGGGCGCGCTCCTGATCAAAGGCCTCGAGAGCCTGCGCCTGAGTGAGGTGCAGCATCGGAGCGCGGGCATCATCGGGGTGGGTCTCGAGGAACTTTTCTACCGCAGCACCCAAGGCGCGGGCCGCCTCCTCGCCGCGCTCCTTGTCGAATTTCACCGATGCGATCTGCAGGAGAACCAGGCCGGCGTCGGCCCGGATGTTTTCAGGCGCATTCTTGTCATCTGCGATCGATTGCAGTTCCACGCTCTGCGCATTCATGTCGGGCTCGCGCTCCTCAAGCATATCGAGCGAGTTGCCGACCTGCATGAGGGCCATCCGCGCCTCCCAGCGCTCGGGGCTCGCGGGAAATTCCTGCAAGAATTCCCGGAAGTGTTTGCCTTGTTCGCGCAACCGTTCCGCAAGGAGTTTCTTGCCGCTGGCATCTTCACCCTCTGGAAGCCCGTCGGTCAGCTTGGCCGCTTCGCTCTGCAGGGCTTCCCAAGCCGATGCCTCATCGGCCGCTGCACGAAGAGGCAGAGCGAGCACAACCGCGAGGTAGATGGCCGCGTAGGGACGCGTCATAGATACGGATCCTGCCTCGTCCGGGCGCGGCTGGCAAGCTGGGCAGTGGCGCGGAGTCGCCGGGCTGCGGCCAGGACAGAGGATACGGAAAGCATGTTGAGATCACCCTCGGGCGCGCGGATGACCCGAACGTGCTCATGTGGCGGCGCCCACACGCCCGGATCGGTCGGACCGAAAAGAAGCAGCGATGGCGTGCCGACAGCCGCTGCCAAATGACTGACCCCCGTGTCGTGCCCGAGATAAATAATCGAACCGCCCAACCGCGCGGCCAGATCAGGCAAGGGGAGGTTTTCCCACCAGAGCATGCGCTCCGAGGTGAGCTCTGCGCGCAAGGTCTGCAGCACATTGCGGTCAGCCTCCCCACCCACCACGGCGATGCGTGTACTGCTTTCCGAATCAAGCAAGGCGCCGACCAGCTCTTTCCAATGTCGAGTGGGCCAGTTCTTGGCCGGACTGCCGGAACCGGGATGCACGGCGATGATTGGTGCCTCGCTTGGGGCGGGAGCGATGTCCAAACGCACCGCACGCGAGGACAACTCAAGCCCGAGTTCCGTGAGCGGGACAGCCAACTGATCAATGGCGTGGGAGGCGCCGGAAATTTTCGGCCGGCCGGTCAGGAAACGGCGGACGCCTGCTTTCTCCATGTTTTCGGCAAAAATTCCATCGGGGTCGTAAAGGTAGCTCAGCACCAGATCGTGGGAGGCAAAATATTCGCGCATGGCGGGATCCTGCACGGTGTCGCGGGCGAAGAATCCCGCGAGCGGACCGTATTCGATCGAGCGCGTATCGTCCGCCCATCCGGCGGATCGGGCCAGCGAGGCATAGGACGGATAAGCCAGCAACCCAACGCGGCTGCCGCTACCGCGCAGCGAGTGCAAAACCGGCAGGGTCAGGAGAAAATCGCCGAGGGCTCCGCCCCGAATGACGAGCGCCCGTTCGAAAGCGCGGTCAGCCACCTAGTAACCGCGCATGGAGCCCATCTGGCTGCCAAGGACGCCGCCGCCTTCCCATTTGGCCGGTCGGTTCCATGGGATTGTCGTGAGCCCGCGTTTTGATGCTTCAGAGGTTGACTCTGATGTGCTCTCGCACCCGGTGAGAGCGAGGGTGCTAATCAGAAGAAGGGCGAGGAAGCGGAAGCTGCTTGGCATGGCGCTTCAATCGCGCTTGGCTTGGTAGATCACGGTGTCGCCGGGCATGACGGTGAAGCCTCTCGGCACGGTCCGCACCAAGATGTCAGCTACCGAAGTCGAAGGTTCGACCGAGGTGACCCGAATCTTGCCCAGCAACTGGCCGCCACGCTGCACGAGCATTTCGGCATTGGTCACCACTCCTTGTCGGTCACCAATGCTGAGGATGACGAAGTTCCATGCCTGATTGACCGCGAGAATGGTGCCTTGGAGACCTTGGCGCATCTGCGAGGTTTGGCGGGATTTTTCCTTGCCTTGCAGGGCCGCAATTTGTGCTTTGAGCGCGGTGTTTTCATCCTGAGCTGCCGCCAGTAGGGTGCGCGCTTCATCGCGCTCAGCTGAGGCCATCTCCGGACTGCTTCCCCCTTCGGCACCAGATGGAGCTGCTTGCCCGGAGGGGGGTCCAGATGTTGCTGCAGCTGTGGTTGCTCCTGCCGCTGCCTGTTCAAGTTCGGCGATTTTGAGATCCTTGGCCTCGGCATCTGCCTTCATGCCCGTCACCTCGGCTTCGAGAGTTGTAGCTTTATCGCTGGCGGTGGTGAGGTCCACTTTGGATTTCTCCAGCGCGGTCGTGGCCTCGGTCAGTTGGGAGGTCAACTGGTCCTTTTCGGTGCCGATGCTAATCTTGGTTGTCTCAAGCTCCTTGGCGGCGGATTGCAGTTTTTCCTGCGTGGTGGCAAGCGTGCTGGTCGCGTTTTCGACCTCCAACTGGGCGTTCTTCAGCTTGTCCCGGTTAAGGTAGCCGAGGGCGGCGGCTCCCATGGATAGGGCGATACTGGCGATGAGGAGAATCTTGGTCATGGGGACAACTGGTAGCGAATGGAGGGTTTATTTAAGCTCTCCAAAGAAAGGAAACAAGCCGTTATTCTTGCCGAGATTTTTTGTTCTAAGATTCTTGCGGAACCATGTTGAGTGTGATTGTCCTTGCGCTAGTCTTCTTTTGGCACCGGGGACCACGGAGGCCCGACTGACGAACCCCGCCAGGGCAGGAATGCAGCAACGGCAGTCTGCTCGGGCCTGCTGCGGTTCCCCGGTGTCCTAATCTGTTGTGTCCTGGGGCTTACCGCCCTGGTGCCTCGGAAAAGAACGATGCCCGCTTACCTCAAGATCTTCGCTTATGTGACCGTGGCCCTGACGCTCGGCGCCCTGATTGCGCCGCCAATTTTCTGGGCCGGACAAGGGTTAGAGGCGGCGGGAATTTCCGACTGGCTGGCCGACTTTCCTTTCCACCGCGTGCTTTCGCGCTGCCTGCAAATCAGTCTGCTTGTGCTTCTCTGGCCGGCGCTGCGCTGGGTCGGCTTGCGGAGCCCCTCGGAACTCGGTTTGCGGCGCAATCCCTCCGCGGCGCGCGACGTCGTTGTCGGCCTGCTGCTGGCCGTCGGTTCAGTCGCCTTGATGACCACATTCTCTTGCTTAGCGGGCCTGCTTCTTCCGCGTCCGGATCCCGCTTTGGCAGGTCTGGGACGTATCCTTCTCACGGCCGCCGCAGTTTCCATCCTCGAGGAGGCTGTTTTTCGCGGCGTGGTTCTCGGCGTGTGCCTCTGGACTCTTTCGCGCGGGGCCGCGGTTTTTTTCTCCTCGCTGCTCTTTGCCTTGGTGCACTTCCTCAAGCCGGCCAAGACCGGACTGGCTCCCGGGCAGATCTCTTGGTCGAGCGGATTGGCCGAGATGATGAATTTCACCGCCGGGTTGCCCTCGCTTTGGGTTCTTTTTTTCGGCTTCGCCAGTCTCATGGTCGCCGGGTGGATCTTGGGCCAAGCCGCGGTGCGCACGCGCTCACTTTGGT
>Ga0114971_10002999_pt1 | contig 11495 bp, 9 predicted proteins | sample M_140625_MF_Meta_FD_87320 | JGI IMG/M metagenome (GOLD analysis project Ga0114971, IMG submission 87320) | Freshwater microbial communities from Lake Montjoie, Canada to study carbon cycling - M_140625_MF_MetaG | ecosystem: Environmental > Aquatic > Freshwater > Lake | place: Lake Montjoie... | reverse complement strand
GCATGGACGGCGGGTAGCGTGAAGAGCACATCGCCGATGGATCTTAGGCGGATCAATAAAATATTTTCCCGGGCGGTCATGCGAGTGCTCTTTTAGTTTATGTGGAGAAGTGTGTGCGGGCAAAACAATCCTCCGCGACCAATGGTGTGCGGAGCAACGAGCCCCACCTGTCCAAAGTTGCCCGGAACTGCCAGAGACGAAGTCCCTCGAGAAATTCTACGGCGATAAAGCGTTTGCCGCTGCGGCTGACCCCGCATGGGTCTCAGGCCCTGAAATCAGCCGCGCCGTTCGACCAGCGCCCGGAATTCGGCGAACAGCGGGGTGGAATCATGCGGCCCCGGCGAGGCTTCGGGATGGTATTGAACGGAAAATACCGGCTTGGTCTTGTGGCGCAATCCCTCGACTGTCTGGTCGTTGAGATTGATGCGGTTCACCACCACCTCGGACGGAAGGCTGGCCGGATCCACCGCGAAGCCGTGGTTTTGGGAGGTGATTTCCACCCGGCCTGAATCCAGATCCTTAACCGGCTGGTTGCCGCCCCGGTGGCCGAATTTCAACTTGAAGGTTTTCCCGCCAAACGCCTGGCCCAAAATTTGGTTGCCCAAGCAGATGCCGAAAATTGGGATGCCGGTGTCCAGCAGAGCCTTCACTTCCTGCACGATGTAGCCGAGCGCGGCAGGATCGCCGGGGCCGTTGGAGAGGAAAATGCCGGCGGGTTTGTGGCGCAGCGCCTCCGCCGCGGTCGTCGTCGCAGGCAGGACCTGCGTGGCAAAACCGTGCTGACGCAGGCGGCGCAGGATGTTGTATTTCATCCCGTAATCAAAGGCGACGATGGGGATGTCGGCGGGCGGCAGCGGTTTGCGGGCGCTGCGGGCATCGGCCATCGCAATCCCGCGCACCAGATCAAATGCGGCGCTCTGCTCGTCTTTTTCGTCCCAGCGAAACGCCTTCGGATGCGTGACCTCTTTGACGTAGTCCACACCGGCGAAGACAAACGCCTTCGCGCGGCGGACCGCCTCGGTTTCAGTGATGTCTTCGGTGGAGATGAACCCGTTCAGGGCTCCGCGCACCCGGAGTTTCTTGGTCAGCGCGCGCGTATCAATCCCCTGTATGCCGGGGATGCCGTTTTTCTGCAAATAATCTCCCAGGGAAGAATCGGAGCGCCAGTTGCTGACCACCGGCGAGAGTTCGCGGACGACAAATCCAGCTGCATGCGGTTTCCAGGATTCCACGTCCACGGTGTTGACCCCGTAATTGCCGATGAGCGGGTAGGTCATCGTGACGATCTGGCCCTTGTAGGAAGGGTCGGTGAGGATTTCCTGGTAGCCAGTCATGGACGTGTTGAAGCAGACCTCGCCGCTGGCGGAGGCGCGCGCGCCAAAACCCTGACCGTGAAACACCGAGCCGTCTTCAAGTGCTAAAATGGCTTTCATCAGATTCGCAGCAGCGTAGGGGAAATTCCGGCCTGATGCAAAAAAAAAGGCGCGCCAGTTTCGGGCGCGCCTTGGGGTTGCCGGGTGAAAAGCTAAGGTTTGTTGAATTTTTCCAGTTTCGCGATGAACGCATCGGGCCCGCCGGGGGCGTAGCCGATCTGGCGTCCGATCTCTTTGCCTTCGGCATTGAGCACGACAAAAGTGGGATAGCCATCCACCTTGTATTTCGCACCCAGCGCCTTGTTGGCGGCTTTTAAGGCGTCGCTTTGAGGTTTTGCCCTCGGATAATCCACGACCACCAATTCCAAGTGGGTTTTGGCATATGCCGCAAAGGTGTCCGTCGCCAACGTGTCCTTGTCAAACTTGATGCACCAGCTGCACCAGTCTGAGCCGGTGAAATCCAGCAGTATCATCTTCTTTTCCGCCTTGGCCTGAGCCAGGGCCTTGGGCAAATCGGTGCCCCAATTCAAGTCCGCCGCCATCGCCTGCAGGCCGATGACCGCCATCAGCGCCGCCGCCGCCAGTAGTTGTCGTTTTTTCATAAGTGGTTGTCGTTTTTTAAAAATGGGATGTGCGGAATCAGACCCCCGGGGCTTCCGCCCGTTCGCTCCAGACGGTTTTTCCTGCGACCACGGTCGCCACCGCCTTGCCTTTGAGCTTCCACCCAAAAAATGGGGAGTTCTTGGATTTGCTGGCGGAGGTCCCCGGTTGAAAAACCCATTCGCAGTTGGGATCCAGCACGGTCACATCCGCTGCGGCGCCGACGCTCAGCGTGCCTCGGTTCAGGTTCAGCAGCCGCGCCGGATTAATCGTGAACTTCGCGAGCATGTCGGCGAGCGACATCCGGTTCGTGTGGACGAGCTGCATGAGCGAGAGCGCCAGTTCGGTTTCGAGGCCGGTGATGCCAAAGGGCGCGTAGTCGAATTCCACTTCCTTCTCGTAATCGCAGTGCGGCGCGTGGTCGCTGCACAGGATCTCAATCGTCCCGTCGGCCAGGCCCTCCAGAATCGCCTCCCGGTCGCGCGCGGAGCGCAGGGGCGGATTCATCTTAAAATTCGTGTCGTAGGCCGGCCAGGTCGGCAGCCCCTCCCTCCTCCCGCCCCCCGTCGCCAGAAGCGATTGGCCATCGTCGGCCCAGAATTTTTCGCTGCCCGCGACCGCCGCATCCGTGAGGGTGAAATGGTGGGGGCAGGCTTCGCCGGACACCGGCACCCCGCGCTTTTTGGCCTCGCGGATCAGCGCCACGCTGCCCGCCGCGCTCAAGTGCTGGCAGTGGATCCGCGTGCCGGTGAGTTCCGCGAGCAGGATGTTCCGGCCCACGATCATTTCTTCGCCGGCCGACGGCCAGCCGCGCAGGCCGAGCGCCACGCTCCAATAGCCCTCGTTCATCACGCCATCCGTCACCAGCGGATAATCCTGGCAATGATCCATGACCGGCAGGTCGAACATCTTGGCGTATTCACACGCGCGCCGCATCAGTTCATTGTTCTGGACACAGTGTCCGTCATCGGTGATGGCGACGACGCCGGCTTTTTTCAGCGAGCCGATGGGGGAGAGCTCCTCGCCGGCGATGTTTTTGGTAATAGTGCCGGCGACGAAAACGTTGACGAGGCCGGCATGCGCCGCCCGCTCGTGGATGAGCGCCACGGTGCCGGCATTATCGATCGCTGGGGAGGTGTTGGGCATGCAGACCACGGAGGTGAATCCGCCGCGGGCCGCTGCGGCGGCGCCGCTGGCGATGGTTTCCTTGGCGGTCTGTCCGGGTTCGCGAAAATGGACATGCAGGTCTATCAGGCCGGGGCAGACAATTTTCCCGGTCGCGTCGAGGCGCGGGATATCGGCGGGGGCTGGAAGGGAGTTTCCGACGGCGGCGATTTTCCCATTGAGAATCAAGACCTCAGCGCGGGCGTCAAAATGATTGGCGGGGTCTATCACCCGTCCGCCGGTGAGCAGCAGTGAATTCACGTGCTCAGACTAGTGGCGGGGGTGGGGCAAGGCAAGGTCAGACCACGGCTGGGCAGCCATAAATTGACTCGCGCGCGCGCCTTTTTTTTGACACGGTCGGTGCAGTATTTGCAATGTGGCCATTCCTTTTCAAGCGTCTGCTGCACCTGATTCCGCTCTTGCTGGGCGTTTCCCTGCTGACGTTCCTGCTCATGACCCTGTCCCCGGGCGATTACTACACGGCGCTTTCGCAGAACCCCCAGATCTCCCCGGAAACCCTCGCCCATCTCAAAGCCCGGTTTCATCTCGGCGAGCCTTGGTACGTACAATACTTCTATTGGCTGAAAAACATCCTGCACGGCGATTTCGGCTACTCGATGGCCTACAAAATCCCCGCCAGCTCGCTCATCTTTGAGCGCCTCGGCAACACCTTTCTGCTGTCGTTCTCCGCCCTGATCCTCGCCTGGGGCGTTGCCATCCCGCTCGGCATCTGGGCGGCGGTCAAAAAAGATTCGTGGGCCGACCGCGCCTGCTCGCTGGTGGCGTTCATCGGCCTCTCCGTGCCGGATGTGCTGCTGTCCCTGCTAGCCTTGTGGTTCGCCGCCGCCACCGGCTGGTTTCCCGTGGGCGGCGCGCAAAGCCCGATTTACGATCTGCTTTCACCGGCCCAGCAATTCTGGGATCGGGCCCATCATCTGCTGCTGCCCGCCCTCGTGCTGGCTGCCGCCGACATGGCGGGCATCATGCGGCAGACCCGCTCCAATCTGCTCGACACCCTCCGGGCCGAATACGTCACCGCCGCGCGCGCGCGCGGCCTTGGCGAAGGCTGGGTGATTTACCGGCACGCGCTTCGCAACGCCATCAACCCCCTGCTCACGATTTTTGGCTACTCGCTGGCCGCGCTGTTGAGCGGTGCGTTCATTGTCGAAAACATCATGGCCTGGCCCGGCCTCGGACGTTTGACCCTCGAGGCGTTTTTTGCGAAGGATTCCTACCTGGTCGTGGACTCGGTCGTCCTGGCCACCGCCCTGCTGGTTGCGGGCAACTTCATCGCCGACCTGCTCCTCGCCTGGAGCGACCCGCGCATCCGACTCAAATAAGCGATGAAGTCCTCTTTTAAAGAAGAAGTTGAGCCGGTCGCCCTTTCGCCGGGGCGGCTCTTCTGGCAACGGTTGAAACGCCGGCGCTTGGCCATGGGGGGCGGGGTGATTCTCGGCGGATTATATCTTATCTCGCTGTTCGCCGGGTTTGTGGCCCCCTACAGCCACGACCGGCTGGATCGCGACCGTTTTTTTCATCCTCCCACCGGGCTCCGGATGCAAGGCTGGCATCTGGCCGTGCCGCGGTACGAATCCCAGCCCGGCCAGTTCCGGTATCATCCCGTGGCGGACGACTTGAAGCCGGTGCGCTGGTTTGTGGCGGGCGAGCCCTACCGGTTGTTTGGATGCCTGCCGGCGACCATTCATCTTTTTGGCACCGGCGATGACCGGTATCCCGTCTATCTGCTCGGAACCGACCAGTTTGGCCGCGACGTTTTTTCGCGGCTGCTTTACGGCTCGCAAATCTCGCTTTCGATTGGTGTCATCGGCATCGCTTTGTCGTTCAGCCTCGGCCTCATCATCGGGGGTATCTCCGGCTACTGCGCGGGCGGGGTGGACACGGTAATCATGCGGTTTTGCGAGCTGATCATGTCCGTGCCGTCGCTGTATCTCATCATTGCGCTGCGCGGAACCTTCCCGCCGGGGCTGAGTTCGGCCCAGGTTTATGGAATGATCGTGGCGATCCTCAGCTTCATCGGCTGGGCCGGCATGGCGCGGGTCATCCGGGGCATGGCTCTCTCTCTGCGTGAACAGCCCTTCGTGCTCGCCGCCCGCTCGCTGGGTGCGCCCCCCTGGCGCATCCTCGTCCGCCACGTTTTACCCAGCACCTTTTCGTATGTCATCGTGGCGGCGACCCTGAGCGTGCCGTACTACATCCTGGGCGAGGTGGTCTTGAGCTTTCTCGGCGTGGGCATCCAGGAGCCGAGCGCGAGCTGGGGATTGATGCTTAATGCGGCCCAAAACATCGGGTACCTGCAGAATTATCCCTGGTTGCTCGCCCCCGGCGGGGCGATTTTTGTCACCGTTCTGGCTTTCAACTTCCTCGGCGATGGATTAAGAGACGCGGCGGACACCCGATCCCATTAAAACAAAAACCCTATCTTGAAAGACCCGGCGCCGGAAATCCGGCGGCTGTTTTTTATGAGCCGTTTTCATTGTTATGCCCCTGCTTGAAATCAAAAACCTGAAGATGGACTTCGGCGCCGGCGCCGCCGCGCTGCGGGCCGTGGACGGCGTATCGCTCACCATCGGCGCAGGCGAAACCGTCTGTCTTGTTGGCGAAAGTGGCTGCGGCAAAAGCGTCACGGCGCTGTCCGTCGCGCAGCTGGTGCCATCGCCGCCGGCTCATTACGTCGGCGGCGAAATCCTGCTGAACGGCCGGGACACGATAAAAATGTCCCGGGGCGAGCTGCAGCAGATACGGGGAGGCGTGGTCAGCTACGTGTTTCAGGACCCGGGCGCCTCGCTGAACCCTGTGTTCCGGATTGGCAGCCAGATCATGGAATCGCTCAAGCTACACCGGCCGGAGAAGGCGCAGGACGCCGAGGTCATCCGCCTCTTGAAACTCGTCGGCATTCCCGCGCCAGAATCGCGCCTCCGCAATTATCCGTTCGAGATGTCCGGCGGCATGCAGCAGCGGGTGATGATCGCCATGGCGCTGGCGAGCGAGCCCCGGCTGCTAGTGGCCGACGAGCCTACGACCGCCCTGGACGTCACTATTCAAGCGCAGATCCTCGACTTGCTGCGCGAGCTCAAGCAGCGGCTCGGAATGGCGATCCTGCTCATCACGCACAATTTGGGCATCGTCGGCGACATGGCTGACCGCGTGGCGGTGATGTACGCCGGGCAGATTGTGGAGCTGGCGCCCGCGCGCGAACTCCTCCTCCGCCCGCTGCACCCCTACACCCGGGCCCTGATCCAGTCCGTCCCCAAACTGGCCGGCGGGGCCCGCCGGCTCTCGGCCATTCCCGGCAATGTTCCGCGCATCGGCCATTTCCCGCCCGGCTGCCGGTTCGCCCCGCGCTGCCCGATCGCCCGCCCGGCGTGCGCGGAAAAAATCCCCGAACTCATCGAAGTCGAACCCGGGCGCTGGGTGCGCTGCCCGTTCGGGTCCTGAGCGGCGCGGTTCGCCCTCGGCTCATTTTTGGCCCGGCCTGTTGATTAACCCATTGCAAACGTGCGGGCGGTTTGTAATCTCCTTAGACAGTCATGCGCCAATTTTTGACCATTGCTACCAACGCCTTCATGGAATTGATCCGGCAGCCGGTCTTTCTGCTGTTGATGACGAGCTCGGTGCTTTTCGAGATTTTCCTGGCGGTCCCCTATTATTTCGCGTTCGGGGATGAGCCGAAGCTGATCAAGAACAGCGCGCTGGCGATGATGCTTCTGTCGGGCCTGCTCGGCGCGGTGTTGAGCGCCTCGGCGTCACTGGCGCGGGAAATCCGCACCGGCACGGCGCTGGCGGTGCTATCCAAACCTGTCGGGCGCGCGCAATTCCTGCTGGCCAAATATGCGGGCGTGGCGATGGCGCTGACCGTATTGAGCTATGTCAATCTGATCGGCGTGCTGCTGGCCAGCCGGATGGCATTTGATGCCTATGGTAAAACCGACCTGGCGGCGCTGGGGATTTTCGGGGCATTTGTGGTGCTGGCTTACGGGCTGGCGGGCTTCAGCAACTTTTTCCTTCGGCGACCCTTCGTGAGCGATGCTGTTCTGGCGCTGGTGGCGCTGGCGACGGTCGCGGCGTTTATCATTTTCCGGTTCACCCGCCAGATGGAGAGCCTGGGCACCGCAGCCGCGGTGGACTGGCGGCTGGTGCCGGCCGGTCTCTTAATTTTGTTTGCCCTGTGGACGCTGGCGGCGGTGGCGATCGCCTGCTCCACCCGCCTGGACACGATTCCGACGCTGGCGATTTGCTCGGGGATTTTTTTACTCGGGCTGATGTCGGATTACTTCTTTGGCCGGCGTGCGGAGGGGGGCGAGTGGTGGGCGTCCGCACTTTACACCCTGGTCCCAAACTGGCAGCTTTTCTGGGTGGCAGATGCTCTGGACATGGGTAAAAGCACCTTTCATTGGGGCTATGTCGCCAAAGCCTTTGCCTATGCGGCCGGTGCCGCGGGCGCCGCGCTGGCCATCGCCGCAGCGCTGTTTGAAGAACGGGAATTAAGTTGAATGGAACGCAACGTCCAAAAAAACGGCCTGGTGAACCTGGTCCTAGCGGCCTTGGTTTTCATCGCCACCTTGATTGTCACTGGTTACGTCCACTCGCTGGCCGGGCTGGCGGCCTCGATGTTTCTCGGGCTGGGCGTGCTGGTGGCCCTGACGAGCTGGTTCCAGATGCGGCTCGAGGAGGCGGTGCGGCTAGAACGGCAGGAGCTGGATGAGCTGGTCAAAAGCAAGGGCAGCTCAACGCTCTTTGAGGCGAAGGATCAGGAGGTTTTTCCGGCTGAAAAAGCGCGCGATCAATTCGAGCGGTATTGTGTTCCCGCTTTTGGAGTGCTGCTCTTCCTTCTAGAGGCGGGCGGCGCAGCCTACCTCTGGCGCTCGCTTTCCGGGGCATCCGCCGGTTTTGCAGCCGACCGCGCTCTGCCGGCGCTGGCGCTGCTGTCGATTTTCGCCCTGCTGCTCTTCCTGTTCGGACGTTTTTCCGTCACCCTGGCGCGGCTGGAAAATCACCGGCTTCTGCGCCCCAGCGCGAGCTTTTTGCTGCTGGGGGCCTACATGTGCTTCATCGCGGCGCTCGGCATCGCCGGCGTTCAGGCGGAGTTTCCCCGCGCGGATTTTTATGCGGCCAAAGGCCTGGGCGCACTGCTGGGTCTGATGGCGGTGGAGATGCTGGTCACGCTGCTTCTGGAAATTTACCGGCCGCGCGTGGCGGGCAAAATTTCCCGGCCGGTGTATGACAGCCGGCTCGCCGGGCTGCTGGGTCAGCCGGAAAGCCTGTTCACGACCGCGGCCCAGACGATTGACTACCAGTTTGGATTCAATGTTTCGAAGACCTGGTTCTTTCAACTGCTTAAAAAAAACCTGCTCATCCTGCTGTTCGCGCAGGGGGTGGTTTTAATGCTCTCCACCTGTTTCGTGTTCGTGGACGCGGGCGAGCAGGCGGTGCTTGAACGTTTTGGCAGGCCGGTGGCGGGCGGGCCGCTGTTGCCCGGCGCCCATGTCAAGCTGCCGTGGCCGGTGGAAAAGGCCTTCCGGTATCGGACGGAACAGATCCAGACCTTCGACGTGGGCTACACGCCGGATCCGCAAAGCGATCTGGTGAACACGATTCTCTGGAGCGTTGGCCATGCAAAAGAGGAAAACTTCCTCGTCGCCAACCATGAGTCGGTCACCATCAAAAATGCGGGGGCCGATGACACGCTGAAGGCGCCGCCGGTGAGCCTGATCACCGTTAGCATTCCTGTGCAGTTTCAGATTCATGATGTGATGGCGTGGGCTTACCACAACGCCGACCCGGCGGCCCTGCTGCAGGACTTGGCCACGCGCACGGTGGCGCATTATCTCGCCGGGGTGGATTTGAGCGATGTGATGTCGCGCGCCCGCTCAGAGGCGGCGCAATTGCTGAGGGAACGCCTCCAGAGCGAAGCGGATGCGCGCCAGTTGGGCGTGCGAATCCTGTTTGTGGGGGTCCAGGACATTCATCCGCCGACCACGGTGGCTGCGGACTATGAGAAGGTGGTGGGCGCGGAGCAGACCAAGCTGGCCGCCATCCTGAATGCCCGGGCCGAAGCCGTCCGCACCAACGCCATCGCCGGGGCGCTGGCCTTCACCATCACGAACATCGCCGCTGCCGCGCGGCAGCAGCTGGAGGTCTCCTCCCAGGCCCGTGGCGCGCTGTTCCGCAACCAGATTCCTGCGTTTGAGGCGGCGCCGTCGGTCTACCAGCAGCGCGCCTATTTCCAGGCCTTCGCTGCCGCCACCGCCCCGGCGCGCAAATACGTTCTGCTGGTGACCAACACGCAGGACGTGGTGATTTTCAATCTGGAAGACAAGATCCGCGATGACCTTTTGAATTTGAACGTGAACGAAAAACCTTAACCGCCATGAAACAAAATATCCTCACCGTCGTCATCGGCGCCCTGCTGCTGCTGATTTTTGGGCTGCTGCTGTTTGTGTTTCAGGTGCGCCAGTCCGAGGTGGCTGTGGTCACCACCTTCGGCAAGCCGACCGCTCAGCCCTATGACCAGCCGGGCGCCTACTTCAAATGGCCGTGGCCAATCCAGAAGGTCTACAAATTCGATCAGCGCGTGCAGAATTTCAACGACAAGTTCAGCGAGAACCTCACCGCGGACAACAACAACCTGCTGACCAGCGTCTATGTGGGGTGGAAGATTTCCGATGCGAAATCGTTCTTCCCAAAGTTTGCCGGCGGCTCCGTGCCCGCCGCGCAGCGGATGCTTGAAAGCATGCTGCGCAGCGCCAAAAGCGCGGTCATCGGCCGGCACACGCTGTCCCAGTTTGTGAACGCCAACCCGCAGGAGCTGCAGTTTGAGGCAATCGAGCAGGAGATTGCCCAATCCGTTCAGGCCCAGTTGCAGACGAACCGGTGCGGCATCGCCTTGGAATTCCTCGGCTTTAAAAAAATCGGGCTGCCGGAAAGCGTGACGCAGGCGGTGTTTGCCCGGATGACCTCCGAACGGGCGATGCTCATCAGCCGCGCCCAATACGAGGGCGAAGCCGAGGCCCAGAAAATCAAGTCGGCCGCCAACCGCCAGGCTTCCGAAACGGTTAACAACGCAGTCGCTGGCGCCACGCGCCTCCGGGGCGAGGGCGAGGCCCAGGCCGCCAAGGTGCTTCCGGTGTTCCAGCAAAACCCCGCGCTGGCGAATTTTCTCCTGCGCATCGATGCCCTCCAGCAGTCGCTCAACCAGCGCGCCACCCTGATTTTCGACGAGCGCACGCCGCCGTTCGACCTGTTCACCGGCCTGCCCGCGAATGCGGCGGCGAAATAGGTAATTGAGATTTGAAAATGGACCAGTCCATCGCCCATAGCCCGCGAACCACACCCCTGCCTTCGGCGTTGCGGGTGCAGGGCTCGCTGTTTCCCTCCGGACGCCCATGAGCCACAAACCCGAAGATCATCAATCTGTGTCGAGCGGCGCCGCTCCAGGGACGGCGGAGGACGCCGGTTCGCGCGCTCTCGCCGAGGCGCTGGGCAGCAGCTTTGCGATTGTCAAAATCGTGATGGGACTCATGGTGGTGGTGTTTTTCGCCTCCGGATTTTTCACCGTCGGCCCTCAGGAAAAGGCCGTGATTCTCCGTTTCGGACAACCGGTCGGCACCGGGTCGAAGGCCTTGTTGACGGCGGGTTTGCACTGGTCGCTTCCCTATCCCATCGATGAAGTCGTGAGGATCCCCATCACGGAAATCCAGAAAGCCTCCTCTAATACCGGCTGGTACCTGACGTCGCCGGAGGCAGAATTGAGCGGTGCGGAAGCGCCCCCGGGCGCGTCGCTGAATCCGGCGGTGGACGGCTACGTGCTGACCGCCGACCGCAATATCCTCCACACTCGGGCCACGCTCTATTATCACATCGAAGATCCGATCCGTTTTGTGTTCGACTTCGCGTCCGCCTCAAACACCGTTCAGAATGCGTTGAACAACGCGCTGCTGTTCACTGCTGCCCGGTTTAACGTGGACGACATTCTCACGCGCGATGTGGCCGGTTTTCATGACGCGGTGCTCGGACACGTCAGCGCCCTAGCCGACCGGGCGCAGCTGGGTATCGTCATTGACCAGATCGAGGTGCAGAGCATTCCGCCGCGCCAGTTGCAGCCGGTGTTCGCCCAGGTCACCGCCGCCCGGGAAAACCGCAACAAACTGCTCAATGAGGCTCACACTTATGAGAATCAGGTCCTGAACCAGTCCGGCGCACAGGCCTCCTCCATCACCAACGCCGCCGCCGCGGAGAGCGCGCGCGCCTTGGAATCCCTCAACGCCGAGGCCAAGCGATTCACTGATTTGCTGCCTCAATACCGGGTCAACCCCGGCCTGTTTGAGCAGCAGGCGTTGG
>Ga0114971_10002998_pt1 | contig 11495 bp, 7 predicted proteins | sample M_140625_MF_Meta_FD_87320 | JGI IMG/M metagenome (GOLD analysis project Ga0114971, IMG submission 87320) | Freshwater microbial communities from Lake Montjoie, Canada to study carbon cycling - M_140625_MF_MetaG | ecosystem: Environmental > Aquatic > Freshwater > Lake | place: Lake Montjoie... | reverse complement strand
TGAATCTTTTGAATCTTTTGAATCTTTTGAATCTTTTGAATCTTTTGAATCTTTTGAATCTTTTGAATCTTTTGAATCTTTTGAATCTTTTGAATCTTTTGAATCTTTTGAATCGCTAGAATCTTCCGAATTTTTTGAATCTTTTAAATTGCATGTATTACATTCTTGTTTTAAAATATTATTTTCAATCATAATTTTACATAATTTTAAACGATATGTATTTTTATGTAATTTAAGTATACAATTTATTAATGGAATAACAAACAATTTTAATAAAAATTCTATAATAAAAAAAAAAAATTTACTTATAAAAAAAAAATTAACAATTAATACATAAAATATAAATATATACATTATTAATTAATAACACATGTCTTTAATATATTTTTTTATATTATTTAAATAATATAAAAAAATATTGAATCGTGAATATTTTTAAATTTTATATATATATATATAATATGGATAATAATATAGATAATTTAGATAATTTAAAAAAATTTATAAAAGAAAAATTAGATATTTTAGATAAATCAAAATTAAAATATGCAGAATACATAAATAGTAAACATTGTAATTTAGATTTAATTAAAAATCTATTTATAATTAAAAAAAATGAAGAAATAGTTTTTTCTAAAAATTTGACATATTTAGGAATATTTAATACAAGTTCAAAAGTATGGATATGGTCTTGGTGTGTACCATCTATTCCAAATAATTCTTCAAAAGATGCTAGACGAATATTAGATTATGGATTAGAACTAGAACCTTCAACTAATACAAATATACATTATTATATCAAATCACACTTGGTTAATTCTAGATTATTTTTTGAAAATGACATTTTATTAGACATTCACTTGGGGTTATCAATATATATATCAAAAGCGCTGTTTATTTATAGTTTACCTGTTGAAAATAATAATATTGAATATTATATGGTTTTTTAAACCGTTCATATTTTATAAATTTTAACTATTAAATGTTATTAAAGTAGGACTTTCTTATAATATTTAATGGAACACATCATATTCCATTAAATAAATAAAAATTGAAGAATATATATTCATTTAATATTTACTATATACTATATTATATAATGAATACATCACCCGTTATAGAATCTGTAAAAAATAACCCTATAATATTAAACAAGAGGACAATACTTGTTGGAACTACATTAGTAGAACTTTCACAAAATACTATTTTTAAATATTTTCAAGATATTTTTGTTCTTGTTAAAAAAAATGATATTCAAATTCCTCTTACTTATTATAAAAAAGAAATTGATGATAATATAATTAAAGAAATGAAAAATAATTTAATTTTATGGAAAGTTTCTGTTAATATTCTTAAAAATAAAAAAATGTTTGAAAGAATCTGTATTTTTACAAAAGAATATTGTGAAATGTTTAATCAATTTGGTTTTACTTTTAATGATAATAATATTATATTGCCTATTTTAAATATTTCATTCAAAAATCTTATTGATTATCTTAATAATTCAGATGGTTATACATTAGATAAATTATATAATTTGATATTACTTTCTGGATATTTTTGTGATAATTTTAATAATAAAAAATTTCAATACAGATTAGAAAAAAAAATTAATAATCTTGAAGAAAGTAATTATTGGGAAATACCTTATAATTGTTCTGCAAATTTAACTAAATTTTTTAAAAAACGTAAAATAAATATATTATTTAAAAATAAAGAAACAGAGTTAAATGAAGAAACAGAGTTAAATGAAGAAACCGTGTTAAATGAAGAATCAGAGTTAAATGAAGAAACAGAGTTAAATGAAGAAGACCTTTTTAATGAGGATATCGATACAGATAGCAAAAACATTAATGATGAAGATTATAATAGTTATGAAAACAAAAAAAACAGAGAAGATTATTTACATGATATTTTTAAACGAAACAAGTATATTGACGCATCAAATATTATTATGAATAATGGATACAAAATATATAATATATCAAAATCATGTAATTATTCAAAAGATGAAATTTACGAATTGCTTAAAAGTTTAGATAATAAAAATCAGTATTATTTAGTATCAAATTTAATGATATCTAAAAAATACTGCCATCTCATTATAAATAATGAAAAAGTATTAGATTTAATGAAAGATGAATTTAAATTAAAAGCACCATTATTTAGATATTTATTAGGTTATACATGGTTAAGATTCTATTTTGAAGAATCTATAAAAAAACGTAACATGACTTTTGAAGATGAATTTATTTTTGATATTAATACTGCTTCTAAACTACCTATTTATCCTTTTAATATAAAGTTTCCAAAAATGAATCCTTACATGCCAATTATGGTTGCTGATAATGTATTAAATGCACATAAAAATATCGGTAGTATTAAAAACTATAAGTTAACAGATACTTCTAAAAAATATTGTAATCAAGGTATATGTAATTTAGTTGAATTTAGAGAGCGTTTAAATTTGTTTGTTACGAATAACATAGATAACAATCTTTTTAATGATATTAAATGGAAAAAATGGAAAGTTGTAATTTGTGGGTCAGTTATGACTGCTTGTATACAATATTATCATCCATTAGTAAATCTGTTTGATAAAAAAGACACACCGTCAAGTAATAAATTAATCTGTTTTTTCAATGAATATTATGCCACATCTGATATTGATGTAATGTTTTCTCATAATAATACGATAGAATATATGGAAGCAGTTGAAGACTTTTTTAACCAAATTGTTATTAATACATGTGTAATTTATCGTTATTCAGAACCAAAACATGTAAAATTAAATAGACATTTTCAATTACATTTTTGTATTAATGAAGAATGGATTGATAAAAACATTGTGTCTGAAAGTATTACACTTGAATTTATAATTAATAATATTGAAGATAATCAAACAATATCATTGTTTAAACCATTTATTGACGATTGTTATAAAAAGTATTTAAAAATAGAATTAAACAAGGTTAAAGATTCATCTCAAAATAAATGTTATATTAATTACTTCAATAAATTAGATGATTACAATATTACAATTTATATTAATAAATATAACAAAGAACCTGTTATTAAATTTAATTATAAATATAGGATAACATGTCCTCATTTTAATCATCCTATTGAAATTTTTAACATTTCTAATTGCGAACAAATGGGGGCAATAAGTCAGTTCCATCTTCCATGTGTTCGAGCACTTTATAATGGAAATAATGTATACATGACACCATCATGTATCACCGCCCATTTAACTTTTATGAATATAGATTATAAATATTTTGCTTGTAAAACTAATCCATTTGATATAATTAATAAATATCGTATGCGTGGATTTGGAACATGGTTAAATACAAATGAAATTTGTTATTTTTGGAAATATTCATTAGAAAAACCCTTTTGGAAAAATATATATGGTGGCGAACATCATAGTTTAGCAAGAGGATGTTTACCGCTATCTCATAAATTATTTCACCCAAGACTGATAAATGCAGATAAATACTTTGATGTAGTGCCTGTTTGTGTGGAGAATAGGTATGAAGATAAATTTAATGGTGTTGAAGTAACAACTATAGATGAATTAAATCATGAAATTAAATCTAAAGATAAATTTGAATCAATTGGAATACATAAATTTACAACAATTGATTCAAATGGAAATATTACTCTGCTTCAAAAATGGATTATTGACGCATATTATAAATCTAATAAATGAGTAAATGAATTACAATGCAAATAGTACAAATAAAATATTTATAATAAAAACAATTTCTTTATTAAATTAATGGAAAGACAAAATAATATAATAAAACTAAGTAAATTATTAAAAAAAAAGATTGCTAAACAAATAGAAAAATCAATATTTTCATTTGCTAAAGCATATACATATGATGTAGAAATGTCGTTTTTATTAGATTCAATTTATGCAGATAAATTTATAGAAATTTATAATTTATTAGTTAATAAAAAATCAAAATTTCTTATCAATGCGCTTGAATTAAAAAAAATAGATCCAACTAAAATTGCATATATGAAACCAGATGAAATAAATCCTGATAAATATAAAAAAATTATTCAAAAGAAAGAATTAGAAAATTTAAAGAAAAAAAATATGCCTACTTCAAATATTTACAAATGTTCTAAATGTGGAGAGAAAAAATCAAGAGTTACTCAAAAACAAACACGTTCTGCAGACGAACCTGCAACTGTTTATATAGAATGTATTGTATGTGGTAATGTAACTATTCAAGACGGATAATTACTTTATCAACATTTATATATTTTTTTAAATTAATTAAACGAGAATTCATAACCACACTCCATACATTTTACAAAAGTTGTTGCTGGTTCGTCTGCAGATCTAGTTTGTCTTTGTGTTACTTGACATTTATTCTTCTTACATTTTGAACAAGTATAAACAGACGATGTTGCTTGATTATTAATTTTGTCTTCTTCTTTTTTTTTTTTATTAATAATATTATTATATTTATCTGGATTTAATTCATCTGGTTTCATAAATCCAATAGTTAAAACATTAATCGTATCTTCTTTAATAGATTTAAGAAGATAAATATTAGGGTCTTTTAAAAGATTTGTAATTTCTTCTATTTTAGATTCATATATTTGTTCAATAAGATATGGAGTATCTTGAACTATCGTATAATCAATTGTAAAATTATAAATTGATTGTTCTATTTGTGTGCCATATTTTTTATCAACAATAGTATCAAAATTTTTAATATATTTATTACGCATTTCAATTCCAATATCCATTAAGGGTAATAATTTATAATCTTTAAATAATATTTATCAATTTTTATATAATCAACATTACACTTTTTTTTATAAATAATGTAGAAATTATATTAGTTTATTTTATATTAAAATATAATTAATCTTATATAATGAATTTTCTTTTAGTAATTCCGGGTTATGGTGGTAAAGAATGGGATAAAAAATCAGAATATATTACACAAAGCATTAATAAAATAAAAAAAACTGCTCCCGAAAATTCAAATTTTACAATTAAAATATTTAATTATGATTCCTCGCCAAATAATTTTAATTTTGGTGATTTTGAAGAAACTATTAAACCTGGTATATTAGGTGAATTTATTTATAATTATATTAAACCTACGCTAGTAGAAAAATACGATTATATAATTTTAATGTTAGATGATATTATTTTACAAGATAATTTTAATTTAAAGGAATTGTTGGTTATTTTAAATTTATATAATTTAGATTTAATTTCACCATCTTTAACAGTAGATTCCGTCCATACTCATAGAGAAACGTTAGTTGATTTACATAATACAAATAATAGTAAAATAGGAAGAATATGTAATTTTGTTGAATTTTTTCTATATATAATGCCTGCTAAATCTTATCATAAATATTTTAAATTGTTTCACGAAAATACAAAATGGATGTGGGGTATAGATTATTGCATGGATTGTTTAATGAAAATGTGTATATTAGATAATATGAATATGAAACATTGTTTATCGTCATATAATTCTACAGAAACAATGATAATTAGACAATTAGAAATTAAATATTTATTATCAAAAGTACCTCATATAATTCAAAAAACTGGTAGAAAAAAATATGTAATTTATAAAAATATTCATAAAACTCTTAAAATACTTTTTTATGGTAGTAAAGGTTGGATTGGAGGATTATTTATAAAATATTTACAAAATAATCGTTTATTTGAAGTTATAATTGGAGAAGAAAGAATTGAAAATAATGAGAATCTATTAACAGAAATTACTAAACATAAACCAGACACAATTATTTCATTTACAGGAAGAACAAGCGGATATCATAATAATCAAAAAATTAATAATATTGATTATTTAGAATTACCAGGAAAGTTACATGAAAATATGAGAGATAATTTTATTGGACCAATTAATTTAGCTCAAATTTGTGTAGCATTAAATATTCAACATATTTATTTAGGAACTGGTTGTATTTATACATATAATGATGATAAAAAAATATTTGCAGATGATGATAAACCAAATTTTTTTGGTTCTTCATACTCTACAATGAAAGGAAATACAGATCAAGAAATTAGAAAATATAAAAATACATTAAATTTAAGAATAAGAATGCCAATATCATATGACACAAATGAACGAAATTTTATAGATAAAATAGTAAATTATAAAAATATTTGTTCTGTTCCAAATTCAATGACTGTTTTAGAAGACATGTTTCCAATTATATTAAAAATGATTATTAATAAAACATCAGGATCATATAATTTAACTAATCCAGGAACTATATCTCATAATGAAATTTTAGAAATGTATAAAAAATATATTAATCCGAATCATACATGGATTAATATAACTTACGAGGAACAAATGAAAATTCTTAAATCAGAACGTTCTAATAATGAACTTGATACAAATAAACTTTTAATATTTTGTAATAAAAATAATTTAGAATTAAAACCAATAAAAGATTCGTTAATTAATTTATTTGAAACTAAAAAATATGTTTAATCAAATAGTACCAAACTAAAGGAGTTCTTTAATTCCATCTAAAAAATCTATTTTAATTTCCCATCCAATATCTTTTAATTTTTGATTGGAAATGAAATACCGCATATCATTAAATGGTCTATCTTCAATATATGTAATCCATTCATCACATTGATTAGTATCTTTTATTAAATTTATTAATAATTGAGCTACTTGTAACACAGAATACTCTGTGTTTTCATCGCTTCCAATATTATATATTTCTCCAATTTTACCACTTGTTAATATTATTTCAAATGCCGTACAAACATCATAAACATGTAAAAAAGATCGCATATTATCACCGCTACCTTGAATTGTTACTTTTGTATTTTCTTTGAGTTGTTTAATAAATTTAGGTATTAATTTTTCAGGATATTGATTTGGACCATAAACATTATTACCTCGTGTTATAATTATAGGCATTTTAAAACTATGGTAATATGATTGAGCTATTAATTCTGCTCCTGCTTTTGTTGATGCATATGGATTGGTTGGACATAAAATTGTTTCTTCTGTTTTTTTTAAACCGTTAATCATACTTTCGCCATAAACTTCGTCCGTTGATACATGAATAAATTTATCAATTTTACCATATTTTCTACAACATTCAAGTAATGTATGTGTACCTAAAATATTATCTTTTGTATATTGTAAACTACTGTTGAATGAATTATCTACATGCGATTGAGCTGCAAAATGTATAACTGTGTCAATATTATATGTAGTTAAAACAAATTTAACTAAATCTTCTGAAACTAAATTACCTTCAACTAAAATATATCTATCACTTTGTCTAATTTCGAGATTAACATTTTCTTTACTAGCACAATAATAAAGAGCATCAAAATTAATTATTTTTATTTCTTGATTTTTATAAAAAATATGATTTATAAAATTTGAACCTATAAATCCACATCCGCCTGTTATAAGGAGATTTAACATTAAATAGTAATATATTTTTTTATTATTTAAACTTAAATAATACAACAAATTATATAAAAAAAATAACAGTATTTTACATGACTAAATATTTTTTTTAATATTGTTCATTTCGTTTTTTAATTTAATATATTTTAATTTATATTTTTGATATTTTTGGTGCATTGTTAACGAACCTCCATGTAGTTGGGATGTGCTTTCGTTTACCCATTTATTCTTTAATAAATGAATTTCAGTATTATCGTCAGTTGATTTAATTATAGAAACCGTTGGGACTCCGTCTTTATAAACTATTTTTAATACTTGAGGAGTTCTGGATTTATCATAGTTAGGTTTATCTGGTTTATCAAATGCTCTAGACATCGCAACATCTACTCGATAAATAGATGGTTTGTTTAGGTTTACATCATTATTGTCATCTCTATCACCACAACTAACTGTTATACCGTATATTGCATCCTTACCAGTTTTTTTTTCAACTTCCTCACCATATTCTATAGATATATTATTATTCGTTATTTGTTTAGTAAACACGTTTCCATACAAACTTTTCCACTTCTTTTGAGTTTGAGTACAATGTCCAATAACTAATTTCATTTTTTTATCATTTTTATCATTTATATCATTTATACTTTTATTAAACTCTTCAAATTTTTCATATAATGCAGAACACATGTCTTTTTCGTTATAGTATTCGTCTGCGTAATCATCATCATCATCATAAGAAGGCTTAAATCCAAAAGATCTATCCAATACCAAATAATGGATATTTAGGAAGCTTTCTTTTTTGTTAATATAATCAATTAAGTTTTTATTAATATACTGCATATTATTTTTATTTAAGTCCTTTATATTAATACTACCATGAACAAAAATAAAATCATTAATCATTAAAAATAAAAATGCACCATTTTTTCCAATTAATTTAGCACCATCATTACCTGGAAAAAAATAGTTATATCGAGTAATTTTACCGTTTTCGCTAGTGCGTTTATACATGTCATGATCTCTTGCATGTTTAGATATATACTTTTTATAATTATGATTGTCAGGATCTGAGTTCACTAAATTTTTTAAATCATGATTACCTAAAACTTTATATAAACGACCGCCTTGTATCATTGCTTGATTATTAATGGAATTTATAAATAATAAAATTTTTGCTTCTTCAAATGGAAATTCACCTGGTTTCGTGGCGGTCTCTTTTCTAACATTATCTAATAAATCACCACAAAATACAACTTTAGCTTTACCTCCACACCATAAATAACCCAAAGTATTATCAAAATTCGTCATATTTTCTGTAGCCATTAAATTATTTAATTCTTCATCTTTTTCCAATGGGTTAAAACCATATTTTTTTATAACTTTACAACAATCTCTTAAACAAATAATTAAAGGTATAATATCACCATGAATATCACCAATTGCATAAATAGGCGATTCATCCTCCTGTTTAATTATAAAATCTGGATACCCTGAAATATCAAGTGATTCTTGAGTATCATGAGATTCTGGATACTCTTGATACTTTGAAAAATCTGAATTCTCTTGATTATTTACATTTTTATATATCTTGGTAAAACTTTCAGAATTATTATGTGATTCTTCTTGACTTATTGTATTCGAGATATCTTGAATTTCTCCCCGCTTTTGTGGTTTGTATAATATTGGACCGTTTTTTCTAGGAATGCTGTCGTTGATAGGGTCTAATAAGTTATAAGCTCCATTTAATGTGTCTTCGTTTTTACCAGCATATTGTTGTTGTATAGATTTTATAACAGATTTCGAACGATTATCTGTTTTTATTTTTAAATAAGGAATCATATATATACAGTAGATTTTATAAAAAATTGTTAACATTTTTTTTTATTTTATTAATTAACGATATATTCAATTAACATAATAAATTTATGTTTTAATTATTTACATGAAAATAAAAAAAGAGGTTTAGATGCGGTGAAAGTATGACTTTCTCCACATCCAATGTATATGAAATTCTTTATAAATTTTAATATAAAATATTGTTATAAAGTTTAATTTTTATATTATATTAATGTCTAAAGTAGCTATTGGAATTGATTTGGGAACAACTTACTCATGTGTTGGTATTTATCAAAACGGGAATGTTGAAATCATTGCAAACGATCAAGGTAATAGAACAACTCCTTCATGGGTAGCTTTTACCGAGGAACGTCTTGTAGGTGAATCCGCAAAAAAATCACCAGGCCAAAATTCATCTAATACTGTTTATGAAATTAAGCGTATGATTGGTAGAGAATTTAATGATCCTGTTTTACAAAATGATCTTAAATATTTACCATATACTGTGGTAGATGTAAATGGTAAACCTAAAGTAGAAGTTCAATTTAAAGGCGAAACTAAACATTTTACACCAGAAGAAATTTCGGCAATGATTTTAACTAAACTAAAAACTATTGCAGAAACTCATTTAGGTAAAACAGTTACAGATGCTGTTATTACAGTCCCTGCATATTTTAATGACGCACAACGACAAGCAACAAAAGACGCAGGTATTATTGCAGGTTTAAATGTTCTTCGTGTTATTAACGAACCTACCGCCGCTGCAATGGCATATGGTTTACAAAAAAATAATACTGAAAGTAAAAATGTATTAATCTTTGATTGTGGAGGTGGAACACATGATGTTTCACTTCTTACTATTGATGACGGTGTTTTTGAAGTAAAAGCTACTGGCGGAGATACACATGTAGGTGGTTCTGATTTTGACCAACGTATTGTCGATCATTTGTTAAAAGAATTTAAAACAAAACATAAAATTGACCTATCCGATAATAAGAAAGTAATTAGACGTCTTGCAACCGCTGCAGAATGCGCAAAGAGAACATTATCATCAACAACGACAACAAATATCGAAATCGATTCTCTTCATGATGGAATTGACTTTAGTGTTACTTTAACACGTGCAAAATTTGAGAGTTTGTGTATGGATATTTTCAATCGTACTATGACACCAGTAGAACAAGTTATGAAAGATTCAAAAATATCTAAAAGCGAGGTACATGAAATTGTACTTGTCGGTGGTTCAACTCGTATTCCAAAAATTCGTGAAATGTTAAGTGCTTATTTTAATGGTAAAGAACTATGCCAAAGTATTAATCCTGATGAAGCAGTTGCTTATGGTGCTGCCGTTCAAGCTGCAATTCTATCAGGTAATTCTGACGACAAGACTGATGGAATCCTTCTATTAGATGTTAATCCACTATCTCTTGGTGTAGAAACAGCAGGTAGTATTATGACAGTTCTTATTGCTAGAGGTACTACTATTCCATCTAAGAAAACTCAAACATTTTCTACTGCATCCGATAATCAACCGGGTGTAACTATTTGTGTTTATGAAGGAGAACGTCGTATGACTACTGATTGTAATTTACTTGGTAATTTTCAACTATCTGGATTACCTCCAATGCCTAGGGGTGTACCTCAGATTGAAATTACATATGAGGTTGATGCAAATGGTATTCTACAAGTTTCTGCTGTAGAAAAGAGTTCAGGTAAATCTGAAAAAATTACAATTAGTAATAGTTCTAATAAGCTAAGTAAAGAAGAAGTTGAACGAATGATTAAAGAAGCAGAGCAATATAAAGAAGAAGATGAACGTGTAGCACAACGCGTTGAATCTAAAAATAAACTAGAGAGTTATGTATATAATGTAAAATCTTCTGTGTTAGGTGAAGCTAAACTTAAAGAAAGTCTTGGTGATGACGCATCAACTGTTGAAACAACAGTTGATGAAACAATTAAATGGATTGAAGAAAGTAAAGATAAAAGTGCAGAAGAATACGAAGTTAAATATAAAGAAGTCGAAAGTATTTTAATGCCACTCGTTCAAAAAGCATATCAATCAGGCATGTCTATGGGCGAATCTATGGGCGAATCTATGGGCGAATCTATGGGCGAATCTATGGGCTATTACAACAAGCGGAGATGGTGTTGTATCTACAACTGGTGTTATTACTGCAGGTACTGGTGGTG
>Ga0114971_10002995_pt1 | contig 11497 bp, 10 predicted proteins | sample M_140625_MF_Meta_FD_87320 | JGI IMG/M metagenome (GOLD analysis project Ga0114971, IMG submission 87320) | Freshwater microbial communities from Lake Montjoie, Canada to study carbon cycling - M_140625_MF_MetaG | ecosystem: Environmental > Aquatic > Freshwater > Lake | place: Lake Montjoie... | reverse complement strand
GGCGACACATCGCGTCCGGCCTGCGCATGCTTCTCAGGAATCATCCCGCCATCGCGGAACGCCGAGGAGGTCAGCGTCATGATCCGAATCGCGCCGCGGCCACCGCCACCGCTACGTGCGGCGGCCGCTGGTGCCTGCCCCTGCAGACTTGTCGCGGCACTGAGCACCAGTGCCGTCAACGCCACCACACCACGTGTCACACCCGTCACAGTCCGTGTCATTGTTGGATTCCTCACTTGAATGACGACGGCTGCACTTTCCGCCAGGCATCGTAGCGCATGCGGAGCGTCTTCACGGGATTCAAATTTTCGCCAGCCTTGATCACGTTCGGGCCACCCTGCTCGGGTTGCGTCACCGTGATGTACATGCTGTAGTTGCCGTTGTTGTGCGCCCAGGTGGAGTCCGACATCCGAAGCGCGCCTTCGCCGGCCTTATCGCCCTTCTCGGCCATCAGCATATACGCGACATACGCGGTCCGTCCTTCGCACGGAATCGCCGGCATTGAACCATCCGGCAACGCGGGGCAGGTGCAGCGGCTGTCGCCGCCGAACTTGTCCGCTGTCTCGAGCGCGGCCATCACACGGTCGGTGATCGCACCGTTGGTGTTGAGGAATGCGCGCACCGCGTTCGGAATCACTTCACCCGGACGCAGAATGTTGCCCTGAATCGAATAGAAGATCTGCGTGCCCGGCACCTGGCCGTGAATGTCCTGCGACACGTAGCCATTGGTCAGGCCCGAATGGCCGGCCATGCGCCCCTTCAGATCCACAATGCCAAACTGCCGCGACTGGTACGCGGGGTCGGCACTGAGCAACTCGATAATGCGCTTGGGGTCTGTCCCCTTCTTGAGCTCTTCAAACACCAGCATCTGGTTGGCATGCGTGCCGTCGACGCCGGCCTGACAGGCGGCAACGCCGAGTCCGGGCACGACCACCGCCTGCACACCCATGAGGAATCGATCGTTGTTGTTCACGCAGGTCGCTGACGCGATCACGATGCGGCCCGTTGCCATGTCCACCGCAATGACCGACCAGGTGGCGTGCGCAAGATTCGGGAGTGCCGCGACGAGGGCGATGCCGGCTGCAATACTCCGGACGGCTCGCAAAAGAGAGGGTATGTTCATCCCCAAAAAGTGCCGAACGGGTGGCGCCGTCGCAAGCACTCCTACGCGACACCACGAGGGCTTCGTAGCCCGGAGGTTCCCCAAACCGCCAACAGCGAACAGCTTTCACGCGACCACTCGATCCGGAGCTCCATGATGACCCGCCTTTCCCGCCCCCGCCGCGCCCTCGCGGCCCTGCTCGCACTCCCTGTCGTCTGCCTGGCCACACTGGGCGCGCAGGAGACCGCCGCCGAGCGCACCGCAGCCGCCGAGGTCGTCAAGAAGATGGGGGCGCTCCAGCAGTCGCTCGCCATTCCCGCGCTGGTCAGCCAGCTGACCGCAGCCAACCCGGTGCGCGACGCGATCGCCGCCCGCGCCAAGCAGCTCATGGACACCGAGCTCCTTGCGATGGCCGACGACATCACCAAGCACCCCGAAATCGGCTTCACCGAAACACGCTCAGTGCGGATTCTCACCGACTACCTGAAGACGCACGGCTTCGACATCAAGATGGGAGTCGGCGGCCTCGCGACGGCCTTCGTGGCCACCTATCACAATGGCACCCCAGGGCCGAACCTCGGCGTCATTGTGGAATACGACGCCCTCCGCGGCACCAAGGGCAATTTCCACGGCGATCAACACAGCGCCCAGGGCCCAACGGGAATGGCGGCTGGGATCGCAGTCGCGGAGTTCCTGACGCGTAGCAAGACGCCAGGGACGGTGACGATTTATGGCACCCCGGCCGAAGAGATGATGCCCCCGCCGGCCAAGACGGTCATGCACGAGGCGCATGTGTTTGACGGCGCCGATATCATCGTGCGCTCGCACTCCAGCACCGCGAGCCAGCGTGCCGCGTCAGGGTTCGGCTCGTGCTGCCTGAACATCGACGGGGTGAAGTACACCTTCTCCGGTGCCCCCGCGCATCAGATGACCCCGTGGGAAGGACGCGATGCGCTCACCGCGGTGATCCATCTGTTCAACAATGTCGACGCGATACGGCGCAACATGCGCCCCGAGACCCGCGTGCAGGGAATTATCACAGAAGGGGGAAAGGCGCCGAACGTGGTGCCAGATCTCGCCGTCGCTGATTTCTACATCCGCTACCCGGACCAAGTGTATCTCGCGCAGGTGCGTGAGATGGTCGACAACGCCGCGCGTGCCGCCGCGCTCGCCACGGGCACGCAGGTGAAGATCGAGCCCTACGGCAGCATGCGCGACGGCATCGCCGAATCCACGCTGAACGAAGTGGCCTTTGCCTACATCAAAAAGTTCGGCGGCACGCATGTGCAGGAAGAACGTGGCAAGCCGCAGGGATTCGAGGAGACCGGCACTGTCTCACGCGACATCCCGGGCACGGGCTTCTCGGCGTACACCTCAAGCGGCGGGTTCCACACGTATGAGATGGAAGCCGACGCCCTAAGCGCGATCGGTCACGATGGGTTCGTGGTGGACGCGCAGGCCATGGCTGCCCTGCTCTACGACTTCGCCACCCACGCCGACTATCGCGCCGCGGTCAAGCGCGAGTTGGATACAACAAAGGCGCTGTTCTCCGATTATTTGAAGGCGCTGGAGTCGGCGTACCCGCGGCCCGTGGTCAAGGCGCCGTAAGGTTCATCCTGCTCAGACCAGCGCGCGCACCACGAAGTAGAGCAATGACGGCGCCAGCAGACAGCCGATCCCGGTATGGAAGGTGGCGACCAATGCGCCGTACGGCACCAACTTCCGGTCAGTGGCCGCGAGGCCCGCAGAGACGCCACTGACCGTTCCGGCGAGTCCACCAAAGACCATGGCGGAACGCGGTGTCTTGAGGCGCATGAAGTCGGCAAGCATGGGCGTGGTCACCATCACGAGAATCGCCTTGAACACACCCGCCGCGATGCTGAGGGTAATGACTTCCGGGGTCGCACCGATTGCCGTACCGGTGACTGGTCCGACGATGTAGGTGATCGCGCCAGCGCCGATTGTGGTGAGGCTCACTGCGTCGCGATACCCAAAGGCCCAGGCAACGGACACGCCAATCACGAACGGGAGCACCGTTCCAATCATCAGCGCAATCGCGCCGATTCCGCCGGCGCGCTTGGCTTCGGCGGGGTGCACTTCAAAGGCCGTCGCGACGATCGCGAAATCGCGGAGCATGTTCCCACCCATCAGGGCGATGCCGCTGAAGTAGGTCACATCGGCGAGTCCTTTGCTCCCGCCGGTCATGCGTCCGCCAACGTAGGCGAGTGCAAGCCCAATGAGGATCGCAATCGCTGATCCCTGAATCCGGCCCATCGTGAGCCAACGCGAGATGTAGCCCGAGCAGAGCACAACCAGCCCGATCACCGCAAAAGACAAAATGAGTCCGTTGTCGGTGGCGATTTTCTGGAGGAGGGTGTCCATCGGTTCAGCTCCTCGTCGCGTTGGGAGACTCGTCGTGCGACCCGATCACTTCACGCCGATTGATCACCGAGATACAGAAGGTGCATGCGGCCACCGTCAGCACTGCCGCGAGCAGCGCCATTGGGCCGCCACTGATGGCCTTGACCACGTTCTGTTGCATGGCCATCGCAATCACGACGGGGATGTACAGCGCCGCCCAGTAGTTGACGCCGTCCTCACTCTTCGCAGCGAGCCACCCCCGCGCGTGCCCATGGTACCGGGCCGCGATCAGAAGAAGCATGGCGATCCCGACCCCGCCAACGTTGGTTTTGACGCCCAGCGCGCGCCCGAGGAGTTCCCCGAGAAAAATGCCAAGGATATGACAGGCAGCGAGCAGGGCGGTGCCGTAGATAGTCATAGAAATCGGGGTCGGGGGGTGGGAAGCGAACGCCCTAATGAAGCGCGCGGAGCGGCTGGCGTAAAGGTCGCGCGCCGCCATACTTCCCTACAGGCTCCTGAAACACCCACTCCTGACCGCGGTTCGCACACGGGGCGCGCATGCCATTACGCTGGGGAGTACTCGGCGCATCCAGCCGGATCTATCACAAGAGTCTCAAGCCCGCGATGCTCGCGTCAGGGCAGACGATTGTGGCGGAGGCGAGTCGCGCCGGTGATTCATTCGCCGCGTACGACGCCATGCTCGCGCGATCTGATATTGACGCGGTGTACAACCCGCTCCCAAACCACCTGCACGCAGAGTGGACGCATCGCGCATTAGATGCCGGGAAGCACGTGCTCTGCGAAAAGCCCCTCACGCTCTCCGTCGCTGACACAATCGCCGTGTTTGATCACGCAGAGGCCGCGGGACTCGTCGTCCTCGAGGCGTATATGTGGCCGCATCATCCGCGGGCGCGTCGCCTGCTTTCGCTGGTCGCCTCTAGGGAGGTCGGCGCCCCGCAATCCGGGCATTCTGCCTTTAGTTGGCCGATGGATCTGTCGAGTGGTGATCATCGACTCGACCGCCGAGGTGCCGGTGCGTTGTTCGACGTCGGGATCTACTGCATTGCCCCATTCATGCTGATGGCGGGGCGCGATCCCGTGCGTGTCGCGGCGAATGCGGTGCGCAACAGTGAGCAGGTCGACACCACAATGACCGGCTGGATCGATTGGGGCCATGGATTCGGATCATCGTTCCACGTGTCGTTCGACGCACCGCTGCACCGCACGATGGCGCTCACGACACGCGAAGCTGTGCTCACGCTCCCAGGGGCGCACGCGCCGGGCGCGCTGGACATGAGCGAACTGTGCGTGGAGCGGAGGGATGGGTCGGTGGAGCGAATTGCATGTGCGGGGGCGGATGCCTTTGCCGAGCTCGTGCAGCACGTTGCGGAGGTTGTGGCAGGAAGTGCCACGCCGGTGTTTGGGCGCGCCGAAAGTGTGCGGTTAGCGGGGGTGTTGGAGGAGGTGCAGCGGGTCAGTAGATAGGGAACGCCGCGCTTACCGCGAGCGCTCCCACACTCTACACGCAGCCACAGCCCGCCCCGCCGCTGGCGAACTCGGAAACAGCCCCTTCGCCGCCGCCGCATGCGGACGCGCACGTTTGCAGTCCCCGCGCGCGATATACATCTCGGCGGCGCGCACACGAATCCTGAAGTTCCCCGGATCGCGCGCCACCGCTGCCTCGAACGCCCCGTCGTTATATACGCGCATCGCATCAATGCGCCCTAGGCTCTGTACCACCGCGCTCCCCATGAGCAATACGACCAACACGGTTCCCATAGTTCGCATCCCCGCGCCGATCGCAATACGTCCGCGCCACGGCCCCGCCGCAGCGCCCACCGGAATCATCGCGCCGGCCACCGACATCACCACCAAGGCATTCACCGGCAACAACAACACCGCGTCAAAGGCACCTTCAATCGACGCAATCACCAGCACACTCGCTCCGGCGATCGCTGCGAGTCGTTCGGTTGCCGTGCGCGCACTCGCGTAGCGCACACGCCACGCCGTGAGCAGCAACAGCGCCACCAGCGCCCCCCACGCCGCGAGTCCCAGCACCCCGCGCTCCGACAAAGTCGCTATCCAATCGCTACTCGGCCACGGGTTCGCGGTCATCCCAGTGGTCTCGCTTATACTCGGATCGCCCTCGGGGGCAAATGTCGAATACAACACCGGCCAGTTCCCTGCACCCACACCAAGCGGATGCGCCAGCGCCATGCGCGCCGAGTTCTGGTATTGACGCAGACGGCCCGCACCTGAGCCCTCTTTGTAGTTCACGACCCCCGTCACACTCTCGAGATAGGGATTGTCACTCTTCCACTCGAGTCGGTTTGGAATCAGCAGAGCGCCGACCACACCCGCAATCAGTGCGGTCAGCGCGACCGAGGCGCGCAGTTTCGCGCCGGGCACATCGAAGATCGATGGCCCGCGCACCAGCAGCACGAACGCCACTGCTCCCCACGCCGTGAGTGCCAGCCACGAGGCGCGCGTCCGCGAGAGCACCAACGCCCCCGTGCATATGAGCAGTGCGGCCGACCAAAGCACCGACGCGCTCCACCCGCGCGCTGTGGCAATGCAATACAGAAGCAGCGGTATGCCCGCTGCCGTGAGATGCGCCATGAAATTGCGATTCCCGAACGTGCCGCCCGGAGCGCGACTCATTGCGGCCCATTCCATCTTCACGCCATACGCTTGCAGCAGCGCGGTGATTGCTCCCGCCGTCACAACCGCGGCGAGCACGCGCGCCACGGCACCGCTGAGCCCCGCGCGCTGCAGCGAGCGCCCCACAACAAAGGCCATCGCGGCACTGAGAGTCAGGGTGCTCGCACGCCAGGCGAGCCAGCCGTTTTGCGCGAAGGCCACCGAGAGCAACGTCAGTGCGAGGTACGCAATCCAAAGCCAAGCGACCGCGTCCAACTGCAGCTCACCCACACGACGATCACGCCACAGAACCACCGCACCCGTGAGGAGCACCGTCATATGTAGCAGCAGTTCTTTGGGCACCAAAAATCGGTCGAGGTCGAACGACCGATACGGGAGCAACATCAGGACGCAGGCTAGCGCCCCCACGCCGAGTGCGGCGACTATGAAGCGATCAGTTCCGGTCGGCGGCGACGCGGCGGGGGGAGTGGTGCGGATGCGCATCGAACCTCGCGAAATCGGTGGCGCTTGGAGTGCTGGAATATCAGCGCGCGAACTCCGGAGGGCAAGCGATGGTCAGCGGGATGTGACCATCCGAGATGAGCCCGCCGTCAGGGGTTCCCCGGGGGCCGCGTGCCTCCTGAGCACTTGACGCTGATTTCGCATAGATTCAGGGACGGCCATTAGACCCACGGGAGAATCATGGCGAACGACGATAAGAAGATTGCCGCACTGGTGAAGAAGCTTACCAGTCAGCCCAAGCCGAAGACCGATTTCGGCAAGACCTACGACAAGACAGCTCCGGCGCGCGTCGTGGATGACAACGATCTCGACCGCGACAAGTTCTTCAAAGAGATGAAGCGGCGAGAGTTCTAAGGCAGCGGTTGGTCGCGAGCGGCGAACCGTCGCTTACGGCCGCAATAACACCCGCACCGAATCCACGGATCCGTCCGTCTTGGCCGGCGTAACGCCGAGCAGCTTCGCAAGCAGCGAGTAGACATGCACGTTCTGGAACGGGGGCACCACCACCCCGCTCTTGAACGCGGGCCCTGACGCCACGAAGAGCGCGCCCATACTCAACAACTGATTGTCGTAGCCGTGCGCGCCGCCATTCGCGCTGCGCGGCGCATTCGCGGCGCGCGCATGCGTGGTGATGCTCCACCCTTCGTCCGCAATCAATACGATTGGCGTGATGTGCTTGTGCGCGTTGAAGTGAAAGCGCGCGGGCACTTCGCCCTTCTTGAACACCTGCAGATGCGGGTGTTTGTCCTTGAGCGCGGCGTAGAGCGCGTCCACTGTTCCATTCACTGGCGCGAGTGCGCCCACGGGCGTCCAGTCGACAACCTCTACATCGCGCAGCGCGATGTAGTCATCCAAGTAGATCTGCCGCTCGGTGCTCACCGCAGCCATGCCGTGATCCGCCACCACAATCAGATTCACATGGTCGCCAAACTTTCGCGCGGCGATCCCATCCATGATCGCGCCGATCGCGGAATCCGCGCGCGCGATAGCAGAATCATTCTGCACGCTCATCGGACCGTAGTTATGCCCCACATCGTCCGTGGCCTGGAAGTACGCCGTCACAAGACGCGGCGCACTGTCGGCGGGCATGTCGAGGAACTCCAAAACTTTTTGCACACGATCGGCGTACGGCATCGTGCCGTTGAACTTCACCCACCAGTGCGGACGAATCCCACCGATCGGCGCCTCACTGCCGGGCCACAAGAACGGCGCCGTGCGCACCCCCTGCTTTTCTGCCGTCACCCAGATCGGCTCACCGTCCCACCAGCGCGCGTCGCGTACGGCAGGGTTGTCGCCAATAGCGAACTTGCCGAGCTCGGGGTCAGACATCGCGTTCGCCACAATCCCGTGGTGCTCGGGATACAACCCCGTGACGAGCGAGTAGTGATTGGGGAATGTCTTGGACGGAAACGACGGCACCATGCGTTCCGCACGCACCCCGCGCGCGGCAAGCTCGCGTAGCCGCACGGCCCAGGGGCGCGTGATGTAATCCGCGCGGAATCCGTCGAGCGAGATCAGCACAACGACGGACTTCTGTTGACCCTGTCTCCACTCAACCGTCGGCGCCCCTGATGGCGCGAGCGCGCCAAGGAGCCCAACAGCAACAACGGCGGCAGCGAGCACTGAGGCGCGGCGTACGAATGATGTCATGGGTGAAAAATAGATGACATCTGTAAAAACCGTGTGACGAACCACCCATTGGCTACGCTGACGGGCTCTCCTCATCCAGCGTCAACATGCGCCGCAACACCTTACCAATCAACGACTTAGGCAGCTCGCTCCGGAACACCACCTTACCGGGCACCTTGTAATGCACCAAGTGCGCCTTGGCATACTCCCGCAGCTCCTCGGCGGTCGCACTTGCTCCGGCACGTAGCACCACAAAAGCCACGGCAATCTCCCCACGCGCCATATCGGGGAACCCGCGGACCCCTACCTCAGCCACTGCCGGGTGCGTCGCGATCACTTCCTCGATCTCGCGCGGCCAGACCTGGAATCCGTTGGGCTTGATCAGGTCCTTCTTGCGGTCCACAATGAAGAGGTAGCCATCGCTGTCCATGTAGCCGAGGTCGCCGGTGCGGAGCCAGCGGGTGCCTGCGGTGTCGGTCCAGAGCATCAGGGCCGACTCTTCGGGATTGCGCCAGTAGCCGTCCATCAGTTGCCGCGCGGCAATCAAGATCTCACCGACTTCGCTCGTAGGCATCAGCTTCGCGGGATCGTCGACGTCCGCAATGCAGACGTTGACGTCAGGGAGTGGGACCCCCACGGAGCCGATTTTGCTCATTCCCCGCACCGGCGACGCGGTGGCCGCGATCAGTGACTCGGTAAGCGAATACGCTTCAATAATCCGCGCCCCGCTTACCGCTTCGAAGCGCTTCTTGGTCTCGGCCATGAGTGGGGCAGCGCCACTGACGCACACTCTGAGGCAGCTAAAATCGACCTTCCCTGCCTTTACTTCGGGGCGATTCAGCAGGGTGTTGTAGAGCGTCGGCACGCCGGCGAACACCTGCGGCCGCGTTTGTGCCAAGGTCTTGAGGAGGTCGGGGATGTCGCGCGGGTTGGGAACCAGGACAATCGGATTATGGCCAATGAAAGCCACCGACTGCGCCGCACAGGCGCCGTACGAATGGAACATCGGGAGCGGAAGCATGAACTTCCCCGTCCACGCGGGGAGCGCGTCGGCGACCCACGTCTGGAGCTGGAGTCCCGAGGTCACGAGATCGCGGTGCTTGCCGGGGACGCACTTTGGGGTGCCCGTGGTGCCGCCGCTCATCAGCAGCAGGGCGATGTCATCGGGGCGAGCGCCCTCACCGGTGGGTGCCTTGCCGTCGTTGGCGGCGAGGAGATCAGCGAGCGCGGGATCGCCATCGCGACGGGTGATCCGATGCCCAGCCTTCTTCTCGACCGCTACGGTGAACACCCAGCGCAGGAGCGTCGGGAAATATTCCTTGATGTTCGTGGTGATCACATGGCGCACCGTGGTCCGCGACTGCACCGCCTTGAGCCGCTCGTAGAACGGCGTGAGGGCGACCACCACCTCTGGCTCGCCCGTTTGGAGAGGAGACACGAGCTCCTCTTCCGTGTAGATCGGGTTCAGCGGGGCGAGGCTCGCGCCGAGTTTCCAAGCGGCGAGTTCCACAATGAAGAACTGCGGGCAGTTCGGGAGCATGGCCGCCACCCGGTCGCCGCGTTTGACCCCAAGTTTCTGCAGCGCCGTGGCGAACGCGTTGGCCGTGCGCTCGAGGTCTGCATAGGTGAAGGAGCGCCCCTTGAAGATGAAGGCCGGGTGCTCCGGACGTTCCGTGGCGGTATCGTGGATGTAATCCGCGAGGGTGCGCTCTGGGTAATGGCCCAGTGAGCGGGGAACGCCTGCGTCGTAGTGTGCGAACCAGGGGTGCTGGGAGTGCTCGGAGTGCTCAGTCATGGTGCGGAACTGGGTTGGTCTGGATAGGTTCAACGAATACTCGTTAGGCCGAACTGTCCACTTTTGAACATGCCGAATATGCATCGTCGCACGGTCCGCCACATCCTCGCCGCCCTCGGATTCACCGCCGGCGCCACCTTCGGGCTAACCCTCCCCGTCACACTCGCTGCGCAGGGACGCCCCCTCCCGACAGACGATCCGTCGGTCAAGAAGGGAATGGATAACATCAAGTCATGGAACGCCTGGATCCTCGAGCAGCAGGTTGGGCTCTGCGAGATTCCCGCGCCGCCATTCAAGGAAACTGCTCGCGGCCTTGAGTTCCGCAAGCGGATTGCGGCACTCGGCTATCCGCAGGCGAAGATCGACTCGATCGGGAATGTGATTGTTGAGCGTCCCGGGACCGGCAATGGCCCGACCGTGATGATCTCCGGACATTTGGACACGGTGTTCCCGGAAGGGACCGATGTGAAGGTCAAAAAGACTGGCGACCGGTACGAAGCCCCCGGCATCGGCGACGATTGCCGCGGACTCACCGTGATCCTCTCCGTGGCGCGCGCGCTGAATGAAGGAGCGATCAAGACCACCGGTAAGGTGATCCTTGTGGCCAATGTCGGCGAAGAAGGCCCGGGCGATCTGCGCGGCGTGCGTTACATGTTCGGCGGCGCGTACAAGGGAAAGGTCGACTACTTCATCTCGGTCGACGGTCTCGGCATTCATGTCACTGATCGCGCAGTGGGCAGCAAGCGCTACAGCGTGAAGTTCACGGGCCCGGGTGGCCACTCGTATGGCGCGTTCGGCATGCCAAGTGCGATTCATGCGATGGGGCGTGCCATCACGAACATTTCGGATTTGCAGGTGCCGAGTGGCGCTAAGACGACGTTCAATGTGGGGATCGTGAAGGGTGGGACGTCGGTGAACACCATCTCCCCCGACGGCACGATGGACGTGGACATGCGCTCGGAGTCGGTGACGAACCTCGACGAGATGGATAAGCGCATTCAGGACGCGATCACTAAGGGACTCGCCGCGGAGAATGCGCGGTGGCCGAACTCCAAGGCCAAGATCGCGGTGAAGTACGACACGATCGGCATTCGTCCCGTGGGGAAGGTGCCGCAGACCGAAGCCACGCCGATTGTGGCGACCGCACTCGCGGCAGGAAAGGCGCTTGGGCAGACCAAGGTTGAGACCGGTGCCGGGAGCACCGATTCCAATATCCCAATGAGCTTGGGGATTCAGGCCATCACGATCGGCGGTGGCGGTTCCGGCGGCGGTGCGCACGCAGTTACGGAGTGGTATCAGGACGGCCCCGAGGGGTATAAGGGACCACAGTGGGCGTTGCTGCTGGTCGCCGCGCTGGCGGGGATGCCGAAGTCGATCACGCCGTGATCAGAACATTAGGCTCTCATACGGGAGATACTGTGAAGCTTGTACTTCGTAGCGTGGTGCGG
>Ga0114971_10002994_pt1 | contig 11500 bp, 7 predicted proteins | sample M_140625_MF_Meta_FD_87320 | JGI IMG/M metagenome (GOLD analysis project Ga0114971, IMG submission 87320) | Freshwater microbial communities from Lake Montjoie, Canada to study carbon cycling - M_140625_MF_MetaG | ecosystem: Environmental > Aquatic > Freshwater > Lake | place: Lake Montjoie... | reverse complement strand
GCCGCCAAGTCGTTGGGTCGGGTGGTCAGTATTGCTCCGTCAGCCCATTTGTCTCTCATCACGTGGCGCTGCGGTGACAGCTCGGTGATGGCGTTCACGATCTTGTCGATATCGGGCTTGGTGGACCCGGGCCGCTCTGTGCGATGGGCCCCATACAAGCGTCCTTCGCGATCCATCGATAGCGAGCCGATTCCCTTTGCGTCAGGGATGATGGTCGATGCTTTCCCGGAGGCCTCGATCTGTAAAACAGTATCGAAATCCTCCTGAGCGACCAGAACGCCACCTGACTTCGTTGGCAGCAGGCCATCGGCGCTATTACCCGCGCCTTGCCATATTTTAGCCCAGCGAAGGCCCCCGGCCACGACACCCGGAATCTGCGTCGTTATTAGGGCGCGCGTCTCAGCCGTCGCAGGCCTACGGTCCGGCTGGCCTGCGCCGCCGATGGGCGGCATCGGTGGCGCACCCGGCGAGGCCGGCACGCAGCTTGAGGCCATTGGTGCCGGCGTTTGCGCAATGCCTGAAGGTGGGATCAACAGCATCGTCGATGCGAGGGCCAAGCCGAGTCCCTGCGCTATGCTCGTGAATTTCATCCTCAGACCCTCTCCATAGGTGCTACCGGGTATTGATAGGCTGCACATGATATTGAGCACAACCGTGCGGCGATGCCGCCCGTTTCCAGCACCTTGGGGTCCATCATTAAAAGAGACCCTAATGATAGGGTAGCCTAACCCGAAGGCGGCGCGAGTGATGGCGAACCATAGAGGAATTTTGGCGAATCGACTTTAAACCTCCTCCTGTTTCTACGGCCATCGATGTGGGAGCCAATCGCTTGCCAATGCGGGATCTCGCGGGTGTGTGTTTTCGTCAAACGTTCTGGCTTCTGCCAAGCGCGCGGAACCCATACCATCCCTTTTTCAAGCCTCGGAGAAGCTTTAAACTCGGCTTTCAGACCTCGAAAATATGTGAGGTAATCTTTTGATTAGGTAGCCTTAGCGCTTGACCGTAGCGCTCTCTGTGGAGAAGGTGATATAAGCGAAAATATTGATGCCTGCGGAACGCCGGCCGAGGGGAGAGAACATGAAGCTTTCTAAAATCCTAAATCAATTGCTTGTCACGACGGCGTTGGGCGGGGCTTTGATCGCGTCTTCTACGGCCGCGCAAGCGCAGACCGCGGCAGGCTCTGAAGGCGTGCTTTCTGAGGTTGTGGTCACCGCGACCCGCCAAGCTGACACGGTCAGCAAGGTGGCTCTGTCGGTTACGGCCGTAACCCAGCGCGCCTTGGATCAGCAGGGCGTGACGGAAGTGAAAGACCTTCAACGCATTGTCCCGTCCCTTCAGGTCAACCAATCTTCAGGCGGCGGTGTCGCCAGCCAGTTTTCGATTCGTGGCGTGAGTTCGGGTGCCGGCGCGGCGGTTACCGGTGTGTATCTGGACGATACCTCGCTGACCAAGCGCAACCAGAATGGCGTTTCGAACCTGAACGGTACGCCCGCGCCGCCGCTTTATGATCTCGAGCGCGTGGAAGTTCTTCGCGGTCCACAAGGGACGCTCTACGGCGGCTCGGCCATGGGTGGCGCGATCCGTTTCATCACGCCGACACCGAGCCTGACCACCAAGAGTGGTTATGTGAAGACCCAAACCTCGACAACGGCTTACGGCGGCCAGAGCTATGAGGGCGGCTTCGCGGTGGGTGGTCCGATCATCGACGACAAGCTCGGCTACCGCGTCAGCTTCATGCGCCGCAACAACGCGGGCTGGATCGATGCGGTCAATCCCTACACCGGCAACGTGTTCAAAGAGGACTCGAACAGCAACCACATCTCGGTGTTCCGGGGCGCGCTGCTTTGGAAGGCCTCAGAGGACCTGAAGATCAATCTCTCTGCCTATGCGTCTAGAGAAAACGTAGACGACAGCAGTTCCTTTACCCTGCCAGTTGCTTCAGCGAAGGACATCTTCGCCGCCGGTAAGGTGACACAGGCGTTGGTCGATAAGGGCTGGGGTGGCATTCAGGATCGCTGCACCAAGTTTGTGCCGGCCGCGAATGGGATTTCGACCTCGGCGACCCGTGCGACCGCGACGACGGCGGTCGTCTGCTCGACGCCGGGTGTCACCTACCGCTATGCCGCAAACCCTTGGCGCGGGTACAATCTTGATAAATATCAGAGCCTTCGTGGCGGTGTGAACTCAACCAGCCCGGCGAAGTCTGAAACGCAGGTTGGATCTGTGACTGTCGATTATGATCTGCATTTCGCGACGGCTAAGGCGATCCTGTCGCAGACGCACGATGTGGAGCAGGGGCTCACCTACGACACCTCTGTGATCGCGCCTCTGTTCTCCGGCTACCCCTATTTCTTGCCGTCGAACCCGGTCTGGAACTCCATTCCGAACTTCCGTCCCAATAACCACCGTTTTGGGACGACCGAGGAAATCCGTATTTCGTCGCCGACTGATGCAACGAAATTGACGTGGTTGGTTGGTGTCTATGCGTCCAACATCCGCGCTCGCGGCTTCTATCAGAACATCGAAGACATCATTTCGCCGACCCGCTCGATCCTGGGCGTAAGCGAGGTGGATCGTTACGGTGCGCCTTTGATGAATCCTCTGACGCCGGGTGTCTATGCCCAACGCGATCAGACGCTGAAGGATACCGAACTGGCGGCTTTTGGTGAATTTAACTGGTTTGTACTGCCCAGTGTGAAACTGACGGCCGGTGCTCGCCGCTCCAAGGTCGCGTTCGAATACAGCCAGATCTTCTTCGGGCCGATCAACAACAGCAATGATCCGAAGTTGGTGCCCGGTGGCATTACCAATGGCCGGGTAGAAGAAACGCCCTTCTCGCCCAAGCTGGGTGCGCAGTGGCAAATAACCGACAAGGATCAGGTCTATGCGACCTGGTCTAATGGATATCGTCCGGGGGGTGTGAACTCTCCGCTTTCGGACGGCCAATGCGGCGCTGCCCTAGCGACTTGGGGCCTGACGGTTAGCCAGGTCCCAACGACCTTTTCCTCCGATACAATTGAGTCCAAGGAAGTCGGCTTCAAGACCCGCCTGTTCGGCAATCGCCTTGCGATCAATACGGCCGCCTATCAGATCGATTGGACCAACCTTCAGACCAACGTCGGACCCAACTCGCTGGGTTGTGGTCAGCAGTGGGTCGCCAACCTGGGTGCCGCTCGCTCAGAAGGCCTGGATTTCGAAACCCAGTTGCGCCTGTTTGAAGGGTTCACGGTCTCTGTGAATTACTTCAAGAATAACGGTTTCTACACCGCTGACGCTGTTGGCCCGACACCGACAAACGGTGCCGCACCGCAGAAGTTTGCTACGTCCGGTTACACCCTCGGCAACCAGCCGTCCGGTTTGAACCTGCAAGCGCAATACAGCTTCCGCTTGAATGGACTGTGGAACGCCTTCGTCCGTGGCGACTACAGCTACACCCCGGAATATAAGGTGTCGCAGTTCGGCCAGAGCGGATGGACGCCAGACGGTGATACCCGGAATGCGACGAAGGTCGTCAATCTGCGTGCTGGTGTGACGTTCGACAAATATGACATCAATGCTTTCGTAAACAATGCCACCAATTCGGACGACGGCACCCCGTCTGGCGGCCGTACAGGCTGCGCGACGCAAGAGTGCACCGCCTTCTCGTCGTATAATCCGGTTCTGAACGTGAACTCCTTCCGTCCTCGTGAGATCGGGGTTCAAGGTACGTATCGGTTCTAAATCTTAGACAGTGCACCTAGGCTGTTTCATGCAGCCTAGGTGTCGACCCTGAATGGCGGTTTCGCCTTCAGGGTCTTTTTTTGTCAGAAATCCGGTTCGCATAATTCCGATCTTATAAACCGGAGCCTGGAACAGGTTTGCGAAGCAGTATTTGTCTGTTCTGCAGGTAAAAACGAGATATGCAGGCATTCAAGAGGTACTGATGTATCGTGATAGGTCTCGGCCTACCCATGGCCCAGCCAGGACCCGCACGATCGACGGCGAGATGAAAACAGGGCGCACTACTACCCGCGATGCGCCTCTTTGGAGAGCGAATATGACCAGGAAGACAACCTCTAAGCGCGCCCTCTCGCTGCTGGGTACGGCGCTTCTGGCCCTCATGCCTCTCATCGCGAGCGCTCAAACCGCTGCTCCGCCTAATCCTGAGCCCAATAACATTTTGCGGCCCAACCAAGATGCCACCTATAGCGCCGTAAAGGCCCGTCAGACCGCTACGCTCCAGGCTATTACCCCTGTGACCGAGGCGGTGTTACGCGCGCCCGCCGACGGTGACTGGCTGACTTGGAGACGTACCCCGGCTAGTCTTGGGTTTAGCCCGCTCAAGCAGGTCAATAAGACCACGATTAAACAGCTGGGTTTGAACTGGGCGTTCACCTTACCGGCCAGCGGCAATGAGATTACGCCCTTGGTCCATGACGGGGTCATATTTATCGCCAGCGGCAACATGGTCCAAGCGCTTGACGGCGTTTCCGGGCAATTGCTCTGGCAATATGTACGGCAGTTGCCTCCGGCCCTGAATAATGGGCGGGCGACCATCATCAAGAATATCGCCATCTACGACGACCGCATTTTTGCCCCAACGGGGGATGGCCATCTCGTTGCCCTGGATGCCCGGTCTGGAAAGTTGTTGTGGGACCACACGGTGTTGGGCGATGCCGAACTTAAGGCGCATCTCAGCCTGAACAGCGGGCCAATTGTCGCCAAGGGCAAGGTCATCATGGGGGCCACCGGGTGCAACACCTACCCTGGCGGCTGCTTCATCTTCGGCCTGGACGCCAATACGGGCGCAGAATCCTGGCGCTTTTCCACCATCGCCCGACCTGGCCAGCCAGGCGGCGATAGCTGGAACGGTGCCCCTGTCGAACAGCGTTTTGGAGGCTCGGTCTGGACCTCGGGCAGTTATGATCCAAAGCTGAACCTGGTCTATTTTGGTGTTGCCCAAACCTACAATACCGCCACTTTGCTCGGTGAACAGCCAATCAAAGGTGCATCGAACGATGCGCTCTATACCGACTCGACTTTGGCGCTTGATCCAGAGACCGGCCGACTGGTCTGGCACTTTCAGCATCTTAACCGTGACATCTGGGACCTTGATTGGTCCTTCGAGCGGACGCTCATAACCCTTCCCGTCAATGGGAAGCCAACCGATCTAGTGGTCACGGGGGGCAAGATCGCCCTGTTTGATGCCGTTGACAGAGCCACTGGCAAATACGCGTTCTCAAGGGATCTTGGGATACAAACCTTGATTACAGGCGTTGATCCGCAGACTGGCAAAAAGACGATCAATCCAATCCTTAACCCGGCGGCCAATGTTACCAAGTCTATCTGTCCTCACTCAGGTGGTGGACGAAATTGGCCAGCGACGTCGATCGATCCAGCCAGCGATATTCTTTATGTGCAGTTGTTCGAGACTTGCCAGGAGTTCACCTGGCGTCCCCGGAGCGCGGCCGAAACGGCCGCCGGTACGAACGACATGCAATGGGTGCTGAAACCCAAGCCTGAATCGGACGGTAAGTTTGGTCGCGTCCAAGCGATTAATCTGCGGACTGGCAAGACGGTCTGGACTCAACGCCAGCGCGCTGCCTTCGCAAGTTCTACATTGGTCACAGCCGGTGGTGTGCTGTTTGTCGGTGGCCGAGACCGCTATTTCAACGCCTTCGACTCGACGAACGGCAAGATTCTTTGGCGTCGGCGCCTGCCCGCCTCGCCTAGCTCCACGCCCGTCACCTATAGTGCGGGAGGTCATCAATATGTGGCTGTGGTGGCCGGAAATGGTGGTCCGGTGGCCTGGAACACCCTCACGCCAGAGAACGATAATCCGGTGGGTGGCACGACCTTGATGGTATTCAGCCTACCCGACGCCAACGCGCCGTAGGCAAACACTGCTCCTAATGAGTGCCGGTGGAAGGCTCTAGGGCAACGCGCCTAGGCCTTCCACTCTCGCGCATCATGCCCCGCGGGCGTCTTCCTTCTTTGATCCCAGGCCGAATGCCGCCCCTGCGGCAATGAGAGCGGGAATGGCACTGAGGAAAAAGATATTCCGGGTCGAGACATGCATCGACAACAATACTCCGGCGAGTGCTGGGCCGACGATTGAGCCAATACGACCGATCCCTAGTGCCCAGCCCACGCCAGTGGAGCGGATTTCCGTCGGGTAAGAGTCGGCAGCCACGGCGTTAGCCGCCGTCTGGCCACCGATGACGCCAAAGCCGGCCATAAACACGACAAGCATGGTCAAGGGGATACTGGTGCTGGCGAAGACGCCGATCATCGCAATGGCCACCGACGCCAGGATATAGGCCGGTGCCATGGTGGATCTCGCCCCAAATCGATCAAGCAAGTAGCCCAAGGGTGCCGGACCGATCAGGCCGCCAAACTGTAGAACCACCCCAACAAGAATGGCGGTACGGACCGGGGCACCAGCCGCATTCATCGCTGTAGGAAGCCAATTTACCAGTAGGTAGACGTCCAGCAGGCTCATGAAGAAGATGACCCAAAGCAGGATGGTCTTGCGCGCGCGACCATCGGTGAGCAGCTGCCGCACGCTCATCTTTTCCTTGCTAACCTCGGCCACCAGATACTCGGTCGCGTCGGTGGTTTCGATGCTGGCATCCAGATTTCGGACCACGCGTGCAATGCGCTTCGGGGCGACCTTGGCGATCACCATGAACCGCAAGGATTCAGGCAAAACCCACAGCATCAGCGGTGCCAGAGCGATCGGCAGCACGCCACCAACCACGAAAACGGATTGCCAACCCATGGTGGGAATTAGCTGCGCCGACACCAAGCCACCCACCAGCGAACCCAGGGTGAAACCCGAAAACATCAACATGACCAACAGAGAGCGGCTGCGTCTCGGTGCATACTCTGCCGTAATGGCGATGGCATTGGGCATGCAGCCGCCCAGTCCTACCCCGGTGAGGAACCGTAAGATCAGCAGCTGATTGAGGTCGTGTGCCGCAGCCGTGAGCAGGGTGAAAATACCGAAAATGACCGTCGATATGATAATCAAGGGTCGGCGACCGATCTTGTCGGCAAGCGGTGCCAGGAACAGCGCCCCCAGCATCAGGCCAACGAGGCCCGCGGAAAACACCGGCCCCAATTGCGGCGGTGCCAAGCCCCATGCCTTAATCAGGCTCGGTGCCACAAAACCTATGGATTGGGCGTCATAGCCATCCAGAAAAACCACCGCAGCGCTTAGCGCGATAATCACCCATTGATAGGGTGTCATGCCGCGTTCATCCACTAGAGCGGCGATATCAACGGTCTTCGCCTTCATCGCGATTTTCTCCAGTCCCTGACTTGGGCGCCCTGGCATTCAGGCCCGCCTCTATAATTTTGAAATCCGTAAGCCGCGTTTTTAAATAGAAATATTGTTGGCAAGGAGGCCCTATTTTTAAGGCATCACCCAAGGTTCATTCTTAGGCGCGCGCACTGCGGCGGTTCCTGGAAGCAGCGTTGGTGGCGGCCACTCCGGCGGAAGACGTGTGAGCTCGAACGGCGATCTTGGTCAAAATCTTTGCCAATTGAGCGATTTCGCGGTCGGTTAAGTCTGACAAAAGCGCCGCATCTCGGTCTGGCAAAAAGTCGTTGATGTTTTCGAGCATATCGATGCCGGCCGTCGATAGTTTAAGCGAGTTACTTCTGCGGTCTCCAACCCGGGGTTCGCGGGTCAGAAAGCCATTCTGCTCCAATCGATCAATCGATTGCATCAGGGTAGGCCCTTCCACATTCATGATCTTTGCCAGCTCGGTCTGGGTCAGGCCCGGGGTTGCCCCAATAACAACCATCATGCCCGCCTGTACGGACGTGATCGGCCGCTGTGGCGAATAGAAGGTGTTCATCCAATAGGACTGGAAGGCATTGTGTGACCGACGCAGGAGGTATCCAAGAACATTCGAAAGGGCCGGTGCGATAACACCTGCTCCCAGCTTTTGCGCCACCAGTTCAGGTCTTGTGCCCCGACGTCCCACTGCCGTGACCGCTATTAGCCCATCCTGATGCTCAGGCAGTATTTTTTTATTCGTTAGGGTGTTCATCTGCCGGTTGGGCTCCGAGACCAGCTATTGTGTCAGGATCGAGGGCTCGATCCAGCCGTCTCACGCGCTCGTTATTACCATGCCGTCGAGTAAAGCCCAAACGTCCGTGGAGGAAATTTCAGCGCAATCGCTGAGCAAAACGAACAGAATTTTCCAGGGACCCGAAGGTGAAGAAGTGCACGCCATCAAGACCAAGCGCCGGGTTGAGTTTGAACGCCGCCATGACGTCTAGCAGCAGCTCTTCCGGGGTTTCGCCGGTCGCCACCGCCTTAGCCAGCGCTTGACGTTCCTTCAGCGCCCGCAACGAGGGGCCAACCCCACACATCACCGCATATTTGATCAAGGTTGCCGCCGCCGCCGGGCCGGCAACGCCGATACGCAATGGTGCGGTAATCCCTGCTGCGCGGACGCGCTGCACCAAGCTCACAATGGGCTCGGCGGCGACAGCAAATTGGCTCACGAGATAGGTCTCGAGACCCGCATGGTGTGCGGCATCGATCTTGACCTTGAGGGCTGGCCACATCACCTCGTCTGCGACGCGCGGGTGACCCTCTGGGTGGCACCCGAACGCGACCTTGCCCACGCCGTGCTTCTGCAGCAGGCCCGTTTCGATCAAATCTATGCTGGCGCTGAACGGCCCGACTGCATGATCGCGGTCGCCGCCGAGTACCAGCGCGTGGTCAATGCCCGCTTCTGTCGATAGCCGGCTCAAGGTCTCATCAAACTCGCTAAGCGACCGAATATTGCGCGCCGCCAGGTGTGGAACGGGGATCAGACCGCCGCGACGCAGCCGCGCACAGGCTGCGACGAGCGCGTCTGCATTTTCGTTGGGAAGGCTGGCGACGAACACTTCTGCGTTTGGCTCGAGTAGATCGCAGGCCGCCTCTATGCCGCGAGAATCCTTGGGCAGAACTTCAACCGAAAAACGCCTTAGCAGGTCTTGCAGGGGCGGGTTTTCCTCTAGGGACCTGAGTTTCGTATTGTCCGTCACTTCAAGCTCCCTGGAGGCAAGGCCGCAACCGCTCAACTGGCCACCGTAATCTTAGTATCGATGTGCCTTGGCGGACCCTCGCTGGTGCAGCGGGCTGTACTGGGTAACGACCAAGAGGACACAGTCGGAAAATCCATTCCGGTTCGATATAAGTCAACCATATTATAAGGGTCCCTCACTTTCCCTTGCCTAGGGTGCGGTTTTTGGTGCATTTCTTCACCCATGATCCAGCCTCAAGCTCAGCAGTACATCCTCACCCTCTCCTGCGCCGATCGGCCTGGAATCGTGGCGCGTGTTTCAACGCTGCTGTTCGACCATGGTGCCAACATTCTGGACGCTGCGCAGTTCGATGATCAGGAAACAGGGCAGTTCTTCATGCGCGTTGTCTTCGACGTGCAGTCGGAGCGGTTGCGGGAAGCGTTTGAACCGCTGGCCGAGGCGTTGGGCATGAAATGGACGCTACGGCCCCGCAGTCAGCATCGCCGGGTCCTGATCCTGGCATCGAAATTCGATCATTGCCTGGCTGATCTGCTCTATCGCTGGCGCATCGGGGAGATCCCGATGGAGATCACCGGGATTGTTTCCAACCATCCGGCGGACACCTACACCAACATCGACCTGGCCGGTCTGCCGTTCCACCATTTTCCCGTCACCAAGGAAACCAAGGCCCAGCAGGAAGCTGATCTTTGGGCGCTGATTGAAAAGACCGACACGGAGTTGGTCGTCTTGGCGCGTTACATGCAGGTTCTGTCAGAGGACCTGACCCATAAATTGGCGGGCCGGTGCATCAACATACACCACTCGTTCCTGCCCGGTTTCAAGGGCGCGCGACCCTATCATCAGGCGCATACGCGCGGTGTAAAGTTGATCGGTGCCTCGGCCCACTATGCCACCGCTGATTTGGACGAAGGTCCAATCATCGAGCAGGATGTTGAGCGTATCAGCCATCTGGACACGCCCGAGGACTTGATCCGTAAGGGACGTGACATTGAGCGCCGCGTGTTGGCCCGAGCCGTGAGATGGTGGTGTGAAGACCGCGTAATACTGAACACCAGCAAGACCGTCGTTTTTCCAGATTAAATCTATATCGGCGTCACGACAGGGCGCTTCGAGATAGGGTCGGTTGGTCTATTCAGGCGTTTGACGGGATAGATCCACATGGCTGTAATCGCCCCAGACCATCAATGCGGGGGGATGATGTCCTGACCCCGCCAATGGCGTTTAGTTTAAGAGCTTAGCCGCTTCTATCGCATCTGCGCGAAGGCCCTCGCCGCCTGACTCAACGTAGGCGATGAGGGTCTGACGCATTGATGGCACCCAAAAGGCGTTGATGTGTTTGGCGATCTCGAGGGGCGCATTTGCGTGCGGCTGCGATTCAAAAAACGTCGCGATCTGGTTGGCCATATAGACTAGGCGTTCGACCGTTCCAGAGCCGCTCATTCTGCGGGCTCAGCGTCGACGATCAGGCGGCTGCGCGCGGCAAACGCTTCATACCGTTCTTGCCATTCGGTCGGCCCGTTGGAGATTGAGACCTCGACCGCCGTGACCTTGTATTCGGGGCAATTGGTGGCCCAATCCGAAAACTCAGTGGTGACGACGTTGGCCTGCGTCGCCGGGTGATGGAAGGTCGTGTAGACGACGCCCGCCGCGACGCGATCGGTGATCTTGGCGCGCAGGGTCGTCGCGCCGGCGCGGCTGTGCAGTTTCACCCAATCTGCATCACGAATGCCACGATCTTCGGCGTCGTGAGGATGAAGTTCAAGCACGTCTTCTTCGTGCCAAAGCACATTGTCCGTACGGCGAGTCTGGGCCCCGACATTGTACTGGCTCAGGATGCGGCCTGTCGTCAGCAGTAGCGGAAAACGAGGCCCGGTCTTCTCGTCAGTTGGGACGTATTCTGTGACGACGAATTTGCCACGCCCGCGGGCGAAGCCATCCATGTGCATCACCGGCGTGCCGGCCGGCCGCGCCGCATTGCAGGGCCATTGGATAGAGCCGTGCTCGTCGAGCGCTGCATAGGAGACCCCAGCGAACGTCGGAGTGAGCTTCGCCACCTCGTCCATAATCTCCGAGGGGTGACCGAAGGTGCTGGGATAACCGAGCGCATTCGACAGCAGTTGAGTGATCTCCCAGTCCTCATAGCCGTTGCGTGGGGCCATCACCTTACGCACGCGCTGGATACGGCGCTCGGCGTTGGTGAAGGTGCCGTTCTTCTCCAGGAACGTCGAACCGGGCAGGAAGACGTGGGCGTGGACCGCCGTCTCGTTGAGGAAGAGGTCTTGAACCACCACGCATTCCATCGCCTCCAGGCCGGCTGAAACGTGCTTGGTGTTGGGGTCGGACTGCAGAATGTCCTCGCCCTGGATGTAGAGGCCCTTGAACGCGCCATCGACAGCGGCGTCGAGCATGTTCGGGATGCGCAGACCTGGCTCGTTATCGATATCGACGCCCCAGACAGTCTCGAACATCT
>Ga0114971_10002990_pt1 | contig 11513 bp, 11 predicted proteins | sample M_140625_MF_Meta_FD_87320 | JGI IMG/M metagenome (GOLD analysis project Ga0114971, IMG submission 87320) | Freshwater microbial communities from Lake Montjoie, Canada to study carbon cycling - M_140625_MF_MetaG | ecosystem: Environmental > Aquatic > Freshwater > Lake | place: Lake Montjoie... | reverse complement strand
GATTTGGATTTCTTTGATTTTTTAGATTTCTTGGTGGATTTCTTGGATTTGCGCTTACCTCCTTCAACTTGAGTAGCAGGAGCAGGACCAGCAGGAGGAGGAGTACCAGCAGCAGGAGGAGTACCAGCATCAGGAGGAGGATTAACAGCAGGAGGAGGAGTAACAGCAGTATTTGCTTCATCTTTTGTTAAATAACAATTATACTCTTTATCTGCATCTGCTATAAATCCTTGAGGCATTGGAATATTATTAATTGTTTTTAATTTTAATGAGCCTGCTTTTTCTTTTGTTGGTTCAGTAAAGGTAGATACAATACCTGTAACATCTGTTTCACCAATTTTCTTTAGTGCTGCGGGAGCACCAATAAACGGCATTCCCCCAAGCGAGGCTGGAGTAAACCATCCGTTTACGACTTTTTTTTCATCGTTTACAATAAATAATTCAATAGGTACTGCTTCTCCACCTTTCATCATTTTTCTTCCTTTTTTAGATTTTCCTTCTTTTCTAGAACGAGCCATAGTATATATTTATCCGAGATATTGTTCTATTTTTATAATATAATCCATTATTCATTTTCTAAAACCAGTTAAAAACTTCTCCCCATATTATCCTAAACATATGCCTTGTCTTCTTATCGTCGATAAAACTGGATCTATTAAAGAATTAAACGTAAAATCCTTTTCAGAAGACGAACTCTATAAAAAAGCGGGATTTAAAAATACAGATGGATTTGAACTAAAAACCTCTTGGGATATCCAATTACCAAACTCATCCGATCCTTCTAAAACAAAGAAATATTTCATTTGCGTTTATGGTAAAACCAAGGGCCGTGCTGGACAAGAAAATAAATACGATTTCCCACCACCGATCGATACGACTCTCTTTTTCGGATCGTGTATCCTCGTAAATCAACCAGAGGGCGAAGACGTAGGTTCTCTTACTAAATCTGAATGGGAGAAAATCTACGAACATCTGTTCGGTGGATTCGAAGACTTGGGATCGGAAGATTCAGAAGAATCTGAAGATGATTCAGAAGATGATAAAATCCCGAAAACAAAATCCGGATATGCTAAAGATGGATTCGTTGTCGAGGATAATGAAATTGAGAATCTATCCGAGGAGGATTCAATAGATTCAGATGAATCAGAAAAAGAAGCAGTGGAAATAAAATCGAAAAAACTTCCTAAATGGGCGATAAAATCTACAGTAAAACCACAAAAACAAAAAACAACGAAAAAGAAGACGGTATTTGAATCGATTGAAACGGATACTGTAGATAATTCGAACCAAGAGAATACTGTTTTAGAATGTTCGAATGAATTAAAAGAAGAGGAATATCTATAAAATTATCAGTATGACTAAGAAAATTGATTTAAATATTCGATATTATAATATTTTATATTATCGTCATCTTCATTTATTGATACAATGTCTTATTCTATTAAAAATCCTACCGAATTTAGAGAGAAAGTATCATCAAATCTTTTACGAATATATTCGTCGTTTTCTCATATACCAAATTTCTTTATCAATCTAGAAAAAGGTATCTTTAATTATGCAATTAAAGAGGCAACTTCTAAAAAAATCATTAAAAAATGGGAGAATCCGTTTTTCGTACAACTTTATACAGATCGTTTAAGAACCGTGTTTTTAAATCTGAAAAATGGGAGTTTCCGTGAATTGGTTCTGACAGATAATATTGAACCACAAACAATTGCATTTATGACCCATCAAGAAATGAATCCTAGTAGATGGACATCTCTCATACAACAGAAGATTCTTCGCGATAAATCTAAATTAACAACGAATATTGAAGCCAGTACGGATATGTATACCTGTAAAAAATGTAAATCGAAGAAATGTACTTATTATGAATTACAAATAAGGTCAGCGGATGAACCTGCTACGATTTTCGTGACGTGTTTAGATTGTGGAAAGCACTGGAAGGGGTAAATGTAAAAAGGGAACCAGAGGTCAAGACCCACCTTCTGCTATATCTAAGAAAAATATTAAAAAATAAATATAAAAATGAATCGATATATAATGCTAATGGAAAGGATTTCTATAGAAAATCGTCTTGATTTTAATGAATTCATGTATTGTGAAGGTTGTATAAATCCTTATTATAGAGGGAGATTACATGGACTTATTACATGTGTTATACCTATAGGATGGTATTTTTTATTACTACAATGCCAAACCGATTTTAATAAACTTATTTATTCAATCTATATGTCGTGTAATCTACTATCTTATTTTTCCAGTTATATTTGTCATAGAGAATCATATAAATATGGACCAGATATGGAGAATTTATTAATAAAACTAGATCGTTTTTGTATATTTTTAAATATAGCCGGAAATTTTACACCTGTTTCAGTATTTTTCTTGAAAAAAACAGGTATATATTTTATTACATTATTATGGGGAGGCGTTATTTTTCAATATTTTAAAATATTCTATTATAATAAATCCGCTTGGTGGGAACCCCTTGCTTTTGGTGCTATAGCATTATTTTTTACAGAAGAATTTTATGAGACGATGACTCTATATGAATTTTGGATGACAATGTCTTCGTATGTTGCTTCAATTATAGGAGGTATTTGCTTCGGATTTCGTATTCCAGATACTATCCCTGAAATATGGGGGTATCATGAATGGTATCATTTATCTGTTGGAATCGCATCAGTTATAGTATATTGTATAAACTATTCACTTTCTTCGCATAATCTTATATCTTATGATTTCAATAGAATGAGTGTCTAATGGACACAACGACTGTTTTTGCCGTTGGCTAAAAACTTGACTACGTTCCCTTTCTATAGGATCTCTAAATCTCTCAGACTCCAATATTCACAACCTCCGTCTGGCAGAGGCCGTTGTATTATAAAAGGTATTTTTTTTTCTTCTAATTCCTTAAGAGCAATCAAATATCCATCAATCATTGTTTCATCCAGTTCAATAAATGATTCAGCGCCAGCGTTTAATTGTTTTGCCCTTTCGCCTAAAATTCGCGCCTTCTCATATCGCGATAAAATCGGTATTGTTTTATGAAATGGATCAATAATTAATCCATTTGAATCACGAACCAATCTTGACATTGCCTCAATTTCCTCTGTATTATGTGCTACTAATTCTGGATGATACTCTTCAATTACTTTCTTTTGGATACCCTCACTGAATTTTTGTAAATAATTTTCATCATCATCGTCTTCGTCGTTGTCATCTTCTAAATCGGCATCGAAATCAGTGATACCAATCAATGGTCCTTCGATATCATTTTCAACTGATTTAATTTCAAGATCTTCCTCTAGATCATCGTCATCATCTTCAGCATCATCATCGTCATCATTCTCATCATCCTCCGATAATTCATTATCATCATCGTCAATTGCTTTTACAATTGCTTTTTTTTGTATAGTGTTTTTTTTTCCGGATTCTGATTCAGAATCAGATATACTTTCTATTTCGGATTCATAATCTTCGTCTGCCATTTTTATACTGTTAATTACTATATATTCTATAAGAGTATATTTCTATGTTATTTCCAAAATGTAGAATCAATTTTGTATATTTTACAAAATTGATATGAATGATTCTAAAATATTTTGATATTAACTAAAATAACGATTTATAAAATGGATAATGAAGACGTAAAGAAACAAGTGATCCTATTACAAAAAACACTATCAGATACTATTTTGGAAAATTATATGTTAAATATAGAACTATGTAAAAAAAAAGAATATATCGTCTATCTAGAAGATAAAATAAAAAATAATAAAGATATAGTAGAAGAAAAAGAGGATCTAAATCATCCGAAATATTATCCTCCCCTATGTTTCAATCGAATTAAGGATTATTATGATTGGGCTGAAGAATGTGAAGAATATGAGAGAACTCAACATAAGTAGATAAATTCGTCTTATTATTTTCTACCAAAAATAATATTCGTCTTATTATTTTCTATCTCCTGTTTTCCACGTCGTATCACACGTCACACACATATATATATATTTTAGATTACTATCATCATACCTAATATATATTACCTCTGCTGGTAATTGTTTCTCCGAATCAATTACCGAATTCGTCTTACAACGATCATTTGGACATTTCACATTATAAATACGTGGTAATGTCGGATCCATTTTTGTATATTCATTAATAATATGGTTAAATTTCTGTTCACTCTGTGTAAATTGTGTGTTTAAGACACATACACCAGATTCTGAAACCATTGTATCTGTATTTCCACAAAACCGACAATAATATGTCAATTCATTTGAATTATCAGGATGAATACCTAAATAAAGCATATTGTTACAGTTTTCACAAAATCTCATTCTGAATTTATTTATAAACTATATCTATAATAAACAACTATATTTTCATATGGTTTAAATAATTCTATTTCAATTTTCTATCGATTATTATTCGTATTTGAGAGAATAGTAAAATGAAGAAAATTGAAATAGAATGAATGAACCATATGAATAAATATACTACTATTTTCATTTATAATGTACCTATTCCAAAATTCATATTTTTATTCTAAAAATATTAGACCAGCGATAAATAAAATATTAGATATAAATAAACAAAAATATAATAAAAACCGCGTTATAATAAAGCGCCGTTTTTCATATTCAAATCCAGGTGGTCCACCAAATGATCCTGAACCATATATGATGTTACTATTACTACCATTAGTGATTGGTATACATAATATCATTCATAAATATAGACGATAATACTATTTTTACACATTTTAACCTTTCAATCGCCGATTTATATATCATAATTCTGCCGAAGGCAGAATTACTGTATATAAAAGGTGATTTATCGGTTACAAAGTAACAGTTACCTAATTACATTAAAAGATGCCGACCCTCTGGGTCGGCATTTGAAATGTAAAAAGGTGTAAATATTCAAGGATATACCTTCAAAAAATATAATTTTTACCTTTTTTTACACTATTATTATTATCGAGTAATATCATAAAATTGATCCATTGCTAATCAATAATAGAATAAATATAAATATATCCGACTATAATATCTTAGAATGGATATGACCGAACAAAATAAACCACAGACAATTATAATAAAAAAACCAGGTAAAAAGAGTGTTCAAGAATATCTGAAAAAACATGCCTATGATAAATCGAAGCACCCAAATATTACAAATACGCGGATAGCGGACTCTGAAAATGGGATTTTCGGAGGTTCCTATTATATCGCAGAAGAAGAATATTCCCAATTTATTGAACTCTATGGCCAAGAAATCGTGAAAAAGGGGAAACGCGAATATTTAACAGAAAAACAATTAGAGAAGGGCGGACCAATTCTTGTTGATATTGATATGCGATTCAAGTCTGATATCAAGACCCGCCAATATACAGAGGATCATATTACCGATTTCGTCGACCTCTATTTAGGCGAATTAAAGACCATGTATCAATTTGACGAAGACACCCGATTCCCAATCTATATTTTAGAAAAGCCCCGTGTCAATTGTCTCGAAGATAAGACAAAAGACGGTATTCATATGATTATTGGTATTCAGGCTGATCGAACCACACAGATCCTACTTCGTAAGAGAATTCTTCCAGGTCTAGAAAAAACATGGGGCGATTCTCTACCATTATCGAATGCCTATGAAGATGTTTTAGACGAGGGGATCAGTATTGGACACTGTAATTGGCAGATGTATGGTTCTTCGAAACCAAACCATGATACGTATTCAGTAACGCGGGTATATGATATTACATTTGATACGAATGATAAAGAATTTTGTACGGAAATCAATGATATACAGTCATTCGATATTATAGCAAATCTATTTAAGTTATCCGCGCGATATCCGAATCATTATAGCGCATTTTTCACGAGCGCTTTTTCAGATGAGCATTCTGCATATTCGGGAAAATCGAATCCTAAAAAACGGCCAGCGATAAATACTATTACGAATTCTGTACTATCTACGCAATTATTCGGTATGGCAGGACCTGCCGTATATGCGAATATTTCTACACGAGAGCAATTAGATGCAGCAATGAATGAATATTTAGAAATGGCAGATGCGAGAAATGATAATGAAGTCCGTGAAATCTATGGATATGCGATGATACTTCCGCCTGCCTATTATCAACAAGGATCTTATGCAAAATGGATTCGTGTAGGATGGTGTCTTAGACATCTAAATCCGATGTATTTTATTATTTGGATTTATTTCAGTGCACAAATAGAAAATTTCGATTTTGGACTAGAAATACCGAAGATGTTTGAAATGTGGGATAAGACTGGTATGGTTGATAATGTGGGATTAACAAAACGATCGCTTATGTATTGGGCAAAGATGGATGCGAAAGATAAATATAAATTAATACGAGAATCTACACTGGATTTCTATTTAGAACAAACGATTGATTCACCATTATCCGCATTTACATCGGAAGATAAGAAACCGACGGGGTGTGGTGAGGCCGACCTTGTAGAAGTCCTTTTTCATATGAAAAAAGACGAGTATTGTTGTCCCAATGTGAGAGATAATATTTGGTATCAATATAAAAATCACCGCTGGTTCCAAATCGATTCCGGTACGACGCTTCGATCATCGATATCTACAGATTTACGCAGAGAATATTCGAAAAAAGCCGACGATTTATTCTTAAAAATGAGCGAATTACCAGAGGGAGATAATCGTCTAGACGCAATGAATAAACGCCTACAACGTATTGTCGCTATTATTGCTCGTCTTGGAAAAACGGGCGATAAGAAGAATATGATGGTAGAGGCAAAAGACCGATTCTACGATGGTGAGTTTTTCAACCGTCTGGATATGAATCCATATTTACTGTGTTTTAGAAATGGTGTTTGGGATTTTAAAGAAAAGATTTTCCGTGCTGGACGTCCAGATGATTATATCTCCATGTCTACAAATATCGATTATGAGGAAAATAATGAAGTAAAAGACGCAGAAATGATTAAAGAAGTGAAAACATTTATGCACCAATTATTCCCAGAAAGAGAGTTAGAGAGATATATGTGGGAACATCTTGCGTCTTGTCTAATTGGTGTTGCTCTTGATCAGACATTTAATAATTATATTGGAGGTGGTTCAAATGGTAAATCGGTTCTGACAAATCTTATGGGTATGGTCCTTGGAGATTATAAATATGATTTACCACATACTGCGATTACATCGCGTGAGAGAACAAAAGTGGGTGGATTAGCACCAGAAATTACATCATTAAAAGGAAAGCGTTATGTAGTAATGGCAGAACCTTCAAAGGGTGATGTCATTAATGAGGGTATTATGAAACAATTTACAGCAGGTAATGATAAGATTACAGCGAGGGCACCTTATATGATAGAAGCACTCGAATTCCTGCCGCAGTTTAAACTCGTTGTTTGTGCAAATCAACTCTTAAAAATCAATACGACGGATCATGGTACCTGGCGTCGTATTCGTCTTGTAGATTTCATGTCACTATTTACACCGAATCCTGTATCAGATGATCCTGTAAAACCACATCAGTTCAAACTCGTACCTGATATTGAGAAGAAATTCGATGGTAAATTCAAACATGTATTTATGGCACTTTTGATTGATATTGCCTTGAAGACTGGTGGAAAAGTGACTGACTGTGGTATTGTTATGGCAGCCAGTGATCGTTATAGACAGAGTCAAGATGTCATCGCCGAGTTTATTAACGATTATTATGTGGCTTGTCCTGGTGCTAAAATAATCAAAAAACGTGATGTTAGTCGCGACTTTGAGGAATGGCATAAGGATACATATGGATCCAGGGGTCCACCACCAAAGGATGTCTATGAATATATGGATAAGAAATTTGGAAAACAGGTCAAACAAGTATGGATGAATATTACAAAACGTATATTTGCATCGGAAGATGATGTAGAGGAGGAGGATCCTACAAATGAACAATTACCTGAAGTAGATATGGAAGATTAGATACGGGATGATTATAATATATCAAATGGTAATTCATCCAGTTTACCAGGTACTCCATCTGGGAAATTTTTTATTAATTCGTATTTATTATCACCTATTTTATTGATTTTTATTACGGATATATTTGATATAATAGTAGACGCTTGATCATATAAAATACCTCCATTTAATTGATTCCATTTTTTTTGCCAATTACTAAACGTAAAATTCATCTTTCCACTAGAACCAGTATCTGGTAATAATATAAATTTATGATCATCTAGTTCCGAAATACAATATATATTATTATTTAAGAAACGTGAAGAAGGTATCATTGGATTTGGTGAAGATAACTGTAAAAATACTGGACTATTTCCAGAAAATAAATTATTTATAATACTAATATTTAAAGAATCCCATTTATCCGTTGGTCTATTAAAAATAGTAGTCGTAATATCCGCAGTAGAAGATCCTAAAAATATATTATTTTTAATATTTACTCCACCGGATGTAACAAATGATATGCCTGTTTCATTATTCCAAAATATATTCTTATCTACAACTCCATTTGTTCCAGAACCAATTTCGAAATTAATACCGGATCCTTTATTTTCATAAATAAAATTTTTCTGGAAATTACTACCGATTCCAGCCCCTTGATCCGACCATATTCCATGGCAGAAATTATTATATATGATATTTTCTGTTATTATTGAACCAGTTGGCTGATGAATTTTTAATCCAGCACTTTCCCATTTCTGTTTTCCATAGAATTTTAAATTATTATTTCGGGTCACTATATTTTTAGAAAATATAAATGATTTTGCCATATAAGCCGCTGTTCCAGCGGCGCCATTATCACTAATTTCATTATTTTGGATAGTATGTCCATAGGATCCTGATGCGAATCCATTTTTACCTATTTCTAAATCCTGCATTTGTCCACCTTCATTTCCCCAATCGATACCGATACCATTAGCAAATCGAATAATATTATTTTGGATCGTCCAATATTTTCCAGAGCGTGTTCCTATCATACCGGCTTGTTGTGCATTCGCATTTACCCAGAATTTATTCGGGTAATGATTTGCACATCTTTCAAAAATAAATCCATCGACAGTTATATATCGAAGTCCACGAATATGCGGTGCAAATAATCGGCGTTGGTTTGTAATTTCGATTGGAGATACTGATAATTTATCCAAGCAATAATCGCCTAGATTTACATATAATAAATTTACAGATGAATCGTAAAACCATGATTTTGGCGTAGAACTCATTTCGCTATAAAAAGGAGTTTGAAGTAACATAGAATCACCTAGAAAGACTTGTCCTAAAGTATAAATCATATTTAGATCAGAATCTTTAATACCCATTGCGACTTCTGGCGCACCATTACGTCCATATGGTGTCACTATGGATGCGATTTTAAATGGATTCGCACCATCAATTGCAGAGGTATCTTTAAAGATTGAGTCTGGTATTTCACCTTTTATAATATTACTACCAGTAACTGTTCCAGATGGTTCCCACGTAACAGACCCACGAATAATCGCCTTACCTTTTTCAACAGATATATATTTAATACCTGCAGTAGAAGAACCGGAATTTACAGGACATATACGCTCTCTATAAATTCCAGGATATACAAGAATGGTATCGCCTGGCTTTACAAAATCAGCGGCTTTTGAAATAGTTTGAAATGCGGTTTCAATAGTTAGACCATCATTTGAATCGTTACCTGAATCCACAGAAATATGATAAGTAGGCATATAATAAAATAAATATATATTTTATTTTATTATTTTTATTTATATTGTTTCATTGAAAAAATCTATGTAAAATATAGTATGTGTCGTATTTTTTTCATTTTTGATCATTCTCTCAAATCTTCCGAAATAAATAAAATATTAAAACAACGGGAAGAAAAAAAATCCAAATATTGTATCTCTAAGAAAGACTGGGGACCAAGACTAGATGGTATGGGTTTAGCCTATCGATACAACGATGATTGGACAGTAAGAACATGTCCAACAGACCCGCAAATATGCGGACAAATATTAACAGATATTCCATATTCATATCCAATGATAATACACTTACGTAAGAGATGTATTTTAGAAAGATGTATAGCATCCACTGCTGAGGTAGGATTTGAAAATACACATCCATTTTTATATCGCGATTTTGTTTTCGCACATAATGGTGAATTATCGAACTTTGATATTGAGAGAAATTCCCAGAAATTAATCCCTTTTATAGATAGTTCTCTTAGAGAAAATATTATTGGAAAAACAGATTCAGAACAGATGTTTTATTTATTATTGACAATTTATAATAAAACAATTTTGGAAAAATCAGAAATAAAAGAAATAGAATTCAAAGAAATTCATGAAAAAGTATTACTTCCATTTTTTGAACTTCTCTCCAAACACTTTTCAGAATACTTGGCAAATATTATTTTTTCAACGCCCGATTTTTCCATGATTACGCGATATATTCATTCATCTAAAAAAATACAAAAACCATTATCTCTCTATTATTCTACGAAAAATAATAAACATGCAGGATTAATAATAAGCAGTGAACCTATTGGACCGGGTGCAAAAATAGTACCAGAACAGACAGCGATTTATGTGGATCATAAAACAAAACATGCATTTTTACAATCTATATAATTTATAAATTGTCGATTTACTTACGAATTTTCGGCATTCAATAGATTTAAAAATAAATTTAAGATATCGAGATAATAATCCATAGAGGCAGTAATAAAATCACCACTATAATCCCTGCGGAAAATCACATTTGTATCATACATAACATAAAGTGCGAAAAGTACGATTCCAAAGATAGATAATCCTAATTGCATAGAAGATAGTTTACCTGAAAATAAAGATACTAATCGTGCAATGATCAATAGTAATAAAGCACAGAATAAAAACATTCCAAATTGGTATCCAAGTTGAATACCAGTGATTAACAGACCTAATCCTAGGGCTAACATACCGGCAAATATAGAAAGCGCTCCCTGAATTGCTATACGAATTTGATTTTCATTATATTTTGTTTTAATAGATGATAATAAAAGTCCCCATACATAAGAGAATGCAGTGAATAATATTACTTTAAAAATGGATGGCATAGGAATCCATACGATTGCCATTAATAGTATGAAGGATGAAATCACAAGTAACCAAAACGTAGTTTTTTCTTTTGGATGAGATGAATTTTCCATAGTATAATAAGTAATTCCTAATTGAACGAAAAGATTCACAAATATTAGAATAAAGAATATTTTTTTTTGATTGATTACTTTGAATAATTCAGACATGTTTGAAACAGATTTGGTACCACCACCGCTTATTTTAGAACCTCCTATGAATCGGTTATAGATGCAGGAATTTGTCATTATATAATAAATAATGACATTTTATTTTACATGGGATAAATAATGACATTTTATTTTACATGGGATAAATAATGACATTTTATTTTACATGGGATAAATAATGACATTTTATTTTACATGGGATAAATAATGACATTTTATT
>Ga0114971_10002988_pt1 | contig 11516 bp, 7 predicted proteins | sample M_140625_MF_Meta_FD_87320 | JGI IMG/M metagenome (GOLD analysis project Ga0114971, IMG submission 87320) | Freshwater microbial communities from Lake Montjoie, Canada to study carbon cycling - M_140625_MF_MetaG | ecosystem: Environmental > Aquatic > Freshwater > Lake | place: Lake Montjoie... | reverse complement strand
CATGTAAGCAATTCATCGTTCGATTCAAAGCGCAGTGAGCGCAACACCGCGTTCACACCCTCGGTCGCATTGGTGACAAATCCAAGATCATTCGGCTGGCAACCCACAAAGCGCGCCAACGGTTTCTTCACCGCCACCAATGATTCAATATTGCGCCGGCCAATCCACTCGATTGGATTGGATTCAATGCGAACCCGCCAGGCTTCTTGGGCTTGGCGAACAACCCGCGGCAAAGAGCCAAACGAACCATGATTTAAGAAGGTTAATTTGGGGTCCAAGCCAAATTGAGCTCGAATTTCAGGTTCGAATGGCGGCGGAGGCAGGATGGAAATGGGCATTTTTTAACTTTAACAGACTTTTTCAAAGAAATTTGGCCTTTTTTATCCGATCGTGGTTTGTTTGGCTAACATGTGCCTAACAAATGTACAGAACAAATACCGAACATGCCGATGCAACTCCAACTGTTCAGTTCAACACATTGGAGCACCCAAATGAATCACTCACACCCAACAACAATTTCAGTCGCACGCCTTGGCGCCTTTGTGGGCTTGGCACGGCTGTTTCAAAGCGTCCAATCCATCAACAGCGCATTTGTGGGCGCGCACAAATCAACCCGCCAAACGCCTTCACAGGCGCAATCAACGGCGGAGCAAGAACCGTTGCTTCGCTTTGGTCCTGGCGGATCATTTGTGAGCAATTACCACGGCTTTCGCGGCGGACTTATGGTTGTGGCGGGCCAGGCACCTGCCGGTCAGAAATCGTTGGTGCGCGAAGTTTCAGATTGGATGGAGCGAGTGCTTGGAATTCGTCGATGGCGCTGGGCGCAACACAACGCGTCAACCTTAACGCCAATCAACCACACGGTGCAAGAACCAATTGTGGAAATTGCGCCGCCACATTGCACCGCCTCTCAAGTGGCTTCGCCCAATTCGCCTTCGGTCACTTTCAATTCGTCCAATTTCATTTCGTCTGGCAACGCTGGTCCATCGCCTTGGCGGCATGGTCGCTGGTCTGCCCAACTCTCTTTTTCAAACACACTCGCAAGGACTTTGCAACATGTCAATGAGCCTCACACCGCAACAAATTCGCATCTTCCGCTTTGTGCGCAACTACCGCAACAGCAAGGGCTATTCCCCGACCATGCAGGAGATCGCAAACGAACTCGGCGTGAGCAAAGTCACGGTCTTCGAGCACGTCGAGGCTCTGATCGAAAAGGGAGCGCTGGTGCGCACGCCCAACAAGGCTCGCTCTTTGGAAATTGCGACTGACGCGGAATTGCCGGATGAGCGCGCCAATGAACATGAGTTGCCGCTGATTGGCCGCATTGCGGCTGGGCACCCCGTTGAGAAATACGAGCAATCGGAAACCCTGCGTCTAGACACAATTTTTGGCACGCGCTTGGGCCAGCGCGGCAATTTATTCGCCCTGCAAGTGGACGGCATGAGCATGCGCGATGAGGGCATTCTGGACGGTGATTATGTGATTGTGGAGCAACGCAATGTGGCGCGCAACGGCGAGCGCGTGGTGGCGCTTTTGCCTGGCGGCGAAACTACGTTGAAGACTTTTTTCAAGGAACGCGACGGCACGTTTCGATTGCAACCGGCGAATCCGGAGTTTGAACCAATCATTGTTAAAGAGTGCGTCATTCAAGGCGTGGTGGTTGGCGTGCTACGCCGCTATCAACGCAACTAGACATGCGTTGCGTTGCAAAGAGCGCTCCTGAAAATAAATAATTGTGCATTGAAGCCAATTGTCTTACAGCGCGGAGGCTAATTCTTGAGTTAGTTTTTCAGCGCGGGCCACGGCTTCTTTGGAGTTGTCGCCTGCCATCAGTTTCACCAACGCGCTTCCAACAATGGCGGCGTCGGCGTGTCGCACAACAGCGCGCACATGTTCGGGCGTTGAAATGCCAAAGCCAACCGCCAGCGGCAATGTGGTGTGCGCGCGAACGCGTTTCACAAACTCCGCAACTTCAGGCGCGCCAGTTTGCTCGCCAGTGATGCCGGCCCTGGAAAGCAAATACACAAAGCCGCGGCACAACGCGACTATTTTCTTCATGCGCTCTGGCGGAGTCAGCGGAGAAATCAACATGGACATGGACATGCCACGCGCTTGCGTTGCGGCGAAGAGTGGCGCGGCGCAATCCAGATCAAGGTCGGGAATAATAATTCCATCAAAGCCGGCGTCGGCCAGCGCGTGCACAAATTTTTCGTTGCCTTGGCGTTGAACAATTGAAACGCTCACCATGGCCACAATTCCAATCGTGAGTTTGGCGCGGATGGCGGCAACCTCTTGCAGAATGGCGTCGGGGGTGGCGCCCTGCAGTAATGCATGGTGCATGGCTTGTGAAATCACGGGGCCGTCGGCGATTGGATCGGAAAATGGAATGCCAATTTCCACAATGGAACTGCCCGCATTTTGCAGGCTTTGTAGTGTTGCGGCCAACATGTGTGGGTTTGGAAAACCCGCCACAACAAAGGGCATCAGCGCCTTGCGATTGCCCGCGCGAAGATTCGCGAAGATGGTGTCGATACGATTCACACTTTGGATGCTACCTTTCCTTACACGGCCTAGTAGCTCAGTGGCCCAGAGCTCCTGACTCATAATCGGTAAGACCTCGGTTCGAATCCGAGCTAGGCTATTTTTGTGAGCGACACCACCAACAGCAATTTCACGCGACCATGGATGCGGTGGTGGTTGCTTGCGGCGGGCGTGTACAACATTGTGTGGGGAAGCGTGGTTGTGGTGGCGCCTGATTTTCCATTTGCTCTAGCCAACATGCCCGCGCTCGCGCAACCCGGCCGCGCCATTTGGCAATGCTTGGGAATGGTGCTGGCGGCGTATGGACTTGGATACATCGCCGCATCGCGCGCGCCTCTTCGACATTGGCCCATTGTGTTTGTTGGTCTGTTTGGGAAAGTCATGGGACCCATTGGCTTTGTGTGGAGCGCGTGGCAAGGCACCATTGCGTGGAAGTTTGGCGCCACCATTCTCACCAACGATCTGCTGTGGTGGATTCCATTTGGATTGATGTTGGTGGCTTCGCGAAGAGCGTGGTTGGCATCACGGCGTTGATGATTTGGTGCTTTGGTGCGTTGGTACGTTGATGCTTTAGTGCGTTGATGCGTTAGTGCGTTCCTGCTTTGGTGCGTGAATGCTTTGGTGCGTGAATGCTTTGGTGCGTGAATGCTTTGGTGCGTGAATGCGTTCTTACACCTTCAATTGTTGGGCAACCACGCGCAATGCCAGTCGGATATTCTTGCGAGCAATGCCCACTGCCTTCATGTGTCCTTTGCATTTCATGCGCGCACAATTGTTGATCACCGCGGCCTTTCGCATGATCGCCACACTTACAGCGTGCGCAGTCATGGCGGCGTGCACCACCGTTTCGGGCACGGGCAGAAAGCAATTCAATGTGTATTCAACCAGCGAAGAAAATGCGATGGGCGCGCAGGCGTATCAAGATGAAATGAAGGATGTCAAAGTCATCAGCAGTGGTCCGGTGTTTGATCGAGTGCAAAAAATTGGCGCGCGCATTGCCACAGCGGCCAAACAGCTCCACACGGAAATCGCCAACACCATGGTGTGGAAGTGGACCGTGATTGACGATCCCAACATGGTCAACGCGTGGATGCTTCCTGGCGGCTACGGCGCCGTGTACACGGGACTTGTGAATTTTGTGCAGTCCGATGATGAGCTGGCAATTGTCATGGGCCACGAAGCCGCGCACGCCATTGCGCGCCATGGCGGCGAGCGCATGACGCAAGACGCGCTAGCGCAACTTGGCGCATCGGCCGCGGGCGCGGCCACCAACAGTGAAGCCATTGCGCAAGGCGCGGCCATGGGTTTGCAAGCTGGCATTCTTCTTCCCTACAGCCGCAAGCAAGAGAGTGAGGCGGATGAACTTGGTTTGTTCATCGCCGCGCAAGCTGGCTACGACCCTCGTTGCGCAATCGAATTGTGGCGGCGCATGCAAGCGCAAGGCGGCGCGAAGATTGAGTTTCTTTCAACGCATCCAAGCGAGGGAACGCGCATTGAATTACTACAGCAACAAATGCCGCAGGCCTACGCCATCTATCAGCGCACCCGCGTTGATGGCACCGCCACCGACGCCAAGGATTTTGTCGACACAAAGCCCCCGTCAAAGTAATTGCGCGCTTCGCACATGCATACTTCGATTCACCCCACGCGCCCCGCGCGCATGCGCGCACGCTTGAGCGACCACTTTAAACGCGCCGCATTTCCAACCACGCTGATGTCGCTACACGCCATGGCGGCCGCGGCAATAGCCGGACCATACGCGCCCAACAACGCGAATGCCGCTAGCGGAATGGCCACCACGTTGTAGACAAACGCCAGGAATAAATTTTGGCGCATGCAACGCAATGTGGCTTTTGAAATATCAATCAACGCTGGAAGCGACGACAGCGTGCCGCCCACAAGGACAATGGAGGCGCTTTCACTGGCGATACTTGTGCCGCCACCCATGGCCACGCCCAATCCCGCCGCGGCCAACGCCGCTGAATCATTTACGCCATCCCCCACCATCATGGCGCGTTCACCGTAACCGCGGATCACATGCAGTTTGCTTTCTGGGGTTGCGTCGGCCGTAACCATGTCGTCATCAATGCCACATTCTTGCGCAATGCGCAATGCCTCGGCGCGGCGATCGCCGGTGATTAAACCGGTCCTCATGCCACCGCCATGCAACGATTGAACAACCTTGCGCGCCTCAACGCGCAGGGAGTCAGCCAATGTGAAGCGCGCCACAACCGCGCCCTCGATCAGCAACACGCACGAGGCGCTTGCGTCGCGGCGCATCTCAACGCTTTGCCCATTCACGTTCGCGCGCACGCCAAGTCCTGGTGTTGATTCAAAGCGCGTCGCCGCGGGCACAACAACATGTTCTTGCGCCGCCCGGCGCTGAATGGCGCGCGCAATTGGATGTTCACTGGCGCTTTCAACGGCGGCGGCAAGTGCCAGCGCTTGTGGCATGGAAAGAGCGGCCCGCGAAGCGGAGCTTGCAGAACCTTCGGCTTGCGAATGAATGTTTTGCGAAGTTGCGTTTTGTGTTTGCGCATAACTTGTCTCAACAGCGACCAACAACTCAATGTTGGTCACCACGGGCTCGCCCTTGGTCAGCGTTCCAGTCTTGTCAAAAAGAATTGTGGCGATGCGGCCAGCACGCTCAAGCGCGGCGGCGTCCTTGATAAGAATGCCGCGCAAACTAGCCTCGCCCGTTCCAACCATGACCGCCATGGGCCCGGCCAAACCAAGCGCGCACGGACAGGAAATAATCAACACAGCGGTGGCCGCCATAATTCCAGTTGGCCACGAACCCGCCACGCCCCAACCAATCGCGGTGGCCGCGGCAATCACAAGCACCAGTGGAACAAACACCGCCGCCACTCGATCCGCCATGCGCTGAATGGGCGGGCGACTTGTTTGCGCGTGTTGCACCAAGCGCGCGATGCGACTGAGCGAAGTCTCGCGCCCCGTTGTCGCGGCGCGCACATGCAACATTCCGCTGAAGCACATGGTGCCTGCGCTCACGCGCTCACCCACTGTTCGTCGCACTGGAAGCGGCTCGCCCGTCATCACCGATTCGTCCAAATCCGCCTCGCCAACTTCGATCGCGCCATCAATGGGAACGCGTCCGCCTGGCCTGACCATGATCAAATCCGCGGCGCGAATGTCCTGCGATTGAATGAACTCGCCCACCCCGTCCGAGTTGATGCGCTCGGCTTTTTCCGGCTGTAATTCCAGCAATTCGCGCACCGCCGCGCCTGCGCTCTTGGTGGCCTTGGCCTCAAACCAATGTCCTAAAGAAATAATCGCAAGCAACGCCGCGGCCTCGCTGAACCACGTCGACTGATCTTGTAACGCGCCCACGCGTTGCGCAATAAAAATCACAAGGCTGGCCACATACGCAGTGGTCGCGCCCAACGCGATCAGCACATCCATGTTGGTGCGCCACACGCGAATAACGCTCCATGCGCTACGCCAAAATCCACTCCCCACCAACACCATCGACAATGTGCTACCAATCAGCAACGCACTATCAACCGCGCTGTTGTGAATGTGTTGCGACATGGTGATCCAGTGCAACGCCTCCATTGGAATCCAAAGCGCGAAACCAATTTGACTTCTGCGGCGCCACAACAATTCCGCGCGTGATTGCGCGCGCTCGGCCTCGGCCTGCATGAGCACTGGATCAACAATCGCGTCCATGCGTTGCGCTTGATAGCCGCTACCAACAACCACATCGACCAGTTTTTGATCCGTGACAAACGCCTCGGTTTCAACCGTGGCCATGCCGGAAAGATGATCCACAATGGCCTTGCGCACGCCGGGTTGTGATTGCAACTCTTGGGTGATGGCCGCGCTACAGCCAGCGCAATGCATGCCATCGATGCGCAGAACATGCGTGCTCGCCGTGCTTTGATTGGTGGTTTTGTGGGTCATATCAAAAGCAAGCCTAGAGTCAATATTGCGTCCGTAATGTTGGTTTGCACAGGCAAATCATAGAAGTAATTTGATATTTCACTTGCCCAAAGCGTGATTTACACGCATACTGTGTTGACATGCTTGAGAAGCGCTCGACAGTTCATTTGCGCCCCGCCGCCATTGTGGCCGTGATGTTTCTAAGCGCCATGGCTGTGACCGTGCTCGCCAGTTCTGGCATGGGAGCGGCTCGAACCAATTGCAACATGTGTTCATTTGCCTGCTTTGAGCAAACTCCCGCCAACGCCAAGAGAGCGTGTGCGGCGCGCCAACACACCAACATCAAGCCAACTCACATTGCCTCGAGTGATTCGCATGTCGTTGACATTCCTTGCGCCACGGCGGCCTGGAAAATTTTGGATCTGCCTCCGCCCACGCGTTGAGATGGGTTGGCTTTCAGCCAGCCTGTTCGTTTCGCAAGCGTTGAAGTTGTTCATACTTTTATTCTTATCTCAAACTTTTGGCGCTATACATTTTGTATAGCGCACTTTTTCTAGGAGTCACCCCCAATGGGCGTACCAATTTTCGGAGCACTTGCTCGCAAACTCTTCGGCACCCGCAATCAACGCATGGTCAACCGCTACCTGCGGGTTGTCAGCGCCGTGGGCAAACTAGAGCCTTCAATTCGCGCCATGACCGACGCGCAATTATTGGCGCGCACCGCGGAGTTTCGTAAGCGCATCACCGCTGGCGAGCAACCCATCGCGCTTATGCCCGACATGCTGGCCACGGCGCGCGAGGCCATGGACCGCGCGGTAGGCATTCGAAATATTTTTAATCCCGCGACTGGATTTGATCCAGCATGCTTGCCCGCCGAGGCGCAAAAATTATTTCATCAGACCAAGGCCGTCATGGATGCCACGCCAGCCGCAACTGCGGATGGAGATTTTTTGGGCGGCAAGGAGCCCATTCCCAGCTGGATCTTTATTGATATTCCAAACGCGCTCTACGACGCGGTGCGCGAGGTGTATTCACAAAGCAAGCCGCCTTTCCGCGCGCGTCCCTTTGATGTGCAAATTATTGGCGGCGTGGTGTTGAGCGAGGGGCAAATCGCTGAAATGAAAACCGGTGAAGGCAAGACCATTGTGGGTCCTCTGGCGTGCTATCTCAATTCATGCGAGGGCAAGCAAGTGCACGTGGTGACTGTGAATGATTATTTGGTGCAACGCGATCGCGATTGGACCTTTCCGTTTTTTCGCGCGCTTGGCCTGACCGTGGGCGCCATCCATCCACAGCACATGCAAAGCCAGGAAGAGAAAGGCGCCGCCTACCGTTGCGATGTTTTGTACGGAACCACCGCCGAATTTGGCTTTGATTATTTGCGCGACAACATGAAGACGCGCGCCGAGGATCAAGTGCAACGATCGCGCGACTTCGCGATCGTGGACGAGGTGGACAGCATTCTCATTGACGAGGCGCGCACTCCGCTGATCATCAGCGGCTTGGCTGATCGGCAAAGACCACGCTACGAGTTGGCCAACACCATCGCCATGAAATTGGCCGAGGCGCAGAAACCATGGACCGCCGCAGATGAAAAAGTGCAGGCTTGCCGCGTTGAAATGAGCTCACTTGAGGGCGACATTCGCAACGCCCGTGATAAGACCAGCATTCCACAAATGCGTAAAGCCCAGCAAGAGGCGCGCGCGCGATTGCCGCAACTTGAAGCTAAGCGCGATCAATTTAAGCAATTCTTCGAAGTGGAACTGGACAAGAAGAAGGCGGTGTTGACCCACGACGGCATTGGGGAAGCCCAGCGCATCGCCAACATTGGAAGTTTTTATGTGGGCGAAAATATGGACATGCCCCACTTGCTTGAGCAATCCATTCGCGCGCATGTGGTGTATCAACTTGACCGCGACTATGTGGTTGCGCCCGACGGCGACGGCGACATGGGCGTGGTGATTGTCGATCAAAATACTGGGCGCAAGATGGTGGGTCGTCAATGGTCTGACGGTCTGCATCAAGCCGTCGAAGCCAAAGAGGGCGTGAAGGTGAAAGAGGAAACTCAGACCATGGCCACCGTCACGATCCAGAATTATTTCAAGTTGTACAAGCGTCTCGCCGGCATGACCGGCACCGCCGACACCGAGGCCACCGAGTTCCACGAAATTTATCACTTGGACGTTGTGAGCATTCCCACCAATGTTCCCGCGTGCAGAACCGACCGCCACGACCTGGTGTTCCTTGGTGAAAAAGACAAATGGAAGGCGATCATTGATGAGATTGCACGCTTGCATGACATTGGCCGGCCCGTTCTTGTGGGAACAACCAGCGTGGAAAAGAGCGAGAAACTGAGCTCCATGTTGAGCAAGGGTCCAGGCATCAAGCATGAGGTGCTTAACGCCAAGCAACACGAGCGCGAGGCCGACATTGTCAGCAACGCGGGTCAACTTGCGGCGGTCATGGTGGCCACCAACATGGCGGGCCGCGGCACCGACATCAAGTTGGGCAAGATCGATCGCACCGCGTTGATTGAGCATTGGAAAAAACGCGATCTGGCGCCACGCGAAGTTGACGCGACATGGACCGACGCCAAGATTCTGGCGGCGATTGACAAGCACTTACTCGTGCGCCGCGCCAAAGTTGAGCGCGCCGCCGTCGCGGCCATGGATGATTCCACCGCGCGCCTCACCTTACTGCGTCACTGGGTAGTTGAACTTCGCGGCGTTAGCGAAAAGCGCGCGCAAGCTGGAACGGAAGCGGAACTTTTAAAGGAACTGGACGAGCTTGGAAGTTTTCAATTGCACCGCTTGCAATTGTGGACCAGCGTTGAGGCCATGGGCGGCTTGCACATCATTGGCACCGAACGCCATGAAAGCCGCCGCATTGACAATCAATTGCGCGGTCGTTCTGGCCGTCAAGGCGACCGCGGAAGCAGTCGTTTCTTCCTCAGCCTTGAGGATGATTTAATGAAGATCTTCGCGGGCAAAGCCACGCTTGGGCTTCTGTCGCGCCTGGGAATGAAAGAGGGCGATTCCATTGAGGCGCCCATGCTGAATCGCGCCGTTGAAAAAGCGCAACGCAAGGTGGAGGAACGAAATTTCCAAGCGCGCAAACAAATTTTGGAATACGACGAGCCAATGGAATATCAACGCCGAAATTTCTACGGATTGCGTCAACCCATTTTGGAAGGCGTAGATATTCGCGGGGCTTCATGGCGATTTTTGGAGCCAGCCATTCATGAGGCGGCTGATCTTTATCTTGGATCACTGCACGTGCCAAATTGCGTGAGCGAATGGGCGCGCGAAAAAATGAACATACACATTGAGCCTTCACGTCTTCGTGGCAAGGACCGCGATCAAATCCACAAGATGTTGGTGGTGGACGCGCTGGAAGAGGCGCAACACAAAATTGAGTTGGTCGTGGCGGAAACCATGCCACAAGAAATACCCGTCGAAGAATTTGATATTTCAGGCCTGCAAAAGTGGGCGCATGACACCTTCGCCACCACCATTGAAACAGACTTGATCAAGTCGGGCGATCGCCTGGCGGTGCGGCAATTTCTAGAGGCCGCCTCGCACAACCATATCGAATCCATTGACTTAACTCCGCTTGATTCGCTTTTAGTGCCGGACTTCAGCGCCAAGGAATTGTGCCTGTGGTCGGAGCGCTATTTGTCTGTGCAAATTGATCCCGGCGAATTTGTGCGCGTGGAAGATGCGCAAGTTGCCGCGGTAAATTTGGTGCGCCGCGCGCGCGAGGCCTACGACGAGCGTGAACGAAGCTATCCAATTGATTTTGCATTGAAGCACACCACGGCGCGCTTGCAGACCGACGCGCAAGCGGCCATCACGTCGTTTTGTTCATGGGCCAATTCGCGATTTCAAATGGGTTGGAACCCACAGGAGTTGCCAAGTTCAAACCCAGTCGAGTTGCGCGAGTTGCTGTTGGCGCAGTCGCGCAAAGTTGACGACACGTGGATTCAAGCGCGGGCGGCTCAATGCATTCAGGTGAGTGGCGAAATGGATGCGGCCAATATGTGGCTAGGACAGGAATATCAAACCCAACTCACCCGCCATGACCGAGCATCATTTGCACTTGATCCCCGCGCCACCGTGGCCGCGAGGATTCGCGAAACATTGCGAAGCGAACTTTCCCAATTTGAGCGCTGGATCATTTTGCAGACCATCGACAACGCGTGGAAGGATCATTTGCGGAGCATGGATCAAATCCGTGACGCGATTGGCTTCCGCGCCTTCAGTCAAAAAGATCCGCGCATTGAGTTTAAAAAGGAATCTTCGCGGCTCTACATTGAGATGATGGAAAGTGTGCAAAATCGCCTCAGTGAAGTGTTGCTTAAAGGTGAACTTGTGCCGCAAGTACAGCAACAACAAGCCCCTGCGGCGCAAACTCCGGCATTGCAAGAAGCGCCTGTAGGCGATCAAGCCACAAATCAAGCGCCCGTTGTTGTAACGCAAGTTGCTTCCAAGCGAGCGGCCAGCGCCAATCAAAACGCGGCCGCGGTTGTTGGACGCAATGAAATATGCCCATGCGGAAGCGGTAAAAAATACAAACATTGCCACGGCGCCAAAGGAAGCGCAACGCCACTGGAACAATCTCAACCATGATCACCTTGCCGAGTGCTTCGTGCTTGGTTACGCTTCTCTCTTCGCCTCGTTAGCTCAGTTGGTAGAGCAGCTGACTCTTAATCAGCGGGTCGCAGGTTCGAATCCTGCACGGGGCATTGCACTCTTACTGCGAAGTTTCGCAGTCACCACCATCGCAACCAAGCGATGAATGGCAAGAGCAATGCGAATAAAAGCAACGCGATAATGAGAGTGGCGCGGTTTTTTTTCGCGCGCTCCTTCCACGGATGTTTGCGCAACCGCGTTCCACTGACAAAGCAAAAACACTTGGGACAAATATCCGCGCTGGGGTGCATTTCTGCCGCGCAATCAGGGCAGTACACGACGGCGTGCGCATCCTCGCTCGCGTGCACTCCGTAGCGGCGCAAATCTTCGGCGCTTGGTCCTTCATCACGATACTTGGACATGTAAAAAAGTCTACGATTG
>Ga0114971_10002987_pt1 | contig 11516 bp, 10 predicted proteins | sample M_140625_MF_Meta_FD_87320 | JGI IMG/M metagenome (GOLD analysis project Ga0114971, IMG submission 87320) | Freshwater microbial communities from Lake Montjoie, Canada to study carbon cycling - M_140625_MF_MetaG | ecosystem: Environmental > Aquatic > Freshwater > Lake | place: Lake Montjoie... | reverse complement strand
CGACTTCCGCGGTCCAAGTCCGGATATTCTTAGCTGCACCAGGTTGGTTCGCTTGGCTGTAGCCAAGGGCGCCTTCAAAGGCGTTTCCGAGGTCGCGACGGAAGCTGATACCATAGACTTCATTCGAACCAACCGAAACGATGACATCCGTGCCGAGCGCGGCGTTTTTGAAGACATAACCGAGGGAAGCCACGTCGGCGCCATTCGAAGAGCCGGGAGCAGCCTTGCTGTTAATCGTGGTCGCACCCTGGATGAGCACGTTCGAGTTACCGATCAAGGCCGAAGCCGTGAGTCCGTAATTCTTGGTGTCGAAGCCATAGGAGAGGCCGACGCGGTTATAGGAGAGACCGGCAGGGGCGACGGCGCTCTGAGCAGAGCCTGCGGCCGCGAGGGTCGTGAGGGTGATGATGGGGAGGATATTTTTCATAGCGGGGTCATTATTAAACACCGAACTGTCCAAAAACAATCCCGTTTTCCCCTTAAATGACGCTACCCGCATATTAAAGGAACACGCAGGGAGTGAATTAAGCCCAGTTATAGATACCAAGAACGGCGTGTCGCCGGCGGTAAAAGGATCAAGCCACCAGCGTTTGTGCTCGGACAACAAAAAGGGCCCCGTTGCCGGGGCCCTTAGATTTAACCTCTAATCCTAAGATTAGTAGTTAAAGCGAACAGAGACAGACTTGGCGTTCGCGTTCTGGAAATCCTCAGCACCGAAAGCGACGGAGAACTGTTTGTTGATGTTGTAGGATACTTCGTAGCTCCATTTGTTGCTGGAACCCTCAACACGAGTATAACCAACAGCGAGTTCGAGGCCGGCGTAGACTTCGCTCAGGCTGCGACGGAGATTAACACCAATCCCGTCGGCGGTGCCGCTGGTGATACCAACTGTTGCGTCGATGCCATTGGTAACGTTTTTGAAAACGTAACCGATTTCGACATTACCGTAGCCATTCAATTGGCTAAGCTCTACCAAGACGTTTGAACCGCCAATGAGGTTCGCAACGCTGATATTGCGGTTGGTTGAGCCACTGGTATTTTGGTTAACAGTGACGCGGTTGTAGATAAGACCGGCTGGAGCGGCGCTCTGGGCAGAGGCTGCGGCGGCTAAGGTCGTGAGGGTGATGATAGGTAGGATATGCTTCATAGCGGTGACAGTATTGCTACAGGTCTGAGACAAAAACAAGCAAAAAGTGGTAAATTTACAACAACCCCGGTTTTATTCACATTATACACCGCTATTCACAAGGGTATGTGAATAAGGCTGGGGGTCGTTGATAGTCATACACTAGGGGTATTCGCTCCAAACACCACCCGGCGACGATAGAGGCTAAAAGCACCGGTGATGCCAGGGACGAGCGGCAGATCATTACCCCTTAAATAGGGAAGAAACCGCTTAAAATCATCAAATTGCCCTATTTTCCTAATTTACCAGGACCACCCTTCGAATAACCCCTTTTTCTTAAGCGAGGCTCGAAGCCCTTTTAGGTGTACCCACCCAAACCACCCGCCCCGCCCTGGCCACCACCGCTAGGCCAACAAAAAACCCGCTGGGCGAACCAGGCGGGTTTGGGGGTAAAGCTCGGTTTGATCCTTACTTGCGACGGAACTTCGAATTGAACTTCTCGACGCGACCGGCGGAGTCCACGAAGCGCTTCTCGCCGGTGTAGGCGGGGTGCGAGTCCATGGTGACTTCGCGACGAACGACGAAGAATTCAACCCCATCGATCAACTTAGTCTCTTTAGACTTCATGGTCGAACGGGCTGGAAACTCGCGGTTTGTGGAGACATCCACAAAGACGACGTTGTTGTATTCAGGATGGCCTGCCTTCTTCATATAAATAGGGGGTTAGAGTGTGATTAGCCCTGGCGTGCTTTGTAGCGAGGGTGGGTCTTGTTGATCACGTAGATACGGCCTTTACGGCGGACTACTTGGCAATTCGGGTGACGCTTCTTGAGCGACTTGAGAGAGGAGGAGACTTTCATGGTCAGGAGAGCCGTAATGGGAACGGCAGGTCGGCCAACAAAGTTAACCAACGCCCAAGTGTCAACGGGATTTCCTATGCTTGTGAGAGTCTCTGCGAAGGCTTTGTATAGCCTCATGGAAACTCGTGTGCGCCCCGCTACCCTCGCCGACGCTCAAGCGATCAACGCCATCCACAATCACTACGTCCGGACCTGCACCTGCACCTGGCAAACCATCGAAGAAACCGAGGAAAATAGGCTTAAATGGCTAAAATCCAGGGACCAGGCTCACCCGGTCATTGTTGCTGAAAGCGACCATCAGGTCGTCGGCTGGGGGTCGATTTCAACCTATAACAACCGGACGGGTTGGTCAGCGACCGTGGAAGACTCGGTTTTCGTCCATCACGCGCACCAGGGCAAAGGGCTGGGTAAGCTGATTTTGGGCGACCTACTGCTTCGAGCCGAGCAATTGGGCCATAAATCCGTGATTGCCCGTATTTCAGGCGAACAAGTCGGGAGTTTGCGCCTCCACGCCGCTCTCGGCTTCGAGCCGGCGGGTCGGTTAAAGGCCGTCGGTCGTAAGTTCGAGCAAGACCTGGACTGCGTTTACCTCCTAAAATCGCTGCGAAAGCCCTGACCTTGACAGGGGGGAAGCGAACCCTTTGCTCAAACCCTCGATTGTTCGCTCAGGTGGTGGAATGGCAGACACGCTAGATTCAGGTTCTAGTGCCCATAAAGCGTAAGGGTTCAAGTCCCTTCCTGAGCACCATCGTTCTTCGGCCCCGGATCTTCCGGGGCCGCCCTCGGGGATTGCGCCTGTCACAGTTGTAGTTGAAATACAATTACAGCATAAAACCTGCCTAAAAGCCTACCCCAAGGTAAAATACCCACCCACCTGACGAAGCCCTAGGGTCTTTAACTAATAACTATTATTGTGCCAAACCCGAGACAAGATTAGACCAGAACCGTCCTCGTATGGCCGACCTTTCCACCCTCCCCGAACTTCTACCTTGGCCTTACCTGGTCTGCAGCCGCGAAGGCTTGGTCCTTTTCGCCAACCAGCACGTCGAGCGCGCGATCGGGCTCAAGATTACCAGAGACTCAAAGATCGACGAGATCTTCCAAGAGCTGGAAAGCGGCCGGCCGATTTCATCTTTAGTGAAGACCGCGGCCCGCTGGTCCGCTTGGAGCGGGCTATTGGAATTACGTCACCCCGAGAAAGGCCGCCCGACGCTCGCCACCAAGGTCATCCTTCAGCCTGACCCGAAATTACCGAATCAAGTCTGGGTCATCTTCGTCGACGACGCCCAACTTAACGGCGTCCCCCTCCTCACCCCGCGTTCGAGCGTCAGCCTCGCGCGTACGCTCATCGAGAACTCGCCCGACTTCATCATCTTCCGCGACCTTCAAGGGCGTATCCTGCACACCAGCCGAAGCTTCGACGACTTCTTAGCCCTGCCCTACCGCGGCTTTTTATCCGACCTGAAGCTGAAAGACATCCTCGATCAAGTGACGTTTGAGCAGTTTGAAAAATTCGATGAAGAGGTGACGCGGACCGGCCAGAGCATGCGCCACGCCGTGATGCATTTCGCCACCCATGACGGCCGCTCTCGTCTGGTCCGGGTCGTCCACGAGCGTATCAAAGGCGGCGGCGGCTTGCCCGCCGGCCTCCTTACCTTCGCCAGCAATGTTACTGAAACGGTCGACGAGCATAATCGCCTGCGCCTCGCCCTCGATAAGGCCGAGGAAGTCGCAGCCGCCAAATGGCAATTCGTGGCCAACGTGACCCACGAGATCCGCAATCCGCTCAACGCCATCCAAGGCCTTTGCGAAACCGGCTTGGAAAATCCTGGCTCCGCCTACGACGACATCCTACAGAAAATCCAGCAGTGTGCCGGCGAGCTCGAAGACACCGTGCGCGACATCCTGGATTTCTCCCGCCTCGACCGGGGCAATGTCACCATCGAGAACATCCCCTTTAATCCCATCCGGGCCTTCGAAGAAGTCGCCGCGCAATTCCAACATCAAGCACGCCGCAAAGGCATCGAGCTGGCGGCGTTATGCCAGGTAGACGCACCGCAATCGGTCATGGGAGACCCCGTCAAATTCCGCCGGATCATCGCCAACCTCGTCGGCAACGCTGTGAAATTCACCCAACTGGGCCACGTCCACGCTTTTCTGGAATTCGAAAATCGCGACGGAAGACTGCGCGCCCAACTGCAAGTCACCGATACCGGCATCGGCATCCCCTCTGACCGCCTGGAAAGCATCTTCGAACCGTTCACCCAAGCCGACGCCTCGACGACGCGACGCTTTGGCGGCACCGGCCTCGGCCTGACCATCGTACGCAGCCTCGCCCAAGCCATGGATGGTTTCGTCAAGGTCAAGAGCGAGCCTGGCAGCGGCAGCACTTTTACGGCGACCGTCCAGCTCGACATTAACCCGGCGTTCACCTCTCTGCCCAGCCCGAACCTAAGCCAACAACGGCTTCTGATCGTTGGCGGCGACTTCACCATCCGACGCTGGCTCAACCACACGCTCACGCACTGGGGGGCGACCTGTATCGAAATCGAAAATAACGAGGCCATCGAAGGTACCTGGAACGAAGCCGCTGCGATAGGCACCCCCTTCACCCGCGCCCTCATTGACTTACCCGACGACGTCAACCCACGCCTCCCGGCCATTCCCCGAGAATTAACCATCCTGATGACCGCACCTGAATTAGAACTGCGCCGTCATGCCCAACTTTATAAACCCCTCACGCTGACCGCGCTCGCCGCAAAATTTGTCGCCGAACTCCCCCGTAATAGTGATGATAGCTCCGTACTTCGCCCAAACGCTCCGCGCCGTCGCTTGCGTATTCTCGTCGCCGAGGATAATGAAGTGAACCGAGAAGTCGCGGTCGCACGGCTCCGGCGTGCCGGCCATGAGGTCAATGCCGCTGTCGACGGCGAGGCCGCCTTGGAGCTCTGGCGGGCCAAGGATTTTGACGTGGCCATCCTCGACATCCAAATGCCCATCCACGATGGCATCGATGTCGCCACGATCATCCGGGCCGAGGAGCGGGATCGTAACCGTCGCCACACTTTCCTACTCGCCCTGACGGCGATGACCCAAGAAACCGATCGGGCCCGCTGTGAAATCGCCGGCTTCGACGCCTACCTGGCCAAACCCGTCCGCGGCACCGAACTCCTCGAAAAATTGGAGGTCTTCGCCAGCCAAAATATAACGATAAACAAGGCTGAAACTGACGATTTCAGCCAAGCCATCCATCAGGCTGAAGCCGAGGAGGCGGAAGACCTGCGCTGCGCCGCTAGATCCTACGTGCGCCATGCCCAAGACATGATTCACCGGCTGGAGGTCGCCAGAGATGCCAGTAATTTCGAACTACTAAGCCGGGAAGCCCACGGAATCAAAGGCATGCTCTCGCTGATGTCCTGTGCCAGCCTCGCCCGCCTGGCTAACTCGATTGAAGTAGACCCCGGGCAAGCGGATATCAGCGTTCATGCAAATGAGCTCATCGTCGGCTTGCGGAATCTGCTCGAGACCTTACAGTCTCGGTCAGACCTAAGCCCACATGGCTAAGCCGAAAACTAAGCTCGAAAATAAGCCCCAGACGGTTGTCGCCCCCGCTCCCAAGTGGAACGTGGTCGTACTGAACGATCCGATCAATTATCAAGGTTATGTCGTCATCGCCTTCGTCAGCGTCTTGCGCATCACCAACCCGGAAGCCAAGAAACTCATGCGGACCATCCATCAAAACGGGCGCACCACCGTCTGGACTGGCGAACGCGAACGCGCGGAGATGCTCGCTTTGGAGTTACAGCAATGGCACCTGAACGCCCTGCTCGAAAAAGATGCCTGAACTACGCCTCAGCATGACAGCCGAAGCCCGGACCGTCCTGACCGATCTGCTTAAACTCATCGCGCCGGCGGCAGCCCGCGTCAGCGTGAACCGAGCCCAAATCCCTGATAACGACTTGGAAATCGCCGGCTTCTGGACGGAGAACCTTTCCGCCCACGCCACCGAAGAAGCCCGCCTCTTGGCCAATGCTTTTGCCCAAGCCAAAGGCGACCCGGCCGTAATCCTATTACGAGACGAGGCCCAAGCCTGTGCCTTCTTACGGGCGCTCTCCGCCGTCCGTTTCGCCCTGCGCGACCTCGTCTTCGCCGATATCTCGGACGACCAGCTGGAAGACCCCAGCGACCTGGACGACGACGAAAGCCTGCCGACCGAAAAGCGCCACGCCCTCGCCTGCTACGCCTGCTTCGGCCTCTTGCAACAGTCATTAGTCCGGCAGCTTGATCCCGAAGCTTTTGATTAAAGCAAGAAAGCGATTGAAGGCGCACCTTGCCTCGTCAACAACTCAACCGTGTTACAGGGCCTGACCGGACTACTTCAAGATCTCATCCGACTGCTTAAAAAAGCCGTCTCCCTTCCTCGTCCCGCCCTGTTCCCGATCGGCCGCGTGGCCAAAGAGATGGATGGTCCGACCGTGAAGGCCGACCTAATTGCCGGACTGAGCGTGGCCTTGCTGGCCTTTCCGATGTCGATGGCTTTCGCGATGAAAGCGGGCCTACCCGTGTGGTGCGGTCTCGTGGGCTGCGGGGTGGCCGCTTTTGTGGCGCCAATTTTCAGCGGCTCGGCCAACCTCTCCGCCGGCCCGACCAATGCTTCCGCCGCCTTGCTCCTCGGTGCCTTTGCGACCTTAGGTGCGATCTCACCCGAACAAAGGGCGGCGGCTTTGCCGACATTGGTCCTGATGGCGGGTGTCTTCCTTTTGCTGGCCTCATGGCTTCGCTTGGGTGGCTTTGCTGATTTCGTACCGCGCACGGTCATCTCGGCTTATATCGCCGCCGCCGCGCTCCGCGTCATCGCCCTGCAATTACCCACCGCGCTTGGCATGCCCGGCGACCACAGCGGCGAATCGCTCTTCGAAGTCATCTGGGCTGCCGTAAAAATGGGCCGCCATCTACTCATCAACGTCGATTTCTATTTGGCCATCGTCACCGGGATAACTTACTTCCTACTACGCAAACCTTACGGTGCGGGCAAAGCCATCGTGGGCGCCATCACCGTAGCCACCATCGGCGCCGCGCTGGGTCAATCGGTCATCCATAACCAAGGCTCCCATGCCGATCTCGTGCATTATGTCGGCGACGCCGCGCGTTCCGCCGCCGTGCTCCACCTACCCGAATTTTCTGCGCATACTTTCTCCACGCTCTTCTCTCCGGCCCTCGCCCTCGCGGTGCTGGTCATCATCGAAGGGACGGCCAATGCCCGGGCTTCGGCCCTAAAAACGGGGCGCGCTTCGGATTTGCACCAAGAAGTCTTCGGGCTCGGGATGGCCAACCTCGCCTGCGCCTTCTCGGGCGGCATGGCCGCCTCGGGCTCAATCAGCCGCTCGGCCCTCAATGTCGCCAGCGGCGCCCGCACGGCTTACGCTTCCTTGTTCTGCGGCCTGATCATCCTCGCAGCCGGCTTGCTGATCAGCAGCTGGGTCGCCCTCGTGCCGCTCTCATGCTTGGCAATCCTGGTCATCCTGGCGGAAATCGAATTGGCCAATTTTGCGGTGATCAAATTAATTTTAAAATCCGGCGTCCAAGACCGCACGGTCTTCCTCGCGACTTTCATCACCGCCCTCATCGCCCCGCTCGACGTGGCGATCTTCTTCGGCACCGGCATCGCCGTGGCCTTCTACCTGCGCAAGACTTCGAAGCCCGAAGTTGTTGAATATGATTTCTCCGAAGCCGGCGAAATCAAGGTGCGTCCCAAGGGCCAAGGGACGACGGGTATTTCCATCCTGCACGTCGAAGGCAGCCTGCACTTCGGCGCGACTCAAGCCTTCCACGAACATCTGCGCCGCGCTTCTTCGGATCCGAATCTGAAAGTGATGGTGGTAAAGTTCCGCGAGGCCATCCACCTCGACGCCAATGGCGTCCTTTTATTGCGCGATTTATCCGAGACCCTGAAAGCCGCGCAACGCCATCTAATCCTTTGCGAAGCTAAGCCCGAGACCATGGCGATCTTCCAGAATGCCGGGTTGGTCGAAACTATCGGAGTGAAGAACGTCATCCCCTGGGACGAAACAAACCCTACCGCCGCCTTGGCCAAAGCCGTCCGTCGGGCCCGCGAACTGGCAGGTGGGGGCGAAGCCGTCCTCCACATCGTAACCACGCCGCACCCTGAACTCCCCCGACCCGCCTCGGCGACCGGCGAAGATTGGCAGATTTAGGCAACAGCCGCCTTTTTTCGGACAAGTGGAACGGGACCTTGAGGGTTTTATGGAGGTTTATGAATTATGGCTTGAAGCCTGCCCTCCGACTCCCCCTTTTGGGGAGGTGTCCGCGTTGATTCGGACCGCACTTTCCTAGAACCATGAGCACCTACAGCGAAATCCAACAACACCTCGGCACTGAAGCCGAAAATCTTCTCGGGTTTAAGAACCCGAAGATTTCAAAGGAGGACATCCACCAGCCTCGCGCTGATTGGGTTGAACACGCCTTTACCGCCTCGGACCGCAACAATCGCGTCCTGGCCAACCTGCAGCGCCTCTACGGCTCTGGTCGCCTCGCTAACACGGGCTACGTTTCCATCCTACCGGTCGACCAAGGCATCGAACACTCCGCCGGCGCTTCGTTCGCCAAGAACCCCATCTACTTCGACGGCGAAAATATCGTGAAGCTCGCCATCGAAGGCGGTTGCAACGCGGTCTGCTCGACTTTCGGCGTCCTCAGCAGCGTCTCCCGGCGCTACGCCCACAAGATCCCCTTCATGGTGAAGATCAACCACAACCAGTTGCTCACCTACCCCAACGTCGGCGACCAAGTCATGTACGGCACGATCAAGCAAGCCGCCGACATGGGCTGCGCGGCCGTCGGTGCGACGATCTACTTCGGCTCCGCCGAAACCAATCGCCAGATCATCGAAGTCTCCCACGCCTTCCAAGCCGCCCACGAAATGGGTATGGCGACGGTCCTCTGGTGCTACACCCGTAACAGCGCCTTCAAACAGAAGGACAAAGATTACCACGTGTCCGCTGACCTCACCGGCCAAGCCAACCACCTCGGCGTCACCATCTGCGCCGACATCATCAAGCAGAAGCTTCCGGAAAACAACGGCGGCTACCTGGCCATCCAGGCCACGGAATCTTCGTACGGCAAGATCGACAAGCGCATGTACACCGACCTTTCGACCGATCACCCGATCGACCTCACCCGTTACCAGGTCGCCAATTGCTACATGGGTCGCATCGGCCTGATCAACTCCGGCGGTCCTTCCGGCAACAATGACTTCGCCGAAGCCGTCAAGACGGCTGTCATCAACAAGCGCGCCGGTGGCCAAGGCCTCATCTCCGGTCGTAAGGCGTTCCAACGCCCGATCGCCGAAGGCGCTAAGCTCTTGCACACGATCCAAGACGTCTACCTCAATAAAGAAGTCACCATCGCCTAAGGCGACGGGACCTCTCCTCACGAAGCCCCGGCGACCCCGGGGCTTTTTATTGGGCGCATCAGCCGCCTCGATTATTGATATCAATCTTTTCAATCCCCGGGGCACGATTTCCGGCTTTCACCCACGACCTCGGTCGCTAAATTGTCCGTATGTCCCTCCCTCAAGGCTTCCGCGCATGGTTGGAAAAGGAATCTCAACTCTGGCAACAGGACGGACTACTGCCCGCCGGACAACGGGACCAGATTCTCGCCCGCTACCCCGAAGAAGATGTCACCAGCGGTCGCCTCGCCTTCGCCCTGCGCACCTTTGGCGTACTGCTGCTCGGCGCGGCGCTCCTTCTTGTCATTGGACATAACTGGGATGACCTTTCGCGCTCGGGGCGCTTGACCACGGTTCTCGGCGGTCTCATCGGCCTCCAAGGCATCGGGCTTTGGTATTCGAACCGCCACTCACGCCAAGGCTCCGTCCTAGGGCACCTCGCAGGATGCATCATGTTCGGCGCCGCGATCGCGCTTACCGGGCAGATCTACCACCTCGACGCGCATAGCCCCGATGCAATCCTGGCTTGGTGTATCGGCACCTTGCCCTTCGCGGTCCTACTCGACTCGACATTGCTCTACCTCGGCGGCCTCATTCTGGCAGGCGTCTGGCTTAGTTACGAATCACAAAGTTTCGTCTTCGGGGCGGAATGGCACAACCAGGCCGCGAATCATCGGCTTGTGTTCTTCGCGCTCCTCGCACCAGCGGCCTGGGCGGCGTATCGCAGAGCCCGGCCGGCCCTTGCTGGCGCTGTAGCGTGGGCGACGATGTTTTCGTGGATTTATTTCGGAAATGATATCGGCATACCTTACTTTGTCCTGCCGCTGGTCATAGCTTCTCTGCATGCAACCGGCGATGCTCGGGCGCGCGGCTGGCGTTTCATTGGAGGCGTCGGCGTCACCGTGGTCACACTGGTCCTCGGCGACATCAACAGCACCCACCGCTCGGATTTCTTTAAACAGGAGACCTTAACCAGCCTACTCATCCTTAGCCTCGCCCTGCTCGCCGTCTGGTCCGCCGTCCGCTCGCAGCTTAACTTACGCATCTGGCCCGCAGGTATCGCGTTGACGACCCTCCTTATAGGTATCGCCAACAATTACGATTTTACACAAAGCCCGATTGGCGGCGTCGTCATCAAGGCAATCGCCAACTTCAGCACGCTCGCCTTGGCCGTGTGGCTCATTCGACTGGGACTCAACGAAGGCCGGCTTCGGCCCTACGTTTATGGTTCACTGGTTTTCCTCTCGTGGCTTATCACGCGCTATGTAGACATCGGACACGACCTCGGCATGCTCACGATGGCCGGATTTTTCGCCCTCATCGGGGTCATTCTTTTCGTTCTTGCGCGCGTATGGAAAACCCAGAGCGAAAACAACCTCACTACTGAAATGGCGGATTACCGTCCGGCGTGGATGGAAGCCTTGATCAGCAAAGCCAAGCCGTACGCCCGCCTCTTGCTCATCGGTGCCGTTGCGTTGCAGGCCGGAACAATCGGCTGGATGGTCTGGCATCATCACCAACCGATGACCTCAGGGGAACGTTTCACCCTCCGCTGCCGCCCGGTCGACCCGCGCGACCTTCTGAAAGGTGAGTATGTCATCCTTAACTATGACTTCAGCACCGCCACCGAGGCGCAACAACGCACACTGAGGGCTGAATATAAGAAATTGCACCCGAGTCCTCAGACAGACGGTGCGGATTTCCACCTTGGGAATCTTCCAGCCGACACCGCCGTATACATTCCTCTCACACGTCTGGCCGATGGCACTGGCGTGGCCGAAAAACCAACCTTCATTCGACCCAGCCAAGGACTCTACCTCAAGGGCCTTACCCGCTACAGGCAGCTTCGCTTCGGTATCGAGGCCTTTTATGTGAAGGAAGGAAAAGGCAGACAGTGGGAAGACTTAGCCCGCAAAGGCGAACTCGCGGCCGAGATCGGCGTGCTACCCGATGGGCGCGCGGGGCTCATTTCCCTCAAGGCCATGCCGAAAGCCGGGGCGACTCCCCCGCCTCGCTAAGCGGTTAAGAAATCTGCCCGCAAAGGCGAAAGAACAAAAGG
>Ga0114971_10002985_pt1 | contig 11518 bp, 19 predicted proteins | sample M_140625_MF_Meta_FD_87320 | JGI IMG/M metagenome (GOLD analysis project Ga0114971, IMG submission 87320) | Freshwater microbial communities from Lake Montjoie, Canada to study carbon cycling - M_140625_MF_MetaG | ecosystem: Environmental > Aquatic > Freshwater > Lake | place: Lake Montjoie... | reverse complement strand
GGGGGGTGGAGGGCGGGGGAGTGGTGGGGGGGGGGGGGGGGGGGGTGGTGGTGGGGGGGGGGGGGGGGGGGGTGGTGGTGGGGGTGGTGGGGGTGGGGGCGGGGGTGGTGGTGGCGGTGGTGGCGGTGGTGGAAAACGTTCAAGACAGTCAAAACAAGCTACAGGTGGTGATGATAGAAAAAAACGTGCGATGCAGTCAAAAAAATATGAAAGTTATCCCGGATCTACAGGTAAAGGAGATCTGATTGGAATAATTGATATGTTACAATCTATGTTTGGTTCTAAACAAATAGTAAAAGCAAAATTAAGAGGCCTATCTACACAACACCGTCAAAATTTGCAACCTCAAGATCCCATGGTCAAAATAATCCATCAACTTCAAAATTTATTCAATAAGATGACGAAAGATGAGCAATCTAGAGGTGGAGGTTATTCTGTCATGATGCCACAATCATCTTCTTCTTCTTCAAGCCGAGGTGGAGGTAAAGGTCAGGCTAAAAGCGGACGGCAACAATCGTAAAAGGTGATACTATTATACCATTTATACTTGATTGAATTACTCGACAATCATAAAAAATAAATTATTTATTTTTTATTTATATGGAAAGATAAAGATGATCTCTGACTTTTTATCTTTCCAGGCCAATATTCAGGTCTATCACTGGCAGACATATTCTCATTCGAGACATGAGGCGGCCGGGGAATTATATGAGGAGATGACGGAATTGATAGATGAATTCATGGAGGTTTACATGGGCAACTTCAAGAAGCGAATCAAGTTAGAATCGGATTCGATCGCGGTGAAAACTCACACCAGTCGATCCATTGTTGTCTATCTCCGAGAATTCATTTCGTTTCTTGACCATCTAAAGATCACCGAAAGTTCCCTCCTTAATATTCGGGATGAGATGAAAGCCGTAATCCTTCGAGCCCTCTACAAATTCACACAGCGCTAATGCTATTCAATATGTCCTTCCTGACTATGTTTTTTGGAGGAATCATCCCATTCCCAATCATCTTCTTCCACCATATCATCTGGATTGACTTCGTTTTCTGATTCTTCTGAATTGTAATGAATTTCTTCTTCGGAATGGTATTCCTTGTTTATACCAAACCAATCTCTCAGTCTTGGAATCATAAGACCTGTGATAAAAAGCAAAATAGTGGTTGTATCGACAAACCACGAGGAAGCATATGGATTTTCTGTCATCCTTTTATTCTTGAATCTTTCTATTCTTTAGACTATGAAAGACTGGTCGGTCTCCTCACGATCACAATAAAAAATACTCAGCATGATGACAATATACAACGATCCCGTGAGGATTCCCATGATCGGCATTTTATCCAAAGAAAAAGAAATCTTTAGATATACGAGAGGATCATGAGAAATAGTTCGTGAGGCAGGGAGTGCAATTCCTCCCATTCGTGATGAGGATTTGGATTTTTTTTCCAGGAATGCAGGGCCTCTATAATTTTTCGTGACATGATGTTGGTCGTATGGATTTGATGGGACGCGCTTGATGACCATCGATACACACAGATTTCGACAAAGGCCATCGTTCGTTCCTTCCATGTCAAGGTATATTTCTTGCAACATCGATCGGGTTGATTGTATATCGCTTGATAAATAAAGACTGTCCCTGGGGATACCGTGATGTCTCCATCAAACGTAAAGATATTGGAATTCGCATTATAATTAGAACCAGGGACCTTGTTGGTAATCTCGATAAAAGATTCCCGGATGTCTCCATGCAAGGCAGTCACACCTTTCACATTAAAAGGAGCACTATTTTTATCCAGCAATTGGATCGGATTCGTATCCATTTTCTTCCTTCCTTTGAATATTATTATTACTTCTTCTCATTTTTTAGGTTAGAACTCCGACATCCTATCGGCAGAGCGATGTGAGGGCTTCTTGGCCTGCTTCTCCTTGGTCACCTTCTTCTTCTTCCATTCTGTGGGGGTGATATCGCGCTGATTGATTCGGGTCTTGTGAATGATTCCGGTCTTGACTTGATGCCTCTCCTGTTCGGCCAGCTTGATCCTGGTAGAGCGGGACGAATGGAGTTGAAGATTCTTCTTCTCGGCCACCGGTGCGCTCCTATCCATTCGAGTCTCAAATTCCATCGCCACCTGGTCAATATTCTTCATTCTGTAAATGGGATATATGAGTATGAGTTAATCGTTAACATTTTCTCTGATTGCCATGAAAACCAGAATCAATTTTTTGTTCGATCTAAATGATTTGTGTGTCTTATAATAAATGAAGGAGGCCGCGTCCGTTATTCATCCGTTATTCCTAGAATTTACTTCTCACGTGCGGGACGATTACTGGAAATTATTATATGAGGATATGGCTTTTGGGAAATTTCCTAGTGGGGTTTATATACAGAAAGATCATTTTTGTTGTTTTCACAAGGGGAAAGAATTTAATGTCCCGCTCGATTCCACGGATACCTTTATGCTCTTTACACAGATCCATTCACTTCTTAATAGCAAGATGGGCATCCAGTCCGAGGATGAAAAGCGACAGATGAAGGAAAAACTGATGCTGCAGACTTCTGTCGTCAAGGACGATACACCAAAGCGACTCATCAAGGATTCGACGCTCACCTCCTTTATCCTCCGTGAGGGTGCACAATCGCATCTTCCGGACAACGTGCTCCGCAAGGTCTTTTCCTTGTTCATCATCGGATTCATGTTCAAGACCATTCTTGTCAAGGATGTGATTTTTGATGGTGTCGATATCCAGGGCATCCACGGTTTTCAGTTTTCTGATAAGCGCGTGAAGATCGAGAGGAATGTCCTGCAATTAAAAAAGGGGCAGGTTTTTCTGGAGACGGCTCGACCAGAGGTCAATTTACTTTCTTCTTATTGGTCCAAATACCTTCATTCTTTGTCGGCGCTCACAACATCGATTCCTCCGGGATAAATAATACAAAAAAATTTAATTTTTATTACTTGCAGAATAAAAACCCCACTGAAACATGTCTCATCGATCGGTATTTGTCTGGAAAGATAATAGTTGTTATATGGATAGCGTGTTATGGATGTTATTCTCCACCTCTCTGCCGTTTGTTCGTTCTAGGATGCTCCGTGCTCGGCCGTCTTGCAGGCGCCTGCAAGAGATCGGGACCTGTGCGGAAAATAGGAATGATATGAACGAGCGGATCTTTCTTGAATTCCAATCTCTCTTTCGCAGGATGGCTGTTTTTTTCAAAGAGGAAGGAAAAATTAGCGATTGCGGCGAGTTCCGGTGCCTCTACCAGAAATGGCATCAGGATCCACGATGCTCTCGTCTCCAGAAGAAACAACCCTTTCATTTGGGCGAACAGAACGAGGCGCAGGAATTTTTGCAATTCATCCTGGGATTGTATGGCATGAACGGCCTTTTTTCCTTTGGTGCCACCAGCATCGAATCCTTCTTTTACGGTAAAGGAAAGGGTGGTCATGAATGGATCTATGATCGTCTCGATCGCAAACAGAGCATCGTATGGAACATCCCCTTCAGCTCGCTCCAATCCATTGCTTCACTGGCCGACGGCCTCTACCGGACCGAAGAGATTGATAATGTCCAGGTCCAGCATCGAAAACGGGCCTACACCTCGATCAGGACGATTCATGCGCTGCAAAATTTTGCCGATCTCCTCATCCTCTCGGTCGAACGCATCGACCCCATTCGCCAGAAAATCTCACACCGGCGTATCGAGGTGCCGCCTCTTCTCTCGGATTCTTCTGGAAAACAATTGCGACTCTGTGGCATCGTCTGTCATCACGGTCGCGCTATTTATTTGGGTCATTATACCTCCTACGCCTTTTTACCTCAAGAAAATGCATGGTATCTTTATGATAATCTACGACCCCATCTTAAGAAGATGTCCGAGATCCCAACTTTGGCACTGACGCACGGTGTCCTCTATTTTTACAGCATCTGAAAACATAACAAATAAAAAATGATTTTTCCTCTTTGTGGCCAGAAGAAATAAAAAAGAATGAAGGTTTTTATTGCCAGCTTTGGTTCCAACGATGTGATCCGTAACGTTCTTGCGCTTCACGGTCTTCGGGTCGATGATGTCTATACCAGCGGTCGTTATGACGGCTATGAGGATGGAGAAGGCATGGACGACAAGAATGAGATGATTCTTGATGCGTGCGAGACTCACCATCTCTCGAAACCTTTTCTGATCGACGATTCCAAGACCAATATCGATCGCATTCCCATAATCAAGGATTCGGGAAGTTATCATGTAAAAGGAAAGACGGGATTGACACTGGAAGATGCGAAAGAAATCCTGGCACGCTTGTCGGATTACGATAGTGTTTTTATCGATGCGGATCTCACCTTGTTCCGTGATCATGTCACCAGCGAATTACTTTACCCATGGCAAGAGGCGGGCAAATCGGCGTCCTCCTTGGATGTCACCAAGATCGTTCTGGCTGAGGGCGCCAGGTCGTTGCTTAATCGTCTTTCTCCAGATAAACCTTGGAATGTTTGTTGATCATCTCTGACGGCACCAGGTAGGACGCGTAATACCACACCTCTTCTTTTTTCTTATTGTTGATAGGGAGCGAACCGATCGTCCATCGGATAAATTGGTGCCATGTTTCCTGGATAGCACGACGCACCTCGACAAAGGTCGTCGGAGTCTCTGTCCTCATCATTTCTTGCACATAGAAATGACGCTTCATTGATTTGTTTTTTTTTTTCAATATATATATCATGTTTTTAGATGATTGAAAAAATTTGAATCATTATAACGGCACTCCGTGACCCTCTTTCAGCATCTGGTCGTTGATGGACTCTTCGTGGAGATTGTGGCTATACACAACGACCAGGATGCGTCCATACTTGTCGAATTCGCCACACTCGATCCGGACGCATTCGGTCCGGGTCAGCAACGCCTCCAGTCGATCGCGGGCCAGCACGGCCAGTTCCTTTTCCTTGTCTCGATGGGGCTTGGAAAGGAGTGGTTTCATCTCGGGGGAGTCATAGCCGAGGCATCGGCACCGCCACTTGATCCATTCGCCGCGATACTGAAAGACTGAGGAAAAGGTGTCTCCATCATAGATCCGACACGGCTTGGCAAGAAAGGTCTTTCCAGAGAAGGAAAAGTAGCCAAGTTCATTGGGGGGAGGAGGCCGAAAACACACCATCGCCGTCCAGCACCATACCCGCCACCTCATGGTTTTATCTTGAGCAACAATTTGGTAATTTTTGCAACACCCTGATCCGAAAATATAATGGTCACGATTGCTTTGCCAATTTTGCCGGTGTCTTCGTCTTCCCAATCCTTGATTGTCATTGTCAAGACATTGTTCTTGATATGGTCTCTAGAAAAATTGGCATTATACCATCTTCCCAGGTATCCGTTGATCCCTCTGAATCGGTGAGAGATGAACAGGATCGGATGATGATTGATTGCCAATGTGAGGTGATTCTCGTGCAATTCTCGCATCACCTTTCCCAATCGAATCTCGGCACGGATAATATCGCTCTTGGCATTCTTTCTGAATTCTTCCGTCTTTTTGATCCAGCGGGATGGACCGCCAAGGATGATTTCCATTTTATGTTGGCGCAATATTTTTTTTTCTAGCTACTTAAGATCATGATGGAATAAGAGGAAAGCAGCAGCCACGATGGACAAGCTCGAGAATTTCCTGAAAAAGAATCATCATCGGGTGATTCATTATTTTACCACCAAGGACGATATACTGGCATTTGTTCTGATCTTGTCCATCTATGAGGGGGTCATGTTTATGCTGGATGTGAGGGATGGGGACATCGCCTATATGGAGACGGGGCAGTTTCAGAAGCGATTCTATGTAGAGGACATGGAGCGGCAGGAGTTCCCACCGTGCCTGCGAGAGCAGCCGGCGGAGGACTTGATCCGGGACAAGAAGCTTCTGAGCGAAGCCCTCAAGATCCTGCAAAAGAGTCCGAATGAGGGGACGCTCCTCGTGCTGGGACCAGAATACATGATGGATGTGGCGCGGGATGGCACCTTTGTCCTCTCCAAACTGATTGATTTCCCCGAGACATTGGAGCAGCATGGCATTTTTCAGAAATATGACTTGGAGTATTTTTATACGCATAAGAACACCATCTCCCAGAATGTCAAGACCATCTATTCGCGCATGCACCAGAACTTTCTAGACAATTTGGAGCACATCCAGGCGGAGTGGACCGACTTTTCCAAGGATCCTTCTCGCCATCTATCGGGGATCCAATCGTTGCTGGTCCAGTATGACGAGAGGATGAGGCAGTGTGAGGAGCTCAAGAAGATGGTGATGGACATGTATAAACTCTGGAAACAATTGTCTTCCGAGCACGACATGATGGAGATCCAGGCGGACCCGGTTTCCTTTGACCAGACGCTCCAACAGAACCATAAGAAGCAGCTTTTGTATCGGAAGCTCGACCGCATCCGGCTCATCGAGAAGCATTCGACCGATCTCCTGGTCAAGATCCATATCGCATGCACCTGCCTGATGTTTTACATGCATATCCTCTCGTGTGAGATGGGTGGATTGCACTTCCGGATCGATAACACGGTCAAGCTTCAAAACGATATTCAGAAATATGTCCTGAAGATGCCGAGCAGCATGTGATCAATATAGTAAGTAATCTATTTTTTTTTTTTTGAAAAAAAAATGTATGTTTGAAAATAAATGATCACTCCTCCTCCTCTTCCTCCTTCACGATTGCTACAACAATTGGCAACTATTTCATCGAATCAGATCGGCCCGGTAGATCGGAAAAACAGTCCTAATGTGATTCGTCTACGCATGCTGAAAAAATTAAATCTTCATATGGATAATCGATCTAAAATTTTTGAACGATTAAAAAAGATTAATCTCCAAGAACTTATCGAAATGCTATCCCTGCAGATAAAATTAACAGAATCCAATCACTATATGATGTATCTAAAAAATCTGGAGAAGATCAAGACTGCACTTGAATTGCTCGAGATGGCTGAAAAAGAAAAGAATACCTTGAATCTACAGATCCAATATACGTCTCATTTACTTTCCAGGACGGTAAAAAAACAAGATATCAAATGCACGTCACAATTTCTCTTACTATTAGAAAAAAGAAAGGATGCCTTGATCCAAACCGTGGCAGCAATGGAGGAAGAACTTATCACCTTATTTTTTTCCATGAAGATAGATGATTTTCTCCAGATGTATCAGACGAAATCTCAAAAGTCAAACTGCAGCCAATATACGAAGAGCGAGATATAGATTTTTGTTTTTTTAGATACACTCTAAAAACAAAATACATTTACGTTTACTTTTTATACAAGCGGACTAGGAACCAGATGATCCATGCAGCAAAGACGACAAAGACCGCTCCACTATGAGTCATGGGATGGGTGGCGGATGGCGGTATAAACACAAAAACAAGGTTGAGCACGGTAAGGACATAGAAAAGGACGATCCATGGGAAGGTGGATAATTGATGGAATTTTTTATTCTTATTCTCCTCCATATTCATGGATTCGACCCAGAACAGGCTGCCAAGAATAAAGTATATAAGAGCAGCCTGAAAATAGGAGTAGCCTCTCTTGTAGCAGATAAAATCTCCCTCAATCTGGACCATCTTGCTGGGATCCAATTCCACCCTCACCTTATGGACCGTGTGCACCATCACATTATCATGATGATGATGGGATTTATGAGAAGAAGACGATCTCTTTGAATTTTTATTCATTTTTATTGTATCTAAGAAAAAAAAAAAATAAAAATTTACAATTTGTCCATGGCAAAGACAAGGTCCACACGACCCTCACGAATATAGGATTCATCCAATTTCCGAATAAAAGAGGGAGGCTTGTTGGAGGTGAGAAATAGAATGGTGTGAGGAAACAATCCCCAATGGATCTCGTCCAGCATCCGATTCCATCCGGCTTTATCGGGAATTGAGATGGGAATTTTGTTGTGAGGAGGAATGCCCGCATGGATGCGAAGAAGTGGGCCTTCAAACTCGTCAAAGACCAGGATGAGAGGATTGGATTCTGATGGTTCCACCTCGGAATGGAGCTCGCCGATGTTATCACCGGGCTGCCAGGGCTTCAGGGTGCTGCAATAGGAACCAGAGAGATCTCGCGCCGCCAGCAACGATAACACGGATTTGCCGGCACCAGGAGGACCATGCAGGTAGACCACGGTGTGCCGATGCTTCTTCTGATGCTGGATGATCTGGTGAAGGATATCGGTCTGATGAGGCAGGGGGTGAAGGCTGTGGAGATGCACGGTGCGTGGTTTGAAGAAACAATTATTGAAGCATCCGATGCGCTCGTAGATGATGGTCGGTTTGGTATCTTCTTGTTGTTCTTCTTCTTCATTTGCATCATCCGTGGAGAGGAATTGCATCTTGTCCTCGTGGGGAATACGGACCAGGTCTTCGTAGGTCTTTTCGGTAGCAATCAGCCAGATGTCGTAGGAGTCGCCGTATTCGTTCCGAAAGACATCCATCGAGACGATATACCACCGACCGATGGCGTAGCCACATCCCATCTTGCCGTCCAGAAGATGGGTGCACTGGTTTCCAACCCGCCTTTGGACCCGACGACAGTCTTCTTTATTCCTCATATGATAGAGACGCACACCCATGCATCGGACCAACAGAAAAACGAGCGTCCATGGTAGCATGAGAATCCCATTCATCAGCGTCATCATCCAGATTCCATTGAGTAATTCCATAGGTATTGTTGTTTGTCTATGGTATTGTTGGCCTCGGATTCATTTTTATTCGATTTGAAAAATATTTTCATGAATAAAATGGTCTCTAAAAAACAAGCCGCGGCGATCGAGACCTTTGAGAGAGAGCGCAATAAGATCAAGGAACAACCCCTCTACGTGCTCCATGCTTTTGCTTCACAACACAAGATTCGGGGGAGATCGACGAGAGTCCGGACACTCTTGGAACATCTTGTGCAATCCTATCTTGATTCGTTCCCCAAGGCCAAAATAGCCTGCTACCAGAAAAACTCTCAACAGGTCGACTGCAGAAAGCATACATCGATTCCCACAAGGGATGGCGAGCTTCTTCGCTACAAGATCCTTAAGGAACAAGGAGAAAAGGTGTGTTCCCACAAGAAATATTGGATTTGTAATCTTCCACAGCTAGCATAAAAGATCTTTCCGACAGGTGGGACAGGTAAAGGAAACCTGCGACCATTTGTCCATGCATTCGCTGTGATAAAAGTTCTTGCAGGCACATGGGAGGCTCACCGATGTGGAGAGGATGGTGTCGGTGCAGATAGGACATTCATAGGGATGGTCCTCGGAACTATGAGTATGGAGGGTGTAGGCGGGGCGGATGACTTCTTTTCCAAACCACAGGAGACAGAGGAGGTCCACCATCTTTTCCTTTTCCCGGAATCCAAAGGGGATCCCACATCGTAGGAGTGTCGATCGGATGTCGGTGATGTAGATATTGGAGGCGATCGTCTTGATCGTGTGCCTCGCCCTCGCCTTGAATGCCGCGGTGGTAGTGGTCTGTCCATAAAAATCTCGCAAAATCCGAATCTCGCTCTCGAGGAGCAGGTATTTCATGGTCTCCTTCTTGCGAGAGGGTGAGATGGGCTTTTTAATGAGAAACATCCCAATCATCCTTAGAAAATCGACACGAGTCCGATACCGCCTGGTGATACCAAGCTCCCTTGCCTTGGTGATGCATTCATCCATGCGTCCCTTGTAAGCCACGATCTCTTTCGAAAAAAACTGCTGGAGCTGGCGCTTCTTTTCTGCGCCCAGGACGGGATCATGAAGACGAGTCCGCAGTCCAGAAATATTTTCACAAAATATCTCCATTTTATTTTACCTTTTTTGAAAAAAAATTTGTTGAATGATAATCCGGATGATTTGCGATATAGATCATCGTTGGTCCAAGCTTCTTAAGAAGATCCATGTTGGTAACGGCGGTCATGGCAGTGGGCAATTGGATCCGAAGTTGCATGGGAACGAGATATCGTTTATAATCCAATAGATCCACAGGCAATAAACGAAATAGCGCCACCGTCTTCATAAAGAGGTCGTAGTCTGGATCTTTCTTATTGACAATAGCGAGATATCGGGCAGTATCCGCATAAAAGTCTTTGATCTTCATCTCTTTAGCCTGATCCCTCGGTGTCTTGCCCCTGTGAATCAGATCATACATGATCATCCCCATGGACCATACATCAAAGGCATAGTAATCGGTCATGGTCTGCATCGGTCGTTTTTCCCAATCGTAAAAGATAGGTGTGCCCAATATCTCTTTACATCTTGTAATCTCTGTGCAGGACAGGCCCATATCAATCACCTTGATATAAGGATACTCTTTTGAGAACATGAGATTCTCGGTCTTGAGATCATGATGAACGACACCCATGTCATGAATCAGCGACATCACATTCACCAATGCAAAGAGACTAGGGATGATTCTCTTGAAAAAGGATTCCCCCTTCTCTGTGATCAGAAAAAGTGTCGTAGAATTGATCCATCGGGGTGGGAGGAGGGCCTCCATACGAAGCTGGTTCTTTGATTCCTGATACGAATGAAATTTGGCGATAAAATCCACGACACGGGGATTCTCGGAAAGGAGTTCCAATATCCGCGCCTGCTGCCGCACCAGCATGCTTGTTTCTTGTTTGGATCTAGATTGTCTCGGATTGGATTTTTTGACTACTTGATTACGTTGTTTATCTAAAAAGACAGCCCCAAATGCACCTTTTCCAAGCTGTTGCATTTATTTACTTTTTCCATTTTTTTTTATTTATTTTAAGAAAAAGTAAAAAATGGAAAAAGTTGCGTATGACTTTGTCCCCAATCAGGAATATTCGACATGTGTAGAAGTGGGTGGACAGCATCGAGATCAGAACAGCTGTGAGGATTGCATCACGGATTATACTCTATTCGACCAAAAGATACCCAGTATGTGTCCCACAGATACCACTGCATTGAAACAATCTTGTGCAGATTACTGCTCCAAAGAAGCCACAAAGTCCGTGGGATTGGAGGGCCAATGTTATACGGGATACTATTATCATTATACACCAACACCGGGACCGAATCCGGCCACCTCACCCCCTGAATACTGTCAGGAGGTCTGTCTGTCGAAATGTGAGGCGAATTGTCCCGATTTTATTGGTCGTCGGAACAAGGTGCAATCCTGCAAATTCGACCTCTGTCCGGGAAGTCTTCCTGATTATAAAGGCAGTTTGACTACAGATGTCGTCACACAGCAACGCCTCGCCCTCTACAAGCCCATCACTTCCGGTGAATTCCCAGAGTTTGCCATGAATCCACCTTCACCATGCCATTTTTTCAATGAACAGACCAATGAATGGGATTACACCATGACCTCTGCGCCACAATTACCGAATGCTGCTGCTTCTACCTCTACAATTCCACCTCCATCCTCTTCCAATCAAAATACAAATACACAACCTCCTCTTCCTGTCGTGAATCCATCCTCTTCCAATCAAAATACAAATACACAACCTCCTCTTCCTGTCGTGAATCCATCCTCTTC
>Ga0114971_10002984_pt1 | contig 11525 bp, 7 predicted proteins | sample M_140625_MF_Meta_FD_87320 | JGI IMG/M metagenome (GOLD analysis project Ga0114971, IMG submission 87320) | Freshwater microbial communities from Lake Montjoie, Canada to study carbon cycling - M_140625_MF_MetaG | ecosystem: Environmental > Aquatic > Freshwater > Lake | place: Lake Montjoie... | reverse complement strand
GAGAGGATGTTGCCCAGAAGCATTGCCAGGCTGGAAAGGGTGAGGAGGCCGAGGAAGACCGGGAAGTCGCGATGAACCAGCGAATCGTACCCCAGCAGTCCCAGGCCAGGAATATTAAAAGTAAATTCGATGAGGAATGAGCCGGTGAGGAAGAAGCCAAGATTCCCTCCGAAGGTCGCCGCCAAGGGGATGATGGAGTTACGCAAGGCGTGAACGAACACGATGCGACCATTGCTGAGGCCTTTGGCTTTGGCGGTGCGCACATAGTCGGCGGCCAGATTATCCAGCAAACCGTTGCGGGTAAAAAGCGTGAGGGCGGTGAAGGCGCCAATCATTTCGCAACAGAGCGGCAGCAAAGAGTGATAAAATGGGCGCGACCAATCAAAGCCCATGGTCGGAAACCACCCCAGTTTGAAACACAGCAACTGCAGTAACACGACCGCAAGGATGAAGCCAGGGATGGAATAAAGGATGAAGAGGCCCTGGGAAGATATCCGATCGAACCACCCGTCGCGGCGCAAGGCTTTGGCCACGCCCAAAGGAATGGAGATGGCGTAGGCAAGCAGGAGGGACCAACCACCGAACCAAGCCGAAATCGGTAAGCGGGATTTGATTTCGTTCCATACGGGTTTGTCGCTGCCCGTGGAGTCACCCAGTTGGCCTTGAAGTAAGCCCGAGTAAGCTTTGCGATAGACGAGGACGCGGGTGGCGGTGTCCGCGTCATCGGGAAGGGGAGCAGGCTCAGCTCGCCAAGGCTCACGGGGTTTGCCGTCGAGGGTGGTGACCGCGAGTGCTTTTCCGTTCAGCTTGATTGCGAGTTTAAAAGATGGGTCGGCTCGCTGGTCGTCGGCGACCTCAGCTTCCGCTTTGCCCTCCTTGTCGAGGCGCACCGTGGTCCAGTCCGCCGGACCGGGCATGATGCCCAGCCAGATGGCGTAAGCTTCGGTCAGCGGGCGATCAAAGCCGTAACGGCGTTTGAGATTATCCAGTTCCTCCGGCGAAGCGGGGCCGCTCGGTCGGGCCGCCGCACTGCGTTTACGGTCGGCTTGCTGACGCTCGGCGAGCGCTTGCTCAATCGGACCGCCGGGTACGAAACGGGTGAAGCAAAACGCGACGAACGTGATGCCCACGAAGGTCAGTGGGACTAGCAACAACCGTCTGAGGACGTAGTCGCGCATCAGGGTATCTATAGGGCAAGCACGGGACGGGAGGGGTCAACCCCGAAAGCGAGCGTGGACTCTCCTTGCACAATTAATTTCCGACTGACAGTCTCCGCCCGTGCCCCTCCTGAGTCTTATCATATCTTTATTACAGTTCGTGCTCGTTGCGCTGGTCTCCGGGGCCGCCTTCGCCCTCCTCGTCTTTTTGCTGGCCTTCGCCTGGCGAGCCCCGCGTCGCCATGCATCGATGTCTATGGGTTATTGCGCCATGCAGACCTTCTGTTGGCTGGTCTTGAAGTGCTTTTACAAGATCCGGGTACGCGGCCTCGAGAATATCCCCGAAACCGGTCCGGCTTTGGTGCTCTCGAATCACGTTGCGTACGCTGACGTGTTGGTCGTCGGCGTCCTTTCGCCTCGTCCGGTGCGGTTTCTTTCTTGGGAAGGTTTCGAGAGCCAGAAATTCCTGGGCTTCATGTGCCGTCTGATGGGCACGATTCCGGTTTCAGAATCTAAAGCCAAGGATGCTATTTATAAATCAGCCGAAGCGCTCAAGCGTGGCGAGATTGTCTGTATCTTCCCCGAGGGCAGTTTGACGCGCAATGGCAGTCTCATGCAGCTGCGCAAGGGATTTGAACTGATCGCTCGACGCGGGGGTGCTCCGATCTTGCCGATTGCCATCGATGGCATGTGGGGTTCGTTCCTGAGTTTCAGCGAAGGTAAGTTTTTCTGGAAATTGCCTCAGCACTTTCCTCGACCGATTGGCGTGGTTATCGGTAAGCCTTTTCTGGCCGAAGAACATGCGCAGACTCGCCTTCGCATCCTTGAACTTGCCTCCGAGGCTTTTGCGATGCGGCCCTCGCTCGAGGGTCACCTCAGTCGTGAAATGGTTCGAGGGCTGGCGCAGAAGGGTGGCAAAATCGCCATGGTCGACCTGGCGTCTGGCCGGCGGGAGTTCGCCGCTTCCACGTTGCTGGCGTTAAGTTGGGCCTTCGCTGGCGAGCTTAAGCGCCGAACGACCGCAAAACGCGTGGCGATTGTGCTACCGCCGGGTATCTGCGCCACGGTCGCCAATCTGGGATGTCTTTTGGCCGATAAGGTCCCCGTGAACCTGAATTTCACGCTCGGCCGTGAGCAGGCTGCATCGTGTCTTCGTCGCGCCCAAGTCGATAGCGTGATCACGGCAGGAGCTTTCCGGGAGAAACTAGCCGAACGTTCGCCAGATTTTCCCTGGGGAGATCAGGTGCTCGATGTCGCCGATTTCATGACGAAATCATCGCGCTTTAGTCTCGGGTGGCGCGTCGGTCTGATTCGTTGTCTTCCAGGATCTTGGCTTCCGCTCTGCATGGGTTTGCCCAAGCGGGGAGGGGAAACCGAAGCCGCCTTACTCTTTACCAGTGGAAGTTCCGGTCAGCCTAAGGGAGTCCGTTTATCGCACCGCAATCTTTTGGCGAATCTCCGCCAGATCGAAAATGCCGAAATCTTACCTGAAAACGGAGTTTTCCTCAGCAGTCTACCGGTCTTTCATAGTTTCGGATTCACTATCGGCCTTTGGTACTGCCTTTCGCGTTCTCCCCGTCTGGTGACCTTGCCTTCGCCTTTAGATTCGGCGGCGGCAGTCAAGGCGATCAAGGAAGAAAAAGTCACCGTGGTGGTGGGCACTCCGACCTTCCTCCGTCCCTATGTACGGCGTGCGTCGGCCTCAGATTTTGCCACCCTGGACTGGGCGGTAGTCGGCGCCGAGAAATGTCCGGTCGATCTCGTCGATACCTTCAAGGATACGCTCGAGACGCCCATTCTTGAGGGCTATGGCATCACGGAAACCAGCCCGGTGCTCTCCGTAAATGTCCCTGATCGTCCTGATCCAGGAGAGGCCCCTGGCGGCTTTTGGGTGGGTACGGTGGGTGGTTCGGTGGGTCGCCCGGTGATCGGGGTCGCCGTCCGGTTCATTGATCCGACGACCGAAGCGGTTTTGCTGAACGACCAGATTGGTCTGCTCGAGGTGCGTGGAGCTAATATTTTTATGGGTTATCTCGATGCCGAGCAAACCGCCAACGCGATGACGCCCGATGGTTGGTATCGCACCGGAGATCTGGGTCGGATGGACGACGAAGGATTTTTACATCTGGCCGGCCGGCTTTCCCGGTTTTCCAAGATCGGTGGCGAAATGGTCCCACACGGCACGGTCGAAGATGCTTTGCGAAAGGTCTTAGGCCTGATCGCTTCTCTGGAAGTCAAAATCGCGGTCTCCAGCGCCGCCGAAGCGACCAAGGGCGAACAACTGGTGGTCTTGCACGTCGATGACCTCGATGTCGAAACCGTTCGTAACGCGTTGGCCGCCGAAGGCATCGCCAATCTTTGGATTCCCAAGGTGTTCAAAAAGGTGCCCGTCATCCCTATTTTGGGCACGGGTAAGCTGGATTTGACTAAGTTACGCGAGTTGGCACAGAGCTGAAGCGGTTTTGGCTCGCTTGTGGCTTAAGGGTTATTGTCCTTACCCACGATTATGCCTAAAAAGAAGAAGACCCTTTTGAAGTCATCCCGCGCCGGAGTGGGTCGCAAGAAAGTCGCTCCTAAGTCTAAGCCCAAGGTGAAGGCACGCCCCGCCGCCATGGTGTCGACGAATGCTAATGCCCAGCCGGTGAAGCTGTTCAAGGAAGCCATCTTGCGGCACTTAAAGAGTTCGTTCGCCCGCGATCCGATTACCGCCACTAAAAATGATTGGTGGTTGGCGACCTGTATGGCCGTGCGTGATCAGTTGCTCGCCCGTTATATCGACACCCAATCCCAGCATTCGAGCCAGAACGTCCGCCGGGTCTATTACTTCTCGTTAGAATATTTGATGGGTCGCGTGCTGAGTAATAATTTAGTTAATCTCGGTTTGCGCGACGTGGCCACCCGGGCCCTGGCCGACCTTGGACAAGATCTCGAGGCGGTCACAGCCGAGGAAGCCGACATGGGTTTAGGTAATGGTGGCTTAGGCCGTTTGGCCGCTTGCTTCCTCGATTCGCTCGCCACTCTGGATATCCCCGCCGTCGGTTACGGGATTCACTACGAGTTCGGCTTATTCCGGCAGACTTTCGTTAACGGCAGACAGGTGGAGGTCGCCGATAACTGGTTATCCAATAATAACCCTTGGCTAATCCGCCGCCCTAACTTCCGCGTCACTGTGCCCCTCTACGGCCACGTTGTCCATAGTACCGATGACCGGGGTAATCACCACGCCTGCTTGACGGAGACCAAGGATCTGCTCGGGGTACCGTGGGATATTCCAATCGCCGGCTTCAATGCCAGCAGCGTCAATTTCTTGCGCCTGTGGGAGTCGAAGGCGACGAGTGAGTTCGATTTTCGTGCCTTCGACCGTGGCGGCTATGTCGAAGCCGTGCGCGATCGTGATGCCAGTGAGACGGTCTCCAAGGTGCTCTACCCGAATGACAGCACGGAGAGCGGTAAGGAATTACGCCTCGTTCAGCAGATCTTCTTCGTGTCCTGTTCCTTGCAAGACATCCTTCGTCGCCACCTGCGCCTAAACCCGAACTGGGCTAATTTTCCCGATAAGGTCGCCATCCAGTTGAACGACACGCACCCAGCCATCGCGGTTGCGGAGTTGATGCGCTTGCTGGTCGACACCGAGCGGATGCACTGGGATCAGGCCTGGGCTATCGTCTCCCGCGTTTTCAGTTACACCAACCATACTTTATTACCCGAAGCTTTGGAAACTTGGTCGGTACCGCTGTTTGAGAAGGTGTTGCCCCGCCAACTTGAAATCATTTACGAAATCAACCGCCGGCACTTGGATGAGGTCGAGCGTCAATGGCCCGGGGACGATGCCAAAAAGATGGAGCTTTCGATTATTCAGGAAGGTCAGCCTAAGCGCATTCGGATGGCGCATCTGGCCGTCGTTGGTTCGCATCATGTCAACGGTGTCGCCGAATTACACACGCGACTGCTCCGGGCGCACTTGTTCCCGGCTTTCGATGAGTTGTGGAAAGGCAAATTTATCAATGTTACCAATGGCGTGACGCCCCGTCGCTGGGTGCGCGGTTGTAATCCCAGCCTGAGCACGCTTTGCGATGAAGTCGCCGGTCCGGGGTGGGAAGTTGATCTGAGCAAGCTACGTAAGCTCGATGCCGTGGCCGAACGCCCGCTCTTCCAAGACCGCTTCTTGGCCATTAAACGTGAGAACAAGGTCCGCCTCGCCGCACGTATCCGTGAACTTGTCGGTGTCGAAGTTTCGCCCGATGCTTTGTTCGACGTGCAAATCAAGCGCTTGCACGAATACAAACGCCAGCACCTTAATTTGCTTCATATCTTGCATCTGTATCGACGGATGTTGAACGAGCCCCATACTCAGTTTACCCCGCGGGTCTGTATCTTCGGCGCGAAGGCCGCCCCGGGCTACGCCTTGGCGAAGCATATCATCCATGCGATCAACCGCGTCGGTGCCGTGATTAATTCCGATGCGCGGATCAAGGGTCTGCTGAAAGTCGTGTTCCTGCCGGACTATCGCGTTTCCTTAGCCGAGGTCATTATCCCGGCCGCCGACTTGTCGGAACAGATTTCAACCGCGGGTAAGGAAGCCTCCGGTACCGGTAATATGAAATTAGCCCTCAATGGTGCCGTCACCATCGGTACCTTGGACGGCGCCAATGTCGAAATCGCCGAAGAAGTTGGCGACGAAAATATCTTTATCTTCGGACTCGAAGTCGAAGAGGTCGAAGCGCTTTGGTCGCGCGGCTATAACCCTCGGGTGGTCCTGGAGGCCGATCCCGAGCTCGCTGCGCTCTTGGATTGGCTCCGCTCAGATACCTTTACGCCGGAACAGGCGGGTGCGCTCTCCCCGGTGGTCAATTCCTTGATCGAGGGCGGCGATCCTTATTTGGTCTTGGCTGACTTCCGAAGTTACGTGGAAGCCCAATCGCGGGCCGAAAAAGCCTTCTTAGACCGTCGTCGGTGGGCTGCCATGGCGATTCGGAACGTCGCCCGCTGTGCTAAATTCTCTTCAGATCGCTCCATTGGGGATTACGCCCGGCTTATCTGGAAGACCAAATCTCTCCCGATTCCCCGTTAACTCAGGGTTGAGATTTACGCCAAATCCCTCCAGAGTAGAGATGCTTGGCTTCTCGTGTTACTCATTTGTGTCTCTTCGTCGCCCTTACGACGGGGGTTCTTTGCGCCCAATCCCATGAGCGTCCTAAATTGTCCGGCTTCACAGTAAGCACCGAGGGTGGCATCGAGGGCAAGCAGGTCATTCACTATGATGTCGATGGAAAGGCGATCGACGGAAATGTGCCTTTGTCGATGCCGAAAGCGCCCCGACCGACTCCACCGCCGGCTGGTGAGGTCGTTCCTCAGGCTACCGAAAAAATTGCGAAAGCCGCCCCCGCCGCCACCTCTGCCTCGATGTCGACGCCGGATGGCCGAAAACTTCCGTTCGCTTTAGAGGGCGGCGGGGTTAAGCGCGTCGATAACAACGTCGATTTCGATTCCAGCCTGAAGAAGGTCAGCAAGACGAGTAATCTCATGGAGAAGCGCTTCGAGACTTCCCAGGCGCCCATCGGTAAAGAGATGGTTTATTCGCGTGAAAATCTTCTCACCTTAGATACGTGGCACGGGAAATATGACACCATCGGCCGCCGCCGCTCGGATATAAAGTTGGAAGATACGCTCGGTGCGACCGTTCGGGCGAAAGATATGATCGAAGTGAAATCGATCGAGAAGACGCCGTCGAACGTGACGCTGGCCCCGGCGGAAATTAAAGGCATCGATGCACGGATGACGACCGAACGGAATAGTTCCTACGAAGTGAAAGGCCAATCGGCCGCCGATCGCTTGACTCCCAAGTCCATCGATCAGTTGTCCATGCAGGATATTAATCGTTATCAATTTCGCCGAAATCGCTCCGACGAACCCGGTATGCCCTTTGTTAAACCTGGCTCCGATCAGGTCCAAACGAAGGGTTCTGGAGGGAAATAAGCAGGTTTTTACCTCGCAGAAGGGCGAGGTTGGTTTTATCTTAAACAGTTAACGCCCATGAGCGAAGCTCAATCCAGACCCGCCAGTCCCGGCATCAGCGATTTAGAAGTCAAAGATGGTCAGATCATCTTTGACTCCGTCTGGACGAGCCTGGAGCGGGAACTTGGCCGCGAAAAACTGATTTTTCCTCGCGAAATCTTCTGGTTAAACGGGGCCCCCGGCGCCGGTAAGGGGACTAACACCCAGTTTATCTTACAGTATCGCGATTATGGGGCCGAACCCATCGTGGTCAGCGATATCCTTTCGAGTCCTGAAGCCAAGAAACGCATCGATGCGGGGATGCTGGTGGGCGACCGCGAGGTGGTGGAAATTCTTTTCCGGCGCTTGTTGCTGCCCCAATATGAGACCGGTGCCGTCGTCGACGGTTTTCCGCGCTCGATGGTGCAGGTCGAGTGTTTGAAGCATCTCTTCGCCCGCCTGAATGACTTACGCCAAGAGTTTCGCCTGTCTTCGACGGCCGTGCGTTTCGCTAAGCCGCATTTCCATATCTTGGTACTCTTTGTCGATGAGAATGAATCGGTGCGTCGTCAGCTCAAACGTGGCCAGGAATGCGTCGCGCATAATGATAAGGTCAAAAAAGACGGCGGGGTAGAGGTAGAGGTACGCAAGACCGACTTAAGCGCCGAGGCGGCCCGTAATCGCTACCGGGTTTTCAAGGAGCGTACCTATGAGCCGTTGCAGTCGTTACGGGACATTTTCCACTACCACTTCATCAACGCCCAGGGTTCCTTGCCCGAAGTGCAGGCCCGAATTATCAAGGAGCTCCAGTATCAAAGCTCCCTGGAATTGGCGGAAGAGACTTACGATCTAATTTCCCCCATTCCCTTGGCCTCGCAAATCGTTCAGCACGCCCGCCAGGACTTGGTCCGCCGTTTGGACGACTATGCGGAACGCAATACGCCGACCTTCCGTTCGGTCATCGACCTGATCCAAGATAAGTTCCTGCCCATCATCAAGGCCCATGCGATTTCAGGTCAGGCACACGTTAATATCGAGACCGACGTCTTTAACGATCCCTTGGCCATCTCGATGTTCATCGATATTTTCTCCGAACGCGGCTTCCATGCCGTCGTCGATCAGCATCGGATTGAAATCCCCGAAACCCTTGTCGTGGCTTCGGGTAAGATTATTACCCGCGTCAAAAAGGTCTGGCGCGTGTCGATCCGTTTCGAAGGCTCGGAAATCCGCCGCGGCGGATCCTGAGTTACTTCCGACTCAGCTGATTGGGTCCGATCAGGTTCTCTTCACCGGTGACTATCAAGGAAGCTTTCGGGCTTCGCTGGTCCGCTGGCCGATCATCGCGCAGGAGATTACCCATCACGACGCATTGGCGAGCGTTTGAGAGGCGGAGCGCGAACCCATCCGAGTCGAGCACGCTGTTATTAGAAACCTGCAGGCGTAAGCCGTCCGTGATGTCTACGGCGGCTTCTTTTTTCCAGACTCCCGAGACGATATTGTTGGAGAAGCTGGAATCTTCGGTGCGGGTGATCACAACCCCATTCTTTTCCGCGAGGTCGTTGCCGTTTACGAGGTAGCGAGGGTTGCGGTCGAAGTTATTGCCGGTGATCACGATGTTGGAGCAACCTTCGACGACGAGGTCATGGCTGAAGCCTTCCCAAAAGGTATTGCCGGAAAGGGTGATGCCTCGAGCAGTCTTGATCTCGACGTTAACCTGGACGTCGCTGAACACGTTGCCGCTAATCGTGATGTTGCCTTCCCGGGTGTGGTCTTTGCCGCCGCGGCGTAACAGGCTAGGATCATAGCCGGCCCCTAAGATGCGAATATTGGCCGAGTCGGCCGACTTGTGGGTGTGTTGCAACGTGCATCCCGTGAGGGTGACTTCATCGATGGATCCGGCCGTGGAATCTAGCAAGACGTTCGCGCTCGACGGACCTTTTTCGGCATGATTAGCCTCGATATCACAGGTGCCAATCTGCACGTTGCGCACCTCGCCGCCTATCGCGACGATGCCACCTCCGGCGTTGTAGCTGATGTGGCAGCCAATGATGTTCGATTGGTGAAGGTTGACGTGATCATAAAACACGCCAATGCCGGAATTGTGGTAAAGATTGCACGCGTTAAGAATGATATTACGATTGCGCTGGGTCAGGTGCACGGCGTGGTGGCACTCGCGGATCAAAACTCTATCAAGTGTAAGTTGCATGACGCCTGTGGCCTCGATCCCGTTGGCCTCGGCATGGGCCCCAATAATCTCAATGCCCGAAACCATGGGGGAACGTTGGTTCTTCCAGACGTCTGGTTTAACGGAGGCGGGAGCGGCGGTGCCTCCATGCGTCCCAATGAAATGCAGGGCGGGTCCAGGGCCAGCCATGATGAGCTGAGCGGTACCGTCGCCGCTGATCGCAGCATAGCCGGTCTTCGCTAAATCAATAGTCACCGTCTTCGTCAGCCGATAGCGCCCTTTGGCGAGGTGGACCGAGCCCTGGGTATCGACGAGTTTTTGAAGCGCGGCGGTATCGTCCGCCTGCCCGTCCCCGCTGAGGGTCTGGGCGGAGAGGACCGTCGTGAAAGCCAACAGGGTGATGAGGAATCGCATCGGCTTACTTGTTGGCTTTTAGGAACCCCGAAGCCTCCATCCATTCCGAGGCGGCTTTGAGCCAGCCATCGACGGGCAGGTTCTTTTTACGGGTCCCAAAGCCATGGCCGCCCTGAGAGTAGATGTGGATTTCGGCAGGCAGGTTTTGACGTTTATAACCTAAATAAAGTTCGGCGGCCTCGATCGGGTTTGATTTATCGTCGTGCGCGACCACGAAAAAGCAGGGGCGGGCGTCGGCGGGGACGCTGAAGCCTTCCCGGAAAGTCAGTTTCTTTTCGGGTTCGAGGAAGCCGCCGCCGTAAACGAAGATTGTGAAGTCCGGGCCGCGAGGGTCATCGACACCGCTCTTCTGCTCATAGGTGCGAGGTGTGCGATCCCAAGACGCATGCCCGACGAGGTTGGCTCCTGCGGAGAAGCCGATCACGCCGACGCGCTTCGGGTCAATCTGCCACTCCTTGGCGTGGGCGCGCACGAGGCCGAGTGAGCGCTGCAAATCCTGGACCGGATAGTTGTAGGGTAAGGTCTCGTCCGACGTCGGCGTGCGGTAGCGCAGCAGGATGCCCGTGACGCCGAAACTATTGAGCCACTCGCAAACGCCCGTACCTTCGTTGTTTGTCGAGAGGAACCAGTAGCCGCCGCCCGGACAGACGATGACCGCCGCGCCATTGGGGTTGGCAGCCGGGTAGACCGTGATCGACGGGTCGCTGATGAAAGTTTCGTGCCCCGCGGTGCTGCCCTTTGGGCCGATCTTATCGAGTGTGCTCTTCGATGGCTCGACGCGTTTACCGGGAACGCCTTCGGGCCAGAGGGGCAGAACAGTTTCGGCGGCGCCGGCGGAAGTCGCCAAAGCCAGGACAAGGAGCGTAAGGAAGCGCATCGGGGTAAGGATAAGACAGCATACCTTGACGGATGTGCCAAACAAAGAAGCGGCCGAGGGGCCGCTTCTTAAGACCGCTCTGACTAGGCGCCTTAGGCGACGGCCTGCGTGTAGATGGCGTTGGCCTTCTTCCAATCAACCAGCTTCCAGAAGGCGTCCACGTAATCCGGACGGCGATTCTGATATTTAAGATAGTAAGCGTGTTCCCAGACGTCGAGCGCCAGCACCGGGGTGCCATTGATATCGGCGATACCTTTCATGAGCGGGCTGTCTTGGTTAGGGGTGGAGACAACGGCGAGGGATTTGTCGGCTTTGACAATCAGCCAAGCCCAGCCGGAACCGAAGCGCGTAGTCGCGGCGGTTTTGAATTTCGCCTTTAATCCGTTCTCACCTTCAAGTCCGCCAAAGGCTTTTTGGAGGGCTTCACCCAAAGCGCCAACGGGCTCACCACCACCGTTCGGTGAGAGGATGTTCCAGAAGAAGGTGTGATTAGCGTGGCCACCGGCGTTGTTGCGGACGGCAGTACGAATCGCATCGGGCACTTTGGTGAGATCGGCGATCAAGACTTCGACGTCGGCCGGGGCGCTGAAGCCGGCTTCTTTGGCCAGAGCAGCGTTGAGGTTGGTGACGTAAGCGTTGTGGTGCTTGCCGTGGTGGATTTCCATCGTCGCTTGGTCGATGTGCGGCTCAAGGGCAGCGTGTGGGTAGGGCAGGGGGGCGAGGGTGTAGCTCATGGTTTTGGTGGAAGAGGTTTGGGCGGAAAGAGAAGTGGCGCCGAGGGCGGCCGCGGCGAGCGAAGCTTTGTCGATGAAGTCGCGTCGATGCATGCGTACAGACTATCGAGGATGGAGTTTAGAGTATAGGACTATATCTGCACCAATTGGTAAACAGGTTGGGG
>Ga0114971_10002977_pt1 | contig 11535 bp, 9 predicted proteins | sample M_140625_MF_Meta_FD_87320 | JGI IMG/M metagenome (GOLD analysis project Ga0114971, IMG submission 87320) | Freshwater microbial communities from Lake Montjoie, Canada to study carbon cycling - M_140625_MF_MetaG | ecosystem: Environmental > Aquatic > Freshwater > Lake | place: Lake Montjoie... | reverse complement strand
GTTTGGCTCATGGAATTAGCAGCAGCAGATTGGAATTGTCTCATTAAATCAGGATTTTGTCGTAAAATATCGTCCATTCCAGGCATTGCGGATTTAAACATAGTATTTGTCATATGTACCATCATAGCACTACCACCCAATTGGAATAATAATTTCAATTCAGGCGCCATAGATGCGCGTGATTTATATTTATCATATAATTCTCCAAAAATTTCATCATAGTCGGTTAAATTTTCATTTACTTGTTCACTCCAGCCGTCTAATTTCACGTCAAATGGATCAAAACGGTTATTCAAAAATTCAATACCATTAATACAAGCCATTAACATGTTGCCTTGGAATTTAATAGAATTTTGTTTTGTTTTTTCCTCCATAATCATTTCATATTCACCCTGCATTTCGGCAAGAGGCGATTCCATCGTATATTTTTTTGTTAAATTCACTCCTTTGGATTCTAAATTTTCCAACCTTCTTAAATATTTGAATTTCTCCCTTAATAATTCCTCTTTGGTCATTTGGGGTTCAGCGTGACCTGCTTTATCGGGATTCATTGGAATATTGTTAAATTTACCATAACCGTCCCAAGTTTGAGCGTCGTGATGTTGATCGGCTGTTGCTTGACCGATAGTTGGACCAGATCCAGAATCGTTAAATCTTACATTTTGTTTTTCACTTGAAAATGATGACGATGATTCTATTTTTGCGTCAAATAAACCAGATTTAGATTCATACGTGTTTCTACTTGGAAAATCATCATGGACTAGATCATTTAATTCGTTTTCTAAGTTTTCTAAATCATCTATATGAATATCACTCGTTGGTGTTTTTGATCCTTCCTTTATTTTATCATTCATTAATAATTCAAGTCCTCCGCCAAAATTACTTGATTTAAATTTCATTGGCGACTCGTTTAAACTTATTTCTGAAATATCAATGATTTCGCTATCCATGTCTTATGAATTAATAAGAACATATAATTTTAAGTCTTACGAATAATAAATATATTTATTTTATATAAAAAATATACTTATTTATTTTTTCTAAATCCACTCCCCAAAAATTACCATTACATTTTATTCTTAACATACCATAATCCTTGTAAAAAAGAATCAGCTAAATCATCTTTTTTGGTATGTTTTGAAAAAAAGCCTTCCCAACATTGATAATAATGTGTATTGGTAATTATTTCTAAACATTTTTGTATTCCCTTTTTTTTACGATCACTATATTTCATTTTTTCATCGCTTTTTTCAACATTAGTTTGTTTGTCATCTTTTAATTTATTTACAGAGGAAACAAATTCAATACAAATATTATTATTTTTCATGATAAAATATTGGGCAATCATTCCTTGTATCGTCTTCATTCGATTCGCAATTGGACTGATTTGATTTTCAATAATAACCTTGTCTATACTTTGTAAATGTTCTTCCAGTATGGTGTCAAATTTTGACTGAATATTTCTTCCAATCGTTACTAAATCTATTTTTGATGCGCTGCCACTTTCAACTTGTTCAAAACATGTATTGTGTATATAATCGTTGATAAGAGAGATCAACTCATTCTTTTTAATAGGAGTGGTGTATGTTATTTTATATTTTCCCGCTAAATCGTATAAATCTTGGATTTTTTTCTTGTTTAAATTTGTTTTTAATTCACCATTTGGAATTTGATATTCTTGTTTTTTTGAATGTTTTAAACAATAGCATTTTCCGTTTTTGGTAAATTTTGCGGGCTTATCACATACTTGATTATTTTTATCTGTTTCCTTACATTTCATTTCACATTGTTGTGCTAAATTAATAACGTCCCATTTTTCAATAGTATAGTGTTCTTCTTTTTTCACTAAAAGGCAGAATGCTAAATTTTTAATTCCTACGTCTATACTCAAAATTTTCGAAGAATCTGGGCAACAATGATTCATATATAACAAATCTATATGTATTTTTACATAAAAAATATTATATCTTTTTTTATAATACTTTTTGATTCTCAATACTGTATGATTCTATTCTGGAACAACAATAGAAGGTGATATGAGTCGCGCTTGTAATTGTTCACGAGTTAAATAAGGCGATTTCAGGTCACTGTTATTATATCCATAACCAGGACGAGCATTATCGTACGTGGATTTATACAATAATGGCACGTTGGATGATGGGGTTTTTCCTGTTTGAATATGCGAAGGTAATCCCATATCATAACAAGCCTCTGATGTATTGTATTTCATGATTTCAATACCATTATGTGTTAAATATTGTCTATATTCCCAACTAGTTTTAATATTTTCTTGTTGTTGAATTCTTTTGTTGACAACCGCTTCTGGTTGCCAGGTGGCATAACTTCTTCCATCTGCCATGATTGGTGGATAATTGAAATGAATATTATTTGAACCGGAATAACAAGTTCCCCAAGACATATATATTTAAATGCTATAATAAAATTATACAAAATATATAATTTTATTTTATTATGATCGTGATTTATTCAAGTAATTTGAGTAACTCGTTTTTCTTCATTTTAGATGAATCTGTTGTCAAGTTTCTCTGAACAACAATTTCCCTTAATTTGGTTAATGAGATTTTTTTATAATCAATACTTTCATTCGATGTACTAGTAGATATATTGATGGTTTTTAATAAATTTAAATCGATTGAATAATTTTCGACATTACTTGAAATTGAAGTTGGATCTTCTTTTGTAAATGTATTATAATTTGATTGGTCTTCTAAAACATTGTGGTTTATTAAATCAATTAATTCAACGGGTTCATCATCTTCATTACTTAAATCGTTGTCTTCGTCGTCATCATTATCCTCGTCATCATCATCATCATCGTTTTCGTTATCGTTCTCAATTATTTCAATCTCATCATGTTTAACGCCGTATATTGAATCACTTAATATATTTATTATTTTAATATTTTTTGTTTTATCTACGGCATCATCGTCTTGTTCATCATTATCCGCGTCATCGTCATCATCCTCGTCATCATCTTCTTCTTCGTCGTCTTCATCATCATCATCATCATCATCATCATCATCATCATCTTCTTCGTCATCTTCTTCATCCGATACTTGTATTAATTCATCATCTTTTTGTTTAAGTCCTCCACTTAAATTCGCAAGAACTTGTTGAGTTTGACCGGAAAATGGTTGTATTGTGTTACCTGTACTGCTAACATTACGAATATAATTTAATTCTTCAGCCATAGTATTTACTAAATCAAACATACCATTAATTTTATCATTTTGTTGACTTAATTTTTGATTAAAATACATAAAGACACCACCTACCAAAATAAAAATGATTGCTAAACAAATTAGAAATGAAATGCTAAATATTGTTGTCATTATTAAAAAATATATATATATTTATATTTTTTAACAAACGAATATTATTTTATTTATTAAAATGCGATTTAATATAATTAATTGTTTCTTTATTAGATAATCCGTTTTTGAATTTACTCCAATATTCATTGAATATTTTTGACCCAAAGAAAGAATCTAATATTTTCAATAATAATTTTTCAGATTGTTGTATTTTATCCCGGCGTTCGTCATTTTCGGTTTTTTTGTAGGTATTTATATAATTAATAATAGAACTCATTCTTGAAAATATAATAATACTAATTTGTGATTCTAGATCCTTGTTTCGTTCTCTTTCATCATAATCACTTTTATTGTAAAATAATTCATCATAATAATAATTCATTTCAGGATGATCCATAAAAAATTTAATTGTCTCGTCTAGAAAATTTTTATAAAAACTATCAAAATATTGTACTTCCTGATTATTCACACTATCTTTATAAGAAATGATTTGAAAATATACGGAATAAACTGTAATTATAATTGTCGCCGCAATTAATACTTGTACATACGTTTGAAATTTTGGATCAAAGCCGTACCTTGATTTCCAGTAATATTTGGTTAATAAAACAAATGCTATAAAATATAACAAATAGGATACATAAAATAAAATATCTTCTAAACTACTATTATGAGTAAAGTTATATTTTATAAAATTGTTAATTTCTGTTAAATAATTCATATTATATAAGAATCATATTATTTTTTGGTGCGTTTTTGTTTTTTGTTATTTTAAATTTTTCTGGATTCTTCTATAATTTCACTGGGATAATCCATGTCATACAAAACTTTAATTCCTCCTCGTACATTTGATATTCCTTTTTTTAAAATATACTTGTATTTAAAATTTTCTATACCATTATTTTCACCATCATCTAAATATTCTGTTTCCATGTAAAAATTTTCGATTTTATTGTTTTTATCTAAATATTCGCATAATTTTATAAAATGAGTTGTTAAAATACAATATATGCTTTTGGTTTTTATTAAATAATTCATAAAGGCTAATGCGCTTCTAACCGCCTCATCGGGGTTTGTTCCAGAATAAAGCTCATCAAATACACAAAAATGATTTTCTTTTGGATTCATTTTAATCAAATCCAAGATTTCTTTACACCTCCGTGCTTCTGCCTGAAATAAACTGTCCCTTCCAGAAGTGTCTGGTATATTCAAATAACAATGTATATATTTATATGGAGACAATGTAGCGCTATCATAAAATCCACAACCCATTTGTTGACTAAGTATTACATTAATTAAAACCGTTTTTAAAATAGTGGTTTTTCCTGATGCGTTTGGACCAGTAATAATTAAATTTTTCTTCATTTTCACCGTGTTTTTAATTGGGTTTTCATTTACTGGGTAATATAAATTTTTCATATTTGATTTTGATTTTTTCTTATCGAATTTAACATGATTCATTTTTTTAGTTGTTACATTTGCGACGATTCCTTCTAAATTGTCTATATAACCATTTATTCCAAATGTATATAAAATATGATTGTTTAAATCCTGGTTGTTATACAAGGTATAAAATGATTTTAATATAACTCCAAATTCACCTAGTTTTTTTAAATTCAGTTTATATTCACTCACTTTTGCTAATTCTTCTTTTATTTTTGTTAATTCTACTATTTTTTCCTGCATCGTATGATTGAAACTTTGATATGTTTTTAATTTCTCTGTAAATATTAATAAATGATTCATCTTACATATGCTATATTCAATATATTCCTTAACACTTTTAATATGTGAGTGAATTTTAATCATATTTTTATTGAATTTTATACATGTCATTACATTTTGATAAATTGAAAAAATATAAAAACCAGCAGATATTAGTAAATATATTTTTTCATTCAAATTCACCTCATTAAATTCAGTGAATAATCTACCAATTGCGTGATTAGATGCGATTACTTTTAAAACTTCCACGTATTCATGAAAGGTAATTGTCATTCCTTTCATTTTAATAATTAAAAATGGGATTAACAAAATAATAAACGGAACAAATAAAGAAAGCACAGGTGATGCTAAATTATATATACTCATTATTTGTAAAAATGGGCTGTATTGATTTAAAAACTCTAGCATCGGAACATCTACATAATGATATCTGTCTTTAAACCCGATATCGTTTTTAATTTCATCCCATATGTCAAGAATAACAGTAAAATATTTGTCTTTTGATTCTGGTGTTTCGTCGTTGGTTAGTTCGAGTTTTTTATAATTTTTCAACAATTCTTGTGTTTCCTTTAAAAATTCAGTGTCGGTTGTATAATATTTAGAAAATTGACGAATTACTTTTTTACCAAAACATGTTTGCGGTTGAAATACATATGAATAAATAGGATTACACGACGCGTCAATTGTATCAATGAGTTCTAAATCCGTTATAATATTCTTGTTCAACTCTATTTTTTTTTCATTAAAACAAATCGGAATCATGAACGATTCATTTATTTTTTCTATATTTGAAACAATCGGCATAAATAAAAGAAATATATATTTTATATTTGTTTTACGAATAATAAAATTAAATATATAATTATAAAGATATTATTTCAATAAAGTATCAAAATCAGCAGGTAGTTCGCTAATTTGACAAGAATAATGTGCCTCAATATCTTTCATAAGAATAACATCGCGCCGTGTAATTAGATTAATACCGATTCCTTTACGACCCCAACGACCACTGCGTCCAATTCTGTGTAAATAATTATGAACGCATTTTGGTACATCAAAATTAATAACTACACTTACTTGTTGAATGTCTATACCTCGTGATGTTACGTTAGAAGAAATTAGAACTCGATATTTACCTGTTCTAAATTCGCTAAATGTATTGTTACGATCAGTTTTGTCCATTCCACTGTGGATTCTACAAACTGGAAACCCGTCTTCAATCATGGCATCATATAAATCAGCAACACGTTTCACACTGTTACAATAAATAATACATTGTGACATTGAAACGACTGAATATAAATCCTTTAATGTCGCATATTTTTGTCGGTCATCTTCAATTGCTACATAATATTGCGATATTCCCTCTAATGTTAGTTGTTCTGTTTTTACTGAAATCTTCACCGGGTTACGCATAAATTTATTGGTAATATTATAAATATAATCAGGCAACGTAGCGCTAAATAATGCCACTTGTATATCATTTGTAAAATATTGGAAAATATTATATATTTGTTCTTTAAATCCCGACGACAACATTTCATCCGCCTCGTCCAAGATGACAAGTTTAATTGTCTTACTATTAATATGTCCTCTTCTTATCATGTCGTAAATTCTACCAGGACAACCAGTAATTACATGTGGTGTGTTTGTTTTCAAAGTATATGAATCCTCATTAATAGATGTACCACCAACAATTGTTTGAATAGTGAGTCCATTCATCATACTTCCAATACTTGTAATTACATTTGCGGTTTGTTTACTTAATTCCCTGGTAGGAGATAATATCAATACTTGAGTTGTTTTATCATTCACCTCAACCAAAGATAACGCACCAATAGAAAATGTACCCGTTTTACCAGTACCAGACTGAGCTTGGGCAATTAAATCTCTTTTCTCCATAATTGGTTTGATGGCTTTTTTTTGTATAGGACTCGGTTTTTCGAAACCATAAGCATAAATTCCTCTTAAAAGATCTTTATTTATATCTAAGTCGTCCCAATTATTTATTTCATCATAATAATTTTCTAAATCGCTACTACTATCTAATTTATCTTTTTCCAATGACATGATAATCATATTTGTAAATATATGTTTAAGTGTATTTTAATATAAAATAATAATTATTATAAAAAATAGATATAAATGAAACATTATTAATATAGATATACACGACTGAAAAGATGAAGTATACGTTAGAAAATTTCTCAAATATTTTATTTAATGGTTTTGAGATTAAATTACCAGATGAAACAATAAATATTATAAGTGATATTGCTCAACATGTTGGGTCTCCTAGTTATATAAAGACTCCTGTATTTAATAAAAGAGAGGTAGTTGTAGGGAAAAATAATCAACAAATGAATGGGGATGGGTATAAGAAAAAACGACGTAATAAAAATAATGAAAATATAAATGATGAGAATTGGGAATCTATTCGTAATTTCCAGGCAACAAAAATTGAACAAAAGGTAGGTATTGATTCAAAGATTGTAATTATTCGTTCATTGATAAATAAAATAACAGATAAGACATATATTGAATTATATAATAAAATAGTTGAAACATTGGACGAATTAGTAAAAGACGAAACGTGTGAAGAGGAAATGTTGAAGGTTGGCAATTCTATATTTGATATCGCATCAAATAATCGTTTTTATTCAAAAATATATGCTGATTTGTACGCGGGGTTAATAAATCGTTATGAAATTATAAAGATAGTATTTGAAAAAAGCTTCAATACATTTTTAGAATTATTCCAGAATATTGAACATGTGAATCCAGATGAGGATTATAATAAGTTTATAAAAATAAATGCTGAAAATGAAAAAAGAAAATCATTGAGTTCATTTTTTGTGAATTTGATGTTGAATGGTATTATTACCAAGGAAAAAATAATAGAAATTACATGTGATTTAATGGATGAGGTTTTAAAATTAATCAAAGAGGAAAATAAAAAGAGTGTGGTGGATGAAATGACTGAAAATATTTCACTTTTGTATAATAAAGATTTATTTGATGTTGAAAATGTCAATATAGGCGACGAATTATTTACAGATATTATAAATAGATTATCTTTGTGTAAAGTAAAAACATACCCTAGTTTATCGAATAAGTCTATATTCAAATATATGGACTTGAATGAAATGTAAGATATATTTGGTGTAAAATAACATAAAATAATAATATTATATTATAATTATATTTATATTAAACAACAAATATGATTGATGAAAATATAATAATAGATGAAAATGTAAATATTCAAATGGTGGATGATTTTGATAAATCAAACGATGACTTTAATTTAAAAAAGTTGATGGAGGATTTTGAAAATATATCTTTACATATGAATGATAATGATGATTATGAAAGCGATCAATTATATACAGATATGTTAAATTATGACATGAATTTTACGGTAAAACAATTATTATTGATTTGTGAGTATTATGGTTTATTGAAAGATGTAAAAACGAATAAAATGAAAAAACAAGATATAATTGAACAAATATTGCTTTTTGAAAATAATAATGACAATTATGAGACGGTGATTCGGCGAAAAGAGTTGTGGTATTATATCAATGAATTAAAGGAGGATAAAATGATGAAAAAATTTATCATTTGGAATTGATTTTTTAGAATTTAATGGAATTGAAATAAATTAATTGATGGAATAAAAATATAAAATATTGTTATATTTTAATTCATATGGTATTGTCAAAAATAGATAAAAAGGTGAGTTATCCTGAATTGAAAAAGGTGGATCCGAGTGATTTAAAAAAAGAAGTAAATTTATACGAGACGGAAATGAAAGGGATCAATGTAATTATTGCGGTTGGTAGCGCAAAAACAAATTATGAGGATAAAAATATTATATACTTTCCGATTTATTTAGTAAAATCAAATAACAAGGTTACTCAAATTGGTGTATATGAAATTAAAGCAAGTGATAAGAATATATATATTGATGAAGATGGCAATTTAGATATAGAAAATATGGACGAACCTTTGATTTATGTATTTGTTAAAAAAGATATGCTTGATAAAATAAGATTGGTTCCAGAGGATGAAATAATGGGCGAATCTGTAAAAAAAACGAATGATGATAAAGGTTATTCTCAAGGTGACTCTGAAAGTGATGCGGAGAGTGATGATTCTGAAAGTGATAAAGCAGGTAAAATTAGTAAAAAAATAAAAAGTAATGAATCAAAGAAAACAGAAGATCCCAAAGAGATTACTATTTCACCGCTTAGAAAAGATATTTTTGAGCCAACCACAGATGCTTTTGTGATTCCTGAAACGCTCGATGAGGAAAATCGCGGTGATGCTGAAAAAATGAGAGGAAAATTTTTAGCAGAAGAAAAAACATCAAAAAGGGAATACAATTGGATACAAAAATTCATGGAGAATAATTATTATTCAATTATTGAGAATGAACGCGGAGGAGATTGTTTATTTGCGACGATTCGTGATGCGTTTGCGCAAATAGGACAAATCACAAGCGTACAAAAAATAAGAGAAAAATTGTCTAGGGAGGTTACTGAGAAATTATTTTTTGATTATAAAGAGCGTTATGATATTCTTAAGACAACATTGGTAAAAGATTCACAAGATATTAAACATTTAGAGGGAGAATACATGAATGTGAAACAAAAATACGAGGGGACATTGGATAGAAACGAAAAAAAGATGCTTATTGATGCTGCCAAGGGAATAAATGATCAAAGAGAAAAAATATTGCGAGATAAAAAAGTCACTTCTGAGGTTTCGCAAGATGTGAAATTTATGAAAGATATTGATACTTTGGATAAATTCAGAGAAAAAATTAAAACTTGTGAATTTTGGGGTGAAAAATGGGCATTATCTACTTTGGAACGCATTCTAAATATTAAATTTATATTATTATCCAATGAAGCATATAAAGAAAAGGATTACGCAAATGTATTGAATTGTGGAGAATTAAATGATCCTCTATTGGAGACACGTGGTGAATTTATCCCTGAATATTATATTCTTTTGGAAAATAGTGGATGGCATTATAATTTGGTTGGATACAAGAAAAAACAAATATTTAAATTCAAAGAAATACCATATGATATTAAAAAAATGATTGTGAATCGATGTATGGAAAAAAGTGACGGACTATTTTCTTTGATTCCCGATTTTATACAATTTAAAAAAAATGAATTTTCTGGGTCATTACCTGGTGAAAAAGCGAAATTTGAAGAATTGTCGGAGGCAAAAATAAGAGGGTTATATGATGAAAATATAGTATTTGTGTTTTATGATAAATCTTCTGCAAAAAAGTTGCCCGGAAAGGGTGTTCATGAACAAATGCCGGATGATATGATGTTGCGAAACTTTTCTGAATTAATCGCAATTCCGGATTGGCGTCGTAAATTAGATAACTTTTGGATACAGCCATTTACATTGGATGGAAAACGATGGAATAGCGTTGAACATTATTATCAGGGGTCAAAATTCAAGGAAAATAATCCTGAATTTTATACATCTTTCAGTATGGAATCGGGTACCGAATTATCAAAAAATCCAGAAATGGCAAAAGCTGCGGCGGGAACGAGTGGAAAATACAAAGGAACATTGGTTCGACCAGTTGAGGTGAAGATAGATGCGGATTTTTATGGAAAACGTAAAGAAAAAGAAAATAATGATGCGCTATATGCCAAGTTCTCTCAAAATGAAGAATTAAAAAGACTTTTATTGGGTACAAAGAATGCGAAATTATTACAATATAAGCTTGGTAAAGAACCCGTTATTCGGGAGGATTTAATGTTGATTCGTGATAAACTTTTACATGAAAAATAGGATGGATATTGGTAAATTATTATGTTATTTACATAATAATATACATTTTACTTTTTACAATATAATAATATAATAAAATTAAAAGAATTTAAATCTTGATAAATGATGTCTAACTGGTTTTATTATTCTGTTTAAAGAGAATTGTTTGTTTTGTTGTGTATTATTTATTGGTTTATTATTTTTTTGTAAATCAATTGTAATTTCCTCATTATCTGATATATCGAATACAACATGTTTTACTTGAATAACAGGTTCTTCAACTACTACAGGTTTTACAACTGGTTCGACTACAGGTTCGATAACAGGTTCGACTATTGGTTCGACAACTTGTTCGACAACAGGTTCGACAACAGGTTCGACTATTGGTTCGACAACTTGTTCGACAACAGGTTCGACTACTGGCTCGACTACTGGCTCGACAACAGGTTCGACTATTGGTTCGACTACAGTTTCTTCGACTACAGGTTCAACAACAACTTGTTCTTCAACAACAGGTTCCTCGACTACAGTTTCTTCGACTACAGGTTCAACAACAACTTGTTCTTCAACAACAGGTTCCTCGACTACAGTTTCTTCGACTACCGGTTCAACAACAACTTGTTCTTCAACAACAGGTTCCTCGACTACAGTTTCTTCGACTACCGGT
>Ga0114971_10002975_pt1 | contig 11536 bp, 12 predicted proteins | sample M_140625_MF_Meta_FD_87320 | JGI IMG/M metagenome (GOLD analysis project Ga0114971, IMG submission 87320) | Freshwater microbial communities from Lake Montjoie, Canada to study carbon cycling - M_140625_MF_MetaG | ecosystem: Environmental > Aquatic > Freshwater > Lake | place: Lake Montjoie... | reverse complement strand
GCACCCGTAGCACCCGTAGCACCCGTGGCACCCGTAGCCCCCGTCGCGCCCGTAGCACCCGTGGCACCCGTGGCACCCGTCGCACCCGTAGCACCAGTAGCACCCGTAGCACCCGTAGCACCCGTCGCACCCGTAGCACCCGTAGCACCAGTAGCACCCGTAGAACCAGTCGCACCCGTAGCACCCGTAGCACCCGTAGCACCAGTCGCACCCGTGGCACCCGTGGAACCAGTAGCACCCGCAGCACCAGTAGCACCCGTCGCACCCGTCGCACCAGTAGCACCAGTAGCGCCAGTAGCGCCAGTAACACCAGTCGCACCCGTTGCACCCGTAGCACCCGTAGCACCCGTAGCACCCGTCGCACCATCTATTCCATTACCAACATCCATCCAATATGACCCAGTGTATACTCTTAATCCCGAACCACTCGTATTATAATAAACAGAACCCGCTGTTCCCACTGGATCAGAAGAATAATTTCCCACTGATAATACACCACTATCTATACTATTTTGACAAGTATAAATTGAACCTTGATACACACAACCACTCATAAACTGCCCACTTGCAGAAATTGTTACTGATATAAACTCTATTCCAGAAGAACTTTTCGTCCAAGAATTTCCATAGTCATCAGATATATAATAATATCCTCCGTTCGTTGAGTCTGTTGATGCAATTTGGTATTGTCCAGATGCGGACATTTTCACAGATAACCAATAGTTACTAGTTCCACTTACAGACGACCAATTATTTCCATAGTCATATGAAATATAAATATATGAACCGTTTACAACTGCTGTTTGATACTGTCCAGAAGCAGAAATGGCAACTGAATACCAATTCAAATTAGTTGATGTTTTAGCACTCCATGTATTACCATAATCTGTTGAAGTATAAATATAACCATTCAATACAACTGCAGTTTGATACTGCCCCGATGCGGAAACTGCCAATGAATACCAACCTTTATTTGTAACACTCGTATTTTCACTCCAGTTCTCTCCATAATCTGAAGAAACCCAAATTGAGCCATTACTAGATGGACCATAATCATCACATGCGGTTTGGTACTGTCCCGATGCAGAAATTGATACTGAAACCCAATTGGCGGTTGTTGTTTGCGCAGTCCATGATGAACCATAGTCATGCGAGTAATAAATGACGTCCGATAGTATAACTGCAGTTTGATATTTTCCACATGCCGAAATTGCAACAGATGACCACGGTTGAGTTGAACTTGTTACTGTTTGTGCGCTCCATGTTGAACCATAATTAGATGAAGTATAAATAGAATTAGACGAACTAGCACAAGCGACTTGATATTGCCCAGTAGCCGATGATGCAATTGACGTCCAGTTTCCAGTAGTAGATGATACTTGGTTAAAATTACTACCTATATTTGTTAAAGCAAATGGTATTTGACTTGAAAATATATCTAAAGTAGATGCTGGAAAAAATCCCGGATACGTGTTACTATTATTACCACCCGCTACAGCATACGCAAACTGTAAATAATTATCACTTGTTAATGTTGCTCCATTTGCAAGGGTATCTGAAGACAATCCAGTAACTCCCGTCACCGAACCAACATTGGACCAAGAAGATCCATTATAAATTCTCAATATATCATCTGTCGTGTTGTAATACACTGAACCGCCGGTTACACCCGTAGTCGGATCTGTCGTGCTTGTTCCGAATCCAACTGTGCCTGTTACATATATATCAGACTCAAATGTTGCATCCCCAGAAACAGTTAGTGTTTGTGCGCTTAAGTCACTGTATGTTAATGTGCCGGTTACAATTAAATTTGTGGTTGTTGTTGTTCCAGTCACATTTAAATTACTAGATGTTGTAATACTTCCCGAAGAAGTAAAGGTGCCCGATACATACAAGTTTGAAGAAATGGTTAGTCCACCATAAAATGCTGTTGCTGCATAAACGGCTAAACTATTACTTGAGGAAGAACCCAATATTGTATTACCATTTACGGTTAATGAAGTTGTACCTCCCGATAATGTTAACCCTCCGGCTATTGTTGTTGCTGCCAAGGTGGTTGTTCCAGTAACAGTCAAGTTGGTGTAGGTCATTGTTCCAGTCACCGTTAAATTACTTGTAGTAATTGTTCCACTTACCGTAAGCGTTGTTAAAGTTAAACTAGTTAACGATAATGTTCCACTTACTGTTATGTTTTGAAAACTGGCATTTCCAGTAAAACTAGATGTTCCACTTACAGTTAGTGCCGAAATCGTAGTGGATGCTAAACTAGTGGTTCCACTTACAGTTAAATTTGTTACAGTTGCAGTTCCAGATATATTTATACTAGTTGTGTAAATGGCCGTTGATGTTATGTTGGTGACAGTTAAATTAGTTAGACTCAAAGTATTTAAAGTCAATGTTCCAGAGGCATTCAAGTTTTTTACATATACTGTTGAACTAGTCGTGGAACCAATAGTTACTGAAGAAGCACTACTATAAAGTGTCGGAGATGAGGATAAATAGGTGCTAATACTATCTGTGCTTAAACCATTTGAAAATGTTGCAGTTGAAGTAAATTCGGCTGGCGCGGTTACCGTCAAACTATTTGTTACTGATAAATCTTCAATAGATAATGTAGTATATGTTAATGAACCACTCGTTATTGTTAAAGTATCGGTAGTTAAACCACCCGTTACCGTTACTCCACTTGAAAAAGTTGCTGCTCCTGCAACAGATAAGGTTCCAGAAACCGTTAAATTTGTAAATGTATAGTCACCGGAAACATATGCTGTTGTTTGGACAGTTCCATCCATAAAATAAATACCTTCTGTCTGCATCAAATAATTTCCACTTAAATCAATATGACTCATACTTACTATTTTTGAATTTTCTTCTCCCAGCACATTTGAAATTGTCTGATTATCACTATTGAAATAATGGTTTCTTACAATATTATTTGTTGCTGCATAATTTAGACCTCCATATTTTCTAAATGACATTCTATATGTATATTCATAATTTTATATTTTTTACACCTTTGCACAATTAAATCGCCCATTTTGAGGAGGACACGAAATACCACTGCAATCGCGACGGTTACCATGCACATTTTAAATGCGCAAATGTGTTAATAATATAATATTTTTTTTGGTCTATATAATTATGTTTAGAAATACTAATGGGATACAATATTGAAATATCTTTCAACATGCTAAACCATAGTAACGTTTCCGAATTAAAAAAATATATTACTGATTTTGCATTAGACTGTAACTGCAATCATTATTATTATTTATATGAACTAGAAGGTAATTGTAAAATACCAAGAAATCACTGCATTATTGTGGTAAATTTTGAAGATAAAGAAATTTTTAACTGTTCTATTTTTGTAAAAAAAGTCAAAAAAATGAAAGACTTATACATTGAGTGTATTTATGATGATGAAATTATGTGTAAATTAATTTATGCGTCACAATATTATTTAACCACTATGGATAAAGATAAAGTGGTGAAATATAACAAGTTTAAAAGGGAGCGTAGTTTATCCGACAATGAAAAGTTAATCTTGGATCAAGTCACTAATTTGCCTAAGAAATGAAGAAGGGGAAGATGATTTTCTTTTCTTTCTGGTTGATTTTTTTTTACTACTGGAGGATAACGGGGTTGTTATGTCATGATCATCGGTTAAATGAATACGCATTGTTTTTGGCGAAGGGGTTTTATATTCTTTCTTCTTTTTTTTTGTTAAAGTGTGATCATTTTTTATAGGTAAGAAGGTTTTTTCTTTTTTATGAGTTGTATCATGACTATGTGGTTTATAATGAAGGCGGTGACTACTATGTTTTTTTGTATACGGATGTTTTAGTTTTTTCTTCAAAAGTAACAGATTCTTTAATTCAGATTGTAATGATGCTTCATCTTGACTAGTCATTTTATTTAGTTCATCCTTTATTTGAGATTCAATATGGTTGTTATTGAATTTAGAAGAACATCTTGTTTTAGGATAAACACTGGGGCGAAATAAATAAGGTAAAGGTAAAGGTTTATACTGTAAAGTAGGAGTAAAGTCGTCTTTTATTAAAAAGTCATCTTCCAGTCTCTTTTCAATTGACTTATCTATGGAAGGAATATTCAACAAGTTTTCTAAATCTCCTTTGGATAATTGCAACATGAAATTCTCTTTTTTTCCATTGGTATTCACATCCAAGTTTAACTTTGCTATTTCTCCGTTGTAATCAGCGTCCCAGTTTATTTGATTCATTTTTCTATTTGTGCCGGGTTGTTGAATGAATGTTTGACTCATCCCTTGGCTTTTTATATATGTTTGCGCTTCACTGTTTTCTACGTTGCTGTTATTATCTAACTCTTTTACAATGACTATATCCATTTTTCTATCTTATATATTCTTCATATTTTATTTGTTTGAATTTAAAAAATAAAATATTTCATAAAGTATTATGGATTTTATTGAAATTAGTGACAGTGTTGATTATGAAAATGTCGGTTATGTAAATGAAAATGGAACTTTTGAAAAGGTTTCGGCTGCAGATGACGTTACAAATGTTATCATTGGTAACCCACCACAAAATTTAGTTGATAATCAATCTTTTTATCGTGACTTTGCCAAAAAAAATCCGCCACAATATCAACAACCACCGCCACAGCAATTTCCGCGACCTATTTTAAAACAAAATAATAGGTCACCACAGACGCAACAACCACAAAAAAAAGTTACGTATGACGACATATTGTCTTCTTTAAATATGAAAGTAGTAAATGGTAAATTACAAATTATTCGTGGAGATGATGCACAACCATTGCCAGCGCAAATGCAAAGAGGCAGACAAGTTCCTCCTTCGCAACAAACTTATCATCAGTCGCAACAAGCTTATCAGTCGCAACAAGCTTATCAGTCGCAAGGTTATACTAAACAAAATGATTTTTATAATAAATTTTTACAAGCCCAACAACAACAACAACAAATGCCAGAAATGGTTGAAGAAGAAGTTGAACTTACGTCCGAACAAATGGCTGCACAACAACAATATTATAAACGTTTGATGATGATTCAGCACATAAAGAATCAACAACAAAGACAACGTGTGGGTCAAATTAAATCCAAGAAAATGAAGTTTGTTTAAACTGATGTCACGTGTGTAACTTGAGCCAAATAACCTAATAAAACTGAACTACCTATCACAAAAAATGCTTGGGGAACATGCACCGAGTTATACATACATTCATTCATAAAAAATACTGCTTCTATATAGTAGGAATATGAGACAGTCTTGTAGTTATTACTAAGTCTTACTACACCATAAGTAAATATCCAGTAAGAAAAAAATCGCTCAAATAACTCGGGAGAATGGGTGTGTTCTTGACTTGTTGTAAGGGGTGAGTAGTCTTTCATCATGGATAAATGCAAGTTGTTCAAATAAGGAATATAGATGATTCGTAAAATACACAAGGCACATAATATATCGTATATCCCATTTATTTTTATGATATATTTTAAGGTGCGGTTTCGCATGTTAAAATATATAGGTTTCTTTTTATTTTCTTTTTATTTTGTTTATGATGAAATGTGTAGTTTGACGACAAATTTACACGACAATTGGAAAAGATGGTTGCATTGCAACACCGCAAATTCCGGCATCACTTTTACTGTCACTGCGCTCAATTTTTACATAGCCTTGGTCTCCCCAATCAGATGACCAAGAATTTTTAACCAACCAGTAGTCTACACCGTTTTCTGTTCCGTATCCAACAATTAGCACTCCGTGGTCCAAGTTGGTTCCGCAACTATCGCTGGTAATGACACCACTTGAATACGATTGAAATATTCTTTGATCCGCCTCAATGGCTATTGATATGGGTCCAAAAGCAACGGCTTCTTTAAGTGCCAACTGGTTGGAGGGTTCAACGTCACCGCATGCATGTATGGTTACTTGAGGTTCACAAGTTGACTTGCATAAACCAGCTGAACCCGCAGAAGAAGTATATGGGTAAGAATCTTCAGAACACATTCCATTGTCCATTGCATATTGGAATGCATTGTCCATTAAACCTCCCTTGCAACCTAAGTTGCCGTTGGATCTAGAGCATTCTACTAATTGTTCTTCCGATAAACTTACTAGTTTATTCGTAGCAATTGCCCAAGCGCCTTCCATGGCACCAGTTGCCGAAAATGACCAACAAGAACCACATTGACCTTGGTCTTTTACTGGAGTAACAGCATTTTTTGTTCGCCAGTCTACTGAATCTGGGACTTTTGAATTTTGGAATGAATATGTCTCACAAGGTGAGGAGGCAGTTGTTTTTGATAATCCAGCACCTACAATATTTTTCTTGAACTCGGTGGCAGACAAATCAGTGAAACGATTAATGGCCATAGTAAAGTTGTGTTTCTCTAAGTTGTGTTGTATAATTGTTTTTAGATTTTCCTTAAATATGTCAAAACGTTGGTTTAATTCTTCTTTAGAAGAGTAGATTTTATTGAAGCGTTTTTGAAAATTCAAAAATGACTTCCAGTAATCTAACGAGGCTGACTCTACTTCGCCGGGGTTTTGTCCACAGACAAATTGGCTGGATAATAATTGCACTAGTTGCGCAAATAAAAAAAGATTCATAACAAGTTGCATTTTGTTATTGGTATATACTATAAATATTAAAATCTTTATTACCTTTTATAATTATATTAGTGACGTGGCAGTTCGGCTAGAGTCGGGATTAAAACTCAAAATTATATTCCACACTTTTGAGGTCAGTTTTTATCAAATTATACAAGTGGGCACGGATTTTACTTACAAGGGTTGGAGAAGTTTCAAAATCTACGCTCATTAATTTATGCAAAGTTTTATCATACACGTCACTTAGTTTCTCTCCTTTTAGTATTTCCGTCTTGTTTTTATTATACCATTCACACAACTGCGACAATATTTTTGAATGAATATGTTTCAGTAACAAGATAAATTCTTCGGGTTGTAGTTTCTTCCAGTTTGTTGTGGGTTGGGGAGTGTTGTTGTAAATGTATATACCGTTATTTTTTTGACTGAAGGCTTTTATAGGAATTTCTGTAATGGACCGAAAATTTTCTTGAACAATATGAATTATCGTTTGTAGAGCTGTATCATTCATTAGTATATGCACCGCATTTTGAGTGACATTAATGGTTTTCATAAATTCTTTGAATGTTTTTGTTGGTGGTTGTTGCTGTGGGTCAGTATTTAACCATTCTAGTATATTTACTTTTTTCATACCTTTGGTAAGGTGCTTATGAAGTTCAGTGATTTCTTCTCTCATCTTTTTGTTTTCTAATGCCAATTCTTGCACAATATGATATAAAGTGGTCAAAGTTGGAATACTAGTTGTTTCTTCTTCTTCACATTTCTCTTCGCGTTTTAGGGACGCTTTAGAATTTAGTTGCTTGGCATAAATGATTTCACACAAGATGATGTGACGTTTGTGTGCCGACTTTCGGGTATACTCTTTTCTACAGTATTGGCAGCTGAACATTTTAATTTTGTTTTGAGGTTCTTTATTGATTTTGGTTGTTGTTTTGTTTTTTGTATCAATTTTATTTTTTATTCTTTTTATTGTTTTCTATTTTCAAAAATATAATACTTACTTATATTAAGTTCAAGTAAATAATGCCAACTATTGCCACAAATGATCAAATAACTACTGGATGCCGTTGGTGCAATAACAATATGAGTTATAACGACCCCGCATCACAATACCAAACTTTGAAAATCATTCAAAATACTGTTCGGGTTCCAGCCTCTTTATATACTCATGATTTAGGAGCATTGACTGTTTATCAAACTCCGGGTCTTCGTGGAGTCAACTGGAATCAAATGAGTGACCGTCGGATTCGTCACGTTCAACCAAATATTGTCACCGGTGGTAGTTTCTATCACGGAAGTAGCACCAAGCATACCATTACGCGTGCTAGACCGGGTGCGGGGTGTCCCGGGGGTGCGGGGGTGGATATTAAACACAACTCTTATGACCGCTACTTGAATCGTTTGAAAGGACGGGGACCCGTTCGTAGAGGTGTCATTCCACGTGATTTTGGTAAACCAATTGTATTTAATCCGGCTTTTCCTATTTATGGAGGAAAAACCACCAAAACGAGTATTGTCAGCGGTTGTAATTGTCCAATTGATAAAGTTCTTGAATGCGGTATTGATACCGATAATGTAATTTATGAAACATTGGCCGACCCACAAAGATATCAGATTTTTTATGAGTTTAATGTTGGAACTAAAGTGTATGCTACAAATTCAGATGGATATTATGTAGAAGCTACCATTATTGATCGTCATGGCGATATTTATGAAGTTCAATTTGAAGATGGCACTGTGGCCGGTAAAACAATTGATGAAATACTCCCTTACTACAACTGTAATATTAACTCTTGTTAGAATTCTTGGATTCTTGTTTTCTCTCTTTTATTTTTATTTAGACGATTTTTATTTTTGTAATTTTTATATAAATAATTTATAATTTATTTATTTATGTATATTATATCAAATGCCTAGAAAAATTGCCATGACTCTACATAATAACTCTACTCCGCGTATTGCTTATTCGGGAATTGTAAACTCTGCTGCTGCGGGTGCTGCTACTCTTAGAACAATGCCTTCTGCATTAAATTCTAGAATGATTGATCGTATTCATCACTCTAAGCCCGGATGTAGTGCTTGTGGAAAAAAATAATTATTATATATATCTATTATAAATGGGTTCTTGTTCTGTTCCACCAGTAGGACGTGCTAACAATTTAAGTAGTTTTGGATTTTTTATTCCAGTGAGTATGGGAGGTCCTAGACTAAATAACTGTAACAACACCTTGTGTTATACCTACAACCATAACTATATTTACCAACCACACTCTGGATATGGTAAAGTAGGAACTACGGCCGCGGCTTACTTAGCCAGTCGTAAAAGATTATAAAATTTTTTAGTATATCATTTTTTATCGTATACTAAAAAAAATTGATTTTATTTTTTTGATTCTTTATTTATTTACACAAATACTTATTACAACCAATTTTCAAATTTAACAATGTCTGCTTCATTACAAGTCAATCAAACTATGAGTTTATACATTCCTTATGTTTCTTCTGAAATTACCAAAGAACAAGTTGCTTATGTTTTTGAAAGTAATTTGTTTGGGGAAGTTTCTCGTGTTGATTTTATTTCTAAAACTGACTATAATGATCATTACTACAATGCAGTTTATATCCATTTCAAACAATGGAAAAACAGCATTATGGTTCATCATTTTCAAGAAAAACTTCTTAATTATATGAATGGAGAAACTGAAACTATGGTTAGGGTTGTTTATGATGATCCTTATTATTGGAATGTTTTCATTAATAAATCATCCCTTACTAAACGTGTAAGATCACTTACTAAATATGTAAGTGGTAGTGGCGAAAGAAAAATGTGTTTGGATTTATCTGACTTTTACGCAACTAGAAAAAAAGAACAAGAACAACAGTCAGAGGTTGTTGTTGGTAAAAATGAACAAATTACTACTAATGAAATGGGTGCTTATATATTATCCATCTTAAGAAATAATTCCTCTTGTGAACAATGCAAATAAAATAATAAAAATTTTTAGATTTTGATTTGAAAAATAGAAAAATAAAAAACAAGGAATAGATTCAACTTTTAGTAGTTGGATTTAACCTTGTTTTTTATTTTTCTATTTTTTATTAAAAGATTATTAAAGATTATTACTTTAACTATTCTATTCATATAATATATAAATTTTTTCTGTTGAAATGAATAGTAACTTTGATTTGAATATTAACAACTATAGAAAAGAAGAACTTGAGGATATTTTTGAATTACCAGTGAATTATGATTCTTTGACACTTGAAATGAGAGAAAATAAATTAAGAGAAAATATTTATTCGGATCCGGCGATACATGAAAATATTAGAATAAAAACAATTGGTTTTTTAAAAGAAGCCAAAGAAATTCTATTGTCCGAACTAAAAACTACTATATTTAACAAGTTCACTACTGCAAATGTTTATAACCTTGACACTTCTCTCAAAACATCCAAGGTTCTTGAAGAAAACGGTGCTAATTTTATCATTCAAAAACCAAGCACTCCTTTTTCTCAGTCCTTTCCAAGTGAATTTTATCCCGGCACAATTAACCCTCTTAAGAAAAGATCTCTTCGCCAGTATTTAAATATTGACACACGGTTTCGTGACAACTATTACTCTACTTCATCTACTAACTTCCATTTAGACTTGCCTATTAAATTTTCCGATATTACAACTATGCAGTTAACTGCTTTTGAAATTCCCAATAGTTATTATTATGTTTCTGATAAACTCGGTAACAATTTTTTTACCATTACAATTGAAGATACTGGTGTTAGCGAGGTTTTTTTCATTCCCAACGGTAACTATACGGCGGCGGGTATTGTCAACTATTTAAATCATTATGTTAGTAGTGGTCCTACTGGAGGTCCTTTAGGCGGTGCATTATATTTTAAAGATTTAGTATTTTCTGAAAACGTTGATACTGGGACCGGAAGCGGAAGTTCGCAAATGGTCATTGGTATTAAAAGCACTGCCGCATCATTATTCAACTTTACCCTTAACTTTCAAGCGAATAGTTCTGGTGAGGAAGACACCTCAACACCTTTACCATTAAAATTTGGCTGGTTGATTGGATTTAGGAGTGGTATTTATACTAGTAATTCTAGTTATGTTTCCGAAGCGGTCATTGATTTAAAAGGTTTTAAATATATGTTTTTAGTCGTGGATGACTACAACAATAATGTCAATAATAGTTTTTATAGTGCATTTAATTCTTCTTTATTAAACAAGAATATTTTAGCACGTATTTCACTACAAAATACTAGTTTTTTTGATACTGCTGCACAAAACAATTTGTCTTTGGTCACTACCGCCAGACAATATTTCGGTCCAGTTGACATTCAAAAGTTGGGAATTCAACTGTTGGATGAATACGGTAGAGTGATTGATTTGAATAATATGGACTTTTCCTTTTGTTTAACTCTACAAGCAATTTATGATTTATAATTGATGATTTATAAAGGATTTTTTGGTTTTTTATTTGTTGGTATATATAAATATAGTTATGTCATCTTGTTATAATGTCGCGAAATATGCATTTGGTAATGGTCTTGTGAATAGTTCTTATATAAGCGACTATTTATACAATAAAAAATCTAAACTGGTGAATTGTGATGCTAGGAAAACGATTCAGTGTAAAAAAGGATTTACCCAAGGTAAGTATTTATTATACAACAATGAACAATTACGACGTAATGGGGTGTTGTTGAATCACTCTAATTTAAATTCTGGTTTATATACTGAAAAAAATTTTAAAGATATTAATAATATTTGTAAATATGGTCCGGAAAGTGGAGGGGTAATTGCGTGTACCTCACCAACTAAGGTTAATGCTAGCTTGTTGCCTTTTTATAGTTACTATAAAATAAACAGTTATAATCCTTGAAGAGTTGGAGAATAAAAAACATGTAAAAAATATTGGAACTTGT
>Ga0114971_10002974_pt1 | contig 11538 bp, 9 predicted proteins | sample M_140625_MF_Meta_FD_87320 | JGI IMG/M metagenome (GOLD analysis project Ga0114971, IMG submission 87320) | Freshwater microbial communities from Lake Montjoie, Canada to study carbon cycling - M_140625_MF_MetaG | ecosystem: Environmental > Aquatic > Freshwater > Lake | place: Lake Montjoie... | reverse complement strand
ATACTATTAAATAAAAATAAAAATTATTGTTTTTTAACTTATTATATAAGGTTTTTTATTTACAATTTTATTCACTGTTTTATTAATATTAAAAGTAAATAAATTAGGCATATTAAATAAATATTTTTCGAATAGACGTTTATCAGAATTGCCAATTAATTCAACAAATACATATTCTAATTCTTTTAAATTTAATATATATTCATTGATTAAAGATATATTATAACTATTACTTGTAAGTTTAAACATATCATTAAATCTGAAATAGTCATTTAATTGATTGTATTTATAAATACCAGTATTCGTTTTTACTAAACCAAAATCCCATATCATCCATATAAATCCTAAATTTTCTATATAAACATCTTTTTTATAAATTTTATAATGAAAATAGCCTCCTGGTTTAATTCTATGAAATAGGAAATTTTTATAATGACAATCATTATGATAGTAATTATTAGTAAAAAAATGGAAAGATAAAATAGCTAATAAAATTTGTTGATATGCATTTAATGCAAAATATGGATCTTTATTAAATTCTAGAAAATCTTTTAAATTGCCATCTGCTAATTCATTAATAGATATATAATATGTATGTCTTTTAATAATCTCTGGTATATTATTATAATTCATATCATTGCAATATATATATTTATAAATAATTAAAAAATGTGGACTTTTATCTGCTATCACTATATTTGATAATTTTTTTGAAATCTGTAATTCAGTATAATTATATAGATTTTGTGGTGTTAATTTAGTTGCAAACATAATTTCGCTAAAATCATTTATAGTTAAAAATACAACACCATATTTACTTTTACTACCAATTTGTCTTTTAAGAACTATTTTTCCATCTGAAATTTTATATTCGAATAAACCATTATTTTTTTTAGCAACATTTAAACATTGATAAGATGAAATATTATTTAAAAATTTTATTAGTTTTTTATAATTCTTAACTCTATTATAATATATTTCAACCTTATTATGTAGATTTGTTATATTCATAATATTATATTTCTATTTATTTTATAGGTTTTAATCTATTTTGATATCTTTTTAATAATCGTATATATTTTTTAGTCTTTCTATTAATATAATCTTCTCTATTTGGCATCTTAATTTCATTTAAAGGTGTATTTTTTCTTACAACTACTTGCAAATGATTACTTTCAGTATGTTTAGAAGATGGTTTACTAGTTTCAGTATGTTTAGAAGATGGTTTACTAGTTTCAGTATGTTTAGAAGATGATTTGCTTTCAACTATAGGTTTTTTAATTGATTTATAACAACATTGAATATTGTGTTTATTATTTTTTAATATAGGATAGTTATCAGGACATATATCGTTTATTGGTCTTCTTGATTTAGGACAACTTGCTTTATGATTTTTTTTATTTTCAATATTATCTCGATAATAATTGCAAGCATTTTTTCTAATATCATCAATATTTAATTTATATTTTTCTTTGCATGTTTCTAAAGATAAATTAAGTTTTTTACATTGAGGTAAATATTGAATATATGGATTGGGTTTAACGCATTTTTTATTTTTTAATGAAAACACACACGTAGGGTCTTGACAGTTCTCCATTTATATCTAACATAAAAAATGATTTTAATTTATTTAGATATAAATAAATTTAATGGTTCATAAAACTATTAGAGATAATGATAAGTGGATATTATTTAAGAAAGAATACGATAAAAAAACAACAGAAATGTTAGAACATTTGGCAGATATTAAATATACATATAATGAAGAATTAAGTTATCGATTTAATTTACTCCTAAAAATATATTGCAAAAAAATGATTTAATTTTTATTCATTTCAATGATAAATGACTAACCTACATAAATGTATGATTGAATTTTATAATAATAACAATTCTAAATATGCAATTAAAACAAATATTCAATTATTTAGATTATTTAAGGATGAAAATAATATAAAGATTGTATTTCCAACGAAGGAAGATATTATCAATTTTGAATTTGATACAATTGAAGAGGATATATTTATAAATATGGAAATTGAAAATATAGATATTGATATTAAAAACAAAAATGATTTTAGATTAAATCAGACAATTTGCAAATATAAAAATAGAATAACTTATAAAATTAAATGGGATTTAAAGACAAATAAAAAGAAGATTAAAGTGAAAGCAATTATAATAAATAAGATTACGAATGAATATTTATTTGATCTATTAACAAAATATGCTATTGTCATATAAATAAATAAATGTTAAAAAATAATTTAATTTTTATTCATTTTAATGATAAATAATTAACTTAAATAAATATTATATTGTCATATAAATAAAAAATGATTAAATATATTAATATTTAATTATCGAAATGAAAACTTTTATTGATTTATATAATCATTTAAAATCAATTGATATGAATGATTTTAAAGATTTTTTAAATAATGATGCATGGATTGGCAAAGATAAATTGGAATCGTGTTTTCGTTTATTTGCTTTTTTAGGATTATTTCCAGAATTTAATAATTATAATATTTGTATTGGCAATTATAATAAAAATACAATTAATGTAAATAAAGATTTAAAAGTTTTTTTAGAACAATCATTGAAAGATAAAGGAGATAAATCTGATTTAACATTTATATCAATTGATAGCAATATTATAATTGCAACGACATGTAAAAATTTAAAAAATTATCATATCAACGATTTAGATATCAGAGATATTAAATGTATTTATAATGATATCTATAAACATAAATATACTGATTTAATCATTGCAATTGTAATTAAGAATAAAAAAGAATTTGCGGAAATAATCCATGGTGCAGAACAAAGTAGTTATGATATTAAAGAATTGATCATAAATAATTCCATAATCATTGATTATGAAGATATTTATGAGGCTTTCTATAAATTTTCTTTTAAATTCCGATTAAAATCAATTGAAGAATTATTTAATTATAATAAGAAATTCATATCTTTTAAATTTCATCAAGATATAACTATAAATAAGACTTTAAAGATATTTGAAAATTGTAATATAGTTCTATGGGGTCATTTGCCTAGAAGCGGTAAATCATATATAATTGCAGGAAGTATTTTATTAGATAATAAAAATAATTATCTAATAATTACGACAGCTCCAAATGAAACGATACCTCAATTTATAGAATTATTTAATTCTTATAATGAATTTAATGATTATAATGTAATTAAATTAGATACTACTAAAAAAATTAAATTTGCAAATAAAAATATTATTATTGTATCTAAACAATTTCTACAATCTAAGCTTAAATTGAAATCAATCCAATGGTTAAAAGATATTAGATTTGATATTCGATTTATCGATGAAACACATAATGGTGGAACAACAGATTTAGCAAAAGATATTTTAGATACGTATAGTAAATTATCTAAAACAGTTTATATTACAGCAACCTATACGAAACCAACAAATAATTACAATATACCTGAAGAATACCAAATATTATGGAATTTAGAAGATATAAATTTATGTAAAAATATTACAGATATTAGCAATTATAATAAATTTATTGAAAAACATGGCAATATTATTGTTAACTATAATTTAAATAATATTAAAAATGAATATAATACAATTCCTGATTTACATTATATTACTTGGTCATTTACTAAAGACCTTAAAGATTATTTAATGTCAAGTGATGACAATGGATTTTCTATTGAAAGTATTTTAATGTTGCAAAATAATAATGATATAACTATACCTAAATTTGTTGATGAAAATAAAGTCGAAGATTTAATTAAAAATATATTTGGTTATACTTATATTAATAGTGAAATATCGCATTTTAATCCCAAAAGTTTATTGGGAAGAATAAAAATAATTGCTTCTAATCCTAAATATTCAACAAGATGGTTTAATATTTCGAAACCATTAATCATTATGTGTTATTTGCCATCAGGCGCAATTGATATTCTCCAAGAAGCATTTAAAGAAATCATTATACGTAAAAAACTATTGATGGATTTCGAAATCGTTTGCATTAATTCTAAGATTAATACTAAAAATCCGAAGGAGATTATCGAAGATGCTTATATTAAAACTAAAAATAATAATAAAAAAGGATTATTAGTTCTAAGTGGTAAACAATGTTCATTGGGAATAACCATTAAAGAATGCGATATAGTTTTATTAATGACTAATATAAATCAATATGATACAATTTTTCAGATGATTTATAGATGTATGTCAGAAGATGATAATAAAAAATGCGGATTTGTGATTGATGTGAATATTCAACGAAGTATAAATATTATCATGGAATATGCGCAAAAAATAAATCCTAATATTTCATCAAGAGATGCATTTAGATATATATTAACACAAAATTTAATTCATTTTAATATAGATGATTGGAATGATAGAATATTTGGTGTAAGAGAAATATCTTTCAATAATATTATTGAAAAGTCTTATAAAATATTTACTAGTTATTCTAATAATTCAATTGATAAATTATTAGAAAATTTGGATTTTAAGATTTCTTTATTTACCAAAGAAGAACAATTATTAGTTAAATCATTATTTAATATTACAAATAATAAAAAAAAAATAAATAAAATATTATTCGAAAATGATGATGTTGATGTTAATAACGGTATTATAAAAACTGAAATCGAAACTAAAAAGAAAAATAAGGAAAATGATATTATTGAAAATGAACATGATATTGATATCTTAAATGATATTATTAAAAAATTGATACCATTATTATGTTTAATAACTGTTTCTAATGATAAAACGACAACTTTCGGTGATATGTGTAGGTTTATTGATGATACAAATGAATTACGAGAGATTATAATAGAAACTATTATAACATGGTGGGGTTCTAAAGTAGAAACACAATTATTCGATATTATTATTGATTTATATAATAAATATTTCATAAATAATGAAAAATTCAATAATAAAGTTGCTGATATTAAAGATATCTTTAAAAATAATTTAAATAATAAAGCTGAATTATCTAAAGCAATTGATAAATTTCTAATACCACACGAAAATGAAACAAAACAAAATGCAGAAATTTCTACACCTGTGCATTTACGTCAAGAAATGATAAATAAAATTCCTATTGAATTCTGGAAAACGCCAAAGAAAGTATTTGAACCTTGTAGCGGAAAAGGAGGATTTCTGATTGATATTGTTAATAAATTTATGATTGGATTAAAAGATCATATTATCGACGAAGAAGAGCGATATAAATTAATAGTAGAAGAATGTTTATATTATAGCGATATTAATAAACAAAATATATTTATAGCAAAATTATTATTGGATCCTTATGATAAATATAATCTCAATGCAAATATTGGAGATACATTAAAATTAAATATTAAAGAAAAATGGAATTTGGAAGGTTTCGATGCAGTTATAGGAAATCCTCCTTATCAAGAAAATAATGACGATGGTAGAAAAGCTTTAAATCATAATCTATGGTCTGATTTCATTAATTATTCATTTAAATTATTATATATAAATGGTTATTTATTATTCATAACACCAAATAGTTGGATGTCCCCTACTAGTAAAAACAATGAGGTATTTTATGAAAATTACATTATTTATTTAAATATAAGTGAATGTGAGAAATGGTTTAATATTGGAAGTAAATTTAGTTATTACTTGATACAAAAAACCATGAATAAAAAGGAAACAACTATAATATGCAAATATAACAAAAAGATATATGAAAGTAAAATAATGATTGGTGATTTAAAATTTTTACCGATGTTATTATGTGATAAAACGATTTCAATTATAAATAAATTCTATAATAATGAATTGCCGAAAGTATCATTTAAATCATCAAGTGAATTACATAATACAACAAAAAAAGATTTTATTAAAGATATTAAAGACGATATTTATAAATATCCAATTAGACATACAACAAAACGCGATATTCGTTATTCAAGTATTAAACATACGCTTGCTGATAATAATAAAATCTTAATGAATTTATCAGGTAATTTAAAACCATTATATGACAATGGTACATTAGGATTTACTCAAGCACAAATGTATTTATTGATTGATAATGATAAATTTATAGATATATTAAATAATAAATTATATACATCTGTATTTAATATATGCAAATGGTCTGGTTTTAATATTGAGAAGGTATTTCATGAAATACCATATATAGAAAACGAAGAAGATATATATGATTTATTGAAACTTACGAGAGAAGAAATAGATTTCATTAAAAAATTATAAATCATTGCTGTTATATAAAGCAATTAATGTTCCAATAAAAACGAGTATAATACCAAAAATGGCTCGAATATTTAATGTTTTTTTAAACCAGAAATAAACTAAGAATAAAGAAAAGATTGGAGCTAAATGAATGAGCGTTATTGCGATAGGTAGATTTACTTCTGTAGATTTATTGATAGTATAGAACATTAAATAATCGCCTAGTATAGTTCCAATAATTACGGCAACGATAGCATATTTAAAATAATAAAAATTTTCTTTTTTTATATATTTATAAATATCATTGCGATGTATTATAGCCAAAACAATACCTACTAATGAATATATAAAAGCGACTATAATGAAATAAATATTTAAAGGGAGACCTTCTAACGCTATTTTGCCAAATATACTATCGGAACTATAGGCTAGAGCTGCACAAATACCAGAAATCATATATATCATTTTATATTTATATTTATAAACTAATTATAATTAAATTAAAAATATAATCATAATATTGATCGATATTAATTAAATAATGTTGATTATTTTCATTTAGACCATTAATAAATATATCAATTAGATAATAATAATAATGATATGGATTTTTTTGAAAGATAGCCATAATTATTAAATAAATCGCAAATAATATAAAACCAAAATAAATATCACTTATTTTAAATTTCAGTGAAAATTTACTTGCAATTAAAATGATAAAAAATAATTTCAATATAGTATTTAATACTATAAATTTTAATAAATAATATGGTTTAGAATGTTGTAAATAGATATATACATATGTAATGGATGTTATGATATAAATAACAAATAAAAACCAGATTGGATTTGCATGAATTAATCCTAAATAGAACAATAAAGCCCATGTTAATACCCAATATGAAAACAATTCATACATTATCTATTTTATAATTATAAATTTTACTAATAAAAAATAACAGCAAATATCATACCAAGAAAAATAAAATAAATTAATAATATATATAAATGGGTCAATTGTCCTAAAACTAGTACCAAATAGACAAACCCAATAAAATATCCAATTCGTAAATAGTTTATACATTCAATTTTTGTTTTATTAATTCATTTTCTTTTTTTAATTCTTTTATTGCTTCAATTAAATAAGGAATTATTTTATCATATTCGATTGATAAATAATGATTGCCTGATTTAGATATTATCTGTCCTTCTTCATTTTTATCCATATCGAATGGTGCAATTCTTATAATTTCAGGTATGACATCTTGGACTTCTTGTGCCATTAAGCCAACCAATTCATTTTTATCATTAAAACCATATTTATTTGCGGTTTCGTTTAATGTATATTTATAACCATTGAGATGACTAATAACATCAATTGCATTTGTTATTTTAGATGTTATTGTTTTTAAACGATTGTCAGAGAATGAGGAAGTAATATTTCCAGTTGCAGCAATATTACCTGCGACATGTAGTTTTTCAATTGGATTATATATACCTACACCTACGTTATTTCCTCTCGGATTTAATAATAATGGTAATTGAATATTCGCACCTTGTTTATCGCTTTGAATAGTGCAATGATTATTTATATTATCAGCTTTTATAATTAAACCAGTATAATTTAAATCATTTGTATTTGTATCATAAATATAAAATTGTCCCCAATTTGTGCCAGTTCCAGTGCCTGCTAAAGTTAATTTTTGACTATAACCGCTAATGGATTGATTATAATTTGATGGTACATTGATAAAACAACTGCCATTATTTGCAATTTTAAATCGTTCAATATTATTTGTTCCAAGAATTAAACTGCTATTTTCATAATTCCATAGTAAACCATTGTGTAAATTATCTTTCTTTAACATCAAGCCATTATTATAATGTCCTGTTGTATTATCCGTCAATTTTATAGCAATATCTATATTTGACGATGATACATTTAGATGCAATAGCGATTGTGGATAATTATTGCCAATTCCTATATTACCACTACTTGTAATAATAAAACTGTCTGTAAAATTAGTTATGGGCGTATTGCGCGTTTGTATTTTAAAATCATGTCCATTTATATTATTATTACTTCCAACAAGCATTACACCATAATTACCAGTAGAACTATCGCTGTCTGCCATTTGTATTTTCGAGAAAAAAACAGTATCGTTTCCAGTTCCTACATGTAAATTAAAAATAGGATTTGTATTATTAATACCAACTCTATCTTCGATAACAATAAAAGGGACATTTATATTAGAATTATCATTAATAGTATAATTCAATTCTATATTACTTAAAGGACTATTGAAATAAAAAGCGTTGAAATCATAAGTATTGATTACTTCAGTTAATGGTCCTATTGACAATTCGTCTTTAAGTATATTTAATGCATCAATATTAATATCGATATTATTTAAATTACTTGTTTTAAGAAAACCATTAATAATTAAATCATTATTATAAAAATTATTTGTAATAAATTTATAATTATTTTGTGTATCATTTAAATGATCTGTTGTTATCTCATTTTTAAGATAATTATCATATTGATTTAAAATTACATTTTCCCTTAAATATACATTTGATATACCTTGATTATAATTATCGGTGGAAGTATTTCTAATAATAGTATTAGTAATATTATTATTACTATTTGCAAAATAGATATTACTAATTCCTTGTTTAATTAGATCGGCATTAATTTCTATATTACTAATACTTTTAAAGTAGAAATTACTTGAACTTTCTTTAATTTTATCAGTTGTGGGAACATTCGAATTAAAGAAAATTCCTAGGCGATAATCTGTTATATATAAATTCTTTGTGCCTTCTCTAAGTCTATCTGTAATTAGATTACTGATATTAAGATTGATATTACTATTAATATAAACATTATTATAATAAAGATTACTCGAGCCTTCTTTTAGGAATGTTGTATTATTGCTTGAAATATAATTATTAAAAACATTTAGAAATCTATTATTGGTATAATATAAATTACTATTGCCTTCTTTTAAAACATTTATGATTTGATTTGAATATTTATTAAAATTATTTTCGCTATAATATAAATTATTAGAACCTTCTTTTATACTATCAGTTGTAATATTAAATAAATGATTTAATGGATAATTATAAAAATCATTTAATTTATAAAATTTATAATTTCCTTCATTGATGATATCAGTATTTATTCGCTCGATATTTTTATAAAAGTTTGTTTTATATAATTTTTCATTAAAATAAATATTATTGCTTAAACTTCCCTTAATATTATCAGTAGTAATTGATTTAATCACATCATAAAATACATTTGTTATTAAACTATTATGAAAATAAATATTATTTAAACCTTCTTTAATATCATCTGTTGTATTATTTTCGATATTAATATTTGTAATAAAATATCCAAAACCTTGAATATTCGTAGCATTCATATTATTGCATATTAAATCACCGCTTGTGATAATAGTAGTAATCATATCATTTGTTATTTCTCTCCATTCTAATGTTCCGTTGTGTGTTGTAGTTAAAAATAAATTCTGAATATCAGTTGGTATTGTTGGAAGATAATAGATAATATCATGTGCGTTATTATTACTTTTTAAGGTAATACTTAAATTATTATTATTTTTAATTGTAAGTTTATTTGTACTTAAGGAACCATTTATAGTTAAATTATTATAGATATCATTATTTTCGCTTAGAACGGAACCAATAACAATTGGTATATTTCTATAAATACCTACACCTAAATAGATTAATTTTTCGGTTTCTTCCAATTTACATATAAGATTATTGATATTTAAGGAAAATTTATTATTTTCGATATTATTGCCAATAATTATTGCATTACTATTGGTAGAACTATTCGAAGATCCAATATTAATATTTATATTCGAATTATAATTTCCAATAATAATATTATTATTATTATTATTAAAAAACCCAATATTCGTTTTATCGCCTGCTTTAAAATTAGCGATAGTTATATTTGAATTACCAATTATAAGTTGAGAATTTGAATAACCAATATTAATATCATTGCTATTAATTAAATCATTTCCAATAGTTATGCTATTACTGGAAATAATAGTATTATAACCGAGATTAATACAATTATCAATGTTATTTGCATTATCACTTCCAATACTTATATTAGAAGTTCCATTGACAATATTGATACCAGCATCATCGCCAACAAAAATACTATCATTTATATTTACCGCTATTTTACAAGCATTATGACCTAAAATAACATTATTGCCACCTTGAATTATTTTAGCGGTATATTGACCAATATTAATATTATTTAAGGAAAAGAGAGAGAAGTCATTGAAAGTATCTGCTTTTACATTTCCATCTGGAGATATTTTACCCATTATTTATAATAATAAAAAAAAATAATTAATATATAGAATATATGGTAAATAAGGCAATTGATAATTATAATGATTTTAAGAATTTTAAAGTAAATATGAAATTATTCAATCAATATTATAATAAAAATAATCGAAATAAAAATTTATTAATTGGTGGTTCATCAGCAAATGAAAATCTACAAATGTCTAAATTTTTAAATGTATTATTACCTAAATTACAAGGAGGATATAAGGATTTTAAAGGAGGTGCTGATACTGATGTAAAAAGTTTTAATTTTTTCCGTGATGTCTTATCTCCACAATCACAAACAACATTTACAAATACTAATGTATTAAGTGATATGCAATTTAAAAATTATAATTATCCATTTGAACAAACATTAAGTCGCTCGTCATTTTAGAAAACTTCTAAATTATTTTTTTCATAAGGTTTATATTTAGTATCTTCAAGATGATATATATCTTTATTATTATATGCATAATTCTCAATAGTAATTAACATACGTCGCGAATGACTTATAAAATTATAAATAGTTTTTTGTATTTCGTCGAATGGATTTATTTCATAAATATAAATGAATTTGTCGGGAACAATAATATAAATGGAGTATAGTTCTTTAATTATCGATGTGCGCAATGATGTAAAAGTATTGAAATAAATGTTAATATCATATCTATCACCTAACATAAAAATATATAATTTCATAAGTTTTTCAGTTAATAAAATTAAATTAGTATATTTGCCATCATCGAATACTTGTAGAAAACGAATATTTAATAATAATTCTATTAGATATTCATCATATTTTAAATATTTAATTGCAACAGGAAATTTCTTTAAATAATAATTTTCATTATTGATTACTTCACGATTTTTAATATCACTATTAATAGTTTTAATTTTAT
>Ga0114971_10002972_pt1 | contig 11544 bp, 11 predicted proteins | sample M_140625_MF_Meta_FD_87320 | JGI IMG/M metagenome (GOLD analysis project Ga0114971, IMG submission 87320) | Freshwater microbial communities from Lake Montjoie, Canada to study carbon cycling - M_140625_MF_MetaG | ecosystem: Environmental > Aquatic > Freshwater > Lake | place: Lake Montjoie... | reverse complement strand
TTTTTATTGATAATACATCATATACATGCCTATTCTTTTGATAATCGATAAAACAGGTTCTATTAAAGAACTGACCGTGAAAACATACGACGAGTCTGAACTATATAAAAAAGCCGGATTCAAAAGCGAAACAAATTTTTCACGTCATTCTGTTTGGAATGTGAAGACGGGCGGTAAGGAATATTCAATTTCGGTTTATGGTAAGACGGACGGGCGTGCAAACCAAGAAAATAAATATGATTTTCCTCCACCAATTGATAATACGCTGTTTTTCGGATCGTGTATTCTTGTGAATAAAGACGAAGACAATGAAGCAATCGATCTAACCGAACAAGAATGGGAGAAGATTTACGAGAAGCTATTTGGTGGATTTGAGGACATCGGAGACGAGGATTCCGTTTTATCGGAAGATTCTATACCTGACTCAGTTCCAAGAACAAAAGAAGGATATGTAAAGGACGGGTTTGTAGTAGATGACCCCGAACAAGAGGATTCCGATGAAGAATTTATTCCTAAAAAAAAGCAAAAGAAGGGACCTAAAAAGACGAATCGGCGCGTAGAGAATGTTGTCGTAGACGAGCCAAAAGATTATTTGGAATGCACTGACGAGCTAAGCGAAGAGGCGTATTTCTAGTCAGGGAACCAAGGTCATCAGAATCCGCGAAGCGGATTCCATTATCGCCGCTTCGCTGTACCCCTCCCTTCTAATAAAGAAGTCCCCCAGTTTATCACCTCCACAAAGGGAGGGGTACAGCGAAGCGGCGGGGAACCTTAGCGAAGCAAAAGGTTCCCTGAAATAAAATTGATAATGATATAAATGTTATTCCCTTTGTATCATTACAACATGCCCGGAATTTCAAACCCCGATTCGTTTCGCGAAAATATTCGGAAAAAGATAGAGATCGTTATTGCAACACAAGACCCACTTATCGCCGGAAATTTGGAGAAGGGAGTTTTCAATTACGCTATTAAAGAGGCAGGCCAACGTAAGATTGTGAAGAAGTGGGAGAATCCCCAATTTGCGCAATTATACATCGACCGAATGCGAAGCATTTATATCAATCTGAAACACCAGGATTTAATGGAATCGTTGAGGTCGGGTGAAGTTACACCGCAAGCCGTTGCTTTTATGACGCACCAAGAATTCCAGCCGGATAATTGGCGAAAATTGATTGAGGCCAAGATGAAGCGCGATGCATCAAAATACACAGATAATTTGCAGGCATCAACCGATATGTTTACATGTAAGAAGTGTAGATCCAAGCGTTGTACATATTATGAGCTACAGACAAGATCGGCGGATGAGCCGGCGACGATTTTCATTAGTTGTTTGGATTGCGGAAAACACTGGAAATCTTAAAAAAATTGAATCCATAAATATGCAGTTTATTTTTCTTCAAAAATGAACGCAACACTAGAAGAACAATTGATCAAGAAGCTTCCATTTGAACTGGTTGATTATATTAAATTATACACAGGAGATGCGTATTGGCGAAATGGAAAATTCTATAACGTGACAAAATTATTAAAAAACGACTCTCGATACGCAATTCTATTAAAGATGCCAAAAATAAAACAGGTCTTCAATGATTACTATCTTAAACCCAAGCGCGGATGTGTTTGGTTCAAATTAGAAAACGGGAAATACATAACCATTTCTGTTTTATATAAAACGTTTCATTCGTTGCATGGCATTATTAACGGTTATTTCTGGGAATTCCAATACAATCAAAAATGCGAGAATTATTTTATTGGAATATGATATAATGATTTCTTACTCACTATATCAATGGTGCGAACTTATTCTACAGTGGAAGGAGGGTTAAAAATGGCCACCTTAACTCCGCGTTTACCTTTTACAAAATACCGCAAACAATCTTTTTCATCGTTGTATTTAAAGCATCTACACAATAAAATCGAAATATCGGATGAATCTATTAAAAAAGGATTGATCGATATTTTGCCTAATATTTCTAAGGAATTGGTAAACTATACCGATGAGAATGAGTTAGAGGATTGGATACAGAAAGCTTTATCATATGCAAAAACACTTCTCTGCGATTTTGACGATCTTTGTTCTCGGCAAGTAAATGCGTTGAACATTATAAAAACGCATCGGATTCTAACTTCGAAATTCGAAATTTCCAAGATCGTACGCCTCCCTTTGGAAATGGAAAAACACATACAATCTTATTTTTTGCCGCAAACAAGACTTGACGTTTTAATCTACGGAATAGAGAACATCGAACTTCGTTTGAAAAAAATGACGCTTCCTTGGTTGAATAATATAATGAAGCGAGTCATTTGGTTTAATTTTTCTATTATGCAAATACAGTTCTATCGTTATTATAAAAAGAATCCGGATTTACATAGAAAATGTCAGGTATTTTATTCACAGGAAATATGCAATAAATTGTTCACTCAAACCAAGAAAAAGCCGCATATTATTGAATCTATTATGAATATTTTGTTTTTGCATAAAAATTTGGAGTCTATTCCGTCGAATTATATGGCGCAACTTACTTACAAGACGTTGTTTCGAATATGGCATTCCGTTCTTTATGTAGAATCTAAATTCCTAGATAAAAAAAGTAGGAGATAGGTTTACACCGATGAAGATTTAAAATGGTGTTGGTGTTTTCAAAAATTGTTCTATTATTTTTTTATCCGTTTTATTTTTTATAACATGAGCCCTAAGTTTTACAAGTCGTTCGGCTACTTCCCGATTTGAACCGCTTTTTGTAACTTTATATTTTTGTACTAGCCTTTGTAAATCTTCTTTCGTTGCTTTATTCTTGAGTGTTTTGTTTTTATTCACATTTACCCATTTGTATGTTCCGTGTTTATCAGGTTGAGATAAATAAAATTTGCCGTCATTCCCCTTTTTCTTCATAGATTTACATTTATTTGCTGAATAAGGTGGAGAATTTCTAAAAGAATATTTGTCAGTTTTTATCTTTACACATTCGTTCATTATATATTATAACTTGATAAAAATTAGATTGGAATCAAATTTTCAAGGGTATATAATTTTTCTATAAAAGGAGGACTAAATAAATTCCAAATCTTTGAGCTTCCAGTATTCGCATCCGCCATTCGGCAACGGGCGTTTGATAATGAACGGAATCTTCTTCTCATCGAATTCTTTGAGAGCAATCAAATATCCGTCAATTATACTGGGTTCTACTTCAACAAAGGGTGTAGCTCCAGAATTCAACTGTTTTGCGCGCTCGCCAAGAATGCGCGCCTTCTCGTATTTGGTTAGAATTGGAATGGTTCGATGCAGGGGATCGATAATAAGTCCGTTCTTGTCGCGCACTACATTGGATAAAACGTCCACTTCGTCATTATTATGTTGTTTGAGTTCAGGGTGATAATCCGCGATAATATTCGTTTTTAGAGTTTCGTCGAATTTTTGCAAGTAGTTCTCGTCGTCGTCCTCTTCATCATCGTCTTCGTCTTCGTCTTCCATCTCGGCAATATATTTTGAAATCATGGATTCTTGTTTGACGCCGGTTTCTTTTGCACTAGATGCTGCGGCAATTTCTTCCTCTGGATCGACGTCACTATCTAAATCGCTTTCGTTGTCTTCCTCCTCTTCATCTTCGTCTTCATCTTCCTCTTCGTCAGAAGAGTCCGCTTTTTCGACTTTCTTTATAGTAATCTTCTTTTTAGACTTGGGTTCCTCCTCGTCGTCCTCCTCCTCTTCGCTTTCGGAGACAACAGCATCGAAATCTTCATCGGCATTCGCATATGGGGTTTTTGCGGCTTTAAACATGGACATTGAATATATAGTTAGAAGATATTTCTAAATGGATTTTCGATTCAATTTTAAAAATTGAATCGGAAAATATATATAAAAATATATCACATAACCCTATAATGAAATTTTGCACAGTATGCGATAATATGTACTACATTGGAATCAACGAAAAAAACGGAAACAATCTCACATATTATTGCAGGAGATGCGGTCACGTAGACGAAACTTTAGCGTCGGAAAATATTTGCGTTTTAAAGACACAGTTGAAGCGAGGAGAACAAAAATTTAATCATATTATCAATCCCTATACCAAACTGGATCCCACTTTGCCAAGAATTTATAACATGAAATGCCCAAGTGCATCATGCAAGACCAATGTGGATAAAGTGGCCAAACCCGAAATCATTTATATGCGCTACGACGACGATAATATGAAGTATCTATATCTTTGTGTGACGTGCGACACGTGCTGGAAAACGGACGATGCAAAATAATACAATGGTGCAAATATTGCAAAAGGTTTCATTAATTTTTTTTGAATGTATTATCAATATCTCGATAATGCATGCAAAAAACTAAAAAAAATGAACATAAAATTGATTTATGAAAGGTAAATAAATATATCCGTACATTATACTTTATACACATGATAACGGATAAAACAAACGCTGCGCCTACTATAATAAAAAAACAAAAACTTCGTGTCGTTGCAGCACCCTCACTGAAATATAAAGATTTCACTGATTTCATGATCAAACACGTTATTAAAAAAGACGACAAATCGGAAAAAGGTCCAACGCATACCAGGATAGGAGATAAGTCTCAAGGAATTCACAGTGGATCGTATCATGTCCCGGACGACGAATGGTCAACCTTTATGCAGCTTTATTATAAGCACGTCGTAGAAAAGGGAGCGGATGAGTATTTGACCGAAAAACAACTCATCGAGTCGTCGAAATCTCCGATCGCGATCGATATTGACCTCCATTTTGCATTGGAAACCAAATCTAGATTATATACGAAAGAACATATTGACGATTTGATTGGAGGGTATTTAGACGAATTGAAAAAGATGTTTCAATTCGATGAAGACACTCGATTTCAAGTGTATATTTTCGAAAAATCATCCGTGAATCCAGTCGAAAGCAAGAATATTACTAAGGACGGGATTCATATCATAATTGGCATCCAATGTGACCATAATGCACAGCAACTGTTGCGGAAAAAAATGGTTACAAAAGCGGAAGAAATGTGGCAGGATTTACCGATAGTGAATACATGGGACGATGTTTTCGATAAGGGTATTACGATCGGACATACAAATTGGCAGCTTTACGGTTCAAAGAAGCCGAGTCACGAAGCGTATCAGCTGTCAATTGTATACAATATTTCGTTGGATCCAACGGACGACGAATGGCAGATTGAGAGCGTGAAAGTAAAAGATTTTATGAATGCGGAGAATTTCAAGAAGCTTTCGGTCAGATACGAGAATCATCCCCAGTTCATCTATAAATCTGATTTCATTCGTCAATTGGAGACAAAAGCGCCAGTCGCCGCTGGTACAAAGAAAAAGTCGTCGCAATCCTCGTCGGATCTACAAACATATATGATGGACGAGGTAATAGGGATCCAAGAACTTCGAAACGTTCGATCGGCTGAAGATCTGGAGTATATGAAAAATCGATTCTTGGACGGAATTCAACCGTCGCAGTATGTCTTGAAAGAAACCTTCGATTATACAATGATTTTACCCGCATCCTATTATGAAAACGGATCTTATGCAAAATGGATTCGTGTCGGTTGGGCTCTCAAGAATACGTCCGAACGTCTTCTCATTGCGTGGATCGTTCTCAGCGCAAAAGCGGCTAATTTCAAATATTCGTCAATTCCTGATCTATGCGATCAATGGCGCCAATTTGAGAAGAAAAACCGCGACGGAGTAACTGAGCGCTCGATCATGTATTGGGCCATGCAGGACGCGCCCACCCATTTCAAGGGTGTGAATAAAAGCACGGTGGGTTTCTATCTCGACCAAACCATCAATTCTATCACAATCGATACTGTAAATTCGGATAAAAAGAATAAGGTCAAGGCTTGTGGAGATTTTGATATTGCCACTGTTCTTTATCACTTAAAGAAGAGCCAATTCAAGTGCATCAGCGTCAAGAACAATGTATGGGTTCAATATAAGAATCATCGCTGGGTCAAGAATGAATGTGGCACCAGTTTGCGAAAAATGATTTCCGACGATCTTCGCGATTTGTATATGGAGCGCGCAACTCAGCTTTTGCAACAAGCCGCCGAGCTAGATCCAGATGATAATAAGACGAAGTTAATTCGATGTAAGGTGAGCGTGATTACGACCATTTGCACGCGTCTTGCCACCACCAGCGATAAGAAGAATATTATGACGGAGGCGAAGGAGTTATTTTGGGACGACTCGTTTGAGCAAAAGATGGATAGTAATCCTTACTTACTTTGCTTCAACAACGGAGTGGTAGATTTCAAGGAGAAAATCTTTCGCCGAGGGTTGCCCGAAGATTATATCACTAAATCGACCAATATCGATTATATTCCATTGGACCCGGTAAAGCATATGCAAATTATGAACGACATCAATGATTTTATGACCAAACTTTTCCCGAGACCGAATTTGCGAAAATATATGTGGAGTCATTTGGCTTCCGCGCTCATTGGAACCGCGTCCGTGAACCAAACGTTTAATATGTATATCGGTGGCGGACAGAACGGTAAGTCCGTTTTGACCGATCTGATGAGCAATGTTTTGGGAGAGTATAAAGTGGCCGCACCGCCAGCTCTTATTACGCAGCAGCGCGGAAAGATTGGCGGCGTTTCACCTGAAGTTGTATCTCTAAAGGGTGCTAGATATGCGGTAATGTCTGAGATGTCCAAGGGAGATAAGATGAACGAAGGTGTCATGAAAGAGCTGGTGAGTGGAATGGAACCGATCAAGGCGCGCGGATTGTACATGATCGAGCCTCTAGAGTTTATCCCACAGTTCAAGCTCATCATGTGTTCGAACGAATTTCCCGAGATCAAGACACAGGATCACGGTACATGGCGTCGTATTCGCGTGGTGAATTTCGAATCGTTGTTCACCGAGACTCCCGTTTCCGACGACCCCGATAAGCCATTCCAGTATTTGATTGATCGTAACATCAAGGAAAAATTCCCTGAATGGAGTCCGATATTCGCCTCGATGTTGGTCAAAGAGGCATTCCTTACTGATGGCGTCGTAAAAGATTGTCCTGAAGTGCTCAGTGCCAGCAATGAGTACAGGGAGCGCGAGGATTATCTGGCGGCTTTCACTAAGGATAAGGTGGTTCGCGAGATTGGTTCGCAGATCCGAAAGGGACAACTTGCGGAGGAGTTCAAGCTGTGGTACAACATCAATTTTGGTGTTCGAAACGCGAGCCCGAAAGATATGTATGAATACATGGACAAGACTTATGGAAAGAACAAATCTGGTGTATGGAAGAACGTGCGGCTCAAGTTCAGGGACGACGATGAAGATGATTTTGTAAAAGAATCATCCGAAGATGACGAGGTTCCGGAAATTTGCTTGAAGGAACTTTGATTCAGGGAACCTACGGTTCCCCGAACCCCTCCCTTTCAGGAAACCTACGGTTTCCCGAACCCTTCCCTTCTAATAAAGAACGCCCCCGTTTATTACCTCCACAAAGGGAGGGGTTCGGGGAACCGTAGGTTCCCTGAGTAGGTTCCCTGAGAAGTTATAAAAGTTCATAATATAAAAACAATTTTTTATATAATGCAATTATGATTTCGATAGAAAACAGCTGGTTTTCCATAGGATTTCCTTCCAATCCATCGTGGGGCTGGAACAAAGCAGCGCCAAAAAAGTCTCTCGTCGAAATTGGCATGGCAAAAACGGCCAATGCGTTTATGTTAAATATAGTGGAGCTCGTCCATTGGGCTCCAATTATTCCCGCATTTTTAATGGCCCAGTCTATCCTCAATAACAGTGATAAATGGACTGCTTATTTTGGCAATGACCAAAATAGGACGCTTTTGTTTCTTCTCTCTCCCATTGTCGCTTTTTTCGGAGGTCTTCCCGGCATTATGATGCATACATACGAAGGCTGGCAGGTGGCTCCGTTCGATAGTCCGTTAAGAGGAGAATCAGAGGATACGAATGTTGTAGTTTCAGATAAAAATAATCAATGGTTAAGAATTGTCGCTTATTTTTTGATTTTTAATATGCAGTATATTGGATTACAGGCATTCTCGTATGCCGTTTTGGGACCGAGTTATTTTTATGGTTGTCTCCCGTTTCTATCCGTAACGGGCTTCTTGGTTGGATACTTAGGCAATCAAGATTACAAGGCGACTTTTTATTTCAAGTGGAGAGACACCGAGGGTGGTTCAACCTTTCCTCTTGCTTGGACCACACTCGTACCATTTATCATGTCCGCATCATTGAATCTTTATGCGTTTTCCAACTTGGGAACATTAGTATTTCCCGGTTATTTTTCTGTGATCAATTCTATAATTCCACCAACACTAATCGCATTAGGTGGCGTTATTGAAGGTATATTTGCGGAAACTGTATTCGATCAAAAACTACATCTTTTTTCATTTGCAATGATTAATGTAGGTTTTTGGCTTGAACTAAATATGATCGCAAAAGGAGGTTATGTACTTTCTCGCTGCATTAGTAATTAGTTCCCAGGTAAAGAAAAAGGGAGGGGTTCGGGGAACCTACGGTTCCCTGAGTAGGTTCCCTGCTACGATAAAGTAAACGACGGTGTATCATATTGAAATTGTAAATATGGATTTCTGAATACCAACGCATACAAATAACGCAATAAGAAAAATACGAATTTTTCAATCGGAATCATAATGAATGGATACGAAAAAACAAAAATCATCAATATAAAATTTTGTAAATTGAACCCTTTATTTTTGCCAAAAACTACCACATAAATTATAGCTAAAGCTACTAGATAATATACCCATCTTAAGTAATAATTAATAAATTGATAATATTGCATGTCGTCAGATTTATATTTTATGATTTGCGTGTCCGTTGAAAAATCGTTTGTCATTTGCGTTTGTTGAGCTAATAAAATTGTATTTTGTAATTTTACTGAATTATATAATTGTTTATAGTCGGCCATTATATAATTCAACGATATTTATATTTTTTGGAATTGATTATATTCTAAATATGCATTAGGTTTTGCACCTGATGTGTCACCCATCCATGCGTTTGTTGTTTGTATAGAAGAAGGCAATATTTTTGTGCTTTGATTTATATCTCCATAAGCAACCGATTGTGCCATTGTTGTGAAACCTGAAGCGGTAGTGGTCCTGGGAGCTGTAGTAGCAGCAACAGTGGTAGTTGCAGGAGCAATAGTAGCCGCAGCAGTGGTAGTTGCAGGAACCGTAGTAGTTTTGGCAGTAGTAGTAGCAGGAACTGTAGTAGTTTTGGCGGGAGTAGTCGCAGGAGCCGTAGTAGTTTTGGCGGGAGTAGTCGCAGGAGCCGTAGTAGTTTTGGCGGGAGTAGTAGTAGAAGGAGCTGTAGTAGTAGGCATTGTGGGTTTTACCGTGGCAGAGGAACCGACCAAACCAGACCCTTGAGTATAAGGTTGCACTACACATAATGATAATTGATCGCTCCAGCTCGTTCCAACCGAACAACATTTCGATCCTTTGCAAGTATCAAACATACCCCATATACTAGGACCGGCTGGACTATTTACAATCAAATTTCCACTTACATCCAATTTTGGTGGAGATATTTCTATTTTATCATAATCAATGCTACTTCTTGCGGAAAGATCTGCATACAAAATGAAAATATAAATAATACCAATAGATATAACGGCAATCATTAAAAACGAATACAATGACTCTGGAAAAACCGTAATATATTTTCCCATAAGTCGTATAATTACTATAGCAATCAAAACCATTACAACAACAATAGTAATTTTAGTATATTGCGTGTATTTTTTACGATATGTTGTATTTAATAATACTTTCCGATCATTTTCGGCTTCCACCTGATCAAATATAGCTTTTTTCTCGAGTAATCTCTGTTGTTCTACTTGTAAGATTTTCATCATCTCTTGTTGGTGCTGTAAAACGGCGTCACTTGAACTATTCGCTTTATCATATTCCGACGACATTTGAGATATTGCGGATTGTATTTTACTTAATTGCACTGCTATATCAGACGCATTATCTGTATTTTCGTTATATATAGATGATAAATCGTTTACATAAGTATTTTGTAAATTTACTGCGGCGGATAAATCATAATATAAATCGTTCGGCATTTTGTTATACTATATTATCATTATATATTTTCAGTTCAGGGAACCTACGGTTCCCCGAACCCCTCCCTTTCTGGGCTTGAAATGTTTTAATGCATAGTTCAAAAAATTTATTTCTAATATTATACGCCCAGAAAGGGAGGGGTTCGGGGAACCGTAGGTTCCCTGAGAAGGTTCCCTGAGCCTCATCTATTCGCGCCCTAATAATACCGCTAAAATTAACAAAGATGCAGCCGTAATTGTTCCTAAAATATATAATGAATTTTGTGTCATCCCCCCTTCATTTGAATCTAAAGCATTTTGTTCACGCAGCGTAGGCTTTCGAGCGTTTCTAAAATGAAGCAATGTGTTTCCACTTAAATCATAATTTACATCATTTTCCATAAATGTCTTTAATTTGCTGTAATCTTGAATATTAGTTGATAAATTCGAATAGGTAGAATTAATCTGTTCATTCGTATTAAGAAGTCTTTGTTCTTTTGCTATATTATTAAGAGCATTATTACGAGAATCCGCAAGAGCATTCGTCTTAACCGTAGTAAATCCTTCATTTTTATCTAACTCAGTTATACTTGACCAAAATTTTGTATCAGTATAAGGAGGATAATTGGATAATTTCATAGTGCCATCGGGATGTTTATATTTACCGTCTTCTTGATACAGCGTGTTCGCCGCTAATATATTTTTTGCTTCCGCGTTTAATTTCAAATACGTCTCATCACTGCATTTTCCGGAATTATTTACACTCGGTATTACGTATGGGTCTATAACATACGTTGAATATGGAAACGAATCTGTATATATTTGCGTATTCAATACGGGTTCTGATTCCTCTAATAAAACCGAATTTTTGCCACACCCCGTGGACTTAGGAAATGAAAAATTGCGCAGATTCAAAGAACTCGTTTTATCGTCTACGGAAGAATTCGCTATATTTCCTCCAGTTGGTCGAACTTGATTAAATAAAGGTTGCTCATTTCTAGAATCAACGACGCACCGATCTGTATCGTTCGATTTATACGCAAAATACCAATTGCACGTTGAAGATTCGTTGCATTGTTTTTTACATTCACCTGCGCTTGCATCAATGCCCGCGCTCGGATTATCGGGATAATAATTAGGCAATGTAGTGTAAGTATTTCCAAGGGTTGTTAATTTATCATCAATTGAATTCATTATAAAAGAATTTGTTGCCGGATCTCGTTTTGTATTGATTTGAAATGTTTGATTCATTCTCATGTCAACATCCATCCTATAGATAGAAAATACATTCGGCGAAGATAATGGATTATTTGGAATAGAAACTTGCGAATAAAACATTTTATTTGCTTCTATAATTCCAAATTCATCTTGGTTCGTTTTAGCGTCTCTATCGTTTGTTTTATTCAATGTTATATATTTCTGGGAATTGATAAAATCGTAAAATGTATTCCTATTTTCTTCGGTTGTAAGATCGTTTGT
>Ga0114971_10002967_pt1 | contig 11561 bp, 8 predicted proteins | sample M_140625_MF_Meta_FD_87320 | JGI IMG/M metagenome (GOLD analysis project Ga0114971, IMG submission 87320) | Freshwater microbial communities from Lake Montjoie, Canada to study carbon cycling - M_140625_MF_MetaG | ecosystem: Environmental > Aquatic > Freshwater > Lake | place: Lake Montjoie... | reverse complement strand
TGTAGACATGCGCTCGGAGTCGGTGACGAACCTCGACGAGATGGACAAGCGCATTCAGGACGCGATTGCCAAGGGACTCGCGGCGGAGAATGCGCGGTGGCCGAACTCCAAGGCGAAGATCGCGGTGAAGTACGACACGATTGGGATTCGTCCGGTGGGGAAGGTGCCGCAGACTGAAGCCACACCGATTGTGGCGACTGCACTCGCGGCGGGAAAGGCGCTTGGGCAGACCAAGGTTGAAACGGGTGCGTCGAGCACGGATTCGAATATCCCGAGGCGCCCGGGGATTCAGGCGATCACGAGCGGTGGACACGGTCCCGGCGGCGGTGCGCACGCAATTACGGAGTGGTATCAGGACGGCCCCGAGGGGTATAAGGGACCACAGTGGGCGCTACTGCTGGTGGCCGCGCTGGCGGGGATGCCGAAGTCGATCACGCCGTGATCAGAACATTAGGCTCTCGGGGGATACTGTGAAGCTTGTACTTCGTAGCGTGGTGCGGTCGGCGCTTGTTGCGGGCACGTGCGCTGGCGTCTTTGCCGGTACCGTGGGTGCGCAGGTGGTGCCCATGTCGCCCATGGGCGCCTCGGGTCAGGCGCGACCGAAGATGGATCCGACCGGCGTAGGCGATACATCGATCTTCGCGCCGCTGGTGATCGGCACAAGCCCGAGCGCCGTGCGCACGGGCAGCGGAGCACCAGGCGCGCGCTACTGGCAGAACAAGGCCGATTACGACCTCAAGGCTACCCTCGATACCACCAAACAGTCCGTGCTCGGCGAGATGACGGTGAAGTACACCAACAACTCGCCCGACACGCTGACCTTTATTTGGCTGCAGACTGAGCAGAACGCGTTCAAAAATAACTCGCTGAATTCGTACATCTTCGCGCAGGGATCGCGTTTTGGGAATCGAGACTTCGCGGGCGGCTACACGTTTTCCCGCGTGGAGCAGCTGCTCCCGGCGATGGGCGGTAAGCCGATGCGTCGCGTTGCGGTGACGACGCGCGACAACGAAACGATGTTCAAGGTGAATCTCGCCGAACCGTTGGCGCCTGGACGTTCGGCGACAATCAACATCGCGTATAGCTTTCCCGTGCCTGAGCATGGCGCCGACCGCATGGGACGCGACGGCAAGCTCTACGAGATTGCGCAGTGGTATCCGCGTGTGGCGGTGTACGACGACGTGCGCGGCTGGAACACCGAGCCGTATCTCGGACAGGGCGAGTTCTATTTGGACTACGGCGACTTCACACTCAGTGTGACCGTGCCGGCTGGATACATCGTGGCCGCCACCGGCTCGCTCGACAATGCAAAGGACGTGCTCACCCCGGCGCAGATCACGCGCTTGGCGGAAGCGGCCAAGTCGGAGAAGGTGGTGAACATCATTACCGCCGACGAACTCAAGAGTGGCGCGGCGCGTCCCAAGAAGGACGGGACGCAGACCTGGAAGTTCACCGCTAAGAATGTGCGCGACGCGGTGTGGGCGGCAAGCCCGGAGTATCAGTGGGATGCGTCGAGCTACAAGGGGACGATGGCGTTTGCGTATTACCGTCCGTCGGCCGAGGCGCTCTGGAAGGAAGCGGCCGACATGAGCCGGATGAGCATCCAGGAATACTCGGAGCGGTGGTTCCAGTATCCGTGGCCGCACATCTCGGCGGTTGAAGGACCGATCAGCGGGATGGAGTATCCGATGATCGCCATGGAGACCAAGAGCGACACCAAGCAGGAGTTGTACAACGTGGTGACGCACGAGATCGGGCATATGTGGTTCCCGATGATCGTCGGTAGCAATGAGCGCGTTTATATGTGGCAGGACGAAGGGTTCAACACCTTCATCAATACCTTCTCGGAGGCGAAGCGGTACCCCGAGGGCGGCGACCAGATGAAGCGCGCCGCGCAGGAACGCGCGATGATCGAGAATCTGATGCGGGCACAGATGGACCGCACGATCAACGTGGGCCCGGATCGGATTGAACCGAATCTTCTGGGCTTCCAGGCATATGTCAAACCGTCCGTCGGACTGCAGTTGTTGCGTCAGGAGATCCTCGGTCCGGAGGCCTTCGACGACGCCTTCCGCGCGTACACCAAGCGCTGGGCGTTCAAGCATCCGACGCCAGCTGACTTCTTCCGCACCATGGAAGATGTGGGCGGTCGCCGTTTGGATTGGTTCTTCCGCGAGTGGTTCATCGAGAACCTGCACTTCGATCAGGGCGTCGATGATGTCAGCCAGCGGAGCAAGGGTGATACCGCGCAGGTCACCGTGGTGTATGGGAATCATGCGCGTGGAGTTCTGCCCATCCGCGCGCGGTTCACCTTCAGCGACGGAACAACAAAGGACTACGACTATCCCGCTGAAGTGTGGAGCACTAACACGCTACGCTACGCGCGGCAGTACAACTTCACCGGCAAGAAGCTGGTGAAGGTCGAGCTCGATCCGGACCATCGGTTGGTGGATACGGATCGCGCGAATAACGTATGGACGGCGTCAGCACCGCCGACCCAGCCGTAACGGAGGGGATCATGGATCGCCGGAATTTTCTCGGAGCGGCCACGGCGCTTGGGGCGTTAGCGCTCGTCGCGCCGCGCGCAGCACTCGCCAGCGTGCGGGGCGCAGCACCGCTCAAGATGACGGTGTACAAGAGCCCGAGTTGCGGCTGCTGTAAGAGCTGGATTGCCTACATGAAGAAGGAAGGGTTCGACCTCAAGGTGATCGACATGGACGACCTTTCCGACATCAAGCGCAGCGCCGGGGTCTTTTCGGCGATGGAGTCGTGCCACACCGGACTGATTGGATCCTATGTGGTGGAAGGACATGTGCCGGCAGATCTCATCCGGAAGATGCTCGCGGAGCAGCCGAAGATTCTGGGGCTATCGGTGCCGGGAATGGTGAACGGCCCGCCGGGGATGGACGAAGGACCGAAGCAGCCGTATCAGGTGATTGCCTTCACGCGCGACGGGAAGTCGAGCGTGTACGCGCGGCGGAGTTAGCCGTTCCCTGACGAACGATCACGCGGCGCCGGCGATAATCGCCGGCGCCGCGTGCGTTTCGGGTGTGGGCTACTTCTTGGCCCAGAGGCTGAGTATGGCGACGATCTGGACGGCCCAGGCGAGATACATCCAACGCGTTTGGGCGGCGAGGCTCTGTTCGAGCCGTACCTCAAGAGCGGTCATGCGCTTCTCGATCTTCACCTCGAAATCGGCAAAGCGCTGCTCCCACTTCGCGTCGTATTGCGCGAAGCGCTGCTCCCACTTCGCGTCGTATTGCGCGAAGCGCTGCTCCACCTTCGCGTCGAATCGCGCGAAGTTGAGCTCGTTCAAGTCCTTCAGGTCGTTCCGATACGTGGCGTCCACGTCGTTGAACCACCCCACCAATTCGTTGGTGACCTGTTCGCCAAGGCGGTCGTAGAACGCCTTGGACAATCGCGCGGTGACCGGCACCTCTTCTCTCCGTTCGGTGATGCCGGATGCTACAACATACGCTCGGCGGGCCGAGTACCGAAAGAGCGCGCCGAGTGGCTTAAACGCGCAACGGCCCGCATCGCTGCGGACCGCCGGCTTATGACGTTTGGAACTGGAGCGGGTGGAATCGAACCACCAACCATCGCATTAACAGTGCGGTGCTCTGCCAGTTGAGCTACACCCCAATGGTGGCGGACTCCGGTCTCGCAAGACCGCCACTTATAAATCTCGACTGACACAGGAAATACTTGAGCGCGCGGCGGTGCGCGGGGCCCCTGATCGACCCCGGCAGGGGCCGAACCTGCTAGCTTTCCCTCCTCCCCCTTTTGCACGAGAGCTATGCGCGCCTCTTCGCTGATTCTCACCACGCTCCTGATCGCCGCCTGTTCCGGCGGCGCCGACACCAAGTCCACGCCCAAGAACGCGGCCGATCAGATCGTCGAGTCCACAGGGCCGGGTGAGCGCTTTGAGAGCGCGCGCGGACAGTTCGCGATGGAGTTTCCAGGGTATTGGAAGGGACAATACCGCGTCGTCGAGCGCACCAACTCCACTGTGGGCGCACGGATGACGATGGATTTCGTCTTCATGCCGGCAGGCTTAAGTGGCGAACAGGAAGCCACGCTGTTCGTGGTCCACGTCTTCCCCAGCAAAGCTTGGGCGCAGCTGAAAGCGCGCGTCGGCCCACCCGTCGCGATTATGGTGGGTTCGAAAGGGGACGACGTCTACGGCCTCTCCTTCGCGGGAAAGAACCCGTATCCCGCGGGTACTCCTGTTGCGGCGAAGTTTGATTCGCTCATGCTCAGCGTCGTGAATGGCCCGCCGACGGTCAGGCTCAGCACGAAGTAGACGTCTCCCGCGAGTATTCCGGGTGAGGCCCGCCGGACCCTTGACTTTGTTTTCAGAGCCTGTCAATCCACACGCGTCCGCCGCGCCGCCGGCTCCGTGGGAGCTGATGCGGGTGGGGCAGCTCCTTATAAAACCGAACCGTTGGGTTATATTCTACCATGCCGACGGTACTTCGCCTCAATGGCTTTCGGGTCGTCATCTTCCTGCCTCCGCGAGAGCATGCGCCGCCGCATGTGCACGTGCAGCACGCCACAGGTGAAGCTCAGAATACCTCCTCGAACGCTGGACGGAGTTCCATGGCTAAGTCCAAGACGGCGCTCACCACGATCCTCGGGCAGCTACCGACCGCACGGGCGGTCGCGAAACGCGAAAAGGGCGAAGGTCGCCGCGCGATCGGCGCGCACTACGATCGGCGCACGCAGCGGATCCTGGTCGAACTCACGAGCGGATTCCTGTTCGGCTTCCCGGCCGCCTCGATTCCCGAGTTGGCGCACGCACCAATCGAACAGCGCGCACGCGTTACCGTGAGCTCCGGAGGCGGAGGTCTTCACTGGCCGGGGCTCGACGTTGACCTGAGTGTCCCTGGACTCCTGCTCGCATCGGTGGGACGCAAGGAGCGGTTGCTCGAACTCGCGCGTTTCGCGGGTCAATCCAGCAGTCCCGCGAAGGCAGCAGCGGCTCGCGCCAACGGTGCGAAGGGCGGACGACCGAAGAAGGCGGTGGCGCGATAGTTCGGACCGAATCGTGAACTCCGCCGGGCGCCTCGCTATCGCGAGTGTATGCTTTACCCTGACGTTCGCTCCTGTGAGCAGTGAGAGTCAGGGCCTCGTCCGCGCCCGCCCCTGCCGCGGTGAGACCATCACGGCCATCACCTACACCCAGCGACCGCCAGCGTTCGGCGGGCAACTCGCTGACGCAAATCGACTGTGGTCTGAGTTTACCGCCCTGCCGCACACCACGACGCGCTCCGACCTCGTGGCGCATTATGTCCCGGTCAAGGTCGGTGACCTCTGCACCGAGTTCGCCCGTCATGAAGCCGAACGTATGGTACGCGGGCAACCCTACATTGCCGACGCTGTCGTACGACCCATCGATGATGGCGCAGGCCGCGTACGCCTCGAAATCGACACGATCGACGAACTGCCGTTGGTTCTCTTCGGCAGCCTTGGCCACGGAACACTCTCCAGCCTCGGCGCCGGCAACGGGAACTTCGGAGGAAACGGACTCGCAGCCAATCTGTTCTTCGAGCGCGGGTTCAACTATCGCAACGGGTATGGATTCGACGCCACACAGTACGGACTCTTCAACAAGCCGTGGAATCTGTCACTGCGCGCCAAGCAAGGTCCAACGGGCGAAGCGTGGGGCGTGGAGTTCGCCAACCCACTGCTCACCGACTTACAGAGCCGAAGCTTTCACACCGGCATCACCTCCACCACCGACTACTACGGTCTCACGCGACCGACCGGCGATGCGATCGGGCTCTTCGTCCGTCGAACGGCATACGATGCCGGCATGGTCTGGCGACTCGGGACACCAGGCGGCGTCGTCGGCCTGCTCGGTGGTCTGCTGATGGGTGAAGACACGCGCATCGACAGCGACAACTTCGTGGTCCTCTCCGACAGTGGGATCGTACCGACCGCACCGATTCCGTCACTGCTCAGTGGCGTCGCGCCGTTCACCGTTACGCGTGCGACTCTCGTCACGGGGTATCGCGCGCTCACGTACAAAACCGTCCGCAACTTCGACGCCCTGCGCGCACAGCAAGACGTTGCTACCGGCACGCAGCTCATTGTGATTGCCGGGCCGAGTCTTCGCGCATCAACAGGAGCGAATGACTATTACGTGAATGGCGATTTCTATGGCGCGAATGGTGGGCCCGGATCGTTCACGGAGGTGCGGATTGTCGGTGAAACGCGAATGCAACAGGGAACTCACGAACTCAAGGGCGTGGTGGCAAGCGCGACCGCGGCGTGGTACAGCAAGCCGTCGGCGACGCGCACACGCGTGCTGAACGCGGAATTTTCCGGAATCCGATCGCTCTCCTATCCCATGCAGCTAACGTTTACCGATCAGGAGGGCGGGCTGCGTGGTTTCGTGAATTCACACGAGGCTGGTGGGGCGCGTTTGGTGATACGCGCCGAGGAGCGCCAGTTGCTCACCTGGTATTTTCCGCGGGCGGATTTTGCGGTGGCGGAGTTTGTGGATGCCGGCAAGGTATGGGCTGGAGGTGCGCCACTGAGTCGCACAAGCGACGTGAAAGCGTCGGTCGGGCTTTCGCTCCTCGGATCGTATCCGTCAGGCGGGATGCGCGTCTACCGACTCGACGTCGGGTTCCCCCTAAACAACAGCGGCGGCTCCGCGTGGGAAGTGCGTCTGTCGGCGAACGACATTTCGCACTGGATCCTCCGCGAAGCGCGCGACGTTACCCGCGCACGCTCGGCGGCGGTCCCGCGGAATGTCTTGAACTTTGCGCCGCGGTGATGATCGACCGTGATGATCGACCGTGATGGTCGACCGTGATGGTCGACCGTAGTGGTCTTACCATCACCGCGTGACCTGCCGTTAGCGCGGCACTCAGGGTCGCCCAGTCGGTTTGTCCGTAGGGCGCTCTGGTGTTTTTGCCGCAGAGGGAGCCGTCGCTGGCGCAGCGGGCCCTGCCTTCGCTCCCTGCGCCACGGCTCCCCCAAAGAACAACGAGTTGAACACCACCTTGAACGTGCCGAACGGCTGACCGCGCCACTGCGGACGGAAGCCGATCAACACCACGTGACCGCGCCCATGCTTCACATCCACGGCAGCGGCCTGCCCCTGCAGATACTTCTCGCCGAGGAGGTAGCCGGAGAGAAGGGGGGAGCCGTCCTTGGCGTAGCGTGCGAGGACCGTGCCTTCGAAGCCTTCGGTGGTAGCGAATGCTGGGCTTCCGTCGACGAACACCTTTGACTTTTCTGGCATCCCGGCCATCACCGGATGCGAACCGTCGGCGTTCACTTCGAGGATGCTTCCACTCGAGAAGTAGTCCGTGCGCTTGAGACCCGCGACCACGTTCTTTACCGGCAGATGCAGGGCGTTGATAGCGAAGTCGCTGCTCTGACTGAAGGTGATCATCGATCCGCCGGCGCGCACAAAAGCATCGAGCGCGCGGATTCCTGCGTCGCCAATCCCACCTTCGTAGCGCGGCGGCACGGTTCCCTTCGCAAAGCCGTCGGTGATCGAACCAGCGCGATCACTCGCGAAGAGAATCACGTCGTATTTGCTATTGAGATCGCCCGCTTGGATGTCGGAGTTATTGAGGATCGTGTACTTGAAGCCCCAGCTGTCGAGCAGCCACTCCGTCCACCCTTCGTCCATGCTTGCGGTGAACGACTTGTAGATCGCTACGCGATTGCGCACCGCTGACCCGCCGGCAGATGCAGCACGGCGTTCCGCGCGCAAGCCGAGTTCTTCGGCGTGGGCAACGGCTTTCTCGATGCCCGTTCCGCTGAGCACATAGCGGCCATTGTCGAAGCTCGCGGTGGCGCCATCGTTCATCGCGCGCGCGAGCACACGGAAGGAGTTGTTCTGTGCTGGGTCGAGCACGAGTTGGTCGCCAGTACCGCTAATGCGCGCGGCCGGCGGCACAATCCCCGCGGCACCTGCGTCCGTCGTGAACGGTGCGTCGGCGTTTGCGAGATCACTCCCCTTCCCCTGCAGTGGCTTCAGTGCGGCACGGAACTCAGCGCTCAACGGAGACTTGGCCTCGAGCACCTTCACGTCCATCTGATACGGAAGGGTCCACCCCGCCGCGTCGTACGGCTGCTCAGGTGGGCCGCCGGGATACTCGCGCAAATCAGGATACTCCTGCTTCTCCAGCACCTGTCGCGCGAGCTCGCCAAACTCTTGGTCCATCGGGATGACCCATGTGCCACGCGCGTACGTGGTGTTCTCGTAGCGCACGTCGCGCTCGAGTTGCGACACACGGATCCCGTTGAACGCCAATCGGCGCAACATCTCGACCGCGGTTCCCGGATCACGCTGGTTCTGCGGCACGATATACGCATACGGCGGATTCGCTTTGTACTTAGCAATCGTGTTGCGACCCGCTTGATACCGGTTGTACATCAGCTCTTCGCGGTACTTCACCGCGTAGTCGAGCACCGCCATCGACGCCGTTCGCATGTAGTCGACGGCGTCCTTCAGCCGCCACCACCCACCCTGCCAGGGACTGTTATACAGCGACGTCGGCCGCAGATTGTCGGCGCCAATATCACGCACGGTGTAGAAGTGCGGGGTGGCGTACTGGTAGAGCGCGGTCTCGGTCCAGAACGAGGCGATGTTCTGCAGCATCGGCAGATAGTCGATGTAGCCCGGATACCAGGCATCGAACCCCGTGCCCATGTGCGTGGCGCCGGGCTTCCCTTCCTGCTCAAGATTCTGCGCGATCGTCATCCCAATCGTGTTCACTTCGCGCGACATCATCGGGTTCACGCGCGGCGCGATCGGATCGGCGAAGGGCGGCAACCAAATGCGTGTCGGGAAGGGCGCCGTCTGATGCTGCACATAAATGATGTTCGGCTCCCACTGACGCCAGGTACGCGCCACGACGCGTGACTCTACGACGTTCAGCATGTAGCCGTCACGATTGTTGTCGTGCCCGATGTACTTCTGATACAGCTCGTGCAGCGGGCTCACCTCGTACGGCGTGCCCACATTCTCGCGGTACCAGTTCACGACAATATTCTGTCCGTCGGGATTAATACTCGGCCAGAGGAACAGGACCGTGTTGTCGAGGATCGCCTTGATTTTCGGATCATCCGGCTTCGACAAGATGTCATAGGCAAGCTGGATCGTGTGTTGCGATCCCGCGATTTCGCTCGCGTGCAGCCCGCCGCTGATGTCCACGAACGCCTTTCCTTCCTTGGCGAGCGCGTGGGCCTGTTCGTCGGTGAGTCCGGCGGGATGCGCCAGTTTCTGCGCGATGTCGCGATAGTGATCAAGCTTGGCGAGGTTCTCAGGTGACGAGATAACCGCGAGCGTCCACGGGTGTCCCGTGGAGGTCTTGCCGACGTCGAGCAGCTTGATGCGATTGCTCGACGCGGCCAACCGCTGGAAGTAGCGGATGCTCTCGTCGTACGTCGCGAGCTTGAAATCGGCGCCGACCGTGAAGCCAAGGACCGATTCTGGGGTCGGAATGGCGGCCTGCTGCGCGTGAGCGCGCGGCGCGGCAACGGTCAGGAGCGCGGCGAACAGCGAAAGGGCCGCACCGACGCGAACATTCAGCGTCGTGCGGCCCATGCGGGATAATCTGGTGAGAGCGGTCATACTGCCAATATGCCGCACTCACCGCCCATCGGGAATGTCTGTTACGGCGTACCGGGTGTCTTACCATCCGGAGTCTTGGGCTGGGCCGTACGGGTCGTCGTGGTTCCTGAGGCAGCGCCGCTCGAGGACCCACTGCTGGATCCGCTACTCGAGCCACTACTCGAGCCGCTGCTGGACCCACTGCTCGACGATGTCGAGGTGCGTGGCGCGCCAGTGCTGCCGGTCCCACCCTGCTGGTACCCACCGCCCTTCACCACGCGACCGTGCGGCGCGGTGGTGGTGGGGCTCCAGGCATCGTTGCGCACAATCACGACAGGCGTATTCCCAAAGTACCAGCCAGTTCCGAATCCGTATCCACCGGTTCCGTAACTGTTGTACCCGTAGTTCATCCCGGAACCGTAGCCATAATAGGCGTAGGGCGAGTACCCGTACGGCGAATATCCAAAGGGATACAGCCCCATCCCGTAATAGCCTTCCCACCCGTAGTACGGGTCCGACATGCGCCCGTTCCCGCTGCGGCGCTCACTGCGCGCGCCGCCGAGTTCGTCGGGAATGAAGTCGGTCTCGCCGGTCGAGGGATTCACGGCAAATACCGTCGGGTAGCTGAGCGCGACCATGAGGTCGGTGACACGATCCGGGACCTTGGCATCGGCCAAGCTGATGAGTGCCGCAGCATCGAGGTTGAACCGCTGCTTGCGTTCGGTCAGAAAGGCTTCCACCACCGATCCGTCGACGGCCTTCACCGCTTCCTTGACGGCATCAATCGCAAAGGGGCGTGTCGCCAGCAACCGCGACGTGGCCGCACCGGCGCGATTCACCTGCAGCGACGCCATCGCGTCCTGTGGCAGTCCAGTTGGCGGCAACGCGGATGTGTAGCGCGCGGCATGCACCCCGTTGTACTCCCCGGAGGTCATCCCCTGCACCTGCAGCATGTTCGACTGTCCCGCCATTGCAATGATCGCACTCGAGCTGCGCTTCATATCAGCGGCACAGGTCATCTCTGAGCGCACATACACCCGATCGCCATCCTTCGAGAAGCTCGCCTGCTCCCAGCCGGTGCATCCGTCTTTGGCCACCGCATGGCGTGCGCCGCTCGCATCCACCGCGGTGCGTTCTACCACCTTGCCGTCGGCCATGGTGATGAAATCTGCCGTCGATCCGCCGGTTGGTACCACGCACAACTGCGGCGGTGTGACTCCGCCGAGCATCGCGGCCTGCTGAGGCGCCCAACACCCAACCCACGGATGCCAGCGCAAGTCGCCGCCCTGCTGCGCAGACGCGGCAGGCGCGAGCACGCAGGAAAGCAGTGCGGCGACTACCGTCGCGCGCAGAACACGAGTGATGATGGTCATGTTCGTTTCCTCAGAACCTGAAGTGAAGGCCGATGCTCGTCGCGACCCCGGAGAGGTCGATCCGATTGAATCCGGTGTAATCCGTGCCGAGCGCAGCACTCGCCGCGGTGTAGCGCATTTCGGTTGAAATCGCGTAACGCGGACTCAGCGAGTAATCGAAACCGGCAAACGCCTGACCAGTCGGTGTCCACCCTGCCGACTTATAGTCATCGGGGAAGACGTTCTTGGTTTTCATATCGATAAAATCGCCATTCTGGCGGAACTGGTACCACATCCCGCCGCCGCTCAGACCAATATACGGCGTGAACTTCGTAGGCACCCAGGCGAGGCGGCCGATGCTCCGGCCATTCGGCACCAAGTAATACTTGATGCCAAGGGTGACCGGCATACGCTGCAACGACGTGTACTGCTCGATGGGCTTGTTGAGATTGTCCATCCAATCGCGGAACTCAGATTTTTTATTCGAGCCAGCAAAATCAAACCCGATGGTAATGTCGTAGCGATCGCTGGCATGGATCTGGAGATCGGCGCCAATCGACGCGGCCGTGAACGCGCTCTTGTCGAGCGTCAGATCCTTTACGGTCTGTGTGAACAGATCGCTCGCCGCA
>Ga0114971_10002966_pt1 | contig 11564 bp, 6 predicted proteins | sample M_140625_MF_Meta_FD_87320 | JGI IMG/M metagenome (GOLD analysis project Ga0114971, IMG submission 87320) | Freshwater microbial communities from Lake Montjoie, Canada to study carbon cycling - M_140625_MF_MetaG | ecosystem: Environmental > Aquatic > Freshwater > Lake | place: Lake Montjoie... | reverse complement strand
GAACAAGAGCCGGATGGTGGTGAATTTACCATTGGCGATACTGTGAAAATTGCCTATGTAGATCAAGCGCACTCTAATATTGATGCTAATAAATCCATTTGGGAAAATTTTTGTGATGGTCAAGAATTAATCATGATGGGAGGCCGACAGGTAAATTCTAGAGCCTATTTATCTCGTTTTAATTTTGGTGGAAGTGAACAAAACAAAAAAGTATCTGCATTATCAGGAGGAGAACGAAACCGACTACACTTGGCAATGACCTTGAAAGAAGAAGGAAATGTACTTTTATTAGATGAGCCAACAAACGATTTAGATATTAATACCCTTCGTGCGTTAGAAGAAGGATTAGAAAACTTTGCAGGTTGTGCTGTAGTAATTTCACACGATAGATGGTTTTTAGACAGAATTTGCACCCATATTCTTGCATTTGAAGGAGATTCGCAAGTATATTGTTTTGAGGGAGGTTTCTCTGAGTATGAGGAAAATAAAAGGAAGCGTCTTGGAGGTGATTTAGCTCCAAAACGATTGAAATACAAAAAGTTGATACGATAATTATTTATTTGGATAAATTTTTAAAGGGAGTATGTGACTTTGTTATAGTTATATACTCCCTTTTTATATCAGTTTTTAATAGGTGATTGATCAATTATTTAAATAATTTAAAAAAGGCACCATTCATCAAAATAGGGAGTAAAAAATAACTGGTAAGACTTTTTAATTAAAGTTGGAACCTTTTTTCATAATTAATTAAGAATCGATTGAGGATTAATCCCTAATTAAATTAGTATTAAATATTTTGGTTGCTTTATGGTATCCAAATATATGGATTACATCACTTAATTATCAGTTTGGAACTGGCAATTTATTTTTAGTGTATTTTCTATATTTTCATTCAAATTTTATATGAGATTTGCTGTGTGAATTATCTTTCGTATATACATAAGGAAGTTAAAGAATCGTTCAAAGTTTCGGGTTTTATGCACGACTCAAATTTAAGTTCTTGATTCTGAGAATATATTTTTATTGGTTTGGGTAAATCTGTTTAGGGTATAAGTAGCCGTAGGATTATATTTTCGCGGCCTCTTACTTTTAAATCCGTTAAAACTACCGTTAAAAAATGAACAATCTAGATCTTCTCTATTTCCAGTTCTAAAAATTCTTTTTTGCTCTCTATATTTGTCTTAGGAACATATAAATGGCTTTTTGACAAACTAAATAGTATAACGGACTTTATCCTGTCTAACCAAACTATTATTTACAAGGGATTTAAAGACTTACTATGTCAAGCAATGATATTCCTGAAACTGATTCAGTTATTTTGCAGATACAGGGGGTAGAAATATCAAAAACATAAACTTTTAATATTTACTCTTTCTCATGGAATACATAGAAATAATTATAATCTCTAAATTATAGAGCATATTTAACGTTTTATTTGCAGGAAAGATATTGTTTATTTTTTTTTCAAATATTTTTATGCTTTTACTTAGAATTCAAGTTAATTAATCATTCCTTAAATACATTCACATAAAAATTATTAACGAAAACTTCTACTTCATCTAAGGATTTTATAATTATTTTAGAAAATTGCCACTCTTTGATTGGCTGTATTCGAATTTCTTTTCCGTTAACTTTAATATCAATTGGCATTTTAAAATTTTTCTCTGTAGATTCCCAGCGGTATTCTAATTTATTTTTGTTTATTCGAAGAACTAAATTGGGAATGGAATTATACCTTAAATATTGATTAAAAATACTAGTTAAATCCATTTCGCTTTTAAAATTGAAAAAGTTGACTACTGTTTCAGTATCAATTATTTTATGTCTAAAGGTATTAGAATAGTCTAAAAGTAATTTCCACCATAATTCATCATTATGAATTACATGCCGCAAAGTGTTTAACAACAAAGCTCCTTTATAGTACATGTCACCAGATCCTTCTTTATTAACACCAAAAGGACCAATAATAGGTATGTCATTGCTAACATTTTGTTTCATTCCATTCATGTATTTTTGAGCTTTTTCTGCACCAAATTGGCATTCTATAAAAACCACTTCAGTGTACATTGTGAAGCCTTCATGAATCCACATATCGGCAATATCTTTAGAGGTGATGCTATTTCCAAACCATTCATGGCCACTTTCGTGGATAGTAATGTAATCGAATAATAGCCCAATTCCAGTGCCAGACAAATCGCTTCCTAAGTAACCATTTTTATATTTATTTCCATAAGAAACAGCACTTTGATGCTCCATACCTAAATAAGGAGTTTCGACGAGTTTGTATCCATCTTCTTTAAAAGGATAAGAACCAAATTTACTTTGAAAACAACTCAGCATAAGTTTTGCCTCTTCAAAATGGGTTTTGGCTTTAACCTCATTTTCTTTCAACACATAATAATCCAAATCTAAATCCTCTAGGTTATCATGAATGTGAGCAAAATCTGCAATATTTACAGTAATATCATAAGTGTTAATTGGATTTTTTACTTCCCAATCCCAGCGCGTATAGCCATTTTTTAAATCTTCACTACCTATTAATCTTCCGTTAGAAACATTCATTAACCCATTTGGAACGGCTACTTTTATGGTTGCTCCATTATCAGGTTCATCGCTCTGCGAATCTTTAACTGGGTACCATAAACTAGCACCAGTTCCTTGGCAAGCAACAGCTACCCATGGTTTCCCTTGTTTGTCTTTGGTGAAAACAAACCCGCCATCCCAAGGAGCATTTTTGGCAACTATAGGTTTTCCAGAATAGTAAAAGCGAATTTTCTCAGTGATTCCACTATTTAAATTAGTAGGAAAATCAATAAAAACAGCATTAAATTCTCTTTTATAATTGAGCTTATTTGTTCGATAAATTATAGAATCTACATGCATGTTTTCAAATAAATCTACTTGAATTTTTTTAGTGTTGGATACTACTTTAAAACTAATATCATTGTACCCAACAATTGATTTATCCTGAATATTGATTTTGATATTCAAGTCGTATCGCAACACATCATAGCAAGTTCGTTCTGCTCGTAAGCCTCCTTGTAACGTATCTTTTCTAGTAGTAGCTTCTTGGGAACTACTGTTTTGATATATAAATAAAACAAGAAATATAATTAATATTTTATTCATCACTTTATTAAACCTGTATAACTCCCAAATTAAACTTCTTTTCAATAGGCGCTTGGTTAGCTGCTTCAATTCCCATAGAGATCCAGGTTCTAGTATCTAATGGGTCAATGATAGCATCCGTCCATAATCTAGAAGCTGCATAATAAGGAGAAACTTGCTCGTCGTAACGTGCTTTTATTTTGTCAAACAATTCTTTTTCCTTGTCTTCATCAATCACTTCGCCTTTTGCTTTTAGTGAGGAGGCTTCAATTTGCGCTAAAACTTTGGCAGCTTGTGTTCCTCCCATAACGGCAAGTTCGGCACTTGGCCAAGCAAAAATCAACCGTGGGTCGTAGGCTTTTCCACACATAGCATAATTTCCTGCGCCGTAAGAATTACCTACTATAACAGTGAATTTTGGCACTACTGAATTTGCTACGGCATTTACCATTTTAGCACCATCTTTAATTATTCCGCCATGTTCACTTTTAGATCCAACCATAAACCCGGTAACGTCTTGTACAAATACCAACGGAATTTTCTTTTGGTTGCAATTTGCGATAAATCGAGTGGCCTTATCTGCAGAATCGGAATAGATTACGCCGCCAAACTGAATTTCCCCTTTTTTAGTTTTAGAAACTATACGTTGGTTTGCAATAATTCCAACTGCCCAACCATCAATTCTGGCATAACAAGTGATTATTGATTTTCCATAATCTTCTTTATACATATCCATCTCCGAATTGTCTACCAATCGCTTGATGATTTCCAGCATATCGTATTGTTCAGTACGTGCTTTAGGAATAATTCCGTATATATCTTGTTCGTCTAATGCTGGTTTTTGTGATTTCTCACGATTGAATCCTGCTTTATCGTAATCCCCAATTTTATCAACTATACTTTTAATTCTATCTAAAGCATCTTTGTCATCTTTGGCTTTATAATCGGTCACACCCGAAATTTCGCAATGGGTTGTAGCGCCACCAAGGGTTTCATTGTCTATGTTTTCACCAATTGCAGCTTTCACTAAATAACTGCCAGCAAGAAAAATACTTCCGGTTTTGTCAACAATCATTGCTTCGTCGCTCATAATTGGAAGGTAAGCACCTCCCGCAACACAGCTCCCCATAACAGCGGCAATTTGCGTAATTCCCATACTGCTCATTTGAGCATTGTTTCTAAAAATACGTCCAAAATGCTCTTTATCAGGGAAAATTTCGTCTTGTAATGGCAAATAAACTCCAGCAGAATCCACTAAATAAATAATAGGCAACCTGTTTTCCATGGCAATTTCTTGCGCGCGAAGATTTTTCTTGGCAGTAATTGGAAACCAGGCACCAGCTTTAACGGTAGCATCGTTAGCTACCACAATGCATTGTTTGCCTTTTATGTATCCAATTTTAACGACTACACCACCAGAAGGGCAACCACCATGTTCAACATACATTCCTTCACCAACAAAAGCTCCAATTTCAATGCATTTTGCCTTAGGATCTAGTAAATAATCAATACGTTCTCTGGCGGTCATCTTGCCTTCGGCATGCAATTTTTCAATTCTTTTTTCTCCTCCACCAAGTTTTACTTTGGCAAAGCGGTGTTTTAAATCGGATACTAAAAGTTTATTGTGGTCTTCGTTTTTGTTGTAGTTAAGATCCATAAAGAATTGAATTAATTTTAAGAGTATAAAATTACGAAAACGATTTCAATACTTTTAACTCTATTAATTAATTTTATTATTTTTATTAAAATATCAAATATTTTGGACAGGAATTAATGTTAACTTAACATTAGATTTATACATTTGCTTTTTTAAATCCCTAAAAATGACATTAAATAATATTTTTCAGTTTCTAGTACCAAAAGATAAAAAATTCTTTCCCCTTTTTGAACAAGCATCTGCTAACTTAGTTGTTTTGGCTGAAACTCTGCATGAAGCTGTAAATGTTCCAATAGTACAACGGGAGGAATATTTTAAGAAAATAGAAGAACTTGAAGCTATAATTGATGAAATCACTCACCAAACACATTTAGAATTAAGTAGAAATTTCATTACTCCGTTTGATAGGGAAGACATCCATGCCTTGGTTAAATCTATTGATAATGTTGCCGATAATATGCATGGTGCAGCAAGTAGAATGCGTTTATACCAAGTTGAAAAAATAACTAAATCAATTAGAAAGTTGACCGAAATTAATTTGGAAGCGTGTCAATTGATAAACGTCGGTGTTAAAGAGCTTAGGATTATGAAAGATCCCAAAGCAATTAAAGAAACCTGCAAAAAAATCAATAAACTAGAAAGTAAAGCAGATTCTGTATTTGATAAAGCTGTAGCGGATATTTTTGAAAATGAAACGGATGCCAAAAACATCATTAAATATAAAGAAGTACTTTCCTCTTTAGAAGAGGCTTCTGATAAGTGTAAAAGTGTCTCCAATGTTATGGAACAAATAGCTGTAAAGCACTCTTAGTATTACTATAATCTAGACATTTAATATGACTTTACTAATTGTTATTATAGTACTTTCCTTAATCTTTGATTACATTAATGGTTTTCACGATGCAGCCAATTCTATAGCTACTATTGTTGCCACTAAAGTTTTAACCCCTTTTCAGGCTGTCCTTTGGGCTGCTTTTTTTAATTTTTTAGCTTATTGGGTTTTTGGATTTGGTGTTGCCGATACGGTAGCCAAAACTGCAAAATCTGAAAACATAGATTTAACCGTAATTCTTGCCGGTGTTATTGCTGCTATTATTTGGAATCTAATTACTTGGTGGAAGGGTATTCCTTCTTCTTCTTCACATACTTTAATTGGTGGTTTTGCGGGTGCAGCTATCGCGCATGCAGGTTTTCATGTTGTAAACTGGTACAAGCCAGGTGAAGACGGAAGTTTGCCATCGGGAGTAGGTGTTGTTTTAGCTTTTATAGTATTAGCACCTCTGTTAGGAATGATTATATCCTATTTTATTTCTATTTGGATGATGTACGCCTCTAGAAAGAAAATAGGTCCGAAAATAGTTACCTTAATATTAATGGCTCTTGTAATTTGGTTTTTATCGGCAGTTTTAAAATTTGAAATTGAAAAGCCTAGATTTGATAATCACTTTTTGGCGGTTATTACAGAACCTTCAAATATTAAGTGGTTGCTGGTTGGAATAATATTCTTTAGTCTTGCAATTTTTAACTTAGTATTTAGTAGTTTGTCTACTGCTAAAGCTGAAAAAGTCCTTAAAAAAATGCAATTACTTTCCTCTGCGTCCTTTAGTTTAGGACATGGTGGAAACGATTCGCAAAAAGTTATGGGAATAATCGCAGCTGCAGTTGCAGTATATATTCATAGTAATGGAGTTTCTGTTACAGACATGCCAGAATGGTTACAAGTAGTGTTACCAAATGAAAAAGAAGGTATTAAAGCTCAAATGCCAGAATGGATTCCAATTGCTTGTTATTCTGCCATTGCAGCAGGAACATTAAGCGGTGGTTGGAAAATTGTAAAAACAATGGGCTCTAAAATCACTAAAGTTACTGCTTTTGAAGGTGTAGTTGCTGAATCGGCAGGTGCATTAACCTTATTTATGACCGAGCATTTTAAAATTCCTGTATCAACAACCCACACCATCACAGGATCTATAATTGGAGTAGGAATAACCAAAAGAGTTTCAGCAGTAAGATGGGGAGTAACCGTTAAACTAGTATGGGCATGGATACTAACAATTCCTGTATCAGCATTAATAGCTGCATTAGTATATTACATTGTTAATTTGTTTTAATTAAAAATTCTTACAAAAAAAATCTAAAAGGCTGTCTAGAATTAGACAGCCTTTTTTTTTACAATAACCATTACCTTAATATTAAACACATTTCTTAACATTAATAGAGCAATTAAAAAATAGTATAGTAACATTGAAACAAGCGGGTATCTTTTATTAAATCGTAAATTCAAGTAACTATAAAAAATAAAATAATGAAATTAAAATTTCTTTTTGCTAGCGTATTTTTGTTTGTAATTAGCTCGTTATCAGCTCAAATTACAACTTCTTCTTTTTCGGGTAAGGTTTCTGATGGGTCTGCAGCAGTTTTTGATACCGCAATTATCTTGACTCACTTGCCTACAAACACAGCTTATGAAACTACCACTAATAAACAAGGTAGATTTAATTTAGAAAATTTGAACGTTGGAGGCCCTTACAAAATTACTGTTAAAAGTATGGAAATTAAGGATTATACAAGTACTCAAATTCAATTGTCTTTAGGAGATAATGACTATCCCGTTATTATAGTTCAAAGAAAAGAAAATATTTTAGATGAAGTTGCTGTTGCTGGTAAAAAAGCAACCAAAACTGGAGGTACCAATATAAGTCTAACCCAAATTAATGGTTTGCCAAATATTAACAGAGGTATTCAAGATGTAACTAAATTAGTACCTCAAAGCGCCAACAACTCTTTTGCTGGAACAAATTTTAGATATAATAATGTAACTATTGATGGGTCTATCAATAACGATGCAATTGGTTTTAGCCCTTCACAAGGTGGTCAATCAGGAACTTCAGGAATGCCAGGCAGTAGTACTAGAACTAATTCAATAAGTTTAGATGCTATTCAGGATGTTCAAGTTTATATTGCGCCTTATGATGTTAAATTAGGAAACTTCCTTGGCGGAAGTGTTAATGCGGTAACAAGAAGTGGAACCAACAAAGTATCTGGTTCTATTTATAGTTACGGGAGAAATGCAGCTTTAACGGGACCTAACAATGTAGGTGATGGAGCTAAAATGCCAAAAGAATTTGAAGATTACCAACTTGGTTTTAGAGTGGGTTTTCCAATCATTAAAGATAAATTGTTCTTTTTTACAAATGGAGAATATACTAAAAGAACCGATCCAATGTTTTACAATGCTGGTGATGTAGATGCGAATGGAAATGTAATATCATTAATTGATAATACAACAGCTTCTACAATTTCAAATTTTGTTAAAACTAAATACGGTTTTGATGTAGGAACTTACAACGCTTTTAATAATCATTCGGAAAGTAAAAAGTTTTTTAATAAAATTGATTGGAAAATCAATAAAAAGCACTCTGTATCTTTAAGAAATAACACTGTGTTTTCTCAAGCTTCTAACTTGGAGCGGGATGGTGCAAACTTCCGTTTTTCAAGCATGGATTACATCCAACATAATAAATCAATTAGTACAGTATTAGAACTTAAAAGTCATTTTAATAGCAGATGGTCTAACTCCTTTATGGTTGGCTACTCGAGCATTAAAGATTACCGTGATCCAACTTCTGCAAATAATATGTTTCCTCAAGTTGAAATAGCATCAAATGGTGGAACTATTTTCTTAGGAAATGAAAGAGAAGCAACAGTGTTTAATATGAAACAAAACACTACTGAAATTACAGACAATGTTACTTATAAAAAAGGAAATCATACTTGGTTATTTGGAACTCATAATGAGCTATACGATATTAATTATGGTTTCGTTAATTCATTAAATGGTAGAGTTTCTTACAAAAGCATAGCCGATTTTTATGCTTCTATCCCCGCTCGTGTTAGAGGTACTTATGCATTTGATGGTTCTACAAGAGATGAGATCTTTAACAATCCGTATGCTAAATTTAAAGTAAATATGTATAGTGCTTACATACAAGATGATATTAAAATTGGCGATAAACTTAAAATAACGCCAGGTATTAGAGTTGATTATACGGATTTACCTACTAAACCAAACTTAAGTTCACAAGTTCAAAATTCTCCAGTAGATTCTAATTATGGTACTACCTATAATTATACTCCACTAAATCAAATTAAAAACAATTTCTTTACTACAGCATCACTTTCTCCACGTTTCGGATTTACTTATGATGTAAAAGGAGATAAATCATTAATTATTAGAGGAGGTTCTGGAGTATTTACTGGTAGAATTCCTTTTGCATGGTTGGGTTATGCTTATTACAATGATGGAGTTGGATACGGAAGTTATGATAAAAATAACTTAACATCAACTAATACACTAGGAGATCCATTAAATCTAGGTGGGTTAAATGCTTACCATGATAATCCCACTCCAAAAGTACAGGCAGATTTAATTGATAATAAATTTAAAATGCCACAAATTTCTAGAAATTCTTTGGCTTTAGATTTTACATATAAAGGATATAAATTTACTGAAGAAGTTATTTACACTAAAGTAATTAGAGATTTGTTGTTTCAACAAGTGAATAAAAAAGATAATCCTACTTACTATTCTTATGATGTTAATCACGAAATGCCTATTTACCCTACGACTCCTAATAGTGGAAATATAAACCCAGCTTTTTCAAATGCTTATATGTTATCCAATACGGATAAAGGATATAGATATAGTTTAACACAAATGGTTTCTAAAACCTATAATTTCGGATTGAACTTTATGTTGGCATACACCTACGGTAGTGCAAAAGATATTACCAATGGTATTAGAAACTCTATGGAAAGTAACTGGCAAATGAACCAATCGTTAACACCAAACGACCCACAATTAGCGACTTCTAATTTTGATATTAAACACAGAATAGTTTCTAACCTTGGTTATGCAATAAATGTAGGTAAAAGTAATACCATTTCAGCAAATGTATTTTTCAACGCACAATCTGGTAATCCATATACTTGGGGATTTGTTAACGCAACTATTGCTAATACAGGCCAATCTGCAGGTTTAGCTTACATCTTTAAAGATGCTGCAGAAGCTGCTAAATATATAGGAACAGTTACTAGTGGTGTTTTTACTACCAATACACAGCAAGTTACTGACTATGAAAACTATATTAGCAATAATGAGTATTTGAATGGTCGTAGAGGGAAATTTACAGAAAGAAATGGCGCAACAACGCCGTGGAATATTCAAGCAGATATGCGAATAATGGATGAAATCAAAATTAAAGATGGAAAAGATTTCACCCATACGCTTCAATTTTCATTAAGCATCATTAATGTAGGGAACTTAATAAACAAAGATTGGGGAAGAAGTTATTTTGTGCCAAATACATTTAATTCAACAGCTAATATTGGTTTGTCAAAAACAGGAAATATTGGTGGTGTAGCAACAGGCGATCCAACGTATAAATTTACTGCACCAACATCTACTCCGTATACAGTTGATCAATTTGCATCAAGATTTCAAGCACAATTTGGGGTTCGTTATTCCTTCTAAAATAATATATAAAGATGAAATTTAAATCATTATTAAGTTTAGTATTGTTTTTTGTAGTTGGATTTGCTTCCGCTCAAATTACCTCTTCTACAATAAATGGGAAAGTAACCGATGGCGATTTGCCAATAGCTAATGCTTTCATAACACTAACTTATTTGCCAACCAATTCCGTTTACGAAACGGAAACAGACAAAAAAGGAAGATTTAGTTTAGACAATCTAGAGGTTGGAGGACCTTTTAAAATTGAAGTTAGAGGCGCTACAATTGAAAATTATTCAAGATCAGGATTTCAACTATTATTAGGAGATAATGATATGCCAAAGCCAATTATGGTTCGTAAAAAAGAAACTACAACGCAGGTTGTTTCTTCCAACGATAAAGAAATTGTTTTAAAATCTAGTTAGGTTATCCTTACTTTAAAATTATATCCGCTACAATTGTAGCGGATTTTTTTTGCCTACTTTTTTTTAGGGTTAAGTATTCAGTAAACATGTTTAATTGTTATAGGAAAATATTTTTATTGTAAATTTGAAAAAAAATATATTATCCTCTTGAGAACAGTACTTTCTAAGACTATTACAAATCCTTCTGAATTTAAAAAACAGTTATTGCTTTGGTCTAATTCGTTTAGAGAAGTAGTTTTTTTAGATTCTAATAACTATCCCCAAACCTATTCTAATTACGAAGGTATTCTTGCTATAGAAGCATTTACTTCAATAGTTACCGATTTTTCTAAATCTTTTGAAGACCTGCACCAATACCAAAGTCAAACTAAAGATTGGCTTTTTGGCTATTTATCCTACGATTTAAAAAACGATATAGAAGATTTAAAGTCTCATAATCACGACGGATTAGAATTTCCTGATATGTTTTTCTTTCAGCCTAAAAAGCTTTTTCTTCTAAAAGGAAATAATCTAGAGATGCATTATTTGCGATTGTGTGACGATGAAATGGAAACTGATTTTGAAGAAATTCTTCAGTGTTCTGAAATGCAATCAAACCTTCAAAGTGGTGTTGCGGTACGTCAACGAATTTCTAGAGAAAATTACCTTTCTAAAGTTTCTACAGTTTTAGATCATATCCACCGTGGCGATATATATGAAGCTAATTTTTGTATGGAATTTTATGCCGAAAACTCCCAGATAAATCCTTTAGAAGTATATCAAAAATTGAATACCCTATCGGAAGCGCCATTTGCGGTTTACTTTAAAAACAATCAGCAGTATTTAATGTCGGCATCGCCAGAACGCTATTTAAAAAAAGAAG
>Ga0114971_10002965_pt1 | contig 11569 bp, 6 predicted proteins | sample M_140625_MF_Meta_FD_87320 | JGI IMG/M metagenome (GOLD analysis project Ga0114971, IMG submission 87320) | Freshwater microbial communities from Lake Montjoie, Canada to study carbon cycling - M_140625_MF_MetaG | ecosystem: Environmental > Aquatic > Freshwater > Lake | place: Lake Montjoie... | reverse complement strand
ACTGCAGCGATCTTTTGGCCGCACGTGCAAATCGGCAAATCTTTCCTTGGCATCACTGTAAATGATGCAGGAAGAGTGACAGAAATTCATATTCAAAATCTTGGACTTGGCGGGTTCATAGCTCCAGAGGTCGGCAACTTAACCGAATTGAAGATTCTTAATCTTGCAAACAACAAGATTTGTGGTGCCATTCCTTTTGAGATCAGCAATCTCCATGCCTTGCACTATTTGGACCTTTCGGGAAACATTCTCACAGGAAATATCCCACGTGAAGTTGGAAATTTGAGGAATTTAAGGACTCTACTGTTGGGGAATAATAGACTTGCTGGAGGAATTCCTGTTGAGATAGGTAACCTCCAATTTTTGATTGCTGTTTCACTGCAGCGAAACAGACTTGAAGGGAAAATTCCCAGTGAATTTGGAAATCTGTTGAGGTTGCATGAATGCAACCTGTCACACAACCAGTTGTCGGGCTCTGTGCCTCATGAGTTCAAATATCTAAAGGAAGAGTTAACTATTCTCAGCCTGGAAGGAAACAATTTAACTGGTGGCCCAACGCTTACCCTTCAAAACACTTGCAAGAATACTTGCATAATCTGTTATAATTTGCTGTACGCAACCTTGAATACTTCCTGAATGCTGTCAAAATTTTCAATGCCGTATAATTAAATATAGACATTGCTTATCACAATTCACTTTCAGAATCACTTCCTGAATCACTATCCCAGTGTCTTATTGGTTCTTCGTCGTCCTCACTACCTGACGTGCAATACAAATCTCGCTCTTCTGGACCCACTACTTCTTCGTCACTTGGTCCACCGCCGCCTCCAGTTTTCATACTTTTAAGGCGGATGGACTCAACGAGTCTAGCACCTGGCACGAACTCATGATTTCCTTCAAGACCAAATAAACGAGCACTCTGTGACATTTCATTTTCTGTTCGAAAAACATTCGAACCATCACGAGTGCAAGTATCGTACGCAACATTAGAAGTTTTTACTGCTCGCGAAAAAGGAATACAGTGCCACCTCATCTTCGAAGCGTTTCGCTCATTTTCATAACGCATATCATTTTTAGAATCACTTGAGATGGCCATAAAACATGGGCGCTTGACGGATTCTATGGGAATGAAATCAATGGAGAGTTGATTTCCTCGCCCAGCTTCAAAACCGTATTCTGGAAATGGGAAAGGATTTCTTCCAGATGCAGAGATTCTTTTGAATCGTGCTAAGGCCACCCAAATATGAAAGCTGTCGTCAGTTGTGAAGCCAACCAATGCAAAAATCTTAGCAAAAGTTGTTTGCTCTTCACCAATTGAGTATGTCTCGGGAGGGTAGTGCGCCTCAAAGCTATTAAAAACTTGAAAACACTGTCCACGAGAATTTCCTCGATACTCATGATCCGCCCTTAAATAAAAAGTATTCATACCTTGATCAGGGAGAGCATCTCCTCGAACTCCTCCAAAGAGAGTAATGTGGTGCGATGAGTCACCCTCAATCCACCTTTTCCAAAATTGATTTAGATGCCTCTCTTCCACAGATGCGGACTCGTGCAATCCCAACAAGGCGTGCTGAGCAATTAAACTGTACAACTCAGATGTCTCCAGTAAGTTGTGAAGAAACCGAATATTCCATTTCTTGCCGCTCCCTTTAGATTTTGATAACTTTTCGCTGTGAGCTTCGAGCATTGCATCGGAGTCACACGAACACAATTCTATCGATCCTAATTCCGCAATAGCATGGAATTTAATTGTTGCCCTATCAGAGAGCTGATCGACAGACAATAAGGTTTCATCTATTTCTTCATCAGAATCCAAATCACTGCCACACGGATCTTCGTCCATATCTTGACCTCTTTTGTCCTTTTCCATTCTTGCACGGTAAGCGTTTGCCTGGCTTTTCGAAAATTCTGACATAAGAACATAGTTCGCCATCTCTTTGTAAGTTGTACTCAAAACTCCACTGCTCCTCGAGTACGCTTTCGAAACCACTTTTTGGTGCTCCTTTTCACCAATTGAACTGTTGAAAGTATTTGACACTGCGCCGAATTCTTCTATCATTTCTGGAAAATGACTGCACGCATGAGTTTTAATATTACGAGGAACCTCTACAGCAATGGATAACTTGTCCGCCTTCAGCATCCCAGCTATTCGAAAAACTTTCTGCCTGAAATTGTAAAGGCCCGCGAGTAAACAAGCACCATTGTCGATGAATTTTTGGAATTCTGATAGTTGAGATTGGGTCAACTGATTCGCTTCACCAAATAAAGTGATTTCGAAAATTGCTGCCAATGCTTGAAGTAAGACTTCAGTGGGGTTCCCATCCCAAACAACGTCATCTCCAGTCTTTGCTCGTTTGACTTCAACAGAACACTCACTCTTTTCCCCCGCCTTTTCTCCCTTCTCAGGGAAAATTGCTGCAATCACTTCCTTCGGTAGTTTCTGTATCTCCTTTCTGGATAACTGATCATACAACTTCTGCAGAGTGGAGTTCCGTGATTTTGTCTTTGATTTCTCGGACACTGCCGGAGCTCGCAAAGTTATTCTCTGATTGGGTACGATAACTCCTTCTGATCCAATTGCAAATATCAAATGCAATATTAGATTCCGCATTTGCCAAGCTGGAAACCCACCAGTCATGATCCCTGTTGTTTTGCTGAGACCTTTCGTTGATTTTGAATCGCTTTTAATCAGGTTACTGACCCCTTTTGATAAAGTGACGAATGGAACGGGCTGCAATGATTCTTTTAACCAAGTGTGATGAGATATTCGATTGTCAAGCCAAGCTTCTGAATTACCAAACCGAGGGTCTTTTAAACCGAGTTTAGAGTGATGAATTGCAATGCAGTGAATGATCTGCAGTACCCAGGACACAACGTACTCGCATAAACCTTTCCAAACAGTGTGCAAATAGTCGTAGCACAAGGCCAAGTAAAAGTAGAAGACCCCAGCATCTTCCAATTTTGAGAAATGAGGAATCAAAGTATTGGTTCCTGGGATGCAGCACATTGTTTTCCCGAGATCTTTAACAGCTGCCTTTCGTGTTCTTTCTGCAGGGGTCAAAGCACGAACTTTCTTTCCACAACTCATCTTAAATTCCTGCAATTCATACTGTCCAAGTTCATGCGCCAACGCATACATCAGGTTCGAATCTCGCCTCGTGAATCTTCTATTTTCTGGTCCGAATACGGACGTGTTGGAACACATGCAACGCCTACAATTACATTTCAACCCTCTCATTTTAACGGAGCCAATGTCATGCAGAGCAGCCGAGTCCCCAATGTAATTACACAAATAACAGACAACAAATACTGTCTCAGATGTTTTTGTTGTCAGGCCACCAATTTGAATGACCAAACCATGCTGAGAGGATTTCATCAGAGGTTGCAAAACTTCATCCAGAAACGTGAACATCGCGCGTCGTTTTGCGAGACGTATGGCAAATTCCATTGATTTTTTTGATGGCTTCCGATCTCCCACTGCTTGCTGTTTAAGAAGACAAATCAATTCAGAGTCCGAGTAAGGGAGATCATCAGGACAGTAACCCAAGAAAATCGGACGAAATGATTTCCTAACCACATTATTGATAAACATTAACAAAGGCGTTGCAGATCTCGTCTTTGTGGCCTGGGCACCATCGAAATACAATGATACTAATAGAGGGACTGCTTCTCCACCATGTGTACTCCGAACCCAAATGCAGAAGCGCTGGAATAGTTTCCCTGTTGGAAAAGTCGTGAATATTCGTTCTTGGCTTTCTGTAACGAACTCAGGAGAAAACCTTTTGATGAAATCTTCAGGTTCAATCTCCAAGCATGCCTCACCCAATCGATCCAATATATTAAAATAAAAACACGTTGTTTGTTTCAATTTTCCACCGCTCATATTCTTTTCCCCGAACCACTCCTTGTCAAGAGGAATCAGTAACTCTCTCATCGTTACAATTTCACTCCATTGTGATTTGAATCCGCTTCTCAACCCTTTCCATCTTTTATAGCAGGCTCCTTGCGCTGAAGAATACTTGGACATGAATTGTAACAGTAAATCACCCTCTGCTTCACTCAAATTTAACTCAATACCAAGGTTGTACAGATCTAACATTGTGCTGGGTTCTTTTCCATCCTTCATCTTCTGTAATGGATTTTTGAAAATTGCTTCAATCTGCTGCTGTCGGTCATAAACACCAGTGTCAGGAGTTACACTCACGACTCCTGGAGGCATCTCATAATCGAATTCAATATCAGTGGACTCTTCAGGACGAAAATCTAGGGCACAAGAGCTGTCCTTTTCTGCAGCAGTATTTGAGTCAAAGTACTGGTCAAGAATTTTCATGCGAGTATCATGCTCTTTTCCAGTGAAACGAATTTTGGTAGAGATCTGTGTAATTTCCACATTATCTTCTCGAGTAACTGTTTTTGGTGGGTATAATTCCTCATCCTCATCCTCATTGAAGTCGGCCCCAGCAAAAATGTCAAAATCGACATCTTCCCTACCAAATATGACCCCCAATGCGCCTTCTATAATCAGGTCCCGTTCATCTTTACCTTTGAGTTTCCTCGTCTGGACGGTCACATACGCCACACAGTGGCGCTGGTGTTGGGCCAATCCTCTTCTATTAGATCTCTCTGTTTTCCACTGCTTACAAAATTCGCAAATTATCAATTCGGAATCTGGTAGATCGGATATAGCCGCTGCAAGTTTTAAATGACGTTGCCTTCAAAATTTTAAAATTATTCATTCTTTCAACGGATCATTTCATTTGGATACCTTGTTCTTTTGTGCATCTGAACTTCTGCACCCTTTGCTGCTCCACACCCCACACAGCCCTCAGATTCCCAATGCCTTTTTATTCCTCTGATAGCATCTTCGATTGAATAAACCTTATAATCCATGTATAAGCATCCCGGGTAAGGACACTGAAGTTGGTAAGGAACTTCAGTAACACCGGACATTTTCTGAACAGGAATTGACTCTCTGCTGGAACGCCTCACTTCTTGTTCCTCACCTTTCTCCTCTTCTTTGTTTTCTGGCAGTAGTCTTTTATTCCTTGGTGGATTCAATGAATTAATGAATTCAGTTTCAAAAAAAAGATTTCTCAAAAATTGCTCATTTCGAAGTATATTGGTTTCTCGGATGGCTTCATATTCACTCAGCATTTCTTCGTTTTCGTGAATTACTTTTTTACCATCGAATTTGTGACGCGCCACCACCATCATCTGCCAGAAAAATGGAATTTTTTTTAATCATATTTTATGGTTTAATTAAACACTAAAGAAGGAATTAGTAATGGGATATTGCATATCAATCAACATATTTTCTCTTTCGGATGGCACCTCAAATAACTTCTTCGACATGAAGGTCACTAACAGGGCTCCATCTCGTTTAGATTTGGACCGCAAAGGAGTTTGGTAATGCCAAATGAAGGCATCAAAGATCAAAACTTCAGCCCATGAAGAATATAATGAAGGTAAGATGCTGTAATCTTCGTTTGCAAGGCTATTGCCTTCTCCAGGCACAAGATGACTTCCCAGGGCAAAACTTGTGTTCAATTCCTTTCCATCAACAGATATCAAAAGGTTGACAGTTTTTCGATCACCCAGATTGTGATCTCGATGCTCGACTATTTTCTCTTGTTGGCCTTTTTTCGAAGGCCACGCGTGAACTGCACAGGCACCAATCACTCCAATGGTATCACTTCCCAAATACATCTTCAATAATTCAATCACACCACAATCTTGAAGAATCGCCAACAACGGTTGTGGAATTTTATGGCACGGAATATTCTTCGTGAAACAATAGATATTCGCGAGCGGACACACTCGGATGGCATGACAATCCCCACGTTCCAAACTGTTGCGAGCGTCACATATAGAAGAGAATGAATACTGCTCTTCGATGAGACTGTGCAAAATATTTCTCGCGAATTGCAATGGTACTCCCAAGGGAAAGCGTTGGGCACCATGCAATTGTAAATCTACTTCCTACATATTTTCAAAAATAGTCAAAAATATTGAACGGTTAGTGTTCAAGATAGAAGTTTCGACAAATTATATAAGTATTTCAACACAACATCATGTAACCTTTTCAAATGTAACATTGTACGAGCCCCCTTTGCTGTCTTCAAATGACTTAAATTTTGACAAGTCCCGCGGTATTGGCACCTCTTCTTTCTGATTAATGGTGGACAACTCTTTACTTCGAAAGAATTTGTTCGCAGCATTTGATGTCGCCAAGTTCATTCCAAAGCTTGATTGAGTAACAGAAAAGTTCACTAATGGGCGATTGATGAACGGGTTTTTCAGCTGTTGATTCTTGCACAACGCCAAGCGGTTTAGGAACTCAAGAATAGCAATGAACAATATGTCGGCTGCCACTGATGTCACCGCCATTTCTGCGTCTGGTTCCATGACTCTCCAGCTTCGCAAATCAACTTCCACACGTGGCTCTGCACAATCCCAAGCAGTAACACGTGATACTTGTTTTCTGTCACCAACGTGAGATTCCACGATATACGGCATATCCCTCAGTGTCTGCATTCGCAGTGATCCAACATCTTTCCACTCCCTTCCCAGTTTCAATTGCAGGTTGAAATCCCTCAATACGCATCTGGTCGTCTCCGTATGATTGACTGCAGCAAAAGCAAGTCGAGCCAACCAGGTTTGCTTCTTTGGTGTGATGAGATGAACTTTGAAATTTCCCAAACAGTTGTCGCTCATGGTAAGGAGAGGGAATTGCCACTCCCAATCTGTTCCCAGAATTTTTTTCGTGACGGCTGCTTTCACATTGACGGCGTCTGACGATTTTCCCTTGCGAGGATAAAGTAACGATCAGCACGACTGGCAAGCGAGTTTAAAAGTAGATCACGTTACCTTTTGTCCTTCAGGGACTCCTGTGCGTCCATCTTCCAAAGCTTGTTGAAGTGTTCGTTTCTTACCCCGTGTTTTGTCCCCTCCCTGGGGTGCTCCACCCTCTCCCTGGGGCGCTCCAACCCCTCCCGAAGATGCTCCACTCCCTCCTGAAGATGCTCCACCCCCTCCCGAAGATGCTCCACCCCCTCCCGAAGATGCTCCACCGTTGATCTAATTCAAGTTAATCCTGTAATAACAAAATTCAACCACACCTAACCTGTTTTCCTCTCATCACCTGTCTTGACGCTGCTCCACCCCCTCCTTTGGCTGCGTCTTCCTAATACAGTAATAACAGAATTCAACCACAGTGAAAACAAAATTTTCTTCTCTTATTACCACTTTTGAGTAGAACATCAACCGCGGTATATAGGGTGTTTTAAAATAGCCTGGATCCTGGGACCCATACGATTTGGCTCCGGTGCCTTCGCAAATCACTGACATAGGTTTCTCTTGCTGCGCCGCACTTTTCTTGGCATGCCTCAATTTTTTCTCTAAGGGTGGGCCAATTGTGTCATCTTGAAAGCAATGCTGCCAAATGCCCTTGTCGTCGCACCAGAATTGAATGGTAATGAAATGGGCGTTTTTTGGCTCTCTGGCGACGATGCTCTTGAGAACGTACCTTGGTTTTTCACGGTCTCTCACGAAGGACATATAAGGGGTGCGCCCTGCAAATATTTCGAGCGGAATTTTGTAGTGCGCTTTCTTCTCGTGTTTACCTCCAGTGAGCCCATTTGCGGTACTTTTGGATAATTGAACACAGAATTGAAGTGGAGAAAAGCCTTTGATTCGTTCGCCGTTCGTAAAAAACGGGCCAGTCGCGCCACATTTTTCGCAAGGTTCCTGTTTGTCAGTCAAAGCTATTTCCTCCGGGAAAACTCCAATATTCAGCAACAGTTGTTCCACGTCGCATGGCCCGTTTCCGATTTCTTCCGTGAGTAAAGCAGTTGGCATTTCCTTCATGACACCACTATACATTTGATGTTGGCATTTGGCACATTTCCGCGTAGGCTGCACCGCATGTGCAAACTGATCTCTGAAATTCCACTCGATGGGTGGTTGTCGGCCTGGTATGCGAAGAAAAGATCGAAAATGAGGTTCGACCCTATCTTGCATCAAATGTTGAAAAACATCCCCCGCATCAAGGTATTTGTCGAGTTTCATTCCATCCATAATAAAGTGCCTGTGACTCCGACGTTCTATCTTCTGAATGTCTCGCAACAACATTGCTGCGAAATGAGTCGTTGGCAAAGGACAGTCTTTAAAGTTCTGTTGAATCCAAAGTTCTTCTCTTCGACAGCGATGCGCGAAGAGAATCATTAAATACTCCTTATACAGATCATCAAACGCCTCAAAAATCTCCGGGGTGAGTGACAGCCAATATGCAACAGAAACCACGGTTGCGATTGCTCGAATAGTCGCGTGACCCCAACAACGGTAACCAAGATTTCTCAAAAAACTGGAATAATATTTCCAGGAGAACACTGATTCCCTTTGCTCTCTCGGCAGGGATAAGAAATATCTCAACTCACCAATGAGAAATTCCCTGAATCTTTCTTCAATTTCATCCATTTCATCTCGCATGATATCGACGAATAGCGCATCAGCGTCATCCTCCTCCTCGTTCGCCTCAACCACCGAATCGGAACCAGCTGGAGGGGTAGAAAGATTCTCACCAATACTCAAGCCACCAATACTCAAGCTCAAAACATCCGCCAATTTTGATTCTTCCGCAATCTTAAAAGCAACCTCTCCATTGCTGTCCAACTCTCCGGTCCAAGACGCCCACCTATCGAAGCAACCTGGATCGCAGACATCGCAGAGCGAAACCAAGAATTGTCTACAATAGTCCACCCGAGTTTGAGTGATTTTCATCTTGGACAATGCCCCACAATCGCCTCCATCCGTCTCAGATATTTCAGTTGTCAACAAGTACAGGAAAAGTGTGATGATGAAGTCCCCGCAACTTGTGGATGGTTCGTCAGTCTGCAACCTCGAACTGCAGTGATATGTTGGACAATTATCAAAAAGGTTAGGATCCAACTTTTCCTTTCTCTTCGACAGACAGTAACTCAAGCTTGTGTATCTGCAATTAAATTCATTGATGAAAGCAATCAAAAGAAATAGAAAAATTAACATACTTCTTCACATTGCTCACGTAAGCGAGCCAATTCGCATCCTCTTCCTTGTCATTGAGGAAATCGTAATAAATAATGAAAGGCTGAGGGGCTTCACTATCCTCACGATTCTGTGGGTTGAACACCACAACGGCAGTCCAGTGCCGATCGTTGTTGATCACATGAAACGTTGACTTTTGCGCAGAAGCTTCGTGGAAACCAATCGAATTGTTCATATCTTTAAATTTGGACACGGCTTCTTCCGAAGTCATCTGCACAGCATGGCGATTGACTTCTTCCGAAGATCTACAAAACGTCGTGTAAAAACACGACTGATGGAGTCGGATTAATGCTGGATTAACGAGCATTTGGAAAAGCGAACAAAACTTGTTGACGATTTCATCGTTTAAATATGTTCTTTGTTCGCCTTGTCGAACTGGGTAGAATGCCGAGGGATCCCCACCTCTTCGGTTGTGAGTAAGTCTTGAAACATCAACGCAGCTGAGGGGTAAACGTCCATCTTCAACCAACCCCAGGGTAGCGACTTCTTTGCCGCCCAGGGTAACGACGTCTTTGCCGCCCACTGCGCAAATATCAGATTTAGATTTTGGATCGAGTTCAACATGAAACTGTTTCACGGCAATCTTGAGAGAATCCTTCGCCATAAAAGCCACAACATCGTTCTGCAAATACTGATACATAAGTGCCAAACAGGAAGCGTCACATTCTCGACTGGTTCTGGGGAATTTGTGCTTGCTAGGGGTTCTCCAAGTCATCCCACACCGCTCCTCGCGCTCGCGAACTTTTTCGGCACCGCCGCCACCTGCTGCTGCTGCTCTAACGTCCTGCGAGTCTCTGCTATCTTCGTCGCCGATTTTCACCTCCGATGTCAGTCTTCTACCCTTCGGTGTTTCATTGCTGCTATCTTTGACTGAGCTGTTGTCGTCCTTGTCTGAGCTGTTGTCGTCCACTCCTGAAAATTCCTCTGTTTCATCGCCGTCTTCCTCTTCTTTCTCATCGTCTTCCTCTTCTTTCTCATCGCTGCTGCTACCTTTGACTCGACTCTGGTCGTCCTTCCTTCTTGCGTCTTCGTCGTCATCGTCGTCTTCCTCTTCTTTCTCATCGCTGATGCTCTCTGTTTCGCTGTCTTCGTCGTCGCTATCTTCGTTTTCCTTTGCAGACGTCTCACTCTTGCTTTGTTCGTCCTCATTCTCTTCTGGGAAAATTTCTCTTTTAAATGTCTCACTCTTGACCAGGCCCTTGAACACTTGGGCAGCGAAACTGTGCAGGAGTAGTTTCAAATCGTTAACGGATGAAGGCACGCGCTTCACCTCTTCCATGAAAATATCAAGCTCAGTCTGTATTAAAAGACCAGCCTTCAGTTCACTGTTCTCAGTATCGGTCGGCGGAGTCTCCACTTTCGGTGAATCTTTTTTCGTTTTGGATGCCCTACGTCTCTCGGCAGATGAACTCTGTTTCTCATAGTTGACAGTCTTTTTGGCACTGCGAGCAAGTGATTTTCTTGACTCTGCGCTGCTCTGCACCGTTGCTGACTTTTTGTCCGACTCCTTGCCTTGCCGTCCTCTCTTGGCTGGAACAGGAGTAATCTCCTCCTCTTCTTCTCCCTTACTTGTGTCGTCCTCCTCTTCTTCTTCTTCTTCTTCTCCCTCACTTGTTTCGATCCGAGTCTTTTTTTTGGATGGCTCAGAGTTACTGCTCGCATCTTCTGGAGGATCATCATCCCCAAAAATGTCATGAAGAGTTTGAGGTTCAGTATGTTTCTCAGTCTCGTCGAGTTTCTGCTCGTCGAGTTTCTGCTTTTTAACTGGAGACTGAGAACCTCCGACGAATTCGGGCTGCTCGCAGAAATAGATGCCTCCGACCGCGACCTCGTCCTCGGCTCCAATAACCGCAGCCTCCACCCGAACAGGGGTATCATAAGTGCCAACTTTCTGCAACTCTCCTTCGCTGACATAGAATCTGATGGGCCTTTCGCCGCGCTCAACATAACCATTCTCGGCGGCACAATTCAAAAGCCAAAACGGCACGCCTTCTTTCACTCGATACAAGAATGTAGCATCTTCTGGATCTTCCACTAGTTTGTCGGCATGGTGAAAGTGCTTGAGCGACTGGAAATCATCGGGCATTTGAGAGCAATCCACCATCATATCAGATCCAGCATCACCATTACTCGCCTTCATCAATAAGAGCGAGGTTTCACGGTTGCATTCCCTGCGGAGAACTTTGGATCCCATCAGAGGGAATGCAAAGCCGTAATCGAATTTCCATGCCTGTGGGACCCGTGTGCCGGAATACTCCGGTTGCTTGACTTTCAGGCCTTCTTCGCTCACCACGAAAAGCGATTGAATTAATAGCCACACACTGACCGAACGCACTTGACTCGGATAAAATCCTTCCGTTGTTGAAACTTGGCAGTCGCTGAACGGTCGAAGCAAATCTTTCTGAATCTTCAAAAATTGATCGGGCTTATCTTGTCTATTCTTTTGCTTAAACTCCTTGAACACGTCACAAGGGTTATGTGCACTCTT
>Ga0114971_10002959_pt1 | contig 11583 bp, 12 predicted proteins | sample M_140625_MF_Meta_FD_87320 | JGI IMG/M metagenome (GOLD analysis project Ga0114971, IMG submission 87320) | Freshwater microbial communities from Lake Montjoie, Canada to study carbon cycling - M_140625_MF_MetaG | ecosystem: Environmental > Aquatic > Freshwater > Lake | place: Lake Montjoie... | reverse complement strand
CGAAGCGGCAATCAAAATTTTATTTTTCATGTTTAAATGTTTTTAGTTAAAGTAACCGTTTTAAAATATATTACTTATTAGTTTAATTCAAAGGTTTTTTTAAAATTTTACGATGCCGCAGAATAGTCTTTGCGATAAATTAATAATATTCCTATAGCCAAGCAAGAGAAGGTTACAACCCAAGTCGAAGCAAATACCGGAATTATTCTTGAAGAACCCAAAGCACCAATAAAACTAAGTGAAATATAAAGAGTAAGACCAAAAATTACTCCTAAAAATAAACGAATTGCCGCCGTCTGATTGCGCGCATGATTAATGCCAAAATAGCAGGCAACTAAAGACATCGCAACAAAAAGCAATGGCTTGCTAATCAGGCTTTGAAAATAAACTTCGAATTTTGATGATTGCAAGCCAGCTTGCTGTAAAGAAAAAATTATTTTCGGTAAAGCAAAAATAGAAAATGATTTAACATTTTGAAAATTACTAACAACGCGATCCATTACAAAATCGGCTTTTAAATTTGTTGGAATTACGTATGAATCAATTTTACGATTTAAAGAATTAGAGTCGTTAATCACAACAGAGGAAAGGATCCACAAATCTTTTTGCAAAGACATTTTTTTAGCGTCGACTTTGCGATAAAATTTACCATTTTCATCAAAAAACCAAATTAAGACGTCGTTAAATTCTAAATTTTCTTTATAAACTTTTTTCGCCTCAATAATAATTTCTTCTTTTGGATTATCAATATTGCTTTGTTTTAGCCAGATTCCGTGGTTAGATTCAACCACCTCACGCAATTCATTTTTAATGTATTTTCCTTCCAGATAACTAAATTTATTTAGCATTAAAATTGAAGCTTGATTAAAAATTAGCACCCAAAAAACACCGAGCAAAAATGCGGAAATTGCAATTGGCGAGACAATGCTCCATAAAGAAAATCCTGATGAACGCACAACTGTAATTTCGCTTTTTAATGACAAAGAAGAGAAAGTTATAATCGCCGCAAACAGCACCATAGAAGGCGCTATGTCATTTAAAAAATCCGGAATTTGTAAAAGCGCCATAGCGAAAGTTATTTGCAAAGGCACATCTGATTTATTAGATTTATCAAGGGATTCAAGAAAATCTACAAAGAAAATTAGCAATGAAAAAGCTAGAGAGATTTGTAAAAATTTTATAAAAAAACTTTTCGCTAAATAAATATTTATTTTTTTTATTTTAAATTTTTTCATTTAGCTTTTTGACGATTTGAAATCAACATGTAAAAACCTAGTGCGGTAAAGAAAATGAAATTAAAATATAGGGCTATAGTTAAATATGGCCAAGTTTCAATTAGCGTATAAAGAGTAATTGTTAAAATTAAAAATGACACCGCCATTATTGATGCAATTGCAATATTTATTGCGTTTCCGTGACGATTAAAGCCACCTCGCAAAATTGCCGCCAAAGCAATAATGGTAAGCACAAAAGGCATTAACGGATAGGTAAATCTTTGCTGAATTTCTGATCTATATTTTAATAAATCTTTCTTCGTAGCCCCTTCCAATTCAGGATTCATCAACTCACTTAAATACATCTCTTTTGCTTTCCAGCGCATTCGTGTAGTGACGGGGTCATTTTTTTCGCTTAAGTTAAAAACATAGCTGTCGAAATTTAGAATATCAGATTTATTGGTCGAATAATTTGAACGCTGCACCGTTCCTTCTTGCATAAAAAGCAATAATTTAGAATTTTCGACAAGCAGATGACCGCTTTTGGCTGTAATGGTCATGACTTGCTCTTTATTTCTTTCATCATGCAGTAAAATTCCAAAAAGTTCATTTTTGTCATTTTTATCTTTTACATAAATTGTCAAGCTTTTTAAGACTTCGAAAGTTCCTTTGCTAAAACCTAAATTACTGTAATTATTTTCAAAATTTAGGCGCGCTAATCGTAGTTTTTTATTTGAATAAGGCATTAAAAACAGCGAAATAAAAAAACAAAATAAAACCGCTCCAATAGCAACTGACTTAGCTGGCAAGCCAATTGATATTTTAGTTAATCCAGAATTTTTTAAGATTGAAATTTCGTTGTTTGTAATTAAGCGATTATAAACAATTAATGTTGCAACAAAAAGCGATATTGGAATTATAAACATCATTAACCACGGCAGAATCAGCAAAAATAATGAAAAAACTTGCTGAACTTCAACGCCATTTTCTGTAATATATTTTACAAAAGAAATTGTGCGACTAAACCAAATTAGGGCAACAAGCAAAGCGGATATTGCAGCAAAAGCTATCAGAATTTTAGTTAAAATGTAGCGATTGTATAATTTCACAAGATGCTTTAGATTAATTAACTATTGGGCTATGTATTCAAGTTGAAGACGAATGCCATTTCTATAATTTAGTTTAAAGCTTTAAAATATCTAGATAAATCAAGGTTTTAAATTAAAGATCGAAATTTAAAAATGGAAACAATACATATATCAAAATTTAACGATAATTTAAAAAACAGCAAGTTAGAAATGTCTAAAATTAAAATCATTTTAAACGGGGAAGAAAAAATTATTAACCAGTCAATAACCTTAAGTGACTTGATTGCAGAGCTAGAGCTTGATCTAAAAAAAATCGCAATCGAGAAAGATTTGGAAATTATACATCCCTGCGACTTTTCAAAAACCACCTTACAAGATGGTGCTAAAATTGAAATTGTTCACTTTATAGGCGGCGGCTAATTTTTTGCGTTGCCTGTATTGTTATTTGTATTGTGATAAGCGTGGTGCGCATCCATCAAAGATTGCGCATCGGTTGGGTTAATTCCATCTTGCGGATAAAGAGCCAACAATTCATTATTAACTTCGTTATTAACGGCGTCACTAACGTGCTTTTCATCTGGATTCGACAAAGTATCATTGTCGATCAGCGCAGCATTTTCGCTAATTTCGGAACCAGAAGAATATAAAGCGCGACCAGCTTGCTTATTGATAAATTTTCCCGTTTCAATATAAGGATAAAGCGCCCATTTTTTCCAAGTTGCGCCAACTGTCTTCCACAAACTATCAGAAAAAGCTGCCCAGCCAGCGTCTACACGCAAAGTTTTTATACCTGTTGCAGAAGTAATCCAATCGGAAAATTGCGTACTGCCAACTTTGGCAATAACTCCAACGGTGCCAATAGCTACAGTCGCCGCAACTGCGGTTGGAATTCCTATAAAAACAGACGCAATTCCTTTTAGAATATTTAATGATTTTGGCATTTTTAATCTCTAAAATTAATGAATTGCAAAGGAACTTCGTAACTTGCAGCGCGCAGGATTGTCATAATTTGCTGCAAATCATCACGATTTTTTCCTTCAACGCGAACCTCGTCACCTCTGATTGAAGCCTGCACTTTTAATTTTTTATCTTTTATGTCTTTGCTAATTTTTTTCGCCACTTCTTGCTCAATTCCGTTGCGCAATTTTACGCTTTGGCGAAGAGTATTTCCTGATGCCGCTTCTTCTTTTTGAAAATCAAAAGCCTTTGGATCTATGCCGCGCTTGACTCCAAAAACTTTTAAAGAATCGCGAATTGCACTTAATTTATAGTCATCTTCGGCTTCAATTTTGATGATATTTTCTTTTTGATCGACTATCACCGAAAATTTTGCGCCTTTAAAATCATAGCGATTGGTAAGCTCGCGCATTACTGAATTTACGGCGTTGTCAACTTCTTGAAAATCTATTTTTGAAACTAAATCGAAACTTGGCATATGATATTAATTTATTTTAAAGCATTTTTTAAATCGGCGATTAAATCATCAACATGTTCAAGCCCAACAGATAGGCGACACATGCTTTCAGTAATGCCAATTTTTTCACGCTCTTCCGCCGAAATGTTAGAATGCGTAGTTGTTGACGGATGCGTAATTAAAGATTTAGCATCGCCCAAATTATTAGAAATGTCAATAATTTGCAGTTTATTCATAAAGTTAAAAACATCTTTTTTATCGCCAGCAACTTCAAAAGCAATCATTGCACCGCCTTTATTCATCTGCTTTTGCGCCACTTCATATTGCGGATGCGATTTTAACGATGGATATAAAACTTTTTTAATTTTTGCATGATTTTCTAAAAACTCTGCAACTTTTTTTGCATTATCGCAATGGCGTTCCATGCGCAAAGAGAAGGTTTCGAGCGATTTATAAATTATCCACGCATTGAATGGGCTTAGGCACGGGCCGGTGTGGCGATGAAATGGCAATAAAATATCTTTGATGAAGTCAGTTGCGCCAAGCACGCAGCCGCCAAGCGTTCTGCCCTGCCCGTCCATATGTTTGGTTGTAGAATAAACGACGATATCGGCACCAAGCTTGAAAGGCTTCTGGCAGTAAGGCGAAGCGAAGATGTTATCGACAATTAATTTTGCGTCATGCTCTTTGCATAAAGCGGCGACCATCTTAATATCAATAATTTCAAGATTAGGATTAGCAGGGGTTTCAATAAAAACAACTTTGGTATTCTTCTTGAAAGCCTTGCGCCACGCGTCTTGCGAAACTCCGTCAACCAAAGTAACTTCTATGCCAAAATTCGGTAAAATTTTTGTTGCAATATGAAAACATGAGCCGAATAAAACTTTTGACGCAATAAAATGATCGCCCGCTTTTATTTGACACATAATGCTTGCAAACACAGCAGCCATGCCGCTTGCCATTACGCATGCACTTTGAGCACCTTCAAGCAAAGCGAGTTTATCTTCAAGCATTTTCAGGCTTGGATTAACATAACGCGAATAAACAAAACCCGGATCTTCGCCATTGAAGCGGCTTTCAGCGACTTCTGCCGAATTATAGCAAAATCCTGAATTCATGTAAATTGCTTCCGAAGTTTCGCCGAAGTTAGAGCGCAAAGACCCGCCACGAATCATCTGCGTTTCAAGACGCGCATCATCTGGTAATTTTCTATTTTTATAATCAATCATTTTTTCTGACGTTTAAAGTTTTAAGTAAATCATCAGTTTCTTTTTCAAGAAACTCGACCTTAACAGTTGCGGTGCCGCGGCCTTTGAATCCAAGCTTGTCGGCGGCAGCTTCAGAAACGTCGATAATTCTGCTTTTAGCAAAAGGCCCGCGATCATTGACGCGAACGATGACATTTTTTCCATTATCAAGATTAGTAACTTTCACCATAGAAGGCAATGGCAAGGTTTGATGCGCCGCCGTTAAAGCCCCCGAATTGTAAACTTCTCCATTCGCGGTGGCCTTGCCGTGAAAATCATCGCCATACCAAGAAGACACGCCGACCTCTTCATAATATTCATATTCTTGCGGATAATACATTGCGTCTTCAATTTTATAAGGCTGGCCAATTTTGTACTGCCCCACATATTTATCGCCTGGAAAAATATCTTGCAGATCATCGTTATTTTCTTTTGCGGCAATTTTTTCTTTATTTTGCACGCGCACCGATGAAAATTTATGAATATCTTCGGGGCTATTTAAGGCAGAAATATCATTCGCCCTGTTGCGATTTGCAAATTTACTTCCAGCCACATTTTCGGCATATAAAACATTTTTCGCGTAAGAATTTTTTGAACGAATCTTAGAATGTTTATATTTTTTATAAATTTGTTTATCAGTTGCGCAAGATAGCAGTGTCAAGGTTAGAGCAGCTACCGCAAAGCATATTTTTTTCATTAAGATGTTTAAATATTTATATAAATTGCGGTGATATTTTTTGTTCAAAAAATTTTCTATCTTTTTTTAATTCTCCAATTGCCGTTGCGCAAAATTCACTTTTAACAATCGCAAAAATTCCATATTCGGCAAATAAATTGGCGAAAATTTTATTATTAAAAACACCTTTAAAGCAATGTTTATTTGTTAGAAAAATTTCACGCTGAATTTCTAAATTTAATTTTTTGCAAAGTTTTTCGAAATCGCGAATTGAACAAAAGTGAATATTTGGCGTTTCGTACCATTCATAAGGAATGGTTTTATTAACTGGCATCGAGCCTTTAAACAAAAGATGTAAACGATTTTTAATATGCGCAAAATTTGGCAAAGAAACAATCGCATATTTCGCCACGCGCAACATTTCTTGCAAAATTTCATGCGGCTTATGTGTTGCTTGAATTGTGTGACTTAAAATTGCATAATCAAAACTTTGGTCCGGATAAAAAGATAAATCATTTTCGGCATTTCCTTGAATAACAGAAAGGCCCTTCATCATTGCTTGACTAACTTGCTTTTGCGAAATTTCTATTCCTCGCCCATCAACATTTTTTGTGCTCTTCAAATATTCTAAAAGTTCACCATTTCCGCAACCAATATCCAACACCTTCGAAGCAGGACGCACAAGGCTTGCGATAATTTCAAGGTCGTAACGAATTTTATGTTTTACAATTGTTTGACCGATATCTTTCATAAGATAAATATTTGGTGTTTTAGGCGCGTTAAAGTGAATTTAAAAAACCTTTAATCGTGCCCTTTAAAGCATCACTTTCAATCAAAAAAGAGTCATGTCCCGCATGGCTTTCAATTACCACCGAACTTACATTCACTTGACTTGCAAGCAAAGCACTAGTTATTTTCTGCGACTCACTTGGAGGAAAAAGCCAATCGTCTGAAAAAGAAATAATGCATAATTTTAGCTGATTATTTTTCTTTAAAGCCTCAAACGCATTGCTTAATTTTCCGCCAGAATCAGTTTCTAAATCAAAGTAATCAACTGCTTTCGTAATGTAAAGATAAGAATTGGGATCGAACCTTTCAACAAAGCTTGAACCTTGATGATGCAGATAACTTTCAATTTGAAAATCTCCGCCAAAAGCAAAAGAAACCGCCGTTTTATCTTGCAAATTTCGTCCGAATTTTTTTTGCAACGCATTTTCTGAAAGATAAGTAATATGAGCCGTCATGCGCGCAACTGCCAAGCCCTTTGCCGGAAATTTTTCTTGCGTCAGATATTTTCCATCACACCAATCAACATCCGCCATAACCGCTTGGCGCCCCACTTCGTGAAAAGCAATATTTTGCGGACTATGTCGATAAGAAGTTGAAAGCGCCACCACTAATTTTATTTTTTCTGGATAAAGCACCGACCAAGCAAGCGCCTGCATTCCCCCCATAGATCCACCAATGACAGCGTGCAATTTTTCTATGCCAAAATGCTCGATCAATAAATTTTGCGCATTAACCATGTCATCAATCGTCACCATAGGAAAATCAAGGGCGTAGGGCGTATTATTTTTTGGATTAATATTTTTTGGACCAAGCGAACCCATGCATCCACCAATAACATTCGAGCAAATTACAAAAAATTTATTTGTATCAATTGGCTTGTTTTTTCCAACCATAAAATTCCACCAACCGTCCTTGCCAGTTATGGGATGATTAGACGCAACATATTGATCGCCGGTCAAAGCGTGGCAAATTAAAATGGCGTTTGATTTATCGGAATTTAATTCACCATAAGTTTGATAAGCAACCGGAAAATTAGAAATTTCTTGCCCACTTCTAAGCTTCATAGGCTTATTTTGCGCCAAAAAAACCACTTCGCCAATTTCGTATTCTTTAAAATTTGGACCAAAACTTGACTTCACCCGCATTTCACAATATTATTTTGTTTAAATTTCTTCGCACAATTATAAAGATAAGCTATGAAAAATCAACAAAATACGCAATATGATGCATTGCTAAATCAATGCAGAAGCGAAATAAACGCAATTGACGAGCAAATTCTAAACTTGCTGGCAAAAAGGATGAAAATTGTCGAAAAAGTGCGCGAAATTAAACAAAATAACAAGGAAAAGTTCTTTGTAAAATCTGGGCGCGAAGCCGATATGATCAAAAATTTAGTGTCTAAGTCTGATTCAATATTGCCAAAATCGGCGATTGTTGGCATTTGGCGCAAAATTATTACATCGTCAAACATGCTTGAACAAAGCCTGTGCATCGTTATTCATAATCCGAATAAATTAGCAGAATATAATTATTTGGTACGTGAATATTATTCCGATTTTGTGCCAATTATTAATCATGACAGCGTGACAAATGTTGTTTCTGAAATTGAAAAAAACACGGCGCAAATCGCTGTTTTCGCGATTCCGAATCACGTTTCTGAAAATAATAATGAAGAAAAAGGAGAAAATTGGTGGATCAACTTAGCCAATAATAACGCTGGTTTGAAGGTTTTTGCGCGTATTCCTTTCGTGCAACATGCTGATGATGATAAGCAGTCTGAGCGCACTGAAGATCTGGTTGTTTTGGCAATCAAAGAGGCTGAAAAATCGCAATCAGACAATACGTTATTTTGCATTGAAGTCAGTAATGACGTACATTTAAGTCAAATAATTGAATCACTTAAAGAAAATCATATTTCTGCAAAAATTTTAAAATCTGTCAATTTAAAGCGCGTTAACGATATCACCTTTTATTTGGTTGAGGCCAAGGGATTTTTTGACGAAAAAAGTAAAGAAATCGCAGCATTTACTAAATCGAAAATTAAGCCATTCGTGAAAGTTTTGGGGTGCTATCCTACTGCAATTGTGGCTTAATACCATTTCCCACTAATAACTTTACATTTAGGCTTCATAATTTTGGTCTAAAATTTCAAATAAAAATCATCCGTATCGCCTGATACGAGTGATTTTTCTTTAAAATTTTATCCTCAAAATTATTTTGCCTAGATGTAAAGTTATTAGTGGGAAATGGTATAAGGCACTGGTTATGAGCCACTGGGTGACTTTTCATACAAAATAAATGACCCTCCTGATTAATCTTGACATTAAAATGAAAAAATATTATAATCCCCGCCCTCTCTTTAGTTAGAGAGCCTTCTTGGCTTTTCGGTTCAAGAAAATTTTTAGGGCAAATCTTGCATGAAAATGCTCGCAAATCCTAGAAAACATTGGTAATAACTAAAAAAAATCGTCATGACAAAAAGACTTACAGCAAAGAAAAAAATTAGTAGAAAATTAGGCGCAAGCCTTTGGGGACAAGCTAAAGACCCTTTCGCAAAAAAGAATTACCGCCCAGGACAACACGGAAAAGGCATGAAAGGCCGCACCAGTGACTATGGCGTACAGTTGAAGGCCAAACAAAGAATGAAATTCTATTATGGCAACATTTCTGAAAAACAATTTTTCAACACTTTCGAATTAGCCAGCTCAACTAGAGGCGACGTTAGTGAAAATTTCATCAACCTTCTTGAAAGCAGACTTGACGCAGTTGTATATCGCGCCAATTTCGTTGCAACGGTTTTTGCAGCAAGACAATTTGTTAGCCATAAACACGTTACAGTTAACGGCAAAACAGTAAATATCGCATCTTTCAGATTAAAAGTTGGCGACGTTGTTCAAGTTAAAGAAAAATCAAGAAAATTAGCAATTGTAATCGATTCATTGCAAAAAATGGAGCGCGATATTCCTTCTTATTTATCTCTTGATAAAGACGCGCACACAATCAAATTGACTACTAAGCCAACATTCGCTGAAGTTCCTTACGCAGCTGAAATGTCTCCGCATTTAGTTACAGAGTTTTATTCTCGTTAATTTTATCGCTTGGCAATTTTCATCACGAATTGCCAACAAAACCCAAAGTCTCATTTTCCAATACAAAATTTCGAAAAAATTACGTCTAAAATGTCATCGACATTTATTCTGCCAGTAATTTTCGAAATCTCAAGAGCGGCCAAGCGCAAGTCTTCAGCGGATAATTCAATATTTTTATCTAGCGAAAAATTTTCCAAACAATTAAGTGCTTCAATTAAAGATTTGCGATAACGCTCTTGCGTAATTAATGGCGAAGATTGATTTGGAAGAATTTCAAGCACTTTTTCTGAAAGTTTTTTTATCAAAAGTTCGGAGTTTTGATTTTTTTCAATCGAAAGCCTTATTGCGTTTGGATAAGTTTCATAAATTTTTTCATCATGCGGCAAATCGATTTTATTTAAAATTATAATTGTGTTTTCATCAATTAAATCAAGGTGACTTTCAGGATTAGTCACGTCAATCACGATTATTTTTAAATCTGCTGCAGCGGCTTTTTTGTAGGCGCGCTTGACGCCCTCTTGTTCGATTTTATCTTCAGAAATTCTTAGACCAGCGGTGTCGGCAATTTTTATCGCAACGCCCGCAATTTCTAAATGAATTTCAATCACGTCACGCGTGGTTCCGGCGATATCAGAGACAATTGCAACTTCGCTTTTTGCTAAAAAATTAAGAAGACTAGATTTTCCAACATTTGGCGCACCAATAATGGCAAGGCTTAAACCGTCTTTAATTTTTTGCCCACGATTTTTATCATTAATATGTGAAGCGATTTCGTTTTTTAAAAAATCTAATTTAAGAAATAATTCATCAATAACATTTTGTGGCAAGTCATCATCAGGAAAATCAATGCAGCTTTCAGTTAAAGCTGAAATTTCGATAATTTGAAAACGCCATTTTTCATAAATTTTTCCAAGATCGCCCTGCAATTGCCTTAGAGCCTGTTTGTGTTGCGCCTCTGTTTCGGAAGAGATTAGATCGGGGATTGCTTCGGCTTGAACTAAATCGATTTTATTATTTAGAAAAGCGATTTTGCTAAATTCTCCAGGTTCAGCCATTCTAACATTTTCAATTTCTGATAAAATGCGAATAAGTTTTTTTACAATAAATGGTGAGGCGTGCAGACTAATTTCGGCGATATCTTCACCGGTAAAACTATTTGGCGCAGCAAAAAACGCGATAACGGTTTCATCAATTAACTGCGCAGTTTTTGGATCGAATATTTTGCAAAATTTTATTTGATTTGCCTCGAAGTTTTTTTTTACACCAAGCATTTCTAAACATTCGCGCGACTTAGGGCCAGAAAGACGTATCACTGATATTCCTGCTTTTGAAGCGGAAGTTATTGGGGCAAAAATTGTTGTCATTTTTAATAATGATTATGGAAATAATGGCGCCATTTCTAATCCCGTTCTTTCATCAAAACCAAAAATAATATTCATATTTTGCACCGCTTGACCAGATGCGCCTTTGCATAAATTATCAATCACTGAAACAATGATAACTTTTTTTTCACTTCTACTTTGATGCGCCGCAATCATGCAAATATTGGTTCCAGCCACGTCAGAAATTGCGGGCTCTCCATCAATTATGCGCACGAAATATTCGTCTTCATATTTAGTTTGCAAACAATTTTTTATATCTTGCAAAGAAAATTCTGGATTAATATTAGCGTAAATTGTCGAGATAATTCCTCGATTAATCGGAATTAAATGCGGAGTAAAATCGACCGTAACGCTTTTATTACAGGCCTTTTCAAGCTCTTGCTCAATTTCACTGACATGTCGATGTTTGCCAATTGAATAGGCTTTTACAGAATCATTTACTTCGCAAAATAAATTTGCCTGTTTTAAAGATCTGCCCGCACCAGAAGTGCCAGATTTTGAATCAATTATAATTCCATCAGTTTCGATTAAATTATTTTCAAGCAATGGAATCAAGGGAAGTAAGGCACTTGTTGGATAGCATCCTGGGCAAGCAATTAAATTTGACTTTTTAATGCTATTTCTGTTAATTTCAGAAAGACCGTAAACTGCTTGCGGCTGTAAGTTTTGAGCAACATGTTCGTG
>Ga0114971_10002958_pt1 | contig 11584 bp, 3 predicted proteins | sample M_140625_MF_Meta_FD_87320 | JGI IMG/M metagenome (GOLD analysis project Ga0114971, IMG submission 87320) | Freshwater microbial communities from Lake Montjoie, Canada to study carbon cycling - M_140625_MF_MetaG | ecosystem: Environmental > Aquatic > Freshwater > Lake | place: Lake Montjoie... | reverse complement strand
CGCTTCAGCGATGATTTTCCTCAAGCTACTACCAAACCGACTCCTCAAGTTGCTCAGGATGTTCGTCGTGTTCGCTTCAGCGATGATTTTCCTCAAGCTACTACCAAACCGACTCCTCAAGTTCGCTTCAGAGAATCTGCTGTTCTTCACATAGCATCCGATTTTCCCAAATCTTCTGCTGCTCCAAAACCATCAGTTGTTGTTTCTCAAGATTTGCCAACTAGTCCGAACTATGAGGAAAATCTGTTTTCTCTACAAGCCATGGTGGATTCATCAAGTGGAGACGAAAAGCGACATTGGATAACAGAGTATGAAAAGCTTCAGCTTGAGTATTGCAAAGTTCTTTCGCTTACTAAGCCCTCAGCATCACCTGCTCAACCTGTGGAGTTACGACGACCAGAGCAAGTTATTGCTAAGCCGAGAGTACGTAGCGCTTTTGAAAATCTTCGGGACCATTTTGTAGCCGGAAACATCACTCCGATTGGGGGTCGTCAGACTTAATTTTTTTTTATAATATTTTCCAATTATGGAAAATTTTTTTATCATTATATAATATAATGGAACAATTACCCCAAAAAGTTTGCGGAATGCCTGTGAGTCAATTAATGTCTGTTGGTACATATTTGAATCAAATAAATGATCCAAATCTATCTCAAGATAATCGAATAAAACTATTATTATCTGACACATATTATGAACAATTAAACAATTTTATAGATATGATGGGAGGAATAACGCCAAATACATTTGATTGTTTGGCAGGAATTCCTGATTCTGGTCTAAATAAAAATAAAATTTGTTCGGAGATGTCAGTATTGAATAGCCCAGATATAGATAATATGAATATATTGGTAGACAAATATACACCTATCGCACAAAAACTTCTCACAACCATATATGGATTTGTGGGAAGTGCACAAACTTATTGCGGAGCCGATGCGGCTAAGATTATAAAATTAAAAAAATTACTATCAGGTATTGGTTTGATGATGATTGACCCACTCACACTCAACTCAGTATGTCAAAAAATTAATTCAAAAAATATATCTGAGAATAATCTTACAATCATTCCACCAAACACTCAACCAAAATCTGAACAAAGTTCGGAACAAAGTTCGGAACAAAGTTCAACATATAGTTCTGAACAAAAACTTCCATCTGTATCGGAGTTATTTGATTACCAAACATATTATAGCGGATATATCGTTATCGGAATAATACTTTTTTTATGTATTTTGATTGTGTTTGTATTACCTTAACTTCTTATATTTCCATAAATTTGCTTCCTTTGAATAATCATATTTTTTTTCATATGATTTTCCTTCTCTCAATATAGTTTCTAATGCTTCTAATATATGATTGATTTGATCCATACTCATTTTCCAACTAAATGTTATACGCACCCATCCATCCACACCATACATATCCTTAATCTGCTCACCAAAATTTCCACAACAAGAAATACCACCCCTTACTTGAATAGCATACAAATCATTAAACAACACAACCACAAGATTATAATGAAGATTTTTTATTGCAAAACTATATGTAGGATGTCTGTTAGGTTCTCCCAAATAACTCAACATAATCAGATTAGAATAATTTGCACAAAGTTTCTGCATCACTGAATCAATATAGGGAATCATATACTGGTGATTATTTGAAATGATAGGTAAAAGTTTTTGTTGTAAGCGTACAGCATAGTAGAAACGGATGATGCCGATTATATTGGGTGTTCCGGCTGATTCTTTTATTTCAGGATCCATATTGTATTGAATCTTATGTGTATCTGCACGAACCACACATCCACCTCCAGGACAAAATGGTTTTGCTCTTTCAAATAAACATTTTTTTGCTATAAGTAATCCAGGAGATCCTGTGCCTCCCACATATTTATGCCCAGAAATAAATGCACAATCAACATCCGATAAATCTAATTGGTGATAGGGAGCATATGATGCATAATCAAACATAATTAATACATTTGGATAACATCTAATTGTACGGATGACATGGTTTTGGTTGGTAATGGTTCCGGTAACATTTGAACAAGCTGTTAGACTTACAATATTCATTACATCTGGTTGCTTATCAATCATACCATCCAATAAGTCTAATTGAATAGTTCCGGTTGGAGTTATTGGAAGAATTTTAATCTGAATATTAGAAGATGTAGTTTGCATTTCTACCCATGGTAAATAATTTGAATGATGCTCATACATAGATAAAATAATATTAATCGATTTATGTTTTGATAAATCAATGGAATTTGCAATGTGATTGATAGCTCCCGTTGCCCCATTTCCACTAAATATCACACAATGGTCAGGATGTAGATTAAAATATTTTCTAATAAATTTTTTAGTCAAACATATATATTTTTTCATCAAAATACCAGTTAGAGAGTTAGAATGGGTGTTAGCATAGTAGGGTAAAATATATTTTCTTATTTGTTTATCTACTATTGGTGATGGTCTACCCGATGCGGTATCATCAGCAAAAATTATTTTTATATTTTTTTTAAGGGGTGTATGGATTAGTGGAGCATCATATATTAGATTCTGAGGATGAGATAACATTTATATTTAGTTGAGATATTTTTTAAGTTCAAGGTATTTGAGTTTGAGATAATCAGCCTTCATACGAGTATGTGTGGATTTATATAGATTATAGTTAGCTTTCATCATATTATAAGTAAGTTGGCTTCTATAACCGCCTGGTTTTACTTTTTCTAATGTTAATTCTTCAATTATTCTAATACATTTACTTTCAATATCATTTATTACTTGTTGACTTATATTACTATTTATATATTCTTGTATATTTAATTGTTTTGTTTCATTATTTGTATATAATAAATCCAACACATGCATATATTTTATTTGGAATAGAATTTGAACCTTAGGATATTTATATATATCTTCTAATATTTGTTTAATTGTCTTCTTATGTTCTATTAAGTTATAATCTATTTTAGGTAATTTAGAAGAATACAAAAAAGTAAAAATTGCTAATAAGTGTTTACCATCAAACATATGTGCATTTATAACATACTGGTAATATTTATATAGGGCATTTTCTGGAGTTAACTGGTGGTATCTTAAATTAATATATTTCATAAACTGATCTTTATAAATTACCGCACCATAATTTTGTTTAAACATAGGAACCAATCCAGTACTTGCTCCAGCAGTACCCTGAATATATTTTCTTAATTCGTCACTATCTAAGATTTTACTACATATATGTATAATATATTCTTCTAATTGTCTACATGTATGAGATAGTGTAAATAATTTAGGTAGAATAAGTAAAGAAGATTGTTTCTTTATCATATATTTTTTTTCAATTGCCTTAATTATATGTAGTATTACATTTTTTAATTCATCTATGATAATTTCATATGGTTCTTCTTCTTTTATATTTATTGGGGTACATCCTTCTACCGTTATAGATTGTCTACCATCATTATAAATGTCTGGCATATTAGGCCAATTTGGTGGATTAGAAATCATATATGAGACTCTTGTATTAAAACTAAATTTAAAAGATGTTGAAATTGAAATTGAATTCTTCTTTGTTTTCATCATAAAATAAAATATATCTATATTTTGTGGTACATCTTTAATAATTTGCCATAACATTCTTAATTTACTAATATTACCATGCCATCCTGTAGAAGCTCTAGAAAAAAAATCAAATCTCTCTTTATATTTATCATAAATACTATCATCTTTTTTATTTTCTTCTTCATTTTGATATTTATCTTTGTATATTTCATCATTAAATTCATAGTTAATTGTTAGATAATCAATAACACTTAATAATTCTTTAAAATAATTCATATCTTTATCTTCTTTGGTTGGTGCAGCGGCTGATGCAGCAGCTTTTTCTGCATCAGATTGGAATGCAACAGCTTTTTCTGCAGCATCTTTGAGTGCAGCTTTGGCTGCAGCATCTTTGAGTGCAGCAGCTTTTTCTGCATCAGATTGGAATGCAACAGCTTTTTCTGCAGCATCTTTGAGTGCAGCTTTGGCTGCAGCATCTTTGAGTGCAGCATCTTTGAGTGCAGCAGCTTTTTCTGCAGCAGCTTTTTCTGCAGCTGCTTTGAGTGCAGCTTTGGCTGCAGCATCTTTGAGTGCAGCATCTTTGAGTGCAGCAGCTTTTTCTGCAGCAGCTTTTTCTGCAGCTGCTTTTTCTGCAGCAGCTTTTTCTGCAGCATCTTTGAGTGCAGCAGCTTTTTCTGCAGCATCTTTGAGTGCAGCAGCTTTTTCTGCAGCATCTTTGAGTGCAGCAGCTTTTTCTGCAGCATCTTTGAGTGCAGCAGCTTTTTCTGCAGCAGCTTTTTCTACAGCAGCTTTGGCTGCTGCTTCTTGTTCAGGTTTGGTTTTGGCTTCTGCTGCTACTTTATCAATATCACGACGACCATAATATGGATTAATACCCGCATTACCAAGTTCAGCAATATGTGAGCAACAAGCCGCCGCTGGATCACCACTTGCAGCGAGTTCTCCTATCCAAAACTCATTTCCTGGATAACTGCCTCCATCCCACGCAAACATCGGAACAAGAGTCATATTAGCATATTTACCTATGAGGGTGGCAACGGGTTCTCTCTTGCTAAATATTATTTCAGTAGATATATTTTCATTTATTTTAATAGATATAATTTTATTTAATATGTATTTTATAAAAAACTTGAAAAACGTCTTATTTTTATAATCATTAATTTGTTCTGAGGGATCAATAAAATAAGAAAAATTAATTACACTAATTTTTGTATAGTTGTTGGTTGTTAATAAATCAATAACTGCTTTTATATATATACATTGTTGTATCTCCAAAAAATCATCAACCCATACATCTAATCCTATTCCATTTAATACACAATAAGCTCCATCACTATTGTGTGATGCTACTTTATTAGCAGTATTGAAATATATTTCTAAAGTTTTTTTTATTCGACAATAATATATATATGGATTCATAATTTTAGATGTTGGTTTGGTCGATTTTAAATATAAATTATCTTGAATATCACCATATAATATATCTTTTTTTATATATGTATCAATTGAAGGATTTTCATTTTTTATATTATTAATAATAATTTCATTATTTATAATTTCTATTTGTTGAACTACAGTTTCAAATTCTTGATTTGGTATATAAGTATAAACTTCAAGTTTTGTATCAGGTTTTGTATCAGGTTTTGTATCAGGTTTTGTATCAGGTTTTGTATCAGGTTTTATATCTTCAAAAAGTCTAAACACATAACTGTCCGGTAATTCCAACATTTTCGCTACCACAATAAGTCTCATCATATTTTTTTGTTTAACAGTTTGCTCTTTTGCGATTTGTGTTTTCATATTACCAACACTTATTCCAAATCCATTTTGTTTAGTATTCTGATCTTGTGTAATAACAATATAAAAATATTCATTTTGTTGTGGTTTCTCATATCTAGCTCCCACAACGCCTATATATACACCAGATTGAGTAAATTTTGTATTATCTACCGCTTTTGCAACATTTCGTCTTGCTCCATTGTTGATAAAATATGTAGGCCATGCATATCCGATAAGTGGTGTTATCTGCATCTCATCATATGAGAGGTAATCTTTTAATACTAATGGTTGTTGTTCAGTATCTGTTCCAATACTCTCAAACCCACCGCCACCACTAGTTCTATCTCGCAACAAATATTTATCTACTGAATTATAAAATACATATGGACGCTTTGTATACAACCTCTTAATAAATTCTTCTAAACTCATATTTGCATATACAGCTTGTTCTATATTAGAACCATATTTTTTCTTTTGTTCTAAAAAAGTATGCATCGCCTCCCTCACACTCAGTGGTATGAGTGGTGTGGCTCTGATTGCATTTTGTGCAATTTGGTTTTTTATTATTTGCTCGCTTATTTGATCTCTATCTTGTTCATATAAGTCAAGATATTCGGATATTTTGTTATACTTTGTTGGAAATCTTACTGGTTGTTCATTAGACTTTTCGACCATATCCTTATACAACTCAGATAAATGCGGTCCCCAATACAAATCAATAAATTTTTGAAAACTTGTTTGTTTGTGTGGTTGTTGTTTTCTTTTTTCTGCAGCTACCTGCCAAACATTTTCTACACTAAGCGAATCATGTAATTTATCAAGTCTGTATTTGAATGCTTGTTCTATCTCTGCATCTACAACTAATCGAAATATATCGATAAATTCTGTTACTGTTGATGGGGTTGCTTTTCCTAACAAATTTGTTATGTCCGCTGTTTCTTGTTTAAAAGTTGCTATCAAATTTATTATCACATAAAATAACTTATAATCAGATATATTAGAATTTACTAAATCTTTTATAAAAGATTTACTATTTTTTTGTTCATATATATTTCCCATATCTTCAATAATAGGAAATTGTGCTTTATTTTTTTTACTATTTGCTCCACCATGTTGTTTGAGTCGACGATACTTTGAGCCACCTTCAAGGGGGTCTTTTTTTACTGAATATTTTTTAAAAAATGTATTCAATAGTATTTTTTGTTCTTCGATTTCTGCTTCTTTTTTTTCTGATATCTTGGCTGCTACTGCTGCTGTGGTTGCTGTTGGTGCTAGTGCTGGTGCTGGTGCTGGTGCTGGTGCTGCTTTTAATTGTGGTGCTGTTGGTGCTGGTGTTTTTGCTGCTGGGTTTATTGCTGGTGTTGGTGCTGCTTTTAATTGTGGTGCTGTTGGTGCTGGTGTTTTTGCTTTGGTTGCGACTGCTGCTGCTGCTACTGCTTCTTGATCTGCTTTGACTTCTTCTACTTTCTTTTCGACTAGTGGTTTGGTTGTATTTTTACAAGCATCATCAAAATTATCAAATTTATATGATTGTTTAATTATATCAATTGTATCAAAATGTGTGTATATAAATATTTTTTTGTTAGTATCAGAAATAGCACAGAAAGGTATAGTTGGAATAGGTTTAGATTTATTATAAAAATATTTAACAAAATAGAAGGTTCCATCTGAATAATAAACAAATTTTTGTTTATAATGGTAAAATGTATCATTATTATTCTGTTTATTATATGCAATAACAGGTCTAAACAAACCTTTATTTATAGTTTCTTCAAATTTATAGTATTTACCACCATATATCACATCAGTATTATTATCAACACTCTTATTATCAACAACTCTACAGTCGAAAAATAAATCCTTCAAAAAAGTCATATCATGTAAATTAACTTTACCCTTAGATTTACTAACACTATGCTCCACCCATTTACCCTCTACATCATACATATATGCATCTACTCTTTTAAGTTCATTTATATTAACATTAATAGTATCATCTTTAAAATCTGTTATAAGTACGCGTGATCCATCAATATGAGTAACTTTATAATAATTCATTTTATACAATACTATTTGTTGTTTTTCAAAAGTTTGATAAGATAACCATAATGGATAGAAATCTTTTTTATTAAATAAATATTTATTTGTTTTCACTGATTCATAATGATTAACACTACGATATAATACAATAACACTTTCATTTTTATTCTCATAATAATTATAAAATTGATGGGCTAGATTTCTATTTAACATCAATATAGAGACATCGAATGCTTTTGCAAATAAATCCACAATACTAACATCCAACTCATTATCACTTAACAGTTTAGCATCAGTAATTTCATTTTGATCAGGTAGAATATATGGTATTGATGCTTTTGTTAATGAATCTGTATCTTGTTTTTTTTTCAAATAATATGTATTTTTCATAAGTGGTAAAATTTCAATTCGAAATATTCTTGCAACAATATCTCTTGGTCCATCTACATAATTATGTGTACTAGTAAGAGTACCATAATCAAGCTTTCTAAAAGTTTCACTATATGCGGTTAATAGAGAATGTATTAGACAATCATTATCTTTTGTACTTGATTCCATCAACATAGCTTCCTTTAAAAAATTAAGTTGTGGAGGAAGTTGTATATGTGTTGGATTGTTAAGCTTACCTCTTTGTGAAAATCTTGTTTTATCATCATTTTTAGAATAAGATTCCATAATTATATCAAGGCTTTGTTTATATAATGAAGCTATATCGATATCTGAAGACATGTATTCATCAATAATATTCTTTAACCTATCGCTATCTCTTCTAAATTTACTTTTATATATGTCGAGAAAATATGTGTGCATAATACATTTTTCTAATTTATCTTTGTTAATATCAGGTAAGATTGATCTAAATTCCGTTAATTCCGTATTATTACATCCTTGTAATATTCTTATCTTTACATAATCAATATATTTAATTTTGATTATTGTATTATTTGTAAATAATTCAGAGATACTAGTTATGATTTCCATTTTTAACATTTCAAAATTATCTGATTCTATGCTTGAAAATTCAGTCTGTTCAGCAACATCATCAAAATTATATCTACCAGTCCATACAACGCTATATAGATTTACTGCATATTCATCATCATATACTTGTTCCATATTTAGTAAATTATCTAGGTTATGAGTTTCTTGTGAATTTCTTTTCATAAACATACCAGTATTTGATTCATTATCATAATATAAATATTTATATGCAATATAATGGATTATACCATAACCAATAAATCCAATAAAATTTTCAGGAATAGTAAAAGTTTCTTTATCAATCAAATCCATCTTATATCCCAATATACCTAATGCACGTTGTAATACAGTAACACTATAATATTCATCGGGGGGGCATGGTTCTGCACCCTGTACTAAATTTTTCTCACTATATTCACAAAATGTATTTAATGGAAAAGGATTTGTTGGATCCATTATAAATGTTTTAATATTTTCTGAAGTAAAAACAATATCTGGATTTTCTTTAATAAATACTTTAGCTCCAAATAGATTATTTAGTGCATGACGACCACATCCTAAACTCTCTTGTGTTTCAATAAAATCGTAAGAACCACTTGTAAATTTTGGTTTATGTTCTGAACCAACTGATTTGGCTAAATCTTCTTTGGTTTCTACATTTGCATGATTGGTTAATACAACAGTTTTTTCTGGAAATTGTGCATAATATTCTGGTATCATAGACCCCGACAATGTGTTAAAAATATTATCTTCTATACTAGAAACAATTAGATTTGATTCAATAACTTTTTTCCATTCATAAGATACTGTATATATATCACACATTTGTTTTATCATATTGAAAAATTTACTATTAATCATAGTAATATTGTCGGATACACCTATTTGATCCGCAAATGTCTGAAGTCCTAATCCAAAATTTTTTGTGTCTTTTGAATAATATATAATATTTATATTTTGATTCAACATTACAAAATCTTCTATTTGAGTAATTGCTGAATCAATAACTTTGTCATCTGAATTGGTTGGAATACCCAGTGAGTATGTTTTATACATGTTATTAGGCGTATGTTTTTGATTGTCAGGTTTAACACTGGTGCAATCCATTCTAAAGAATCTCATATCACCATTTCCTGCTCCAATCCCAAAATTTGTTTTATCTTTAAACTGACCATCGTTTTCATTATACACAAACAATGCGTTGGATACATCTGACTTAATTAATTGATAAAAATCAGTCTGTTTATCATTAGAATCATATTCTATTCCTATGATTTTTATTTGTCTTGTTTTCCATGATGTAATTTTATTGAAAATATTCTGATAGCTAATTGTGGTGTCAATTCCAAACGGATTTGGCAATATAAATATATATTTTTGATTATTATAATTTATCACACTATGGTTTAATACCAATCTAAATACTGATTGTTCAGGATATTTAATTTCAATAATTCTTATATTATCCAATACTTCACAATATATATTTTGTATATCTTTAGAATCATGAGATATTATAAATATGCCATCTTTAAATATTTGTATTGTGTTAGGATTATCCTCAACAATTTTATCTATATATCCAGTTGAGTCATCTATCTTTACCCAATTCCCTTTGATACGTTCTACTAAAATTTGCTTGTAAGCAAATAGCATTTTTTTAACCTCAGCATATATTGTATTAAGTTCAGTACGACTTCCACCATGTTGTTTAAAATATTTACGTGCTTTTTTACTTCCTCCAGATTGTAATGTATTTACCATAGATTTTAGATTATCAAATAAAGGGATTATTAATTCTGGCTGTATATCGGAAGACGATTTAATAGACTCATATAATTTTTTAGATTCTTCAAATTTATCGGCTACTTTTTTAAAACCATCATCTGCAGATTCTGGTATAGGTGAAGATGTATTTATCTTTTGTAAATATTCAATAGCCATATTAGGGAAATTAATTGATTGATCTGCATTAAGTAATTGAATAATATTGATAAAACACTCTACTATTGTTTGATCGGTAAGATTATCAATACATAATTTTTTATCATTATGATTATCTTCCTCTAGTTCTATACTATTTAGAGCACTATACAAAATCGATTGTATAGTGGTAATATTTATAGTTTTAATATATACATAAAAATTATCTATACTAATTTTTGTAGTATGCAGTAAATATATCGCAAGGTTAACATATGCTGCAAAAATATAAAAATCATTGGTGAATTTTATACCATTATCTTTTTCTTTTTTCTCTATTATGGCGTTAATATATTTTATTATTAAATCATTTCTATATAATGTAATTATTCTATCTAAAACATTAATTATATTTTGTATATTTATATCATTATACATATCACTTATCATTCTGTAAGATTTCGCATTATTCAAATAAAAATTCAATTGTATTATAACAGAATTTATAGCTATAAATTTTAGCTTATGTATAGATGGGGTAAATTTTATATATTTTATTAAATCATTTTGTCTTTCTGATATTTTTAAATACATCTCATTCGCATAATTTTGTGTTGTATCTTTTAAGAACATGTTAAATAAACTGTATAAATCATAATACAATTTGAACATATTATAAATATTTAGTGATTCATCGTATTCTTTGATATTGCCTATATTATATTTATTTACTTTACTGATAGCCTCAGCAGCTACATTTAAAGTTGATTTGACTTTACTAAATTTATCTTGAGTTAGATCATGTAATATAGTAACATTTAAATTCTCTAATATTGCATTAGATAATAACACTATTTTATCTCTTGCATCATTTATCGCAGCTTGATCAGCCTGATCAGCCAGAGCCGCCTGATCAGGTTGAGCATCCAGAGCCGCCTGATCAGCTTGAGCCGCCTGAGCAGCCAGAGCATCCAGAGCCGCCTGAGCATCCAGAGCCGCCTGAGCATCCTTCGCAGCCTGAGCAGCCTTCGCAGCCTTAGAAGCAGCCATAGAATCCAGAGAAATATTAAGAGCCAGACCACTCAGAACATCCCGAGAATCCATAGCAGTTTTTCTAGCTTCATGATCCTGAGCAGCCTGAGCAGCCTGAGCAGCCTGAGCAGCCTGAGCAGCCTGAGCAGCTAAGGATGAGGATGAGGATGAGGATGAGGATGAGGATGAGGATGAGGATGAGGATGAGGATGAGGATGAGGATGAGGATGAGGATGAGGATGAGGATGAGGATGAGGATG